>Ga0074198_1001360_pt1 | contig 16424 bp, 18 predicted proteins | sample EPASupsiteSAE323_FD_64527 | JGI IMG/M metagenome (GOLD analysis project Ga0074198, IMG submission 64527) | Bioremediated contaminated groundwater from EPA Superfund site, New Mexico - Sample SAE3-23 | ecosystem: Environmental > Aquatic > Deep subsurface > Groundwater > Contaminated ...
TTGATGCCCTGGTCGGAACGGGTGCAACAAGAATGCCGCAAATAATGATTTAATCCCACCGGACAGATTGATTATAGTCTGTCCGGTGGGATTTTTATAGGCACTTTGTTATTAAGCGCTTACGCAGGAACGAATTTCACTGACCTGATAGACCCTTTGTAGATATCCTACCATCTCCCGTTTAGCGGCAGGCTTCAGAACTTTTTTGAGAGAACATCCTGAAGCATTACTTTATCGAGGCTGAGGTCTGCTACCAGCTGTTTCAGCTTGCGGTTTTCTTCCTCCAGTTGCTTGAGTCGTTTGATATCGCTTGGAAGCATACCTCCAAATTTTGATTTCCAGCGATAGAAAGTCTGCTCAGATACTCCCAAGCGGCGACAGATTTCATTGATGGGTACCCCTAATTCGTGCTGCTTTAAGCAAAGGCGATCTGTTCTTCTGTGAATTTTGACCGTTTCATTTTGTCCACCCCTTACTCTCTTAATTTAACATTTTCTCATTATAGGTGGACCATACTTTTGGGGGGCAGGTCAAAAGGGCACCAACGAAAAATTAAACCCGCCGGAAGGCGGGTTGATTATTTTCTGTTTAGATATCTTACCGCTAGTGCTTCGGCGGCCGGGTGGTTTTCCACAATACCTTGCCCAGGATGTGGCATTGAGCGGCTTCGTATACCTGGGCCGGATAGGACTGGTTGTCGAAATAGACTACTACTTTATCCACGCTGTGGGTGATGCGGGCATAGATAACCTCGCCTGAGCTGCATAATACCACGCCGACCTCATTATTCTGCAGGTTGGACTGTTTCTTGATCAGCATTACCTCGCCGGATTTCAGGGTAGGGATCATCTGATCTCCCTCGACCCGGAGATAGAAGTAATTGCTAAGGTCGTTCCCGTAGATATTGGTTATGGAGACATTTACCGGCCAATAGTCTTCGATATAGTTGTTCCACTCGGCGGGATCGGTTCCGGACAGAGAACGATAAACCGCTACGGTTGAGGCATAAAGGGTGTTGAGTTTGGGACGCGGCTGAATAGTCGACGGAGGCTCTGGTGTCGACTGGGGAGCGGGAACCGGTTCGGGCCGGCTGGGTAGCTGAGTTTTTTCTTTTTGGCGGACGGCTTCGAGTTCCTGGACCAGACGATAACTCTTTACCGCCTCTTCCGGCTCGAGATTTTCAAAAACCGTACCCAATAAGAATTTGGTGGATACTCCGAAGAAATCGGCCATCTTCTCCAACAGATCCAGCTTAACGTCCTGTTTACGCTTTTCCAGCAACCTTATGGTGGTCTCAGTGGTCTCCAATTCTTCAGCGAGTTCTTTTTCGCTAAGTCCCTTTTCATTGCGCAGATATTTTAGACGTTCGTCGAATTGCATATGTTAGTCCTCCTGAAGGGTAATAAAACTTGAGAAACGAGACCGGTCAAGCCAAGGGGGATTATTGATCCTTAACCGAATACTGTTTCCAGGGGAAGTGCTCGACCTTGGTTTTGGAAAGGGCTCGGACCAACTCGGGTGGTCCGTAGAAGATTCCGTCGCCTCGATGGTCTTGGGCCATTAAAACGACTGTTAAGAGAGGGAAAAACTTGCTGAACACGCGAACGGCTTCCTGAGCTTCATATTGGTTTTCTACCACCTCTTTGATGACGACAACTACAACACAGGCAGTTTCTCCTTGATTGACAAGCGCAGCAGTGAAATCCATAATAACCTCCTCCAACAGTAATGAAACCCATTTATTATGAGTAATTGGAGAGCTTTACTCTCCTTACCCTTATTGACATTTGAAAACATATATTTCTTTATATTATGGTACAAAAAATTTTCGCAACTTTCAAGGAACTGAGTACGGCTGACTGATGGTTTTTTTATTTTCGTGCGAATGCGCGGTGATAAAATCAACAAAGATTGCAGTATCCTGGCGTAAGGTGTAAAATAGCCAGCAAGAACGGGACCATGAAGGTTCCAGCACGGGCTAATATGTGTATTGCCTGCAATGTGCCCCCAGCCGATATTCAGTTAACAGTCAGCATCATTATTCCTGAACGGCATTGGGAAAATGATTTCTGTTGATGATGATGATATGGAAGGGAATCGGGTCAGGCAGGCTGCACGGAACGGAGGGGATGGATTGAGGATTGCTGTAGTAGACGGACAGGGAGGAGGAATAGGAAGAATCATTGTGGAGAAGCTAAGGCGGGAACTGGGAGAAAGCTGTGAGATCCTGGGTTTGGGTACCAACGCCATAGCTACTTCATTAATGCTCAAGGCCGGTGCTAACGAAGGCGCCAGCGGAGAGAGTGCGGTCGTGTACTCTGCCTCCCGGGTGGATATTATTACGGGATCGGTGGTTATTATCGCGGCCAACTCATATTCTGGGGAATTGACTCCGCGCATGGCCGAAGCTATTGCATCTTCCAACGCTACTAAAGTACTAATACCTTTAAATCGTTATGGTATCGAGATAGCCGGCACCGGGGAAGACCCTTTACCGATTCAGGTTGATAACCTGGTTGGCCGGGTGAGAGAATTAGTGAATGCAAAACGATAGCTATTCTGCTTATGAAGGGTGGAAGAATTCATGTGTAAAAACATGCCCCCATTAGAACTGGCAATCCAATTTCACGGACACATTTGTCCCGGTTTGCTGATTGGGGTCAGAGCGGCTGAACTGGCTCAAAAGCAACTGGGAGTAGGACAGGACAACGATGAGGAACTGGTAGCCGTAGTGGAAAACGATAATTGTAGCGTGGATGCCATCCAGGCAATTTTAGGCTGCACATTCGGCAAGGGCAACCTGGTTTTTAAGGACTATGGCAAGAACGCGTGGACCGTTATTAGCCGTAATGCCGGACGTGCGGTGCGCATTGCCCAGAAGTTTGGTTCTACTGCCGGTCCTGCCAGCGATCGCTTCCGGGAACTGGCCGGTAAGCCGAACCTGACTCAAGATGAGGCCGCTGAGAAAGAAGCTTTGATCGGAGAACTCTTCGAAAGGATTATGAGTATGCCAGCCGAAGAGATCTTTACCTGGCAGGAGGTATCGGCGGTTCCTCCAGAACGGGCTCGGATTCGGAAAACGGTTCGCTGTGATTTGTGCGGTGAAGGGGTAATGGAGACCAGGACCAGTATCCGGGATGGCCAAACCCTTTGTCCGGAATGTCAGCTCAAATAGGAGGTGTTATCGATGTGTGAAGCCAATGTCTATATTAATCGGGGCTCAGGAGATGAACTCCTCATGGAGAAGGTGGACCGCATTGTTCCTGGGGAGGATCAGTCTATTTTTATGGAGAATATTTTTGGCGAACGAAAAGTAATTAAGGCCCGTATCCGTGAAATGGAACTGGTGCACCATCGCGTGATGCTGGATGAGATTCAGGAGGTAGATCATCCCGTACATGAGGAGTTGTGGCTGGAACCGGCCACTGATCACGGTCATTTTCATGAGGGCGAACAGGTGACCCTCAAGCTGTTCAAAGGATATAATATGAAGCCTGGCCACGACTGCGAGTTTGCCGGGCTCAAAGCCTTTATCGCCGGCAATGGTGAGGCCAAGGAGCTGCATATCCATGATCATCACGGCTCTCGCGAATTGGTATTGGGTCAGGAAAACGACGGCTTACTGCAGGTATGGGCTGAGGAGGCGGAAGGCAACCACCGGCGCTTGGCCAGTGTATTGGTTGAGGTAGGTCACCACCACCACCACGGTCTCAAACCGGCTGGTCTGGACCTGGAGATATTTCCGACTGATTACAGCCATGCCCGTATGGGGGAGAGTTATGAGATCCAGGTACTGCAGCAGGGCAAACCGGTGCCTGGAGCGGAGGTAAGGGCGACCTTTGCCGGAACTCATCAAAAGGATTATCCTCATCGCCTGGTCACCAACGATGAGGGTAAGGCCCGGCTGTTCCTTACCGCTCGCGGCAATTACCTGTTTTCGGTGAGTGCGGATGAGGTGATTAGCACCTTTACCCTGGTAAAGAGTTTCTAATTTTGTTCAGCTTGGGGACACAGTATTTAAACAATTATTGTTTTTGCGCTTAAATGCACTATGAAGGTGCGCGGACGAAGGACAATCCGGAATATCCATTAGTTTAATAAGCGAAAATAATGCCATGAAGGTAGCGGGTCGAAAAGTCCTAGTATCCTTATGGCTTTTTTTCTTGACTAATCGATTAATCGAAACAAGCAATAAGTTTAAGGAGGTAATCCTATGCATATTCCCGATGGTTATCTGGCTCCGCAGACGGCAATTCCTTTGTTGGCGATTATGGTGCCGGTATGGGGCGTAGCCGTGAAGAAGGTACAGCAAACTTTGAAGAAGAAGCAGGTGCCAGTCTTGGCGGTGGGAGCCGCGTTTTCCTTTACCATTATGATGTTTAATTTGCCGATTCCGGGAGGGAGCAGCGCCCATGCTGTGGGGGCCGTCTTGCTGGCAATACTGCTGGGCCCCTGGGCGGCTTGTCTGGGGGTTTCTACCGCGTTGATAATTCAGGCGTTGGTTTTCAGTGATGGCGGGATTCTGGCTATCGGAGCTAATTGCTTTAACATGGGTGTTATTATGCCTTTTATCGGTTATTATATTTACAAAGTAATCAAGGGTCCGGCTGGCGCGGTATCGGGCCGGGGAATTGTCGCCGCCTTTATAGCCGGCTATGTGGGCCTGAATTTTGCAGCTTTAAGTACCGCGCTGATGTTTGGTTCTCAATATGAATGGTTTAAAGCGGCCAACGGCACGCCGCTGTATTTTCCTTTACCGCTGAAGGTGGCGGTGGGCGCCATGATGGCGGAGCATTTGATCCTGGCTGGACCGGTTGAGGGCATTGTGACTGCATTGGGGCTGACCTTTGTTGGACGATCTTATCCTGAACTGGTGGAGGATGAGCTTACTATCAATTCTAATCAGGGGGGGAGCTGCCATGTTTAAGAGATACGCGAAGCTCTGGTGGGCACTAGGGGCTTTTATTATTCTGTGCCCGTTGGGTCTGATTGCTACCGGTACTGCCTTTGGTGAGTGGGGACTGGATGAACTGGCCAAGAGCGAAGAAGTTGGCTTTATTCCGCAGGGTTTGGCCAAGTTTGCTGATTTCTGGCAACACGCGGCCATGCCGGATTATAGCATTCCGGGAATGACAGCGACGTTTACGCAATCTGCCATAGGTTATATAGCTTCGGCAATTGTTGGAGTGGCCTTGGTACTTATTATAATTAGCTTGCTGGGCAAAATTGTGAAAGATTAGAGGATATATGACAGATTATCTAAGTGAACCGTCTAATATGATATCGCTGCCGGCCTGGATGAACGAGTCAAGCGGGAAAGATTTCCCTGCTGACAAGAATACAGGTCAAAAAACCAATTTCTTGACCAAAAACCTCCGTCAACTGCGGGAGACCTTGCTGGAAGACCTGTTGACCGAGCGCTATGCCCGGCAGGACTACTGGCTGCAGCAGGCGAATCCGCGGGTCAAGCTGGTGGGAGCAATACTATTAATACTCCTGGTCACTCTGACCAGGAGTATCCCCTTGTTTTTTGGACTTTGGCTGGTAGGCCTTGGGTTAATGCGTTCAGCTCATCTTCCGGTCTGGTCTCTGCAGAAGCGCATATGGGGCATCTTCCCGATGTTTACCCTTATCGCTGCGGTACCGGCTATGTTCAGCTTCTTTAATCCGGGAGTGCCGCTGGTGGAAATATATCAGGGTACCAGCCCGCATATCTGGCTGGGCCTGAGGATGCCCTCGCATATTTACATCAGTCAGCAGGGAGCAATATCTGCCCTGTTGCTGTTCCTGAGGGTGGGGCTATCTATCTCCTGGGGTGTCTTGCTGGTGATTACTACGCCCAGTGCCAAACTATTTAAATCTTTAAGAGTGCTGCGGGTCCCCTGGTTGATTGTAATGATATTGGAGATGACCTATCGCTACCTGATCTTGCTCATACAGGTTTCCCTCGATATGTTTGAGGCACGCAAGATGCGAACGGTAGGCCGGGTTTCCCTGCGCACCGGGCAGTGGCAGGTAGGCTCCTCTATTGGCGCTTTGTTTATCAGAAGCATGGAGCTCTCCGAGGAGGTATACCAGGCCATGATCGCCCGGGGTTACACCGGTGAGGCAGTCAGCCTGGAGGAGTAAGGCCTTATGGCCGCGTTTATCGAGTATTAATCTGCTACGTTTATTAATATAAATAATAGTGGTTGGGGAGAGTATATTGGCAGTACAACATATCTTTAGATTCGAACAGGTGGATTACCGCTATGGCCGGGATGAATGGGTGTTTAACCACATTAATTTCTTTATTGATAAGGGAGAGAGCATAGTCCTGTTGGGAGCCAACGGATCCGGGAAATCAACTCTGCTCAAGATGATGTGCGGACTAAACTTTCCCAGTGCCGGCCGCTTTCTGGCCTTTGATCGGGAGATAACGGAAGCCGGGCTGGAAAACGACCGGGCCGCTAAGGAATACCATCGCAAAGTAGGATTCGTATTTCAAAACTCCGAGGCTCAGCTATTTACTACCTCGGTATGGGATGAAGTAGCCTTCGGACCCCTGCAGATGGGTTTGACGCGTGATGAGGTAAAGAACCGGGTAAATGACATTTTAGCTATGTTTGGCATCGCGCATCTGGCTGACCGTTCGCCTTATCGCCTGAGCGGGGGGGAGAAAAAGAAGGTGGCACTGGCCTCGGTGTTGGTCCTGAACCCGGAGGTCCTAATCCTGGATGAACCGACCAACGGACTGGACCCCAAGACTCAGCGCTGGCTGACCGAACTCCTCCTGGAGTTGAATCGTCAAGGCCGGACTATCGTGGTAGCTACGCATAATCTGGAACTGGCTCATGCCATAGCTGATCGGGCTCTTATACTGTCAGAAGATCACCGATTGGTTTTTGACGGTCCCACTGGTATGGCTCTGGTCGATCATGACCTGTTGATGAAGGTAAATCTCATTGATGAATACTTTCACATACATGAAGGGGAGCGCCATATTCATCGCTATAGTCACAACTAGTGGGGATTATGGAACATTTTTTGGGCTTGCCAAAAGTCGAAGATATGAAATATTATAAATTGACTCAAGAAAATTAAACTATTTTGTAGGATTTTTTAAATCTATAGAGAATATAAATACGGAATGGAATATTGTTCTCCGAGTTACTGTCCCTAAGGGCTTGCTATGGGGCTGTAACCTTTGGGTGGCACTGGAAACGGTTCCGCCTTCCCGACTCATTGAAAAGGAGATGCTCAGTTTAGGCGGGTACTTGATAGCGGACCCATGAAGGGTCTAGCTGCTTGGTGTCTGTGCATCTAAGTCTGGCATTTCTGTGCCGGACTTTTTTATTTTTTACAAACTGTGGAGTGGCTGGAATGCACGAATTATCGTTGGTTGAAGGCATGATGGACATTGTCCGGGAAAGCGCCAGCCAGAATAATATCCTCCGGGTCACCAGAGTGAAGATGGTCATTGGGGAATTGACTATGGCCTTGCCGGATAGTTTGCAATTTGCCTTTTCCGCCCTCGCGCAGGACGAGCTTTTTCGCGGTGCGGAGCTGGAGATTGAGCAACTTGGCGTAATATGTTGCTGTGAGGAGTGCGGCGCAGAATTTAAACCGGGAGATAATTATGTCTTTCTCTGCCCTGGCTGTGGAAATGGACGAGTAGTCGTCATCCAGGGCCATGAGTTATATCTGGATAGTTACGAAGGAGACGAAGCTATTGGTCCAGGTTAATCTGCAAACGAATATCTTGGGAGCCAATGAACTTATCGCGCGGAAAAACAGGGTTTCTTTTAAGGACCAAGGGATTCTTGTCATTAATTTGATGAGTTCACCGGGTTCCGGCAAAACCACCATTCTGGAGCGGACCATTGAAAACTTGGGAGACCGGCTCAAAATTGCCGTCATTGAAGGTGATCTATATACGGACCGGGATGCCCAGAGGATTGAACAGAAGGGTGTACAGGTTATTCAAATCAACACGGAGGGAACCTGTCATCTGGATGCCGGAATGGTAACTTCGGCTTACGAAAAGTTGGATATCAAGGATGTGGACTTGCTTTTTATCGAAAATGTCGGCAATCTGGTTTGCCCGGCGGAATTCGATTTGGGCGAGGATTTTCGTGTGGTTGTCATCAGTACAACCGAGGGAAATGACAAGATACCCAAATATCCGCTAATATTTCGTGAAGCACGGGCGGTTCTGGTCAATAAGGTTGACCTTTTGCCATATACCGAGTTCAACCTGCGAGAGTGCCAGGAGGATCTTGAAAAAATCAACCCCTCGGCGCGAGTATTCCCACTTTCTGGACGAACCGGAGAGGGGATTGAGATATGGTGCGAGTGGTTACTGGGGGAGGTGAGGGCCAAGGGGCGTAATCTCTAATTCCACATAGAGAGATAGATTCGTACCTTTATATGTTTTGAATGGGATTGTATCATTGCTTTGTTGTTTAGGACTAATTTGATTGGGGGGAACATGGAGAATGCCTACCAAATTAAGCCGTCGTGATTTTTTGAAAGTGTGTGCCGGATCGGCAGCGGCCGTTTCGCTGACGGGTTATCTGGCTCCGTTCATGAAGGAAGCTGTAGCCGCCGGGGCACCCCAGGTTATATGGCTTCAGGGTGCATCCTGCACCGGCTGTTCTATTTCTCTGTTGAATACCGTACATCCTGATATTCAGGAAGTACTGACCAAGGTTATCAGTGTAACCTATCATCCCAACATTTCTGCTGCTGCCGGCGATCTGGCATTGCAGGAAGGCATTTTGAAGATTGCCAACGAAAACCCGGGCAAATTCTATCTGGTAGTGGAAGGTTCCGTACCTACCGCTGAAGAGGGACTGTTCTGCACGGTTGGCGAGGAAAACGGCCAGGCCATCACCTTCGAAGAACTGGTCAAGAGAGTTGGCAGTAAGGCTGCTGCTATACTCAATTTCGGTACCTGCTCTGCCTTTGGTGGCGTACCGGCAACCCCGCCGAATCCCACCGGCTGCAAACCTGTATCGGATATAGTTAAGCATGTTCCGTATATTAATATACCGGGTTGCCCGCCGCATCCCGATTGGATGGTCGGCACTATTGCCCATGTCCTGCTGTACGGAATTCCGGATCTGGATTCCTTTGGCCGTCCGACGATGTTCTTTAACAGAATAATTCATGATAATTGTGAGCGGCGTCAGTATTTTGACAATGGTATCTTTGCCAAGACCTTTGGCGACATGGGCTGCATGCTGGAACTGGGCTGCAAGGGTCCCTTCGCACATTGTGATGCCAGTACCCGCGGGTGGAATAATGCAACCAACTGGTGTGTAAAATCCGGCGGAGTCTGCATAGGCTGCACCGAACCGCAATTTCCGGCCTGGCCGATGTATGAAAGACTGCCTGAATTGCCGATCGGACCGGCAACTACAGCTACCGTTGACCAGATTGGTGGAGTACTTGGTGGCTTAGCTGTACTTGGTGTAGCCGGTCATCTGGGCGGAAATATACTCACCGGACGTGTAGGTCCTAAAAAAGCAGAACATGAAGTTGAGAAAGAGGGTGAAGCATAATGGCGAAGATAGTTGTTGATCCCGTAACTCGTATAGAAGGTCACTTGAAGCTGGAAGTTGAAGTCGAAAACGGCGTTGTCGTAGAAGCTAAAACTGGCGGCGCTTTGTTTCGTGGTTTTGAATTGATCATGCAGGGCCGTGACCCGCGCGATGCCGAACAGATCGTACAGCGTATCTGCGGCGTATGCCCCACCGCTCATGCCACTGCCGGTATTTTAGCCCTGGATGATGCATTTGGAATCGAGCCCCCACCCAATGGCCGGATCATCCGCAACCTGATCCTGGGCTCCAACTGGGTGCAGTCGCATATTCTGCACTTCTTCCACCTGGCAGCGCTGGATTATGTAAAGGGACCGGAACTGGCTCCCTTCAAGCCGCGTTATGAAGCCGACTACCGTTTACCGGATGATATCAATGCCCAGGCTGTGGCACATTACCTGGATGCCCTGACCATGCGCCGCAAGGCCCATGAAATGGATGCGATCTGGGCCGGCAAGATGCCGCATGTGCAGACCATTGTACCCGGCGGTGTAACCGAAGTGCCGGATACTTCAAAAATCTATCGTTTCTTGACCAGCTTGGAAGAACTGATCGACTTTGTCGATAATGTTTATGTTCCTACGGTCAAAGCTGTTGCCGGTGTTTATGCTGACTGGTTCGATATTGGCCGCGGCTGCCAAAACATGCTGGCATACGGTGCCTTCCCGCTGGAAGAAGGCATGGACCACATTAAGAAGAAAAAATTCTACAATACCGGTGTTTATGTACGCGGGCAGTATGGTGCTTTTAACCCTGATCTGGTCGAAGAGCAGGTCAAGTACTCCTGGTATAAGGACGATACCGGCGGCAATAAACCAACTGAAGCTGTGGTAGTTCCCGATGCCAAGAAGGCAGGCGCCTATTCCTGGATGAAGTCACCGCGCTATAATGGTGAACCCCTGGAAGTAGGTCCGTTGGCCCGCCAATGGATCAACAAGCAGAAGGATGTTGTCGGACTGGGTGAAAAGGCTTTCTCCGTCATGGGCCGTCACTTTGCCCGCGCCATTGAATGTTCCGAGATTGCCCACGCCATGAAAGAATGGGTTCTCAAACTGGAAATTGGCCAGCCGGTATGCGTACCGCACAAGATTCCTCAATCCGCTCAGGGCATGGGCTTAACTGAAGCATCCCGCGGCGCATTGGGCCACTGGCACAAGATCGAGAACCAGAGAACCGCTGTTTACAACGCAGTAGTTCCCACTACCTGGAATGCGTCGCCCCATGATGTACGCAACCAGCCTGGGCCGATGGAACAGTCTATTATCGGTACTGCCGTGAAGGATCCAGCCAATCCGGTTGAATTAGTGAGAATCATTAGAGCATACGATCCTTGCTTTGGATGTGCTATTCATGTAATGACCCCGGATAAGAAGACGATTAGCCAGTTCGCTATTAACTAGGGGGTGAGTGCATGAAAAAGATGGAGAATAGGCACTCCGGCTGGATCCGGTTCTTCCATTGGACCAATATGATAGCTATTTGTACTTTGATCTTGTCCGGTTTCTATATCCATGCACCCCAATCCTGGGGTTGGCTCTTTGACAACATGGACAACGCCCGGATGCTTCATTTTGCCATGGCTTATCTGCTTTGTTTCGGTGCATTTGGCAGAGTATATTATGCTATTGTTGCCGATGATGCAAAGAATGTATGGTTTGATGTCAAGACTGATCCAGGCAAGTTCCCCAGCATGATCAAATACTATACTTTCCTGGCGGATGATCATCCTTTCTATGGCAAGTACAACCCGGGCCAGAAGATGATGTATTCCACCTTCTTGTTCATGGTTATTATTCAGGTTGTAACCGGTTTCGTACTCTATAAACCCCAGGTGCTGTTCCTGTCACAGATGGGTGACTACCTGGGTGGTGAAATTGCTCTGAGAATGGTACACTATATCATTACCTGGATATTCTGTTTCTTTATCCTGGCCCATGTGTACCTGGATATGTCCGAGGGTATGCCGGTGCTCAAGTCCATGTTTACCGGCAAGATTCCCGCAGATTTCCATCATGGCTATCATGAGGAAGGCGAAGAGGCATAAAAGTAATTCATGTTTAATTGCGGCAAGGAGGATCAAGCTTGAAACGGATATCAGTAGTAGGGGTAGGCAACCTACTTATGCGGGATGATGCTGTTGGAATTCATGTGATCAGGTTTCTGGAACAACAAGGAGTACCTGAAGGGGTTGAACTCATTGATGGCGGAACCCATAGTTATGACTTGCTTGATATCTTTGCCGATGCGGAAAATGTCATCGTAATTGACGCCATTCAGGCCGGGGGAGAACCGGGTACTATATACCGGGCTCCCCTGGATGAATTGGGTTTACAGCCCAGTGGTGACGCGGCAACCTCGCTGCATGACATCAACTTTGTTGAGGCGGTGCACATGCTGAGGCTGATGGGGCATGATCCGCAGTTTATTGTCTTTGGGATTCAGCCCAAAGAGATGTATCTAGAACTTGAACTCAGCCCCGAGGTTGCTGCCAAGGTTCCACGGGTAGCTGAATTAATTCAAGAGGAAATCCAAAGAATAATAAACGAATGAGTCTAATTGCTCATTTATCACGACGCTGAACAGACCAGGGCCAGGGGAGATACTCCCCGTCCCTGCATCTTCGGCGTCTTTTACTATAATTTTGTGTTAATCTGAGTTAATAAAAGAAGGCGGAGTTTATGGCTGAGGCGGCGTTTCACATTAGAATAACCGGGATTGTTCAGGGGGTGGGATTTAGGCCCCATGTCTTCAGACTGGCCAGTGAGTACCGCCTGAAGGGATGGGTTCTGAATTCTTCAGCGGGTGTATTTATAGAGGTGGAAGGATCACGCGAGGTTCTGGATGAATTTGCCCGGAGGTTGGTGGAGGAACCGCCGCCGTTGGCCATGATCAGGCAATGTGAGATAAATGAGATTACGGTGCAGGGTTATCCCGATTTCACCATCCGTAAAAGTGAGGCTGATGACAGCCATGAGGTGATGATTTCGCCGGATATTGCTATTTGCGCTGATTGCAAGAGAGAGGTCCGGGACCCGGATGACCGTAGATATGGCTATCCCTTTACCAATTGCACCAACTGTGGACCGCGTTATACCATAATAAAGGACGTGCCCTACGATCGTGTCAAGACTACCATGGCACCCTTTCCGATGTGCCCGGATTGCCGGGAAGAGTATGAGAATCCGCTGCACCGGCGTTTTCATGCCCAGCCCAATGCCTGTCCCGTTTGCGGGCCGCATACTACCCTGGTGGATGCTGCGGGGCAGCCGGCAGTGGGAGATGTAGTCGATTATTTAAAAGAGGGTTATATCGTGGCGGTCAAAGGACTGGGCGGTTTTCACCTGGCCTGTGACGCCATCAACGGGGATGCGGTGAAGATTTTGCGCCAGCGCAAGAAACGCGATGCCAAACCCTTTGCCGTTATGGTGCGCGACCTGGAGACAGCCTATAAATATGCAGTCATCGATGACAACGAAGCCAAATGGCTGCAATCGCCCCAGTCGCCGATAGTTATATTGAAGACCAGGCACAATGAAGATCTGCCCAAGGATATCATTCATCCGGGCCTGGATACCCTGGGGATCATGCTGCCCTATACCCCGCTGCATTATCTGTTGTTTGACGGGGACATAGAGATTCTCATTATGACCAGTGCCAATATCAGTGATGAACCCTTGATTTTTGACAACGATACGGCGCTGGACAAGCTCTCGGGCATTGCCGATTACTTCCTGGTGCATAACCGGGAGATATATAATCCCTGTGACGATTCGGTAATAAGCATTAGGGAAGAGGGTGTTACTCATTATTTCCGCCGGGCCCGCGGGTTTGTACCGCTGGGGATAAATATTCCCGCCGGCAGTCAGCCGGTATTGGCTCTGGGGGGAGAGATGAAGAATACCTTTTGCATAACCCGCGGTGACCAGGCCTTTATCAGTCCTCACTGGGGGGATCTGAATCATTATCTTAACTACCGTAACTACCTGGCGGGTATTGAACGCTTCAAGCAGATGCTGGATAGTGAGCCGCAGATTATCGCCCATGATCTGCATCCCGATTACCAGACCACTCGTCTGGCCCGGAGCATGAAGTCGGTAAAGACGGTGGGGGTACAGCACCATTTAGCCCATATGGCGGCGGTATTGGCGGAAAACGATTTGACCGGGAAAGCCCTGGGGCTAATTTGTGACGGAACCGGCTGGGGGTTGGACGGCGCTATCTGGGGCTGTGAGATATTGGCCGGCGACTACCGGCAGATTGATCGTATTGGGCATCTGCAATATATGCCGATGCCGGGCGGTGACCTCAACAGCCGCAAGCCGTACCGTATGGCCTTGATTTATCTTTATCAGGCCTGGGGGCCGGATATGGCGGCCCAGTTGGCGCATAAATATCTGCCGGATCTGAGCGAGGAAGAGTGCCGCCTGCTTTTTTCACAGTTAAGCAATCCCAGTGAAGAAATACGTACTTCATCGGCGGGAAGGTTATTTGAGGCGGTTTCCGCCTTGCTAGGCATATGTGCCATTAACCGTTACGAGGGTCAGGCTGCCATTGAACTGGAAGCCCGGGCAGATATGATAAGTGACGGGGCTTATGCTTATGAGGTAGAATGGGACCAGGGTGAAATCATCATGAATGTAATACCGCTCTGGCGGGAGATTACCGATGACTTGGCCCGCAATATTCCTACAGGGATAATTGCCGAGCGTTTCCACCGGACCATAGTCAAGCTGTTTGTCGCTGCCCTGAATAAGGCTCGCGATAACACCGGGCTTAATGATGTGGTTATCAGCGGCGGCGTTTTTCATAATGAGATATTGAGTGCTCAATTGGTAAAGCTGCTGCAGGTTTATGGTTTCAAGGTATATCAGCATCGCGGCATCCCGCCTGGTGACGGGGGGATTTCTTTAGGTCAGGCGATAATAGCAAGTGAGGTGAGTAAATAATGTGTCTGGGGGTTCCGGGAAAGGTACTGGAAATCAAGGAAAATGGATTGGCCCTGGTCGATGTGGACGGCAATCAGATGGATGTCAGCATCCGGCTGACTCCCGAGGTAGAAATTAACCAGTATGTTTTGATTCATGCCGGCTTTGCCATGGAGATCATGGATGAAGAAGCGGCCCGTGAGACAATGCGATTGCTTAAGGAGTTGGAGGAGATTAATGAATTCGCAACCAGAGTATTGGAACCGTCTGCTGGATGAGATAGTAAAAGAGGAACGTGAGATAGCCCTGATGGAGGTTTGCGGAACCCATACCATGGCTATTGCCAAGAGCGGGTTGCGCAATCTCTTGCCGCCCAACTTGAAGCTGCTCTCTGGGCCGGGTTGCCCGGTGTGTGTGACGGCCCAGGGCGATATAGATGCCGTTATCGAATTGGCGGGGAAGCCGGGCGTCATCATGGTTACCTTCGGCGACATGATGCGGGTGCCGGGGACGACCAGTTCACTGCAGGAAGCTCGCAGCCAGGGGGCCGATGTCCGGGTAGCTTATTCACCATTGGATGCACTAGCCATTGCGCAGCGTAACCCGGATAAAGAGGTGGTATTCCTGGGGATCGGATTCGAAACCACTGCTCCGGCGGTAGCTATATGCGCTGACCAGGCCCGGGCTCAAGGACTGAATAATTTTTCGATCTTTTCGCTGCATAAAGTAGTGCCGCCGGCCCTGGAGGTTATCTTCTCCATGCCGGATATGAAGATTGACGGTCTGATCTGTCCCGGTCATGTTTCCATCGTGATTGGGCTGGAACCCTATGAGGAATTGGTGGAGAAATACCATCGCCCCTGTGTGGTAACCGGTTTTGAAACCCAGGATATCCTGGAAGGGGTTTATATGCTGATCAAGCAGATCAGACAGGGCGAGGCCCGGGCCGAGATACAATATCAGCGAGTGGTTAAGAATGCTGGAAACCCGGTGGCTCAGCAGATCCTGGAAGAGGTGTTTCAGCCGGCTGATGCCCGGTGGCGGGGAATAGGAAATATTCCGGGCAGCGGCCTGGAATTCCGCCCGGAATATGAGTGTTTTGATGCCCGCAAGCGTTTTGCGATAGAAGATCGGGAGGATATCCCGATCAAGGGCTGTGCCTGCGGCGAGGTCCTGACCGGCAAGATAACCCCGCAGGACTGCGCTTTATTTGGCCGGGCCTGCACCCCCTTGAAGCCGATTGGCCCTTGCATGGTCTCCCATGAGGGGGCTTGTGCCGCCTATTATCGTTATTCACCTCCAACACCGTCGAAGAAGGGATAGGTTAACATGGAAAATCGCGTATTAATGGCTCACGGCAGCGGCGGTTTGATGAGCCAGCAATTAGTGGATGAGGTCTTTCGCAGCATCTGGAGTAATCAATACCTGGATGCCGCCCTGGATGGGGCGCAGATGGTTTTACCCCCGGGGAAGGTGGCCATGTCCACTGATTCATTTGTAATAACCCCAGTGTTTTTTCCCGGCGGAGATATCGGCAAGCTCTCCATCTGCGGAACGGTTAACGATTTGGTAGCTTGCGGTGCCAAGCCGATGTTTATGTCGGTCGGACTTATTGTAGAGGAAGGCTTCCTGCTCTCCGATCTGCGCCAGATCGCAGAGTCGATGGCTAAGACTGCTGCCGAAGTCGGTATTCAAATAGTAACCGGCGATACCAAGGTGGTAGAACGCGGCAGCGCGGACGGGATATTCATCAATACTACCGGCATCGGAGTGATCGCCGAAGGGATCGAATATACCCCACAGCAGATCAAGGCGGGGGATTATATAATCGCCACCGGCCATATCGGTGACCACGGCTTGTCCATTTTGGCCCAGCGGGAAGGTTTGCAGTTCTCTACTCCGGTAGTCAGCGACT
>Ga0074198_1001363_pt1 | contig 16368 bp, 10 predicted proteins | sample EPASupsiteSAE323_FD_64527 | JGI IMG/M metagenome (GOLD analysis project Ga0074198, IMG submission 64527) | Bioremediated contaminated groundwater from EPA Superfund site, New Mexico - Sample SAE3-23 | ecosystem: Environmental > Aquatic > Deep subsurface > Groundwater > Contaminated ...
ACACAAGACGGATCTGCTGCTGGTCCTTGGTGGACTAGGAAACGAGGAGTTCCGGATGAGTGAGTCTGGAAACCGGGTGATATTCCGGGATAATTCCGGTCAGGAGTTTTCGATGCTGACCAGGCAGATCCGGGGATTGCTTGAGGACTGGCCGAAGAAGAAGGCAGCTTTGTGGGTTGTCGGGTAAGATATTATATGTATAACCTTATTCTGATTTATTAAAGGTGCAGGGACATAAATCCGGTAACAATTAAAAGAGGTAATTATTGAAAAACATAGATGAATTGAAATAACCCGGGAGCGTAAACATAATATTAACGTGATGTCTTAAAAAAACCAGAAAGCCTGAATAATAACTATAGGACAGTAATAGAGGTTATTTGAATAAATGAATATTAATGCAGCCATCATCGATCAGCGTCTCAATAAAATATGTGATGAGATTAAGGAACAGGCCATAGAGGAACTTGGAATTTCTGACCCGGAAAGACTAAAATCCTTAAGTTTCGTCTATCTCACCGTCAAGACGATGTTGGATCTAACAGATGAGGAAGCATTTGATTGTCTAACAGAAGGTTCAGGAGATTATGGTGTCGATGCTATACATCTTTCAGAAGAATGTGATCAGGAGATCACCATAACTCTTTTCCTGGGAAAATATAAGAGAGATTTAGAGGCTAATTTCAACTTTCCCGAAAATGGAATTAATAAACTACTTAAGGCGATACTGGCACTTTTTGATCCTTTCACTCCATTAAATTGTTTAAACACACGGCTATTAACAAAAGTAGAAGAGATCAGATCTCTCATTCGTGATGGGTATATCCCTCAGATTCGTGCTATTGCATGTAATAATGGGCCGATTTGGAATGATGCTGCAGAAAATGAAATAAAAAGGGCCGGACTCGGTGATCAGGCAGTTTTTGAGCATGTAAACCATGATCGGCTGGTAACAATTCTACAGGCAGCAAAGCCGGTAAATGACACTATACAATTAACTGGTAAAATCCTAGTTGAAGATTTCAATTTTAGCAGGGTGTTACTTGGCCGGATGACAGTAAATGAGATCAATTCCTTAATCCAACGTTATGGAGAAAGATTACTTGAGAGAAATATCCGGCGTTACCTGGGATTACAGGGAAATCGTGTTAATGAAGCGATAAGAGATACTTTATTGTCGGGGGACAGAAATAATTTTTATTTTTATAATAACGGAATCACCCTTACATGTGACAAATTTCTTTATAATGCATTTCAAAGTGGAGATACTCCTGTAAAGGTGGATAATTTACAGATAATTAACGGAGGTCAAACCTGCATGACAATTTATAAGACGCTTATGCAGATGTTCCCTGAAGTGATTCCTCAGGATGCCTTCGTGCTCGTAAGGTTATACCAACTACCAAGTGAAAATGAGGATCTGGTTAGACAGATAACATATGCAACAAACAGTCAGAACCCTGTTGATCTCAGGGATCTTAAAGCAAATGATTATATTCAGCGTCAACTGGAGATGGATATTTCACAGCTCGGTTATAATTATCGAAAAAAACGAGTGGACTCACCCCTGAAATCAACTGATATTTCTTCAGGTACAGCAGCAGAAGCAATCCTGGCAGTATGGAGAAGAAAACCGCATCAGGCTAAATTATTTGTTCGTGAACATTTTGGTAAGTTATACGATCAAATTTTTAAAAACGGTATAAACGGAGCACAAACCATCATTGCTACGCTTATTTATCGTATTCCTGAAGCAAAACGACGAAAACTGACAGAAAAGGATCCGCCATTCTTACGATACGCATCTGCATTTATTGCAATGCAAATGGGTGAATGTCTCTTAAAAGATCTGAATTGCACAATCAACGGTTTAACGCACCTTAATTTTATTACTGCAATATATATGCTTGAAGAAAAGAAAGAGGAGTATTTTAATAGAAGTGTTTCTTCAATTAATAATTCTCTGGAGAGATTATATGGAACTTCTGATATCTCGCTCCAGCAACTTGCTGCTACATTCAGAAGGGGTGACCTTATAGAGATACTAATCAGTTAAATTGTAAATGTTAATAAATGACGATATATGTCACAAATATACACAAAGTGACATGCAGTCCCTCATACCCTGGCCAAAGAAAGAGGAATCAGCGGTTACCGGAACAGGATTATCCAGAATTAGGTTTGAAACAGGAAAGCATGGCATCAGTAATTAGTACTTCAGATTGATGGTTTTTAAAATCACAAAGAAGTTATAACATATTATCTCTATTCGATACTAACGAATAAATTGGTCACTTTATCTATATTATAGTATGATAAAATCTGCTTTAAGACAGATTCTTATCGATCAGCAGATCTTTCTTTCCCGGACTGAAGGACTGATATCCAGGGATATTGACATTAAGGAGATTATAGATTCTGAAGAGATTATTATCCTATCAGGGATACGACGGTGTGGAAAAAGCAGTTTGCTTACCCTTATCGGACAACAGTTACCGGGCCCTAAATTATTCATAAATTTGACGATATCAGGTTTTCCGACTGGTCAATAGAAAATTTCCAGCACATCTACGAGATCATAGGAGAACTCTTCGGATCTGATATTCAACACTCCTCCTTGACGAGATTTAAAATGTCAAGGGGTGGGAACGATGGCTGAACAATCTCTATCAATATAAGATTAAAACCATCGTAACCGGCTCAAATGCTTCAGTCCTCAGTTCAGAGCTAGGAACTTATCTCACCGGACGACACAGGACAATACAGGTTTATCCTTTTTCTTTTAGTGAATTTCTTAAATATCAGGGTATCAGCCTTAAAAATCCGAATCATATCTCTTCAGCACAGAAGGGGGAAATTTCTAGATTTCTCAGGATGTATCTTGAAATAGGAGGGTTTCCCTCTGTGGTGAAGTCACAAGATATCAGCCTGTCGGAACAGTGCCTGACCGATATTATATATCGGGACATTGTGGCGAGATTTGGTATTCACGAGATTAAAGAATTCAGGGATTTAACGGTGTATCTCATCGCCAATGCAGCCCGGATAATATCATATAAGACACTTTCTGATATTGCCGGGGTGAAGAGTGTTAGTACGGTGAAGAATTACCTGTAACTGTCAAATTCGATACCCCCGTTTTGATAAATTTCGTCGATGTATACTTCAGTTCCGGGATCTCAAACCGGATTAATGAGACAAATACCTGTGCGATAAACCCAATGATTAACGCCCCGTAAATACTGTTATCTGCCCATACGCGTAATGGTTTGATCTCGACCTCGTTTTAGGGAGTTTAATATCTTTTCAATCGGATCCTTTTTCCGGCAGGTCAGAAGGGCTTTATTTAGTGTCAAATTCTTACTTGATTTCAGGCAGAAAAATCCCTCTCTCCCAGTGATGAACTTTTCTTTTCAGAAGTTTGATGGCATCATCCTCGGAGAGTTCAATCGGCTTTGTCCGGATAGAGTAGCCCACACCCACAATTTGATCATTGAGATTGCCAGGTTCGATTGTCAGCCCAATCGGGATATCGATCGGACCGAAAGTTCTTTAACGCCAACGGTGATCTGTTTTTTATCCGGAAGGTGAACCCGTCGGTATCCATACTTTCCGAGCCGGGCCTCATTGCCATGAAGGAAATGCTGGTCCAGTCCATGTTGATGTTGGAATGCCCAAAATCCTGACCTCGAAAAAAGGACATCCTGGAAATCAGAGATGATTTCATCCCGATTAGCCCCAGGAATTTCAAGGACACGGGAAGTGTTCTATCGCAGAAAGAAGGAAGGGAAAATTACTCAAGCACTTAAGGCAGGTTGATCCGGTCGTAAGATCTCTTAATGCTGAAGTTATCCGTCGATTTGTAGCTGATGAGGGCACGAAGCTGATTGTTGATATCTATACCCCTTGTATTGTGTTTCCCGAAAATTTCGCAAAAGTTCAGGACTTCATATAACTTATCTACAAGGAATATGGTACCGAGAGGAAAGGATATATTTTTATTCGGCTTAAGTTCATTAGTTCTTAAATAGAGTCTTTTTACCGAGATAAACCATATACTGAAAATAAGTGATCCGGGGTTTATCAGTTCCCGATAATGCGTAAATGAGTATATAATAGTCCTGAACCGAACTCCGGATTAAACCAGATTTTTCATGATATTTTCAAACCGGGTTTTGCTTATCGGGTGATGACTGATTATTTTTCCTTTGTATATGATGCAAAAGGTTCCAAAGGCACATGGTGAGAACTGCACTTCTTTAGGTTCTTCGAGGTCAACCAGGACCGGAGTCAGGTTATACTTCTCTTTTGCAGATTTGATTATAGCATCAACATTTTTAACAGTATAGGGGCACTGGGCTGATCTGAATATTGTCAGTCCGTCGGGATATTCTTCAGCCCTTGTATTTAAGCCGGGTTTAAATTTAGGTAACGGGGTTTTGGCATCAAAACGGTATGCAAGAAGATCAAAGTCAGGATCTGCAGAATCTGCAATAATAAACCCGATTTTAAGAAAGATATCTTTTTTTGCCATAAATGATCCTTTCCGGGTAACTACCGCAACCCCACAGAACTTTCCTTCTTCCGCATCAGTTATACATGCCCTGATTAACCTTTCACCATACCCTTTTCCCTTATATTCCTTCTTAAATCCGGTAAAGATACATTGAATAAAGAGGTAATTTTCTGCTTCTATTGGTCTGTAAGCAATCTCTCCTGGCATATATTCTATCATCCCCTGGTATCCGTCGGTTTTTGAAAAAAGGACTTTCATCCTTAATCCTTCCGGATTATACTTTGAAAACCATGCAATCTTTCTTTGGAGTTCTACATGTTTCTTTATGTCTTTATATCCGCAGACTCCGAAATCAGAAATGTTATCCGGAGTTATGTCGATGATGTTGATATCTTCCATGGGTTACCAGATATTGGGTATTAGATATATAAGGGATATGGGTGTGATTTTCAGGTTAATATCATATCACAATTTATTGTACTTGATGAAATGTAGACAGAATGTAAAGAAATGTGGTATTAGTTATTCTGATAAGTTTTTTTCTCTGATTTAAACACTATCCGGATTATCAAACCGGTTTTTCATTTTATACGTCAACAGGGCCATAATTATTCCAAATATTCCTGCGGTTATAAAAACAGCATTAATGCCCAGATATGCCAGAATTACACCTAAAATTATCGGAGAAAAACTTTGACCGGCGTATCTCATACAACTATAAATTGAGATAACACCCCCTCTTGCCTTAGCCGGAGAGATCTGAATTATTTGCGAATCAATACATGTCTGGGAAAGTACAAGCCCTATTCCAAACAGTAATAATAAAAGAAACACTACAAAAATTGAAGGCACAAAGGTTATAAATAACATTGAAAGGCCTACAAGTATAAATCCTGCAATAATAATCTGTATTAATGGATATCTACATGCAAAATACCTGACCTTTGGTGCCGTCAAGGTACAGGCTATGCCTGGAACGGCTAGCATGATTCCTGATGCTCCCGAAGCAAAGTTGAACTCACTTTTGAGCATAAACGGCACATAGATCATCATGGCAAACAAAAGAAAATATATCGAAAAGCCCATGAAGATTGTATAAATTATTGGAATATCTTTGAGATATTTAAGAGCTTCAAATATACCTTTGTTGCTGCTAATGTCCCTCTGTATTCTGGTCTCCGGAAGGAAAGTCATCACAACTAGGGCAAATGGCAAGGAAAGAGCGTAAAAAAGGAATGTATAATTCCATCCGAAGGTTGCCAGTCCTCCCCCGATAATTGGCGCAAATACAGAACCCAGAGCAAATGATATACTGATTTTACTCATAGCTCCTACACAATCAACACCCGTGTAAACATCACCAATAATTAACATGGCCAATGAAGTTATCGCGGCCACTCCAATACCCTGGATGAATCTCATAATCAGAAGCGAGTTCATATCAGAGACAAAATAACTTACAAGGCCTGTAAGACCGTAAATTACAAGGCCAGGTACAAGTACCTTTTTACGGTTAATATTATCAATGAATTGTCCTATAATCAGTGTGAATATTGCAGTAGAGATAGTAAATACTGACATCAACATCCCTATCCCCTGAGTTGTGGTATGCAGTGGGCCTACCATCTCTGGTAATACGGGTGTTATGAGAGCACCTCCTGCCATTGCAAAAAAAGCAGTGATGCAAAGCATTAATAGGTAATGATTTTTAAATTCCATGATCATTCCGGTTTTTTTACCATTATTCTTATTGTTTTCATGATATTTTCAAACCGTGTTTTGTTTATCGGGTGATGGCTGATTATTATTCGTTGTATATGATGCAAATGTCCCGAAATCCCCCGGAGATTTTCATTTTCACTTTCATCATCCGAATGTCCCGTTCAGCCAGGATATTATCAAATGGTACGTTCAGATGATCTATGAACTTCAATATTCCTTCTCTCCATGAAACTAATCTTTCTAACAAGTTACGAGCAAAACTCCTTTTGATTCGTCCCTCTTTTTCGTGGGTTATCAATGGAGGCGGATTATCATTCAAACCTGCCTGTACTATTTCGTCATAAGTTGATTTTGTACTTGTAGTGACGATTTCCGAATCAACACTCCATTATTGTGATACATCTCCTTTGCATTTTTGGCTTCTATAAGTAAGTCAATCAGTTCAGAAGCCCACTTTTAGATGTTTCTTCTTCCACTCGTATAAGTTCACGGATGAGATGAGCACAAAAAACTATGTTCACAAGATTATGAAAGATAAGGATCCCGGAAATCATGAACACATATCCCATTATACTCCGGAAGGACACTGATATTATCTATTGCTTCTCTACCAAGTTTTCTCAGAAGAATAATAGGTTAGATTAGTAGTACAAGTTACATGTAGCCAGTTTGTTTTCTCTTCCACTCTTACCCCTGTCTCATCAGTATGAATGACTCCTTCAGATTTTAAGCAGTTCAAAATATTGTTCTCAAATTTCTGCAGTTTTCCTGCTAAATTGTGGGTTAGATTCACTATTATCCCAGGGCTGATGGAAAAACCAAATAAATCTGAACAGAGTTCAGCAACTCGTCCATAAGGGATGAGTTGATAGTGCACCGGATATGCAAGACGGGATTTTATTCCGGACCCATATTGAACTGATGTGACGATATTTTCTGGAAAATCACCTGATGTTATGCTTCCACAATGTGGACAACTAACAGTGAAACTTTGATGTTCGGTTACCTCAATTTCTAGTGGAGGTGGGAGGTCAAATACCTGACGTTTTTCAAACTTTATTATCTTACAATTCTCTAAATTACTACCGCAACAAGAGCAAAGATCAGGTTTATGAACTTCAATGTGATCTGGATTGGGGCTTTGTGCTAAAGTATTTCCCTGATGGCCTGGTTGTCCTCCACGTTTCTTCTTTTGGTTATCTCTCTTATCCCGGACTTTACGAACATACCCATCTGAAGACGGAGGTTTGCCACTATTTTTACTATTCAGATTTAGCCTGGACTCGGGTTCTTTGACCCTTGCTTCTAATTGGTCAATCTTTTCATGGAAATGAATAATGTATGTAATTACTTCAGGAGGACATTCAAGTATTCTGGCTTTGAGTTCTTCTGGAAAGTCCATTTGATAAAATACAGGTTAATTCACATTATTAAAGGATCTTTCAGTGTTATTCACGGATTTTAAGGAACAAAGCAATTTTGAGAGAGATAAATAAACTATGCAGGAGAGAGCGCTGAGACCCCCTGAATAGTTACCTCAGAATTATATTTAAGCTGACGTTATTTATTCAATGACACACAGAAAATTATTCTTTCTTGAATCCTGGGATCCGGAATCGGAAATATAAATAGAAAATTAAATCAGTTACAAAATGTATAAAATTTTAAACATCATTTTAGTATCTTATTGATCTGAACCTGTGAAGGGTATTTTATTATGCAGAAATTATTAGGGATTGATCTTGGGACATACAATTCAGAAGCTGCTATTGTTACGATAAAAGATGATGGTTCTGATGTTATCATTGAGATTTTAAGACCAAAAAATGATAGTACACAGATCGAGAAAATAAAATCATTTCCTTCATTTGTAGCCTATAATAAGGATGGAACGGTCCAATATGTTGGTATCGAGGCAAAAAGGAGACTCCCCTTAGACCCAGAGAAAGTGATATGGGGCATGAAACGTCTTCTTGGAAAGACGTATTCTGAAGCTACCGAGCAAAACGAAATTGATCGTTTTCTGTATCAGATTGAGCCGGATAGTGATACAGGGCAATGCTCAATAATTATCGGACAAAAAAAATTACATCCTGAAGATGTCTGTGCCGAGTTATTAAGAAAGATTCGACGCGAAGCTGAACGGATCAGTGGGGTCAGGTTTCACGAAGTAGTAATTTCTGTTCCAGCATATTTTGATGCCGTCCCGGTTACATCAATCATACATGCTGCAAAAAAAGCTGGATTTGAACAAATCCATACCATACCAGAACCGGTGGCAGCAGCGATAATATATAACATTCCTGTAACTCCCAGACCCTCAAAGGTTCTTGTGTTTGATCTCGGTGCTGGGACACTTGATGTCACATTAGGCCTTTTACGTAGAAATGGACTGAATATAAAAGATATCACCTTTATCATTAAGACTACGACCGGAAATACGCATCTTGGAGGGATAGATATGGATGATCGTATGGAGACCCTTATTTTAAAGAAACTTGATATTTCCGATCGCACTGAGTTGAATACAGATAATCTTAATAAATTAAGGGCTATTGCAGAAAATACAAAAATCAAACTCTCAAAGGAGAAAATAGTCGAAATATCCGGATTTATGGGATATAGAAAATTTCATATAACTGAAGAAGAATTCAGGAGAGCATTAAAAGGATGTGCCAATGAAACGGATATCCTTGAGGAATGTGATCAACAGGTATACCTTGCCCTTGATAATGCCGGCTGGAGTGTACGTGAGATTGATCTGCTCTTTCTTATTGGAGGTCCATCCTCACTCCCAATTATTCAGGACAGATTATCACAGATATTCAGAGATAATCCAAATGTAACCGAACAGATGAATCACTATAGGCAGGGATTAGAAAAAGTTGATCTAATGACAGCCGTTGCACAAGGTGCAGCCCTGTCACAGGAGACCAGCAGAATTCTGGTACACCCCTATGGTTATGGTTTTGTTGATATGGATTTCCTACCCAATGAGATTATCAGTAAACCTGTTATTTTAATTCCGAGAGGAGCGAGTTATCCGACAAAAAAGGTGTCAAAACGCATCGGCTATTGTGTTTGTAATGAAATTATCACAAAGATCCAGATTATCCAGCAACTTCCGCCCGGAGTCGATACTAATGAATTTCGTTCCCTGGGGGAGGTGGAGATTGCATCACAGACTCCGAAGTCACCCATTGAGATCGGTATGGAATTAAATGAAAATGAAGAGTTATGTATCACTCTTACCGATCAATTATATGGTTTAAAGGTAGAATATGCCGGTATTGGTCGGTTACGCCGTACAAAAATAATTCTCCCTGTTCATATGCCAAGGGATGATAGAGATGATGAAGTGAATATAGATAAATCTGAGGATATTCATATTAATGAAGATTATCTGCCAGAAATATATAATTGGTCAAAAGCAGTTTGTCTGGCTTGTTCGAGAGAAAAAGAAAATAAGAAAATATCTGATTCAAAACTTGATAGTTATCACTCTGTACTTATGAATACTCTTAAATATGAACTAAAAAAGAAAGAAAATTCTTCAAATGAGCGTCTTAAAACGAATTGGATCCCATTGATGCATCATACATTGGAGGTGATCCACCGTGCCCATGAGATGAATGTCTTTGATCAACAGACAGCAGGTGAATTCGAACGATCCAGGAATAATATTCTTTCCAGAATCAAGGGACATAGAAGGTAACTTAGAGGGGAAGAATGGAGGAATTATTCTGTCCGATATGCCAAAAACTGATAAAACCTGTTGTAAATAGTAAAAAATTTTTATTCTTTGGTAAAGAATCCCTATCATGCCCACATTGTGGGTGTCAGGATCTCTTGCAGAAAAAGCCTGAAATGGCTCATTCCGCGAATGGTAGTAAAACCTCTGTGATTGATAATAATCCAATTCCCACTCTTGAGTATTTCCTTGAATGTTATAATAAAGGTGAATTCTATCAAGCCTTAGGCATAGAACAAGGATCATCAAAAGAGATCATTCATAAGGCTATTGACAAATTTCAGGAGGAATATTTTTATTTTCAGTCTGAATGGAGCATCCCCCTTGCTAATATTACTGAGCACATATTGAAACCCAAAAAACAGATAACTTCATCAAGGCTTCTAAAATTGGATAAAAATTCATGGAAACCTGCAATTCCTTTTTTCGAGGAGGCTGAACAACTCGAAAACGATGGGAAATACCAAGAAGCAATAGAAAGATGTTCCAGAGCTGTCGAAATAGCACCTTCTTTTTTCTATGCATATCAAAAACGTGCCTGGATATCTCTTTTATCTCCAGATTATCAGGATCTTCTGGACCAGATCATTGAAGATTGCTCTGTTGCACTACTGTATGATCCTGATTCAGCTCATACTTTTAATGACCGTGGAAGGGCGTATGCCAGAAAAAACGACTTTGAACTGGCTTCCCAGGATTATCAGAAGGCATATGAATTGGATCCGACATATGCCATCGCAGCCCTGAACGCAATGGAAGCAGATATCTGTCTAGGAAAATACCGGTTGGCAGAAGGATTATTTGGTTGTTGTCGTGGGGATGTTGTAGAACAACATTACATAGTAATCGCACATTCGTTGGTGTGTATCGCAAAAGCCCTGAATGGACGGAATTATCTAGAACTCCTTCCTCCCCTTGAAAACAGAATAATCAGGGTAAAAAATTTAATTGACTGGTGCACCGATGAGATAGATCACCATTTGTCAGATCTACAGATGAATGGATATCATCCCGACAGGGTTGCTCATGCCCTCGAAATACAATCTCTGTTTAAAAACCATTTTGATTAAGAGATAATATTTTACAATACTGGTTTGAGGTAAACTATGATGATAATAATCAGAAATTATCTTGGAGGGGATAAACATGCCAAGTGAATATGATGTGTTTATCTGTCACTCATCCAATGATAAGGCGTTTGTTGATAGCCTGGTAACTTTCTTTAAAAAAGCAGAAATTTCATACTGGATTTATGAGAAACAGGGTCAGAATGCACTACGCTATTTAGAGGATGAGCTTGTCGGGCTACATAACTCCCGGTTTTTTATTAATATCGTATCTCCATCATCACTCAACTCAAAAGAATGTGATCTTGAGGTTCATAGCGCATGGGATAAGGAAAAACCATTTATTCCAATCCTTGTGGATATTAATTTGGAATCGGTTAAAACCTACAAGAATGGAGAGACATGGAAAGCTATGTGGAGGGATACCCGTGTGCTTGATGCCAGTAAGGGGATACAGGATCTGGCAGTAAGTATAATTAGAACCATTAATGATGATAGAATTGGAAAGGATTTTGGTGACAGTGGGTTTGGTGACGGGGATATAGATTCCGGACCAATTCATAATCATATTATAATGGAAACTGTGAACGGGATATCATATTCTCTTCAGACTTCTGTATTTCAGATAAAATGCCCTGGAGAAGAGGATATTGATTCCTATTTCACATATTCGGTCTACGCGAATACATCAGGTGATCCTTCTGTTACCTATTTTCCCTGTGATACCATTTTCCTTGTTGATTTTCTGTATTCTTCATTAGAGGGGAGATACATAGGGATATTAACCAACGCTTTTGAGCAGTATATAAAGAGAAATAAACCTGAAAACAGGGTCGGATTTATTCGTTATGGAATTCGTCCTGAAATAATTGCATCATTAGATTCTCAAGAAAAACCTGAAAAAATTTTATCCGATCTATTTAAACAAAGCACAAGAAACAGAAATTACTTTGAGACAGTATATCTATCTTCAGCACTAGAGGAAGCTATTCAGTTACTTACGGCTGGTGAACCAGCTTCTGGGAGAGGGAAAAGAATATACGTTCTTATGAGCAGAAAACCTGATGATGATATAAATTTGGTGATTGAAAAGTTAAAGAAAAATAATATTGAATGTTCGTTTATCGTATGGGCTATCCTCATAAATAATGCATATGTCAGATTAGAATGTAAAACACTTTATAAAAATCTTTCTTCTTTTCCGAACAGCAGAATAATCCCCGTCGCAGACGGTAGTGAAATAATCCCTGTTTTGAAGTACCTCTCAGAATTAGATAACACTATAGCAATTCGTGATTGTGTGATCAAAATTGAGATCAATGATGCGATGATTTGTGATATTCTTTATCGCTCTCATCCAAACGAACGTATGATTGATATCATTTATAATCATTCAATCGAGGTAAAATCCGGAAGTATTGCATCAGGAGAATGGTATCAATTTATTACTTCTGTTATTATTCCTGATTATGCAAAAGACGAGGAAGAGATAGGAGTCGTGAAAATTTCAGGTTATGATGCATCCGGAACCTTGATACAGCTGAATCTAACCATAGATAACACTCCTCATACCAATCCTCAGCAGGTTGTTCCTCTTCAGGATCTTTATGAGAGTGTTCAATGGTTTAGAAAACTGGAGCAATATCTCGAAGATCGTAATAGTAACAAAGAAATATTTATTGGGTTATTAGAGATAAGAAAGAGGGTAATATCCAAACAGGGCTTTGATAGCTCTTTTACAGAAGCAATCAAACGAGCGATCTCTGATATACAAGAACATGACAGCCTTTTACAACTAAAACCAAAAGATGAGATGTTCTTCTATTCAGACCCGATTACGTCACTGTATAACCTAATGTAATTCGGAATTTGTAATAGAATTCAGTAAATAGTAACAATCCTAAAACCTCTCTATATATCATTATCCTTGCAAATTGATTTCCAAGTATTGGGAAAAACAATCTTTGCTTTATCACACCAGGATCTGATTTCATCAATTTTTCCCAAATGAATCAGGGCGCGTTTTTTATAAATCCAAAGTTGTTCCCACTTATGATCAATAAGAAGTGCCATATCCAGATGTTGAATTGCATTATTGATATCATTCTTATCCATATAATCCCGTGCTAGTAGCATTTCATTTGAATGTGCCAGCATTTTGTTAGAATCACCTAAAAGCCAGATATCTTTTTTATATCGGTCTGCCTTCAGGATATGAGATAAGATCAGATCAAACTTGATCGTGTCGAAGTCTGGCAAAAAATTATTCCATCCTCTCCCTTCGGGTGATCCAAAAGTAAGATTATTTGGTACTTTTTTCGAGGTTTGAGGATGATACATATCAAAATATAGAAAGTAATGATGAGTACCTTTACGGCATAACAGTTCATAACAATCGATGATGACCTCTCCTTTGTCATTATTCATCTTGAAAGAGCATAATCGATGAAATGTAAAAGGCTCTTTGCAAGGGCAATGAAGGGATGATAAATAAGCCATTTCCCCGCTAATATCATTTGTCGGAATAGGTTCGGTTTTTATTAACCCAAATGTTATACTATCAGATGATTGACAACAATTATCCGTTATTTTCCTATCAGATGAAGAAAGTAACTTCGATATCCTTTTAAATATCATATAGTACTGTGTTCAATACATGTTAATATAAAGGTAATCATAACAGGTTTATGTAAAAGTACCACCTAGCTGAAGAGAATTGTAAATAAATAGTAGATATATTATCTATTAACTCGAATGAAAGGAAAAAAGATGAAATTATTAGTTAGGGAGGCAAATCCAGAGTTTGATGGAACCTCATTTGCAATAATTGAATATCCGAAGAGTAATAATTTTGGATTCAATGATTTATCCACTAAAAAGGATGGAATAGAAAAATTCCTACGGATAAAGAGATTAGAAGATGGTAAAACTGGACTTCCAGAGGTGGGTGCTAAAGTCAGACTATGTACATCCGGCCAGGGAATACTCATTCTTGATAGGTATCTTCTGATGGATATGAATATCAAAGAGGGGACTGAAGTCGAAGCCGATTTCTTACACCCTGTACCTGCAGAAGAGGTAGAGATTGGAGTTTCAGGAGATCTAAGAGATGATGGTGATTATTCTAAAATCTGCCAGATTTACCTGCAAAATCAACCGTTAACGGCTGGTCAGAAAAAACCGGTCTATCTCTATAGTGGCCAGGCGATTGTTGTCAGCATAGAAAAAACAACTCCTGGCGGTATTACAATATTATCCTCAAAAACCCGATTAAAGTTAATTTCGCATGAATTTGAAACAACCGGTATTTTTTACCGTGATATCGGGGGACTTGATAGGGAATTGCACCGGATTAGAGAAAGGGTAGAAGTTCCACTCAAATTATTTGATCAGTTGAAAAATTTTGGTGTTTACCCACCTCGTGGTATGATACTCTACGGCCCCCCGGGATGCGGAAAATCCATGATTGCAAAAGCCCTTTGTAATGAGATCGGAGCTACTCTCTTTGAAATCAGGGGCCCTGAAATTGTGGATCCATTTTATGGTAACAGTGAAAAAAATATTCGTGATATTTTTATTAAAGCACGGAATAGTACTCCTGCGGTGATATTAATCGATGAAATTGATTCTATCGCCTCCTGCGGTCAACACTCCAGGGGAGATCTTGAGAAACGGATTGCTACGACAATATTTTCTGAAATGGAGCATTTAGGGGGACAGAAAAGTGTTATAGTAATTGCCACAACCTCAAATCCGGCCATACTTGATCCTGGCTTGCGAAGACCTGGCAGATTCGATTATGAAATTCGTATCGGTATCCCTGATCAGATTGGTCGATCGCAGATTTTGGAGATTCATTGCAAACGGGTAAAAATCCATAACAAAGAAAAAACCTTGAAAGAGGTTGCAGGTAAAACACACGGTTTTACCGGTGCTGATCTAATGCTTCTTTGTAGGGAGGCTGCATTCTCCGCCCTTAAACGGATTTACCCCCAGGGAATACCCGATTTACCCGATCTGCATCATCCAGATCCATCAATACAAATTGAAGATTTTGATCTTGCCATGAAGTTTGTTAAACCCACAGGAATGCGGGAGTTCATGGTCGAGAATCCATCATATTTTGGATGGAAGAACCTTGGAGGGCTTGCCTCTGTAAAGACAATAATTAATGATGAAGTTATTCAGTCTATACAAAATCCTGAGGTCTTTAAAAGGGTGGGAATCAGACCGGTCAGAGGTATTCTTTTATATGGTCCACCTGGTACTGGAAAGACCCTTTTAGCCAAGATAATTGCAAATGAATCAAAAACGAATTTTATTCCTATTAAAGGGCCGGAAATTCTTTCAAAATGGTTTGGAGAATCGGAACAGAGAATAAGTCAGATATTTGCCAAGGCTAGGGAAATCAGTCCGTGTATTATTTTCTTTGATGAGATTGACGCGATATCATCCTATCGTGGTCAACATATTGCCGATACGTCAGACCGTATAGTAAATCAGCTTCTCACTGAAATGGATGGTTTTGAGAGTTCAGAAGGTGTTTATGTTGTTGCTGCAACAAATCGTATAGAATTATTGGATCCAGCCTTTCTCAGACCTGGCCGTTTTGATTACCATATATATCTACCACTTCCTGACAAGCCTGCAAGAGAAGAAATTTTTAAGATACATTTAAGAGAAAAGCCGTTTTCAGGAGAAATAAACTGGGATGAGATGATAATAAAATCAGAGGGATTCTCAGGATCACATATTGCAGAAGTCTGTCGAAGAGCTGGGATTAATGCCCTTAGGGAATCCGATTATGGAAAGTATGAGATTTTTATTTCTATGAAACATCTCAATGAAGCAATAGATAAAATCAGGCTATCTATTGAAAAACTGGAACGCCCACAATCAGGAATTGAATATGCATAATAAAAAATGCAATGCATCAAAGGCAGCTTAAGCCCTACATCAGAAAAATCTGGTTACGCATTATTACTGAAAAAAATCACCTTACCACACGAAACAATATCTTGGAGAATAGCTAAAAAAGCTGTAACTATTCAGCCAGTCTCAGCGCCCTGATCCCAATTACCTATAAATCTGCTCAAATAAGAGTCCTTTTCTTATTAAAACCCCTATGAGGCGCTGCCTCATGCTTGACGAATGAAAAACGGAAATACCTAAAAATCTAAACTATTTTTGGTAGTGCAGGTTGTTTTATTTTTGAGGCTTAGATCTCGGTTTTAAAACTAACCCTGAATTGCTAATGTAGGCTGGACTGCGACCTAGATCGCGTATACAAAATTACCAGTCAGGTAATTCTT
>Ga0074198_1001365_pt1 | contig 16361 bp, 10 predicted proteins | sample EPASupsiteSAE323_FD_64527 | JGI IMG/M metagenome (GOLD analysis project Ga0074198, IMG submission 64527) | Bioremediated contaminated groundwater from EPA Superfund site, New Mexico - Sample SAE3-23 | ecosystem: Environmental > Aquatic > Deep subsurface > Groundwater > Contaminated ...
TTCGAACATAAGCTCAGATACGATCTTGCCTACATCAACAATATGAGTCTTTTACTGGATATAAAAATAATTATTTTAACCCTGTATTCTAATTTTATCAACCCGCCGCGTCACATGGGAGTTTAAATCCTGAAACGCTTCGGATACGGAAGGAATGAATAAAAGTGTTCAAAAAAATAGTGGACTTTTTTAAAGGCGATGGCAAAGCCGGAGAAAATCCGCCGCAAGGGTCCGAGCTAAAGCCGGAAGATGAAAAAAGCGTTAATTTAGAGCAGCCGGCGGATGAAATTATAGAAATCAGCGGCAGCGAACTCGATAACGAAGCAATGGCAGCCATTCCAGAGGAACCAGCCGGCGGCGAAAAAGAGACGGAAAGTAAAAGTAAGCCGAACGAAACATCGCTTTCGAACACTTCCGTCATAGTTGAAGCTTCGGAAGCGGGAACCAGCGATCCAGGTTTTCAGGAAAAGAGCTCTCAAAAATCATGGTTCGCGCGTTTGAAAGAACGCCTTTCAAAAACAAAAAATAGTTTCGTTCGAAAGTTGGGCGAACTCTTCGGCGATAGAATGAACATAAACGAAGAGACGCTCGAGCGCCTTGAAGAAATATTGATAGAAGCCGATATCGGCGTTAAAACGACCCAAAAAATAATCGGGATAATGCAGGAAAAGCTCGATACCATAAAAATCAAAAACATGGATGAGCTGCTTATATTGCTGCAAGAAATCATCACTTCGCTCGTCATCCAAAAAGACTCGGCTCTTAATGTCAACTGCCGGCCGATGTCGGTAATGCTCGTAGTCGGAGTCAACGGGGTCGGCAAAACGACGACGATCGGAAAAATAGCCGCAAATCTCGTAAAAGACGGTAAAAAAACCATGATAGTCGCCGGAGACACCTTCAGGGCAGGCGCTATCGAACAGGCAGAAATATGGGCGCGCCGCGTCGGGATTCCGATCGTCAAAGCGCAGCCGAATTCAGACCCCGCCGCCGTAGTGTACGACGCGATAAAAGCCGGAAAAGCCAGAGGGACCGAAGTGCTTATAATAGACACCGCGGGCAGGCTCCACACAAAATATAATCTTATGGAAGAACTCAAAAAGATAAAGCGCGTGATAGAACGCGAAATTCCAGGCGCTCCGCATGAAGTGCTTCAGGTACTCGATGGAACGACCGGACAAAACGCCATGATGCAGGCGAAAACGTTTAACAACGCCATGGGAATTACCGGCGTGGCGCTCACCAAGCTCGACGGAACCGCGAAAGGCGGAATCGTCATATCTATCGCCGACGAGCTGAAAATACCTATCAAGCTTATCGGAATAGGCGAAGCGATAGAAGATTTAAAGGAATTCAACGGGGCCGATTTCGTAAAAGCCATATTCGAACAATAAGGTTTGATTTTTATGGCGCAAATAGGTATAATTAATAAAAATCGGTCGCTTGATCGCGCGGCGTAAAATTCGGAGGAAAAACAATGCATAAAGAAGCGATGTTAAAAATCATCAACGACCAGTCGCAGGCGCGCAAAAAAAAACTTGCCGACGCATTATTTTCAGTCGCAACCGAAGAGGCCCTCGGAGGTTTATATCAGCTTCTTTTAGATAAATCTGATTTTGTTGCGCTGTTTGCGATGGAACGCATCAGCGCTCTGGCCATGAACAATGTTCAAATTAATATAAAGCTCATAACCGATGCCATGGCGAAACACAACGATAAAGAACACGTAAAAATGGCCGGAGTCAGAACGCTTGGTTATTCATGCAACCAGATGGCTATAAAACCGCTTGTAGACGCCCTTCGTGATAATTCATCCGGCGTCCGCCATTACGCCGTCGACGCGCTCACAAGATTCGGCCTCACTCCGGCGCTTCCGTTAATAAATTTCTTCACCGAAGAGTTCATCGAATGGCCGGCCAGGCTTTCCGCAGCCCTGGCGCTGACTTTTCTTTCGACGTTAAAAGGCTCCGAGGTCGAAGTCACATTAAAAAACGTCATGAGCATAAAATCTGAAAATATAAAATTCTCGATCGTACGGGCGTTCAACGAAATAGGGAACGCAGTTCTCGCCGATAAGATGCGCGAATTCCTCAAAATAGATACGCTCGAAGACCGTTATGAAATCAGAAAAATGATTAAAAGCGTATCGCGCAAAGAAGAAATGGAGCAGCTCATAAAGCAGCTGACCCTTTTAAACCAGCAGATGTGCCTCGATCTTGTAATGGCGATGAAAGGCAGTAAAAAGCCCGAAGAAGCCAAGGAAATCGTAGCGCACATACTCGCCGGCGAAGATAAGCGCATAAAGGCTATTATCATAAGGATATTGGGGCTTTCCAAAGCTAAATTCACCCTTCCGCTTCTGGCTGAATGCGTAAAAGATTCAGACAAGCGCGTGCGCGCAAACGCAGTAGAATCGCTCGGAGAGCTGGGCGACGAAACGGTCATCGAAACCATAAAGGCCGCGTTGAACGATTCCAATAACCGCGTAAAAGCCAATGCGGCAAAGGCGTTATGGAAACTGGGCGGCGCCCGGTCGCTGCAAATACTGCGCGATATGATCGGCGACGATGATAAATGGATGCGGGCCTCCGCCGCTTATGCGTTAGGCGAAATAGGTGTAATACAGGTCGGCGAAATATTGCAATCAGCCGTGGGAGACCACGATAACGACGTAAAGATGAACGTCATAAAGGCCCTTGGAAAAATAGGGGACATAAACTCGGTTCAAACGTTATGCGAAATAACGCAAAATAAAAACGAAGATTGGATGGTCCGTAAAACGGTCATTATCGCGCTAGCGAAATCAAAATCCGAAGACGCCCACGCTTTTTTGTTCAAAGAAAAGGACAATTTAAACGAAACCGAACTTTATCGTGAAACTGTAAAAGTCATATTAGAAGAGGTTTTCGGAAAAGACGTGATGATGAGCCTCGGACGTGAAACCGCCTACGAAACCAGCCACGCCGAGCTCGACGAAACTTCAAAAAACGAATCTGATGAAAGCGAAGGGAGATTGACGCTTGACTGAACAAAACAATAATTTTATAGCGCAGCTAAAAAAAATCATATTCATCGTTTGCGCGGGGCTTGCCGTTTTATCGTGCGCGAGCGTGAATTCTTTCGCCATCGATTACGATACCCATTCAAAACGAAATAAATATCTTTCTTTTCTGGAACAAACCCTGCCTTCGAATTACATACTTTCACTCGCGGCCAATCCCGAAGAAGAAAAAGCCATATTTATCGGAACGACGAAAGGCCTGTGCTATTATAACGGCAAGCGCTTCAGAACCTATGGCTCCGATGCCGGCATCTTTAAGAGCGCGCCGGCCGGCGATAAAATCAATTGCATCCTTCCCGCAAGTTCGGAAGTGTGGGTAGCCGGAGATTCGGGAATTTCAAGATACAATAAATTGTTATCGAAATGGTCGTACTACGAACAGGGCGATAAATATAACGATTTACCGACGAATTATATACAATGCCTTTACTTCGCCAATCCATTCCTTTACATAGGCACCTGGGGCGAAGGCGTTACAATATATGACACCAAATTAAGGCGCTGGAAATCTTATGCGTCAAAGTCGGGCCTCGAAGCGAAATATATATCAGCCATCGCTTACGACAGCGTAAAAAATCAGCTGTGGTTCGGCTCTTACGATAACGGGCTTTATTTGTTTCAGGGAGAACGTTTCATAGGCTTTAACGCAAAAACCTCCGAGCTCGTTTCCGATAAAATCAATTGCCTGGCTTCGGCCTCGGGAAAATTATTCATTGGAACGCCGCTGGGCCTGTGCGTTTACGACGGCAAAAATTTTAAAACATACAATAAAAGCAAAGGCCTTACTACTAACGTAGTGCTTTGCTTAAAAGCCGATAAATTCGACATATATATCGGAACCGACGACGGCCTGTTCAAATTATATAATGATACGCTGACGCATTATCCTATATCTAACAGCCTTTCCCGCGGCAAACCAGTAAGAGTCACCTGCATAGAAACGACGCCTTCAAAAATTTATCTTGGCACGCAGCACCATGGCCTCATCGAAATCAATAAATAAAAAATCATGAATTTTAATATAAATACAATAAAAAAAACCATCAATTTATTCATACTATGCGTGTTTTTTTTAAGCGCCCAAACGGCATTAGCCGATTATGAAGCCGATTTTCAATCCATCGCGAATTCGCTTCACATAAAAAGCATGCGCCGCGCCTATGGCAGCATTTTTTTCCCGCCGCTTCATTCGCCGGCTAACGCTGGAAAAAATGACTTTTCATCGACGATAATGCCTCTTATTTATTTGCTAAATGAAAAATATCAGTTATATTCCGACGAATCGGCGTCGAACAGCCCGTCCGCTTCTGAAAATTATTCGAAATATTTAGCCAAAGCGGATAATCTGGCGACGCCGATCATGGTTAAGCTTGTTTCAGACCATCTGGCAAGCCCTTTCAAACTTTTCAATCTCGATCTTTTCGCGAACCTGGCTTATTCGCATGCGGCGGATTTTTATTTAAGCGCGGAAATAAAGCACAGGTCGCTTCCGGTAGCATTGAGCATAATGGACTCAAACCTCGCTTTCGAACATTATTTAGTTTACCACTATATAAGCTGCGACGAATATAATGTTTACTTAATATACTCGGCCGGTTCTTCTTTGTTATGCTATGAAGACATGATGTCGAAAATCCTGGTTTACGATAAGGCCGCCGCAAGGTTTTTTATCGCCAAAAAAGAAGGCGCGGATTATAAAGCCGGTTACGTCTACGCGCTGCTTTTACACGATATAAGCGATATAATAGCTAAGTTCGACAAATTCGACAAGACGGCGGGAGGCACGATAACTTTTTCATACCTGTTCGATTATCTGAAATTGCAGATTGAAAAAAAAATAATTAAAGACGATAAAAAACTCAAATCGTACAGATTTTTTAATTTTTTATCTCCGGCAAGACGCATTGAGCTGGCGGGACTTATAAAAAACGTTAAAAACGACATAATGGAATCTGAGCTTGCCACTTATTCGAGTAAATTCGCCGAATTAAAACCGCTTCAAATAGAAATGGCCGAAAAAAATAAACGCGAACAGGAAAAAGCTATTTTAAAAAAATTCAGGCTTTTAAACGGCAGTCTTGAAAAATTCAATATAAAACTAACGCCAAGAAGAGAATACGACTTGATATTTAAAAAAGTCAACATAGCCAATTAGTCTGCGGCGCAAAGCGCGCTTAAGATCATTGCGGCATGCCCGCTTCTATCCATTCGATCAGCTTGTCGTACTCAAAATTAGAATATTTTTGCATTGTGCCGCCAGGCTGCACTGACCTTCTTATAAAAACTCCGCGGGTATAAATTTCAAGATAAGTAGTAAGCGGAACACTAGATTCTACTTCGGGACTGTGACATTTTATGCACTGATCTTCGAATAAAGTCTTTAAATTATAATTCGGATTATCCGAACTTTGATATCGAAAATTCGTTTTAATAGTATCGGACACTGCGCTTTCATCCGAATAGAAGCTGACCGACGGATCGCGTTCTTCGCTGCATCCCGTCGCCGATAATAAAATTAAAAATTGTAAGACGATAAATGCGTAAATCATATTTTTTACTTTCATAAATTTATTATCGGCTTTAAAATTAATTATCTAAAAATATTTATATATAAAAACGGTTCCGGATAAATAATGCTTCCGGAACCGTCAAATAGTTATATTACATAGTTTTTGATTATTTTTTAACCCCCGGCTTCAACATTTTTAAATTTTGCTTTTTGACTCTATCGTTTTTTTCCACTACATAGGCGTTTACAGCATTTTCTGATTTTTTAAGCTTGAATTTCAGAAGCATCGATTTCAACTCCAGCGCCTGGCTTGAAAGCTCTTCGCTCGCCGCGGCGGCTTCTTCGGCAGTGGCCGTATTCTGCTGGGTCACATGATCGACCTGCTCCAATCCAAGGCTTATTTGTTTTACGCCGCCGTCCTGTTCTTTAGAAGCCGCCGAAATTTCGCCGATCAAGTCTGTGACTTTCGTAATGTCCGCCACTATCAGTTCAAGGGCCTGCGCGGTTTCATTCGCTATTTTAGTTCCATCTTCGGTTTTTATAATCGACCCCTCGATCATTTCGGCGGTTTCCTTTGCGGCTTTGGCGCTTCTTTGCGCGAGATTTCTGACTTCTTCGGCGACTACCGTAAATCCCTTGCCGTGCTTACCGGCACGAGCGGCTTCTACGGCGGCGTTCAACGCTAAAAGATTGGTTTGAAAAGCGATTTCATCTATCGCTTTTATTATTTTAGAAATATTAGCCGCCGATTCGTTTATTTCACTCATTGAAACCTGCATTTGCTTCATTTTTAAATTTCCGCGCTCAACGCCCGAACGCGCCTGACGCGCCAGATTGCTTGCCGAAACTGCGCTTTCCGCATTGCTCCTCGATTGCGAACTGATCTCGTGCATCGTCGCGCTTATTTCTTCGAGCGAGCTGGCCTGCTCGGCGGCCGATTGAGAAAGCGACTGGCTAGCGTCGGATACCTGCTGCGCGCCCGTATTAACCTGTTCAGCCGATATATTTACATGGTTTAATATTTCGTTGATTGATTTTAATGTTTTGTTCACGGCCGATTTCAGTTCAAGCAAATCTCCGCCATATTCGCCTTTCATTTCTACATCGAGATTTCCGTTTGCCATCGAGCCGAGGCAGCCCATCACTTCCGTAACAGCCCTGACGATAGCTTCAACCGTGTTATTCATTCCGGTTATAATCATTTTAAAGCTACCCTTATGAACCGAAGCGTCAGATCTTAACATAAGATTTCCAACGGCCGCGGCTTCCGAGAGTTTATTCGCGTCGGCCAGCATAAGTTCGATAGAATCTTTGACCTGTTTAACGCTTTCGGCTATCTTAATAAAATTGGCGCGCTCGTTTATAGTATAATTGTCTCCATCAGCCACGTTTAAATCAAGATTCATGTCGCCTTCGCTTATTAAATGCAAATTTTTTGCAAGCCTGTTAACTTCGGCATTCATGAATTCGGCCGATTTTACCCCGGCCGTTATATCCTGTACGGTCTCGATATGACCTATGGTTTCGCCTTTAATGTTTTTTATATAAGAAGTGTCAACCTGAAAATTCATTCCCAGTTGAGCAAATGTTGTGCGTCCGATTCCTTTTCTCAATTTCTCGATTCCGCAATTTTCGGTTTTACAGATTCCGGCGCCCCAGTTATTACACTGCTTTCCGACGACATCTCTTCGTTTGATGCTCAAAAATTTTTCTACCGGCTGATTTATAAAAGTCCAGTTCATTTGATTGTCCGTAACCGATATAGGAAATGGTATCGCATCGAGCAATTGTTCATACCAGAATATTTTTTCAGCCATTTTATCGAACACACGATTTATTCCGGAAACGATTTCCCTGAATTCAAAATTAATTTTTTCACACTCGCCTCTGATTTCAAATTTTTCTTCGTTGGCGGCTTTCATCAAAACAGAAGTTTCACCAATCAAATCGTGTATTATTATTGAAATATGCTTCGAGACGAAATATAGCAATATTAGCATAAGCAATACATTGAGCACGATTATGAAAATCGTGTTTATTTTAGTCTGAACATAAGTTTTTTTCATCGATTCATTTATATCCATAGCCATTTTTTCACTTATCTCGGTCAATTCGTTCAATACGCTTCTGGCTTTGCCGAATGAATTCTCTATATCGGCAACCGTTTTTGACAGAGTTTCTTTATCTTCGGCTTTCGCCGTTTTTAATTTTTCGATATAATCGTAAGTTTTTTTAGCCCACTCTTCGCGGTCTTTAACGTGCGAATCTATGAGTTCGCGCTGCTTTGCGATTGTCGCATTTTTAGCGTAGCCTTCGACACGCTCTCTTACCTGCTGAAGATTTTCATCGACATCTTTAATGCACGCTTTCCATTCATCGCTATCGGGTTTTAATTGCGTAAATTTTTGCATGGCCGTGTGAACCTGATACATATCACGGTCCGCGTTTAATATCAGCGCAATGCTTGGCATTAATTTTTCCGTCGTAAAAGACGTTTCGTTATTAAAAGCCTTCAGATTGGCTATTCCATAATAACCTATTATCATTGTAAAAATAAGCGAAAAAATTATCATTATGATTATAGATGTTTTTATTTTGATATTTTTGAACATCGCATCCTCCTGTTCTGCATCTGTACTTTAAAATTAAATATAGCTGAGGATAACCTCAATATTTCAACTACATTATATTATAATATTGCATGTAACGTCAATATCTCAAAACATAAACGCTACAGACCGGATAACCAAAAGTAAAGGCGACCGTTCGAAATAAATCGAAGGCCGCCTTTTAAATATGTATTATTTAATACGATTTTTTACTTTTGGTTATTTGATATTTCCGTTTTCTATATCTTCAAGCATCTGTTTAGCGTCTTTATCGCCATTTAAAGCGTCGAATTTAAGAGCGTTATTATTTATTTCGGTTGATTTAATTTTTATTCCGCGAGCTTCGAAAACTTTCTTTATCGTATCGACGTCCAGGCCTCTTAAAAGTTCTTTATCGGCAGCGATAAGAGCATTTACGCCATCCGTGAATTTCTGGTTCTTGATACCCTTTAAATAGTTTCTCGAAAAATGCGTTATTTTATCGGTAATATTCGCGCCAAGAGCTTTTCTTAAATCCCACAATGCGCCGCCATAGATATTGCTGTCGTAGTGGACTTCGTGCTGAATATCTTCGGGATAGTGGGTTTTATTGTCCATGTTACGAATGAAAGGCTTGTTCATTTTAGCCATAGCCCATTCACCGACGACTGGATCTTCGGTCATGGTGCATGCGAAGTAATCGGAGAAAGCTTCGTTGATGGCGCCGGATTCGGCGGAGTAAGGCATCGAAACCATTGCGTTGGTAACCGCATGGGTGTATTCGTGATAAATTACGCTTTCTTCTTTTGCAAGATCGTTCAATCTGCTGCCGTCGCCAAGAGCGATAGCGCCTTCCATCGGCGAAAAATAAGCGTTGTCATAAGCGGTTCCATAATGGACGGTCACTTTCATGGAACGGTCAAGACCGGTAAAACCATACTGAGAAAAGAAATCGTGGACTTTATTTGTATGATAGTATGCATTGACTTCATCGAAATGAGTGTCGTTCGGTTCGAAGACAAAATTACCTGAAGCGTCGAGAACGGCCGAAACCGTATCTTCGTTGACTATTTTCGCCCATTTGCCGATGAGGCCTTTTCCGTTGCTTGTAAGATTAAGAAGCGGCTCTTTTACAACATCGCCCTTAAGCGGGTTATACATGTATATTGAACCGAGAGTGTCTGCATGCATCATGATATCGTAGCTTTCGACTACAGATCCGTTACCCGCGTTTACAACGGTGATGAAATCGCCGAGCGGTTCGAGGGAAGGAATTTCAACTACAATAGCATCGTAAGCGACTTTGTCTTTGTTGTATACTACTTCAGCGGTTCTAACTTTATTTCTTAATTTTAAAACGTTGAAGTGTTTTTTAGCTATTTCAAAAGCCTGTTTGTCGGATATAACGTTTTCTAAAACGCTCGTCTGGCTAACTGGAAGAAGGCTATTATTAACCATTACGACTTCCAGGCCGTTGTTCATATGAACCGAAATTTCCGAATCGAGGACTTTTTTATTTTTAAAATAGTGGGCGAAAAGTATGTGCGTGATGTTTTCACTTGCCGAAACATTTTCTACGCGCAAGTTTTTAGCTTCAATGCCGCCTATTAATTCGGAATTTTTTTCGAGGAATTTTATAGCTGCATTAACGATATCTTCGTTTGACCTTTTAACCGATTTCTTCGAGTATACATCCGATGCGTTAGCCGAAATAGTTCTGATCTTTCCGGTTTCATCAAACGTCGCGCTGTATTTATTTGAATTAAGCGCGTTGAATTTTGCAAATTTTAAAACATCGGTGCCGCCGGCGAATGCATTCGTAGCGAATAATGCAATAAAAGCAACCAATACGATAATGGTAATTTTTTTCATACTCTCCTACCTCTTTTATTTTTTTGCCGCAATCCACCACTCCTGTTGGAATGCGCTCACGCATTTCGTGTGTTGTAATTATACTTTTTTTTTGTGAAGATGTCAAATATTTTCATAATTAAAAATACTTAGAAATTTGTAAAAAAATGTAAAATATTCGTCGCGATATTGACGTAAGCGCATTTATTTTGTACAATGTATTAGGTATTTAGAATTTTATTAGTTAATGCCATATATTCTCATATTGATACATAAATACCTCACATCACCGAGGCGGGCAATTTGTCGGAAACTGCCATTTTTTTTAAAAAAAGGAGCATCACTTTATTATGAAGAAATACATAATTATATCATCATTACTTTTTTTTACCGTTTTACTTACAGCAACTTTTTTTTCAAACGCACAGGCAAGCGATCTTGATTCGTTAAAAAATCGCTATGTTTCAAGTTATCGTGATTATATAAACGCCATCAAATCGAATGAAGATTCAGAAAAAACCGAAGAGCTTTTAAAAAAGTGCATTTCAGATTTAAACGAATATAAAAAAGCGGCTAAAGAAAAAGGCATTATCGTTTCAACGCCCGAACGATTCTCATCTATTGAAAACGAAAGCGGCGAATTAGCCGAAACGAATACAACCGGTCAAGCCTCAGAGACAGCCGATGAAACAATCACTCGCTTAAAAAATATAATTTCCAGCAACGCCGAACCGGAAGCGATAGACAACGCAAAAATGCAGCTTGCAGACGTCTATATGACCTCAGGCATGCCTTCTGAAGCAAAGGCCCTTTTCACGCAAGTTGCATCACGCGGAGGAATTCTTTCGAAAAAAGCAAAAGGCTCGCTAAAACTTTTTGAAACCAGCCTTACGGCAAGCGGCGTTTCAACAAAAACCAATCAAGCCGAACCAAATTTCGCGCAAAAAATCATATCAGGCATTTCATCATTTTTTTCGAATGCGTTTAACTACGCGTCAAATTTAATATCGGGCAAGAAACCCACCCAAACGGCATCCTCTCAAACACTAACTCCCGCCCCCGCATCTGAAGAAAAAAACAATTCGAATCAGAACACGCCGGCGACATTCACTAAAAACGAAAACGAAGCTAAAAATTCAAAGCAGATAGCAATAAATATAGCAGAACCTATTAAAAGAAAAATCCTCGTAATCAATTTTGACCCGATCTTAAAAGACGGTTCGACGAGGCTTCATACTTACCTTCGCGGCTACGATCCTCAAACGCTTGCCGAAGATTGCATAGCAACCTTAAAAGAATGCAGCTACGGCGTCGCAGATTATAAAATAGCCGACTGGATAGATGTAGATGGCCTTGTACCGTTCAAAAAAGAATTTTTTAAAAAGGAAGATAGTATCGAAGCCAACTTTACCGATGAAAGCGATTACGTTCCGTCTTATAAAAACGTAGAAGAATATATCGACGTACTTAACGCCGCGACGCTGGAACAAAGCCAGGGCAAAGGCGATGCATGGCATTCATGGCGCTGGCATGGCAACGCTCCTTCCACCGTGAATGAATCGGCAAGAAAAAGAGTCGATTTCGCCGGAGCCAATTATAAGGCTATTTTTAAAAAATTCAAAGTCATCGAAAAAATAAACAACTTTGAAATTGATGAATTGTGGATTTTCGCCCCTCATATGAGCGGGCTTTGCGAATCGTTAATGGCTGGCCCCGGAGCGTTTTTCATCAATGGCAGCCCGATTGCGGACGTAAAAAGCAATCGAAGGTTCGCCGTTATGGGTTATAACTATTCTTATCCAGTCAGCAATATGCTCGAAGATTTCGGACACCGAATGGAATTTAGCATGGATAAAGTATTCGGTTCGACCAGAACTCGCGATGTAAACACGATCATTGCAAATAATTCCAGTTCCGGCATTAATTATTTCACGCTCAACTTGTGGGAACGCTTCGTAACGATAGACATCTTAATAAAAGGGCGCTCCGGCCTTGGTTCAGTCCATTTCGCCCCGAACAGCAAAAAAGATTACGAGTGGAGTAACGAAACCGACTTTGTCAATACTTACGCTCCCGATTGGGCTGAATATCCAAATATGACAGGTAAGCAAGAAATCGGAGTCAACTGCCACGCATGGACCGGCAAATACGGCGCATCGAGCGACACGTTCGATTCAATGCGAGAGCATCATAAGTGGTGGCTGCGCCATATACCTCATTTTACAAAAACTATAATCGACATAGATAAAAAAGAGTATTTAAACAACTGGTGGTATTATTTATTAAAAAACACATCGACATTTGAAAAATAACTTAAAATATTTACGCAAAAAAATACTCAAAACATTCTGCTTTTTTTATATTTAATTATGTGGGGCACTACGATGAAAAAAACTTTTTATGCACGATTAATTCTTGGTATTTTGTTGGCGCTTTTATTTACCATCAATCAAAAACCTAGCGCTGCAAGCGATAATTCATTTGAACTAAACTTAATCCATACCAACGACACTCACGGCAACTTTCAAGAACCCTTCGACGCCGGCGAAACGCTCTTACGCCTGACAAAAGGCGCAAGAAAAGATTTAACTAATAAAAACGCGCATTTGTTAACGCTCGACGCCGGCGATATAACCAGTTATAGAGACCCCAGCATAGATACGCTCGAATCAGACCTGCGCGCCCTTGACGCTGCCGGATATAACGCAATGGCCATAGGCAATCACGAAATCGATTTCGGACTCGCTAAATTTTACGAACTTACTCAAAAAATCAAAATGCCTGTGCTATGCGCAAATATAATCGACAATAAAACGAAAAGGCATTTATTCAAGCCATATATTATTAAAAAATTTGAAGGCGTACGCATAGCCATAATAGGAATAACGTCTTCAAACCTTTATGCCGCTTTATCAGCCGAAGAAAAAAGCTCGTTCGGCTTTCTCGGAACCAATGAAGCCTATTTCAGCGTTATAACCGACGTTAAAAGAAAAGCTGATATGATATTTATCTTATCGCATCTTGGCTTAAACGACGACCGCGAGTTTGCGAAGGCGCATCCTGAAGTAAGCCTTATAATTGGCGCGCATTCACATACTTTTTTAAAGCAAAGCGAACTAGTGGGCGGCACGTTCATATTAAACGCCGGAAAATTCGGCGACTGCCTTGGCCAAACGAAAATTACGATCAAAGACAAAAAGATCGTTTCGGCAAACGAAAATCTGATTTATCTGAAAAAAACTTTTTGATCTCAAAAATAAGATTTTAATCAGTTACTAATCAAGTGATTCAATAAGCTTTTTAGCATATTTAATTTCGTCGGCGTGATTTTTAAGATCGCCGGCGGCTTTTTTTTCAGCGATTTTATCGATTATTATTTTAAAGACAGGGCCGGGCTTTAATCCCATGTTTTTCAACATGTCGCCGTTGACGCTGGGCTTGATTTTTGAAATTTCGAAAATATATTTGACCGCGGCGCGATAAGCGTGCGCATTGCCCATCGCAGCCATAAAAATAATCATAAATTCATCGGAGCGCGAATTAAATAACCTGTATATATTCGAATCGGACAGTTTAACGCCGCCCGCGTCTTCAATTTTTAAATATTCAGTTTGAATTATAAGAAGCCTTTCAGAGGCTTCAAGAATTTTTTCACGCACCGATTTCATCACGTGCATATCAAGCAGCAGCGTTTTTATTTTATCAGAAGCCATTCCAAGCAGTAATATCGCGAGAAATATTATCGTACGCTCGGGCCTGTGATGGCCGGCAAAACGTTTTTCAAGCTTTAAAAGATATTTCGACGCCCTTAACGCCATTTTTTTTAAAGTATCGGTAAAAATCACATCGCGGGATATGAACTCGAAAAGCGAATATTTTTCGAGCTCACGGATAGTTTCACACACCGAAGGCTCTTTTAATATAAGTTCGAGCTCGTTATATATTCTTATGGGTTCTATTTTCTTCGACACCTCATAATCGATCGCCTCGCGTATCTTGCGCTCCGTATGTTTTTCAAAACCAAAGCCCAGGCGCGTTTTAAAACGCAAAGCCCGGAATATGCGAGTGGGATCTTCAATAAAACTCAGACTATGAAGTATCCTGATTTTTTTCTTCTTGATGTCCTCGAATCCGCCATAAAAATCGATGAGCTCGCCGAAATTATCGCGCCCAAGCGAAACAGCCATGGCGTTAATGGTAAAATCGCGGCGTAAAAGATCCTGATAGAGATTACTCTGAAATACGTCGGGCAGGGCGGCCGGCGAAGCGTAAAATTCGGAACGGGCCGTGGCGAAATCGATCTTTGGAAGACCTGGTATCAAAACCACCGCCGTTTTGAATCTTTCGTGGCGATTAATAATGAATTCAGGCGATTCAACCAGCTCTTCCGCGAAGTCGATAGCCGACATCCCTTCTATGACTATATCGATATCAAGACTTTGTTTTTTTAATATCATATCGCGAACTATGCCGCCTACGATATAAGAAGAAACTTTTAATTCGGCCGCTTTTTTAGATACTTTACTCAAAAATCGAAAAATCGGGCGTGAAAAATAATCGCTTAAGCTTATAAAATGTTTTTCGCCCGATAAATCAGTCGACGGCACTTTCGTGAATATGGAATTTTCAATTTTTTCGTCCCTGATATTTTTAGTGCGTTTGATAAATATGCGATTTAATATATCGGTTCTATTGATAATTCCGGCAACATCCGACGCGTTTCCTACAAGAACGGCCTTTGCTTCGCTCGAAGCGATCCTGTCGCGCACCGAATCGAACGGTTCGTTCAGATGGACGTATATAACTTCACGGCATACGAAGCCGGATATCGGAGCATGTGAAAGGCCATGATGAATGGTTTTATCGATATCAGCCTTACGTATGAAGCCTATAATTTTTTCGCCCTCGACTACCGGGGCGGCCGAATAGCCGTAACGAAACAATATTTTTTCGGCTTCTCTCGCTATAACGTCGCTTTTTAAAAATAAAACCTGCCTGCTCATTATATCGCGCGCGGTAAGCTTGGGCGATATATTTTTTTTCAGGGCGGTTTTTATTTTTAAAAAAACCTCCGGCGCTTCGCAGTTATGAAATGTCGCATAAGATGCGTATTTAGGGCCGCCTCCATCGAACGAGCTAAACGCCTCGCCAAGATTTACATCTTCTATGTTGCTTCTTGCCAAAACATGAACGTTCAAGCCCATTTTAGCGATAAATATTGCGACGTTGAATTTCTCCGAATCGACAATACGCTGAACTATATTATCGAATTTATATATAAATTTCTGGCTTTCGGCGAAATAAAAATTGATGTCGAAGCCGTTTAAATTAATGATTTGGCGTGATTTTACAAGATCATCCAGCGTGTTTTTCTGTATGTCGGAAAGCCCGTCTTTAAGAAAGGAACCTATAGTCTTTAAATTGACGCCAAGCTTAAAAAGTTTCGCAAGGCAGTTGATATCGGCCGCCGAAGTGTTGGGGTATAAAAGCGAACCCGTCACATCGTGTATGCCGAGCGCGAAAAGCGTCGCGTACAAAGGCTCTATCTTAATGCCGCTATCGAATAATTTTTCGCAGATAAGCGATGTAACCGAACCGTATTCGGCTTCTATAAGCGAATCGGCGCGTATCTCCGATTTGATCGCCGGAGACTTGTCGTAGACGACCACGAATATATTAGGGTTATCTAATATTTTCGAAAAAGATTGCAGCCTGTGATGGTTTTTAACGCATATCAATATGGCGCTCGTAACGCAAGACGAATCGATTTCATCCTGATAAAAATAAGCCGAGCGTGAAAAGTGCAGCGAAATAAAATTTTTCTGCGCGTGATCGAGCTTTTTGGGCAATACGATTACGGCGTCGCGATGTAATAGCGACGCCGCAAACACACCCGCAATAGAATCGAATGTCGGGTTATGATGAGTTGTAATTATCTTCAAAAGCGCACCCTTTTATTTTTCTTCGCCGCTTTTTTCCTTTGATTTTTTCACTTCTTTTTTTACCTTGTCTTTGATTTTGTCGAAGACTTTTTCGAGTTTATCGTAAGACATCGGATCGATAAGTTTATCGAAAAGCGTTTCTTTTTCATGAATGGGTATTATACTAACGTCGCCGTTTTTAACGACGAGAAAACCCATCGGAGTAATGGTCGCCCCGCCGCCCGAACCGCCGCCGAAGCCCTTTGATTTTTCGAGGTCTTCGCCGCCGGCGCCAAAGCCGAAAGTGACTTTTGCTATAGGAAGTATGGTAACTTCGCCGACAGTTATAGGGTCGCCGACAACCGCTTCCGTTTTTATGGAAGTTTTCATTTTTTCAAGCAAGGTATCGATAAAGTCTTGAAACGACAAGC
>Ga0074198_1001368_pt1 | contig 16337 bp, 8 predicted proteins | sample EPASupsiteSAE323_FD_64527 | JGI IMG/M metagenome (GOLD analysis project Ga0074198, IMG submission 64527) | Bioremediated contaminated groundwater from EPA Superfund site, New Mexico - Sample SAE3-23 | ecosystem: Environmental > Aquatic > Deep subsurface > Groundwater > Contaminated ...
GTCAAGCCTAATTCGAAGTGCGCTATACTCTATGCTTCTGGGCAGATGTCTTGGCCCAAAAACTCTGGGGGGAACACACCCGCGTTCAAGCTACAGCCGCCGCAAGAGGATGATCGCCTCAGATTCGCATATAATTGATGTCCTTGAAGTGCCATGTGATATGCTATCGATTCATCAAACAGCTATCAGGCAGCGACAGCTTATTATCTGAAATGTTCCCCCCAGAGGGGGTCAGGGGGGCATCTGCCTGGACGTTGGAGTTGGATCATGCATTCACGGCCTGGGATCTGCCTGCAAGTAGCACCACCCAGATAGACATAGTCTATCCTGATATATCCGTTGATCTATTTCGGCCTCGATGCACTAGACTAGAGCGTCCCAATTCCTGGGAAATGTGGCCTTATTTAAGCTTTCGTGTACTAGAACCCTGGGCGGTTGCCGCCACGCTTGGCATGAGGTCCACCCCGCCCAAAAAAGGGGAACTCTCGGGGGCGGGCGGGTGGAATATCGGCGGTGATATAACCTAAATTAAATCTTTATGGTGTATAAGCCTTGCGCTCGCTCATATAACGAATCTGCAATATCACGGAAAATAATTAAGTACCATGACTACCATTAATACAGTAGAGATTCGAGGGGAATCTCTTGAGGGGGCCAGGCCTGAGCAATCCCACACATCAGGCCTATTGCCCAATATTCGATGGCTTTGAGATTCTTGCTTCTATTGCGCGATCTCGGATAAATATCTAGAGTGCAGACTGCTTGAAGATGGTAGGGCTCTTGTAAGGATAGCTGTTATGGAGGCGGAGGCCTGGCGATTGATTAGGGCAATTATAGATTGATGATATGCATCTTCTATAGGATGCGAGACTCTTGTCCTCAGAGATAGAACGAGCTGGAATATAGCTATCTTCTCCGGGGCTTGCTATATTGCCTATCCCTTTTCATGGGTCTGGCTTTGAGGATAAACTCACGGCAGATTAATAAACTCCCAAAACCAATTATTCATGATATATCTTTTTGGAGAGTGAGATTATGGCGAAACTTTCACCAAGACCACAAAAAAGCCCTCGTGTCGAATTGAATGAAAAGAATGCCGGAAGATGCTTATGCCCCGGCTGCCCAACCTATAATTCCAGTCCATGTCCAAAGGAGAGTGAAGAGAAGATCCATTCGTCTTCGGTTAGGATTAGTATCATAATAAATCATAATAAATCCAAAAGTTTAGGTGCTGGTTTGTGAGATCCGAATGCGGTGAGTGATAATTATATCGTGTGAGAAATATTTATAATTTATATATAATATGATTTTTGTATATATAATTCTGCTCTTAACCGAAGACGAATGGACCTCCTGCGACAGTTGAAGAAAGCAAAATATAAGTCTATTGGTGATATATACCCTCGATTTTAATAGAGAAGCTCGATATCTTTAATAAAATGCGATTGCCGTCCCATCATCAAGCCGACTTGTGACACTTGCTAGATCTCCAAACCCCGTGTAATGCCTGCATCTACAGCCAGCTTGCAGGCATCTCTAAACTCCCTGGCAGTGATACGCCTGGACAGCTCCGGACACCCTCCTGCCTCATGGGCGGGATGGTACTGGGCCATGACATTTAGGTATGTATTCCTGGACAGCCCTGACAGGAACTCCACCACATCTCTCGTGCCTGCTCTGCCAGCCCTGCCTCATCCGAGCCGTACTTTATGTCAGGCATATATATGTCCACGATCCTTTCCAGGAGCCTGAGTGTCTCCACAGATTCATAGCCTCCGCAGTTGTACACCAGAGGAACATTCAGCCCCCGCTCCCTGGCTATGATCAAGGCTTCCAGGATCTGGGGCAGGAAATGGGTGGGAGTGACCAGGTTTATGTTGTGACATCCCTTTCTTTGCAGGTGGACCATGATCTTTGCGAGGTCCTCAGATGAGACCTCTTCACCAAGATCGTCCTGGCTGGTCTCGTAGTTCTGGCAGAATATGCAGCCCAGGTTGCACCCTGCAAAGAATATGGTCCCGGACCAGTGGGTCCCCACCAAGGGCGCCTCCTCTCCAAAGTGCGGGGCGAAGCTGGCAACCCTTGCCAGGCGGCCGCCTCTGCAGAAGCCCTGCTCTCTTTCCAGCCTGTTCACACCGCAGGCCCGGGGGCAGAGGTCGCAGCTCTCCAGATGGGCCGCCGCCTGCTTTGCTCTCTCCTTTAAGACCTCAAGAGGGATCTGGTTGTAGCTTGCCAAAAGATATCTCCTATGCCTACGTTCAGGCAAAGCTTATTCTGAGACGATATATGTATTTGATATCAATCTCACTTGGACTTTATTTTTTTTTCTTACGCTTGATTATTCTGCTTAAGCAGCAGTGAAGCCAGCTACATTCAGTCTATGGTGCTACATATGATAAGGTCTCAAGAGCTGGGATTGGCCCGTCACCCCAGTATCTTTAGACATCCCTTTTGAGACTCATACCTTTGATAGGATCTCCCCCTTCTTCGAGTCGTAATCCTCCTGGGTAATTAGGCCCAGGTCCAGCATCTCCTTGATTTGCTTTAGCTTCTGCATTGGGTCCTCATCCTGTCGTATCGGTGGTTGATTCGGTGGTGTGTCGCCGGGGTACGAGGTAGGTTGAGAGGCGTCGATTGAGGTCAAATTGAATGGAATGACTGAACTCAAGTTATCAGCGGTGGCCACTATTGCCTCTCCTCTATGTAGTTCGACTGACTCAATGGCATAATTCCTGTGCTTGATGGATACGGGCCCCCCATAAGCCAAAACAGTGCTTATCCTGTTTATGGGGTCATGGATTACGCCAAATGTGTTATTGCCCTTCGAAGAAGCAGTCAGGACATCGGTCTCAATATCCAGAGAAGTTCCATCGTTGACAACTTCTGCCAGGAACGGGCCCTGATCCAGGCCAAATGCTATCTGCCCTGGTGAGCCGGACGATCCCAGCTGAAGTGAGCTTCGAGATGCGGATTGTATATTCAGCCTGCCTATCGCTTCGGCCACACGGCCGTATTCGCCCGAATAAAGTTTTCCGCACACTATAATAGATTTAAAAAAACGGATTTTAGATTCCATCAGGGCTGCATCAGCGATTACAGGGCTTATCTCCCCATGCACCAGATTTGAAACCAATGCACTCACGGCGGGGAATCCAGCTAAATCGTTAACGGCTTGACCGAGGCCGTAGTTTTTACCAGAAGTGCCTTTGACAAGCTTTACTAATCGTGCGCAGTTCACAGCAAGCTCGATCACACCATCAGGAGGTAGAATAAGCTCGTCTCCTGGCTTCAGCTCCCTACTGCCTGTCGGAGTTGATGCCACCAAGGTACCGCTGCCCGAGGCACTGGCAGGCATCACTTTAACACAGTCGCCATTCTGATCAAACTGGTAACCATTATCGCACATGTACACACAATAGCTGTAGCGCATATCTCTAATCAGATGCCTATCTGGAATTGGTGGGCAGGACTCATGACGTGGTTCAGGGTAAGAATACGTTGATCCCTCGGGCCCCCATATAGTTCCCGATCCAGTTCCCGATCTAGGAGATGTTACTGTTATCGAAATGCCTTCTGAGACTGTTACAGGGCCGCCTGGATTAGAATATCCATTTGGGTCTGGAAAAGCGATTGGATCTACATAAAGGCCGCCCGGATCGCTACCGCCGCACTCGGGACCGGAGCAACCTCCACCTTCACCACAATGCCCACAGTTGCCTTGGGCTGTGGGAAACAATGCTGTTGTTAGGCATATTACTATTATCGCTAAATTGAGGAAACGCAATCTCCCCCCTCCTATCTATAACGATTAAAACCTCGCCATAGCAGCACTAGATTTTATACTTTTTGATGCCTAATATATTCGTTTACCTCTTATGAAAGATATCCTGATTGATTGGATAGGTCATCCCAATCAGGGACATATGCTTGGAAATATGAATAATCAATGTAGGCAGGTCGTCACTCGCCAATGAGTCGTTATTTATAAATCCTATCACATATCCTATACATAAGGGTGCATAGAGATGGGTAAGCGTGGACCAAAGCCTCGTTTCACTGAAGCATCGTGTCCGAATGAGCAATGTGTGGACTATGGGGTCGTTGGAAAAGGAAATGTAATTGGGCATGGCACATATGAAACTAAATCTGGTACAGTGAGGAAATACCTTTGCCACTCATGCGGTAAGATGTACTGTGATAGATCCAACACTGCCTTTTATGATCTCAGGACGAATAGCGATAAGGTGGTTGAGGCTTTGGGGATGTCCATGGGCGGCATGAGCCTTCGTAATATCGGAAAGGTCCTTAAAGTGAAGCCTGAAACTGTGAGTAAATGGATTTCTAGAGCTGCAGAGCATAGCCAGAAAGTCGATGAAGTGGTCATGAGAGATGTATCCACTGAAAAGGTAGAGATGGATGAGCTATGGACCTTTGTTGAAAAAAACACTACCTAAAGATGGCGAATTCGATGACGTTGGAACCTGGGTCTGGATAAGCATAGCCAGCTCTTCACGGTTAGTGATATCCCATGTTATCGGAGAACGATCTCAGGAAATAGCAGATAGCCTTGTAGCAAATACTGCTAAACGCCTTGGTTCAATGCCTCTATTTGTAACTGACGGGCTAAAGTTTTATCCAAACGCTCTGCTCAAACAATACGGAGTACTGAAAGCCTTTCCGCGAACTGGGAAAAGAGGACGGCCTAAGTTGCCACGATTAGTGGCAAGCGATTTATTAAAATATGCTCAGATAATAAAGAAACGAGCCGGACATATCCTTAAAAGGGTGATCAAGAGAATTATTTTTGGAAAAGACATCGACCCCAAAATGATATCCACCAGCTATGTGGAAAGGCTTAATCTTACATGCAGGCAGGACAATAATCGCATTTCAAGAAAGACAATAGGCTTTTCTAAGAGAACAAGAGGTCTTTGCGAACAAATGACTCTCTACTTTGCTTTCTTTAATTATTGCAGAGAGCATTTGTCTTTGAGTTATGAAGATGAATCGGGGAAGACTAAGCTTGATTGTCCTGCTAAGCGAGCTGGATTAATTGACCATGTCTGGTCTTTGAGCGAACTTCTGACCTACCCATATTATAAAACTAAGACTTATTAAGGGGGCACGACCTGTAGGCACGGAAAGAAAAAATAGAGAGGCCTACCAGATGGCAATCCGCGCCTCATATGGCCTGTACATCCTGTCTCCCGGCCCAACCTCTGGAAATGCCTGGTAGAACTCGGGCACGTTGTACACAACGCCATCTACCCTGAACCTCCTGGGTGAGTGGGGACCCGTCAGCACCTGTGTCCTCAGCCTCTCATCAGTGACCGACTGCCGGAATGTCTGGGCATAGCTCAAGAAGAACCTCTGATCTTCCGTCAGGCCGTCTATCATCTCAGGGTCCGTCTCCTGGGATAGCCTATAAGCCTCATAGGCCAGTGTGAGGCCTCCAAGGTCTGCGATGTTCTCCCCAAGTGTCAGGTTGCCGTTGATCTTCAGGCCTGGAAGGACCTCGAAGTTGCTGTACTCATCAGCCAGTGCTCGTGTGCTCTCATTGAACTTCTGTCTATCACTCTCTATCCACCAGTCTGTCATGTTGCCGTTTGCATCATACTTGCTCCCCTGATCGTCAAAGCCGTGTATCATCTCATGCCCTATCACCGCTCCTATGGCACCGTAGTTGACGGCATCGTCTGCACCCTCATTGAAGAATGGTGGCTGAAGTATCCCAGCAGGGAAGAAGATCACATTCGTCTGGGGGTTGGACCCTGCATTTGCATCCCAGGCCAGGTAGTCCCACGCAGTGCGGTCTACCGGCTCTCCAATCTTGTCTACTCCATAGTTGCCGTGATAGAACTCGAAGCTCTTTCCCCTGAATGTGTTCATGACATAGGAGTCGTTCTTTATCTCCAGTCCTGAGTAATCTCTCCAGTGGTCAGGGTATCCAACCTCTATCTGCATGGCGTCCAGCTTCTCCAGGGCCCTGATCTTGGTGGAATTCTCCATCCAGGTCATGTTCTGTATCCTGTACCTAAGAGCCCTCTTGAGGTTGGAGGCCATCTCATCCATCTTTGCCTTTGACTCCTGGTCAAAATACTCCTCTACATAGGCCCTGCCCATGGCCTCGCCAAAGGCCAGGCTCAGCCTGGTTGTGATCAGCTTCCAGCGAGGCTCAATTTGCTTTTGTCCATTAAGCTTCATATTCGGATAGTCGAAGGCCTCTCTCTCAAAATCGGAGCTCAGGTAGTAGGCAGTGGCTGCAATCAGCTTCCAGCGCAGGAAGACTTTCCAGTCGCTGGCATTTTCATCCTGGACCATGGAGCTCAGCTCTTTTACAAAGGCCGGGTTTCTGATTACAATCTCCTTCATATCCTGCCGTCCGAGATCTGAGGCGAACCTGGCCCAGTCTATCCCGGGAGCAAAGGCCTGAAGTTCCTCAATGCTCATTTTGTTGTAGGTCTTCTCCTCATCCCTGTTATCGACATTGGTGAATGAAGCATTGGCAAGCCTGGTCTCCATCCTCATGACAGTACTTGCATCTTCAGATGCTTTGTCTGGGCTGTCTCCAAGGAGGATGGAATAATTATAGATGTGATGCCGGTACAGCTCTCTGGTTCTGGCAGATTCGTTGTCTTGCCTGAAGTAGTAATCCCTCTCAGGAAGGCCAAGCCCGCCCTGGGATAGGGTGGCTATCATAATTTTGCTGTTCTTCTTGTCGCAATCTGCACCGAAGAAGAAGAGGGGATTTATGGCTATCTTGAGCATATGAGTGGAGACCGATTGGACATCCTCCGGGGTCGAGATACTATCTATGAGGTCTAACTCCTCCTTAATTGAGCCTATGCCCTGCCTCTCTATGGTGGCTGTATCCATGCCCATTGTGTAGAGGTCGGCGATCTTTTTTAGGTTGCTTCCCTTCTCCAATGTGGTATTGTTTGCGGCCTTTTCCACCAGCATATGCAGGAGCTCAGTGTTCCTGTCCACCAGAGCCACGAAGTTATCATAGCTGGATTTTGTCTGGGGCACGGGATGACTCTTGATCCACCCTCCGTTGGCGTACTCATAAAAATCATCTCCAGGTCGCGCTGATAGGTTCATATCTGCCGGATCCAGCGGCTTTAATTGCTCCGGCTGCCCTTCGGAGGCCAGGGCCAAGCTGAAAAATGCGGCAAAGGTTAGAGATAATATTATAGCAGTGCAGAGTAAATTTAGTTCTAAGTAAGGACTTCGATTCTCCTTCAGTATCCTAGTTAATTCAATCCCTCCTTCTTGCAGGTCTTTTTGGTCCAGTACATAAAAGATCCTGGACATATAATGCATCCTGCATGTTGTCATAATATATAAGCAGTTATTCCAGTTAGAGGCATGAATATGAAATAAGTATGCTCTGAAGGCTGCGCTCTTTCCAGGATTTTAAATTCGTTGAGAAAATTAATAAATATCGCCTTCAAAGGCTGGTCGAGCTCAACTATATTGAACTGCCTCCCAAAACCCTTAAAGGAGACTGGGAATAAGCCGTCAGGTGAGGTTTTTATATCATGGAGGGCATTCATAGATTATGGAGCTTTGGCAAATTATTGTCATCTGCCTGATGATGTTCCCTGCATTCCTCCTGGTCAACTATCTGATGGTCAAGAAGGCTGTGGCGGAGAAGAAGAGGCGCGAGGACGTCATGGAGAGGGTCATTGCCTCCAGCGTAAACAGGAAGATGTCTGCAGTAGGGCAAAATAGGTTCAGGCCCAAGCCTAGATATGGATTGAAGAAGAAGTATTGATTTCTAAACAGCTATTTTTGAGAATAACCTGACAGTTTTTCATCACCCAATATACCCAAGTTGCCTCACTTGTAGAAATAATTAAATAAGATTAGCCCTACTAGTAATATGCGCTCACTAAGCAATTATTTGAGCAGTTTGCCATATCTATTACGCTAGCCATAGCTGGCGGTATGGCTGTCCTGAGTGCGAGTGTATCGAGGCTGAGGTGAAGGATTGAGCAGAGGATCAGGGCTTTCGCTGCCTGCCTATTTATTAACATATATAATGAGCTCGAGGCAGGGACGGCCATCAGAGCGAAGTCTAAGCCTATCTAATTCAGCCAGAGGCTTCCAGCTGTTTGCACTGCTGGCCTTTTTTGCTGCATCCATCTCAGGCGCTCAGGCCGTCCCCAGCATGTCTATCGCAGCCCCGGTTGCTGCAGATGTCTGTGGCGCTGGCGCATATCAGATTAGCCTGCAGGGCATATCGGGATATGAAAGCATTCTCTCCGTCACAGCTGCAGCGCCTGCTGGATTCTTTTATACCAGTGGTGCCAAGGTCACCTATGCAGGGTCCAGCACTTCTCTTGAGCCCACAATTGTGGGGCAGAACCTCACATGGGACCTAAGTCCAATAGCATCAGGTGACAATATCAACAAGCATATAGTGATAAATGAGTTCGAGCTCAATCCACCTGGCACAGATTACAGTAAAACAAAGAACATATTCAATGAATGGGTTGAGCTTTTCAACCCCAGCTCTACGGAAACAAACATCGGTGGGTGGTACATGACCGCGAGCAGTGGGAATACTTTCATAATGATACCCACAGGAACCAAAATATCAGGAAGAGGTTATTATGTAATAAACTCAACAAGCGGAGAACTTCTCAACAATAATGGCCTGTATCTCTCCCTTTATAATAACTTGAGCAAATTGGTTGATCGGACTCCAGGAAAGAATGATGGAGTTAATACTTACAACACCTGGTCTCGCATCCCAAATGGCCAGGATACAGATAGTGATTCGGATTGGACATTTAAGACATATACTAGATGCTCAAATAATGATGACGGGTCGAGCAGTCCTCCAGATATTGATAGCATAGAGATTGATTTTAACCTCGTCGCAGGCTGCAACGCCACTGGCAGCCAAAAAGTATCAGCCCTTCTGACTTATGGAGACGGAACCGTATCTGCATCATCTGCCGCCATTACCCTGAACAGAGCCAATCTGAGAATTACAGAATCGCCGGATAAAGACAGGGCTGAGATGGGAGAAACAGTATCCTGGACCATCACTGTGGAAAATATAGGCGATGGTGCTGCTTATAACGTTTCTATCTATGATATTCCTGGAGCAGGTCTATCTTTTATTGGCAATAGTGGAGATCTGGGTTGGAGCTATCCTAAAATAGACGCTGGCAAGCACGAAATCAAAAATCGTGATTTTAGAGTGGCCTCTTCTGAAGGCTTGACCAATCAGGTCACTGCCAGCTGGGGGGGCGAAAGCCCATGCCAGAATGTTGTGGAGAACGCTGAGATAGCATATTATTGGCTTGACCCGGCTTCGCTGAACCTCAGCATCTCAGCGCCATCACAGGTAGATATAGATACGCCTGCGCCTTGTTCTCTGGTCTTCTACAGCAGCTCTACCCAGTCGCTTTGCCTCACCTCCTTAGATATGGTCCTGCCTGAAGGCTTCACTATTTCTGGCAGCCCCAAGGTTACACTCCTGGGGTCCTGCCAGGCCATTGATCCCTTGATTCAGGGACAGCACCTGAGCTGGAGCTTGGACAGCATAACTCCCGCTGATGACGCTGTATTAAACGAGATCCTCCCCAATCCCGCTGGCAGTGGAAATGATGATATTGACGAGCGTGTTGAGATACTCAATGCAGGTCTATCTGTCGCCCATTTTAATGGCTGGTATCTAAAAGATAGCTCTGGGCATACCATAGCCAAGATTCCAGATAATAAGGTATCTGGCTCAGCCGACCTAGATCCAGGAGCTCGTCTGGTGGTTCACACTACAGACCTGAATAACGGCGGCGATTCTGTGTATCTGTTCGATTCATCTAACAAGCAACGAGACCTGGTAATTTATCCAAGCTCCACGGATGGGATGAGCTATGCCTGTCTGCCAGATGGTTCGGAATCCTGGGATTGGAGAGCATCAAGCATCGGGTCATCTAACGATGGATCTACTGGCTATGCCCTGAGGATCGATTTCAACCTGGTGGCAGGAAGCAATGCCTCCCGCGGCCAAAAGTTATCGGCATCACTGAATTATAGTGGCGGCACTCTCTATGCCGAGTCCCGTCCCATACTCATAAAGGGCTCTGATCTCACTATCGAGCTCTACCCCAGCATTGACGAGGCTGCATTGGGAGAAGAGGTAGTCTGGACAGTCGCTCTGGAGAACCACGGAAAAAGCTCGGCCTATGATATCGAGGTCAACGGCACCCTGGGAAGCGGCCTCGCCTTCAATGGAGCAGATTCACCAGGAGGCGGCCTTAGCTGGAAATACTCAAGTATTAATCCAAACGCGAGCGCTATCTCGAAGATTCATTCTCAGGTAATCTCCTCAAGCGACCTCACCAGTCGAATCGAGGTGAGCTGGACCTCAGCTGGCCTTCGCACGCAGACCTCTGCATCATCCTCAGTACTCTATTCAGACATAGTTCCCGGAAACATGAGCCTCGACATCTCATCTCCCTCAGATGTCGAAGCAGAATCTCCGTCGCCATTCTCGATAACTGCCTCAGGCACCTTCTCAAGACCGCCAAGCCTGACTACCCTAGATGCCGTCATCCCTGAAGGGTTCTCGCTCTCTGGCAGATCCAAGGTCACTATCCAGGGGTCAAGCTGCATCATGGATCCTCAGGTCCTGGGGAGGCACCTGATATGGGACCTGAGCAAGATCGGCACTGGCAGGGTAGTGATAAACGAGCTGCTCCCAAACCCAAAGGGCGATGAGAAGACTTATGAAAGGGCTGAGCTATATAACGCCGGATCAGATAAGATCGATGTCAGCAACTGGGAGCTGAAAGACAGTGCCGGCAATATCATAGCTCGAATTCCCGGCGATGTGGTATACGGTTCTACTTCTATTGAACCTGGAGGCTTCCTGGCGGTGCACACCAAGGACCTGAACAACGATGGCGATTCCGCCATATTATACGATTACAACTCATCTGGCTCACGCATAGAGAGAGATTTAGTGACCTATCCAAACTCTAAGGAAAACATGAGCTACTCTTGCCAACCTGACGGCACGGAGTCGTGGGACTGGAGGGCCCCCAGTCTGGGGTTGACCAATGGCGGGTCTGCAGACTATTCCCTGAGGATAGATTTCAATCTGATCGCTGGAGAGAATGCCACCAGCGGCCAGACAGCATCCGCCACTCTCTCCTATAAAGGTGGCACTGCAAATGCTACCTCCCGGCCCATAGCCGTAAAAGAGCCAAAAGTCCTCGATCTTAAGATCATTCCCAATGTACCAGAGCTTGGTGCCGCGCTGGGCGATGATGTCTCCTGGACGGTGGTTGCAAAGAATATCGGATCAGACACAATCACTGATCTTAGGATCAGGTGCATGCTTGGAAGCGGTCTTATGCTGAGAAGCACGGATCCCCTCGGCAATGGTCTGAACTGGAGCTTCGTCAGGATGGGGAAAGGCGAAGACGCTTCAATCAATATCTACACCAGGGTCGTCTCTCCAAATGACCTCTATGTGCGGGCAAATGCTACCTGGAACTGCACAGGGTCCAAGATGACTGATAACACAATGTCTCAGATAGAGCCGTCATCGTCCTTTGGTGAATTGAGCCTGGGGCTGTCTGCACCAGAATCTGTAAATATAAATGAGCCGGCTGCCTGCTCTCTTGACATCTCTGGCTTTGTTTACGATTCCGGAGATGACCTCCAGGCCAGGATCTCCATACCTGCGGGCTTCTATTACTCGGGAAATGCCCGGGTATCCTTCCAAGGTGCGGCCACTTCAGTCGAGCCCGAGATCGATGGTGGAGATCTCAGCTGCGACCTGGGATCGGCAGTACATTACAGCAAAGGGGTAGTGATCAACGAGATACTGCCAAGCCCAAATGAGTACGTCGAGCTTTATAACGCGGGATCTGTCGGAGTCAATATCAGCGGTTGGATCATGGAGGACCGGAAAGGGCGCCGCATATCAAACAACTTGGCCTTCGACAGGTATATCATGAACCCCGGATCATACCTGCTGGTCCCCGCTCTTCATTATTCTCTCAACGATGATGGCGACGACGTCATACTCTCTAAACCATTGCTCAACAGCTCATCATATGAACGTGAAGAGGTAGATCGTAGGACCTACCCAAAACTCAATAATTCTGTAAAGGGTATGAGCTTTGCATGCCAGCCAGACGGCTCAAATAACTGGTCCTGGAGACCTCCAAGCCTCGGTTCGTCCAATGGGGGAGGCCAGATCAGGATCGACTTTGGCATAATGGCCGGTCCAAGCGCTGCAAGCGGGCGACCCCTGACCGCAGAAGTATCCTTTAATGACATCCCATATTACCAGTCCAAAGATATTGAGATCAATACAATTCCCGTGGTCTCAGGAAATATGAGCCTGAGCCTATCGGCATCCTCCTCATTCTACTACTCAGAGCCCAAGCAATGCTCCTTGAACATCAAGGACGAGGGCGCAAGGTCACGAAATATCATAGCCAGCGTTGCGGTGCCTGCGGGGTTTCGGCCCTCTGGAAACTCCACCCTCGTCTTCTCTGGACAGAGCCTGGCACAGGACCCGGAGGTCAGAGGAGACTGCCTGGTATGGAACCTGAACTCCATACTGGGGATGAGCAGGCATGTGGTGATAAACAAGTTCGAGCAATCTCCCCAGGTTGATGGGGAGAGATGGGTTGAGCTCTACAACCCATCTTCTAGCGATGTCGACCTGAGCAGATGGCATCTGACCAGCAGATGCAATGGTCAGGAGAAGACCCTGCCTGCATTTAACGGCATAACCATTAAGGGCGGTGGATACTACGTGGTCGTCTGTGATAAGGGATTTCTTTCTGGCACCTATCCAACAAATCTGACACTGTACGACTCTCATGGCAGAATGATAGACGGCACACCAAGCGAGGTAGATGAGGCGCATGATGACAGATGCTGGGCCCGCTACCCAAATGGCATTGGAAGCTGGCAGTTCATTCCAGCAGTCCGGGGGGCGTCCAATGGCGGAGCAGGCGGCGATCTATATCCAGATGGCTCTGCCACCATCAAGTTCAACCTGACTACAGGCTGCGGCTCAGTTAGCGGCCAAAATATAAGCGCAAGTGTTTCCCACTCAGAGGGCGCTCTCTCAACCGTGCCCAAGCGCATAACCTTACACTTTGGCACTCTCAAGATCAACCAGACGCCGGATGTAGATTATGTCGAGAAGGAAGACATAGTGCGCTGGACTGTCTGTATAGAGAACAGCGGTTCTCACCCGGTCCACGATGTGGACGTTGGCGAGACCCCTGGCATTGGCGTAATACTTAGAAAAATAACTTCGCCCAACAGCAGCTTGAACTGGAGCTATGCCACCATAATGCCAGGCCAGAACAAGACCTTCCAGGTAGAGGCCATAGTCAACGGCACTTCTTATTTATACAACCTGGTCGACGTTCACTGGGGCTGCGGCGCAAAACACACATCCAAGAAGACCTATGTGAAGTTCAAGCGCATCATCACAAAGACTCCTGGCTCAGATAAAAAGTACGCCATAGGCCAGCAGGCGAGCTATCTTCTGAGTGCTACTCTGCCCAAGGAAGACCTAAGCAAACTCACCATAAATAATACATTTCCAAGAGGCCTTACCTACGACCCAAGCAGCCTGAATGTAACTGGCGCCAGCGTTATTGGCGAATCTAGAACATTACCCAGCAGCGAGCCTGAGGGGACCACTGTCGAGTGGCTTCTGGGCAATGTCTTGCCCTCTTCCAAGGTTAAGATCAGCTTCAATGCCACCTTGGACAACTCTGCCTGCAACCAGGACGGGACGGTCATCGAAGACGGCAATGCCTCAGTCAGCTTTGCAGACAAGGATGGCAAGGTGACGACTGATTCTGATAGCGGGGGCGCCATCACCGTAATTGAGCCCGACCTGAGCATAATTGAATCCTCATCAACTCCTAAAGGCCAGCCCAAAGGCAACCAGACTTATACTCTAATAATTAGCCACAGTCCAAACAGCCATTCCGCCGCCTATGATGTAGATGTGAAGGATGTCCTCCCCTCGGGCATGAACTACGTCCCAGGCTCAATCAGGATACTGTCAGGCCCAAAGGGCAGTGCCGATGATTCAGATGCCAGGGTCCTAAGGTGGCACTTCGATGAGATTCCCCTATCCAAGGCCAAGTACAAGCGCGTCCAGCTCAGGTACAACGTCACCAGCGGCGATCCTCTGGGTAACATGACTAACAACGCCACAGTCACCTGGTCCAGCAGGCCCGGTCCCTGTCCCGGTGAGAGGAACGGGGCAGGTGGCGTAAATGATTACTTAAACAGCACCACCTACCAGGTCAAGCTGCCGAGGCTGATCATATCCAAGATTGGAAGCCCCGACCCGGTCTATGCCGGAGATTTTCTCTTGTATACAATAGCCTACCAGAACGTGGGCCAAGTCCCCGCAAAGAACGTGGTGATCAGGGACGAGCTCGACCCTGCTGCCACATTCATCTCCTCAGATCCAGTGCCCTCTGATGAAAACAACAACACCTGGACGCCTGGCTGCGGCATTCCCGACCCTCTGCCGCCTGGAGCTGTTCATTACATAAACATCACCGCCCAGGTAAATGAGAGCCTGAAAAACGGAACTAAGCTCCGGAACCGCTTTACCATCTCCAGCGATGAGTCCTCTGCCAGGTCGGGCGTAATATACACAGAAGTCCTGGCCAGGTCTGCAATCAAGGTGAGCAAGGTGGCACTTCAAAAGGAGGTGAGGCGGGGGGAGGACGTGTCCTATGTGATTAAGGTCTGCAACCGGGGCGGCCTGCCTGCGACCAACATCACGATAAAGGACCTCTTTGACTCAAGGGTGGATCTGGTATCCATATCGCCCCCTCCGGGTGCCGATGACGCCTGGCATATAGGCATCATGAACCCGGGAGAGTGCTTCAGCATCTCTCTTACAGTATGCATACCAAGGACTGATATCGCCTTTTCCATGGACCAGGGCGTCTCAGGCGAGGGATTCGTCAATGTGGCCCGGGACTACTCAACCACCATAAAGCCGTATATCCTGACAAACTACGTCACTGTCAGCTCAGATGGCAATGTGGTGGCATCAAACAGCGCCAGGGTGCGGGTCATAGGAGAGCCTGGAACCAGCCTTAAGTCCAGAGAGCATGGCAGCGGCAGCTACTCGAGCGCAATGACTGTGCGCTACCTCTCCAAGAACAAGTCAATACAGATGAATGAGGATATGAAAGCAGCCTATATGCCAGTGACACTGGACACTCCAGGTGCAAGGCCGCTTAGCTTTTCTTCTGATTGGTCCAGGTCCATATATGCCAGAAATGAGGCTCTAGGTTCATCCATCACAGAGTCGTACCGGGATTCAAAAAGCCTTGACTGCCTCAGCCATATGAACCTGGATGAGAACAGTTCCACAGTCTCCATAAGCTCCTCATTCCAGGGAGCTGCCCACATAGGCTATCTCAAGAGGCAGGAGATAAATTCGAGGCCCGTCTTCGAGTCAGCCGAAGAGTACGATGGACTGTTTCAGATCACAGAGCTGACGGACGACTACGGGAGCGGCCTGGCCTATGACAGGTCCTCCACAGGCCAGGGCTTTGTGAACATCAATAGAGATATCCACAACCGTCAGAAGGTCTTTGAGTCAGGAATGGGGGATTACATCGCCGAGGAGAAGATCAGTGCCTATACCAGCTATATTGAAAAGAACCTTACTGTGGCCCAAGGTCCGGCAGAGACTCGTCACCATTCCGGGCCGCCTCTCCCCTGGAGGTCGGGCATCTGGTCTAAGAATGGAGAGACAAGCCTCCTTGGAGAGGAGTTCTCAGACATAAGCCGGCTTGAGGTCAAGACCGTGGCCCAGGGATTGACCAGCCTCGATACCCAGTCCAACTTCTCAGGCCGGGAGAGGTTCAAGGCCGTGAAGAAGGGCGAGATTGAGATCGACCAGGAGTATGCTGGAGACTATACCCTGGCCAGGAGGGTTCTCTTATCTGGAGCTTCCAGATACAGCTACCCCCATATGACCGTCATCAAGAGCGGACGCATCCAAAATGTCAGGGACTGCACTGTGGCCAGGTACAGGATATGCCTGAAGAACGATGGCAACCGCGTGCTCGGCCCGGTATATGTGAGGGACCGCTTCCCTGCGGGGACACGGTTCATAAATTCATCTCTGAGGTCCTCTGAGCTGGCACCTGACCATGCCAACTGGACACTGACCCTCTTGCCTATTGGAGGATCATCGACCATAGACCTGAGCCTGAATGTGACAGAAGAGAACGATATGCTGGTCAACATCGTCGAGGCCTCGGGGGGATATGACGATATGCTGGTCACGGCTTATA
>Ga0074198_1001370_pt1 | contig 16292 bp, 16 predicted proteins | sample EPASupsiteSAE323_FD_64527 | JGI IMG/M metagenome (GOLD analysis project Ga0074198, IMG submission 64527) | Bioremediated contaminated groundwater from EPA Superfund site, New Mexico - Sample SAE3-23 | ecosystem: Environmental > Aquatic > Deep subsurface > Groundwater > Contaminated ...
TAGTACGGAGTTTCTTCATACCAATATTCGATCCCATTTTTCACTTTGATTCTTCGAGTGGGTTGCATTATGCGCCTCAATAATAGTAGGCGCATAAAATATAAAAACCTGTCGGTAAGCAGGGCTAATCGAGGATATTTTTCAAAATAAGGGCTTTAAAATTGAGATCGATCAGGTAATGCTCCTACTTGATCCGGGAGGTTAGGATTAAAGAATCTCAAGGGAACCAAAAAGCAAAGCATCGATTGCGCAAACCAAAGGATTCAGGACAACGAAGACTCGATGATTTCTGAAAACCGGAAAACCTGGCGCGCGGCCCGAAGCATACCCCGTCCTTTAGGGCGGGGTGGCCGCGCGCAGTCTGATTTCCTCAATCTGCTCTTTGTTCCTCGTTCCTTTTTCGTCCCTTGCCTCATTATTTCCCGCCCCCATTTCCTTCAAGATCTCCACAAGCACGGAGAAGACTGCTGCCTCCAGGGGATCGTCCAGAGCGTAAAACGCCTCGCTGGAGTGCTTCTTTGCCATCGCGGCGAGACGTGTGCCGTAGACTTGATCCTCTTTCTTCAAGGCTCGACCGGCCCTGGTCCAACGGTTAGAGAGGTCCCGCACGCCCATGCGCACGCTCTCAAAACTGCGGCCCATCAGAAAGCCTCAAATGTGGTCTGGCTCGCCACCATCGCCTGTGCCTGCGTTTTTCGACCATTCTTTGCATTTGGCCTTGCCGCAGGGCGGGGCCCTTCGGCGAAACAAAACACTCGATCGGCATATTTTATCATCTCCTCCAGGTGCGGATCGGATGCGGGCGCGTAGAGAAGCACGACGGAATTGTTCGCCGCCTCTTTCAATGCCCTGGCGGCATACTCCACCATCTCTGCAGCGTCCTCGTAGAGCAGGGGGTCGTGCTCGATGATGAGGAGCGTATGATGATTCTCCTCCAGGATGGTCATGAGCTGGAAGGCGGTGAAAGCCCTTCTTATCTCCAGGGATGTGAAGCCGCGATCCAGGCTGCTCAGGATGCGTGAGTAGTTCCCGCAAACGTAGAGGACTTTGAACCTTTGCATGTCAAGGTGCGCGTTCATGGCCCCGACCAGCATCTGCACCGGGGCCACGAGAACGTGAAATGTTCGGGAGCCAAGACAGATCAGGGGATGCAGTTCAAAGTCCATGACAGTTCATTTGAACCTGGGAAGAGATAAGGTCGAGGAATGAGCGGGGCGAAAGTGATCGGGTTCTAATCTCCAACAAAATCTCGACCAAATCTCGATTGAAATATCGATCAATCTCGACTAAAATTTTGATAATATTATTTCGCCCAAAAAGAGATGTGATTTTATCTCCGTAGTTCAAACGCCTATAATCCGATTTCAGGAGCCTGCATAACTTGCAGCCTATGACTTCATCGATCCCTGACCCAGAGCGAGGACTTTATGTCCGGAGTCGCAGGTGCATCCGGAGTTCCTGTTGTAGTACAGCTTGTTGTATCTGGTGGGAATATAAGAACTCCAGGGATAGCAAAGCGGTCTTGTAAAGTCGTCCCACACCGTTTTATAGCATTTCGGTCTGCCGCAAGCATCACACACGCATTCGTCTTTTGCCTTCTCTTCCGGATAACCGATCAGGATATTGGTGGCCGTACTGCCCACGATCTCCAGGTTCACCGGACCGCCGTTCGGCGAAAGGATGGTGGTATTGTTTGCCTCGCTCCCTATGATATCTATGCCGACAGGGTCCAGGCTGTCTAAACCGTAAGCATTTGAACCATAAGCACCTAAACCGTAAGCACTTGATGCCGTTAGGATCAACATCAAAACTAAGATCATTGCTTCCCTCAAATTTTCGCCCCCAATTTATAATTAAGTATATTAAAATGTCTTGGAAGTAGAAAAACCTTTTGTTCATTGTGCATTAAAATACCGGTAATTAATATTCATCATTTAAATAATACTGTAAGCTGCTTTGGCAAGCCAAATTGCACAGGCTACTTCCAAAGGCTACTTCCAAAGCCATTTTTCACAAACTGCTTGCACAACCATTAAATCCCCTCTTGATTCATTTACGTGCATGAAGCTCATTTATGTGGCAGGCAAGGGAGGCGTGGGAAAGAGCGTGACCTCGGCTGCGACCGCCATCTGGACGGCGAGCCAGGGCAAGGACACTTTGGCCTTCTCTATGGACCCCGCTCATTCACTGTCTGACATCTTCGACGTCGATATCGGAAGCCAGCCAAGAGCAATCCGCGATCACCTTTATGCCTTTGAGCCGGACATTGGCGAGGAAGCGAAAGGCTTCTTCCGCAGATACAAGAACATCTTCACTGCCCTCTTCGGGCTCTTCGAGGTGGAGGTCAAGCCCGAGGACTTCGGGAATATGCCGGGCGTGTCCGAACTCATCTTCATGGACAAGCTGAACGACATCTTTGTGGAGAAGAAGTACGAATACGTGGTCATCGACTCCGCCCCTACGGCTATGGTCCTGCCGCTGTTGCAGCTTCCGTCCATCACCACCGGCTTTGTGACAAGGGTGCTCGGCATGAGGAACAAATGGATCGGTGTCCTGAACCTTCTTGAATCCGGCTTCGGAGACTCGATTCTTAAAGAGATCAGAACCATGCGGGTCAAGGCCGAGACGATGCGTAACGCGCTTATCGATCCCGAGACAGCGAGCATCACCGTGGTCACCATACCAGAAAAGGCCGCAGTCGAGGAGAGCCGACGCCTGATCGAGACCGTGGAGTCGCATGGAGTGCACGTCTCGTCCATCGTCATCAATCACGTGATTCGAGAGTGCGACTGCCAGTTCTGCCGGCGCAAGATGGCATCTCAAACCGCTTACATCCAGGAGCTTCAGAATAATTACGCAGACAAACGCATTGCCATCCTTCCCGACTACGGGGCCGAGGTCAAGGGAGACGGGCTCATGCAGGTGGCGCAGGATCTCTACGAAAAGGGCCAAATATCGATTTGAAATTTTTAAATATTTTTGAATTGATTATTTGAATATCAATGAAACCGATGATCCAATGATTCAAAAGCACAATTGGAAGCCCTCCGCATTTTTTGAAAATTGCAGCACTGCCGGCGCGCCAAATCGCCAGTCGCCGCTCTTTAGATAGATAAATTGAAAATAATACTCAATTTGCTAATTATCTATTGTTAAGTTATCACATATGGTAATAATAAAAACAAAAACGATATTTAGTGACAAAACTTTTATATGCTTAAACAATCAAGCCCGCCAATATGTCCGATGCAGACGAACTGGGACATATAAAACCTGCTGGATCTGAATTATGCTTATCCTGCGGGCTGTGCTGCAAGGGTCTGTTATTCAACCGCGCCGGCCTATTGCCGGGTGAAGTGGCGAGGGCCGAAGAGCTTGGATTACATTGTTTTCCTTCCGGCGACGGCAAGTTCGCATTTCGGTTGCCGTGCCCCTGGTTTCAGGATGAAAGATGCTCAATCTATTCGGCTCGATTTGACGCGTGCCAGAGATATCGATGCGATTTGCTGAAGAGACTGGCAAATGACGAACTGAGCGTTCTGGAAGGCAAGCAAATAATCAGCAAAATCAAGAAGGACATGTCCTCCATCTCGTTCAAAATGGAGAGCGTTGAGCAGATCAATGCCCGTTCCGAGCTTCCATTGGACTTCAGGCAGAAGATCGTGAAGACGCTGGACTTCTTATGCCGAAATCCCATGATCTGCAAAGATGCCGGCACGTTCCTTCGTGAGGTTGAAAGCTTCCTCATACTCTTGCACGATTGTATCGACAAGAGAGCGAATTAATATCGATCGATTTGATAATAATCGGCCTTTGAAGCGGACAATTTATAATCACCAAATCTAATTACCGTCTAAATGAATCTCGGAGCAAATGATCCAAACCAATCTCGGGGCAAATGCTCCCATCAGGTGTTCCAAAGATGCAGGACCGACGGATAAATCGCCGAACGATGGCTATTGGCTTATTGATTGTGGTGGTTGTTCTATTGCTGCTTTTCGGCAATGGACTGCTGGGCGGCGGCAGCGATTGGCGGGTGACGGATGAGGGGCTCCTGCAATATTCTGTCTCAGCGCCAAAATACCAGCAGGAATTCATCGAAGAGGCCGACAATTCCACGCTTTATGCCGTCAGCTTTGCCAGCAGAGGCAAACAGATGGATGCGCTGCTGAGAATGCCCTGGACAAACCGGAGCGGCGCAGACGGGAAAATAAAAGATAGTAATACCAATGGCAGCGATAATAGCAGCAACATCAATAGCAGCATTGGCGACAGCAATAAAGGCAAAGGGATTGCAGGCATCGTTCTACTTCCCGGAGCGACAGTCACCAAAGAGCGCGAGCAGGGTTTCGCCAAATATCTTTCCGGCCTCGGTTTTGCCAGCATCACGCTTGACCAGCGAAATTTAGGCGGCACGGACCAGCAGGGCGACTGGAAGATGTTCCTGCAAGGCGTTGAGCCGACAGAGCACAAAATGGTTTACGATGCCCTGGCGGCAGCCGAAATTCTCCGCGCCCAGCAAAATGTCGATCCTAGTCGCATCATCTACGCCGGAGAGAGCAACGGCGGACGATTTGCCATCATCGCCTGCGCTCTGGATGCCAGAGCAAGAGGCGTGCTGGCCATCAGCACCTGCGGCTATGGAACGGACGATGCGGTCTCAGCGGGAAGGTTGACCGATCCGGAGATGATCAGGTTCTTAAGATCCGTCGACCCGGAGACTTATCTTGCCAAGATCACACCGAGGCCGTTTGCAATGATCCATTCTCGCAATGATACGGTCATCCCCTTTGACTACGCCGAGGATACCTTCGCCAGGGCATTCAATCCGAAGAGCTTTCATGCGGTGGGCTGCACAAAGCACGGCAACTGCATGGAGATGAATACCTATATTGAGGAAGAGCTGAAGAAGATGGCCTCGTGATTGCTGATTGTGATTGGTATTATCACTGCGGATTATGGTTGTTCAATGTGATTTCTGATTATAATGCGCAGCATGATGGCCAATAAAGGAATTTATCGAATCGAAGGTTCAAGCGGCGCAAATGATTTTTAAAAAAATAATTAATTTATAGCAAAAAAGAAAGCACAAGGTTACTTAAGTGTTCTGTTGAAGAATGTCACCATCTGCCAGTAGGCGTCCCTGGCCGAGAAGCTCTGGGACAACAGGCCGTTCTGAATCATGAAGCCGTGCGGCTCTCCCTGGTAAACCTTCAACTCGAAGTACTTGCCCGAACTGTTCAAATCAGTTACATAGCGGTAGATATCCGAGATCTTGCTGGCCTGATCGTTTGTTCCGTGAATTATGAGCATAGGCACTTTGAGCTGGCCGACGAAGTCCGAAGGCATGGATTCATTGTGAAATCCGGTGGAATATGGAAATCCGTAGAATGCGACGCCTGATCTGAAATCCATCTGCGGCAGGAAGAGCATGGTGTACCTGCCCCCGGCGCAAAAGCCGGTCAATCCAAGATCGCTCGCATTGACGTCGCTTCTTGTTTTCAAGTACGTGACGGCATCGGTGATGAGCCGGCTCATGGTAGCATCGCTGGGTGTTCGATTGAATGTCTGCCATTGCGGAGCAATTACCACGAAACCTTCCCCGGCAAATTTGTTCACCAATGTTTTGTATCCCGGCTCAAGGCCGTTAAATGAGTGAATCAATACTACGCCGGGCCATTTGCCGGTGAGTGTCGGTGCGGCCAGGTAAGCAGGAAATGACATACCTTGGCTCGATATATTTAGGCTCTCGTTCTGAACATTCTTGACGGTTTCATTTGTCTGGGCGCAACCTGAGACGGCCACTGAGGCGATCATCAGGAAGCACAGAGCGAATTTATGCATTTGTTCACACCTCCGATAATATTATGAGAATTGTGAGATTGCAGGCAAAATTTACGAAATTGGACTTGATTCTGTAACCGAGATCCTGCAACAGAGCATGCAATTCCGGCTATTATTGTTCTACCGCAATCCACGCCTCAATCATTGTTCAGTTCTACCGTTCAGGTTCTGTTATTCGGTCTGTTCAGGTTCTACCGTTCAATTCTACCGTTCAATTCTACCGTTCATTTCATTCTTTCCATCAATACTCTGTCGAGATCTTCGATCATAATTCGACAAGCTCATCGCTGACTCGCCACAACTCCTCCTGTAGCTCCTGATCATAGCTCCGGGGCGAGGACCGCGCTGCTTTGCATTCCTCAAAATATTTGCCGCTGATGCCTTCCACTTCTGCAGAGCTTGCCAGATAAACCGATGTCCTTGCACCCTCTTCCGGAGTTTTTCCCGGAAAATTTCCAAAGCCCGCCCGCAGCAGTTTGGTTTTGATTACACCCGGATGAAGACAGTTGACCGTGACTCCTGTTCCATTCAGGCGGCGGGCCAGGGAATAGGTAAAAAGAATCACTGCCAGCTTGGACCCGGCATAAGCATCAAAGCCCTCATAGCGCCGCTCACCCTGCAGATTGCTCCAATCCATCGTACCATTTACATGAGCAATGGAGGCCACATTGACTATTCTGGCCGGTGCACTCTTGATCATCAAGTCCAGCAGCTCGCGAGATAGCAGAAACTGCGCCAGATAGTTGACGGCAAACGTCTTCTCCAGCCCGTCCTCGGTGATCCGCCTCTCCGGCTCGAATGTTCCTGCATTGTTAATAAGAACATGCAAACGATCGTTGCTCTTACGGATATCTGCCACCATCTTTCGTGCCTGCTTTTGGGAAGAGAGATCCGCAGCAAAGAATTGCAAACGATCGTTTCCGGTACTGCGACAAATCTCCTCCCGGACCCTCATGCCTTTTTCTGCGTCTCTCCCGTGCAACAGTACCCGTGCGCCCATTCGGGCCAACTGCCGAGCGGTCTCTTTGCCGATTCCGTCCGTGGAGCCTGTGACCAGAACCGTCCGGTTCTTCATATCCGTTTGCATTCGTCGCCTCAAGTCCGCGTAGCTTCAAGTCCATCCATCGCCTCAGGTCTATTAGCTCGTTCCAGGCTCCCTCATCTTTTCAAGAGCTTCAAAGCGATATTTGTCCCCATCTTCTGAGCGAAGCCGAGGTTTATCATGAGCATGGCCATAGGTTCGAGATAGCGGGCGTAGCTCAATGGCCCGACATCCAGCGGCTCCAATCCCGTCTCTTTTATCAGGTCTGCCACCACTTTTTTCGCTGCGGCATCATCGCCGCAATAAAAGCCCGTGGGATTCGTGCCTCCGAACATGCGGGAGTCCGACTGCATCAGAGCGGCAAATGTGGTATGAAAAGCCTTCACCACGCTCGCTCCCGGCGCGAGCCTGGCCACTTCCTCCGCAGCGGATGTCGCTCCACCTACCGCCAGGCCGCTGTAGTCCGGCTTGAGGGGATTGGTGCAGTCGATGAGGATCTTTCCGTTCAGCGGCCCGGCAAAGTGAAGTGCGCTCTCCGCCTGTCCCCAGGGAACGGCCAGAACCACGACATCTCCAAACCTGGCCGCCTCAGCGGGAAGGCCGAAACAGGCGTTCTTTCCGATGGCTTCCGCCAGCGGCCTGATCTTTTCGGGATTCCTGGAACTGAACATGATCTCATGGCCGTTCTTTCCCCAGATATTTCCTAAAGCTCCGCCTACATTCCCCGAGCCGATGATTCCAATCTTCAAAACTTCCAACCCCCAAACGAATTTTATCAATTCATATCGCTTACGAATCTCATGCAAGACTTACGAATCTCATGCAAGATTCCGGCCAAGGTTTCCGGTGAATTTCTCAGGAAATCTTGCCGCAGGATTTCGGATTCCAAATGGATTGCGATCAAATTTTCAAATGGATATCAAATGGGTCCGCGGTTTGGAATCCCAATAGAACCCAACGGATTACGGTAGAATCAGGATCTATTTCATAATCTCATTCGTGATCCAATGCGCAAATCCCATCTCAATCTATTGCATAATCTTATTATTCTCGATGGTATTTAGAATTGACCATAGGAAACTACTTAAAAATCAGGCACACATATTCTATGCAAAGCAGGTGCATAAAAGATATGACAGATGGTGAACCCGTCAAACTCAAGGTGGCTGAAGCCAATCAAGGAGACGTGGGAAAAGGCATTGTCAGGATGGGCGAAGAGTTCCTGGAGAAGATCGGAGCCCGACCCCTGGATGTGGTAGAGGTAACCGGGTCCCGTCCAACGGCGGCTCTGGCCGTCAGTGCTTATTCAGCCGACCAGGGAATCGACATGATCAGAATGGACGGCTTGATCAGGTCCAATGCAGGGACAAGCATCGGCCAGTCGGTGGAGGTAAAGAAAGCCGTCTGGAACGAGGCCAAGCATGTAACACTTGCCCCCGTCACGCAAGGAATGCAAATCTTTGCGCCCGGAGACGTCCTCACCAAGGTCTTCAATGGCCGTCCGGTCATCCGGGGAGATGTCATCTCCACCACCAGCGTCCGAAAGCCGCCAACGGAGACAATGGGCCGGGAGACCATGTTCGAGGAGATCTTCCGCGGCTTTTTGGGGGCGCAAGCCTTCGGCCTCGGCGAGATCAAGCTGCGGGTCATCTCCACCAGCCCTTCCGGGATCGTCAAGATCGGCGAGGGCACGGAGATTGAGCTTCTGCCGCAGGCTGTGGAGACTCCGGAGAGGTCGGTTCCGTCCGTTGTCTACGAAGATGTGGGCGGCCTCAAGCCGGTGATCACCAAGGTGCGGGAGATGATCGAGCTTCCCCTGAAGCATCCCGAGCTATTCGACCGCCTGGGCATCGATCCGCCCAAAGGAGTCCTGTTGCACGGGCCGCCCGGCACGGGAAAGACCATGCTCGCCAAGGCGGTGGCCAACGAGAGCGAGGCATACTTCATCTCCGTCAACGGCCCGGAGATCATGTCCAAGTACTACGGCGAGAGCGAGAAGGCCTTGCGCGACATCTTCGAAGAAGCGGAGAAGAACACGCCCTCCATCATCTTCCTGGATGAGCTGGACTCCATCGCCCCCAAGCGCGGCGACGTCACGGGCGAGGTGGAGCGCAGGGTCGTAGCTCAGCTCTTATCCCTCATGGACGGCCTGAAGGAAAGGAAGAACGTCATCGTCATCGGCTCGACCAACCGGCCTGAAGCCCTGGATATGGCGCTTCGCAGGCCGGGCCGCTTCGACCGGGAGATTGAACTTGGCGTTCCCGATGTTGATGGTAGGATGGAGATCTTCCAGATCCACACCCGCGGCATGCCTCTGCATGAGGACGTGAACCTGGATGACTTCGCCAAGAGGACCTACGGCTTCGTAGGAGCGGATATCGCAGCCGTAACCCGCGAGGCGGCCATGAACGCATTGCGCCGCATCCTGCCCGAGATCGACCTGGACGAGCCGACCATTCCCAAAGAGATCTTGGACCGGCTCATCGTCCAGAAGGAGAACTTCGAGGCGGCGCTGAGAGAGGTTCAGCCCTCCGCCATGCGAGAGATCCTGGTCGAGGTTCCCAATGTGAACTGGGAGGACATCGGAGGTCTGGAAAATGTGAAGCAGCTCCTGGTGGAGGCTGTGGAGTGGCCGCTCAGGAATGCCGACAGCTTCGTGCGCCTCGGCATCGATGCACCCAAAGGCATCCTGCTCTACGGGCCGCCGGGCACGGGAAAGACCATGCTCGCCAAGGCGGTGGCCAACGAGAGCGAGGCCAACTTCATATCCATCAAAGGCAGCGCCCTGCTCTCCAAGTGGTATGGTGAGAGCGAGAAGAGGGTTGAAGAGATCTTCCGCAAGGCACGGCAGGTGGCTCCGTCCATCATCTTCCTGGACGAACTGGATGCTCTGGTTCCGCTGCGAGGCGGAGCAGCCGGCGAGCCGCATGTGACGGAGCGCATCGTCAACCAGCTCTTAAGCGAGCTGGACGGCCTGGAGGAGCTGCACGGAGTGGTGGTAATCGGGGCCACCAACCGCCCGGATATCATCGATCCCGCTCTGCTCCGACCGGGACGCTTCGATGAGCTGATCCTGGTGCCTGTGCCGGACAGGGAATCACGCAAGAAGATATTGCAGGTCCACATGCAAAGAGCGCCCCTCGCCGATGACGTCGACGTGGATGTACTGATCGGCCTCACTGACCAGTACACGGGAGCCGATATCGCATCCGTTGTCCGCAAAGCCGGACGGCTGGCTCTGCGAGAGGACATGGCCTCTGAGAAGATCAGCCAGAAGCATTTCCTGGCTGCCCTGGAGGAAATAGGGCCGTCCGTTACTCCGGATACCATGAAATATTATTCCAAGATGGGGAAGGAGCTGCGCAAGAAGGCTTCTCGCGAGGTGGAACGCGGCGAAATGTACGCCTGAAAAATGCTCGAGCATAAGGAATAGATTTAATCTCACGGCAAAAGAGCGGGAGACTCGACCCTTCCGCTTTCATTTTTATTTTATAATCATCATTGCCGCAGTAGTTGCATTTTTTTGCAGATACTTTTTTGAAAGTGCGTCTCTAAATATGTAAATTGTGCAGTGCGCATCGAAAAAAATAATTGAGTGGTTTATCTAACACAAATAAATTTATCAATAAGATTGCCCCATAATTCCTTGGAGGTTTGGCATGAAATTATATCTGGTATTGATAGCTCTGCTTTCTTTGCTGATCATTCCGGCGGCCCTTGGCCAGGAGATCAGCGTAAATCAGCTAAACGAGAAATCTACACAGTCTGCCGACAATGTCACCACATACACTTACACTCGCACTTCGGAGAGCAGCACCGATTACAGCAACGATACTCTCGAAGAGGAGTTGGAGCTTGAAAAGGAAACGGAAGGAAAAGTAAATCTGACGGCTCAAACAGGTTGGTGGAGCCACAAGCTCACGGATGAGGAAAACGGCGATGTTCTCACCTGGCAAGGATACTATCTGAACAATTCCGAATACTGGAAGGAAGGTCAAAACTGGACCCGGTTCAATCTTACCGACCCCAAAGCAGTCATGGAAGACTACAACGAACTGCAAAGCCAGGTCGCTCTGGTAAGCTATTCGGACATGAAACTGGCGGGTGAGGAAAATATCGACGGAATAGAATGCTACAAACTGGCGGGAACGCCCGTGTCGGCGATCGAAAAGACCATTCTGGGAGTGCAGCTTTTTGCATCATATCTCGGATCTCCGATCAATTTGCCGGACGACTTTGACAATAAAAGCTTCAGCTTCGATAAGACCAAGCTGCTCAACAACAGCAATGTAACCATAACCGCCTGGATCGCAAAAGACACCTCGCTCTTGAAGAGAATTGAAATCGATTCTGACCTGACCATAACGCCATCCATTCTCAACATCGAGGAAGCGAACTTCAAGATCGTATCCACTCTGCATGAAGTTACCGATTACGAAAACTATGGAGAGCCCGTACAGATCACTCTTCCGTCCGATGCCCAAAATCTGTCTTATCGCACCAAAGGAGCCGATTGGAGATGGGCGGTCTTCGGCCTGCTGGAGCCTTAGTGAAGGGAGGAAAAGACAATGAGATTGAGAAACAATCAGACAGCCTCTGTCGGCAGATATTGGAAAATGCTGGCAGCCTTCTGCCTCCTGGCAATTCTGGCATTGAGCCTGCCGTGTGCAGTGGCTCAGGATTCTTCCGCTGACGCAGCCCGCGCACATTGCGTTAAAATGGGATATCTGTACAAGAGCGGCACATCGCAAAACGGAGGACAGGGGATGTGTCAGTTCCCAGACAATTCCTGGTGCGACGCTCAAGCCTACTATCAGGGACAATGCGGCCCGAGCGTCTCGCCAAACATCTATCCGTACTATTCATATGATTACGGCTATACATATCCCAGCGTAACCTCTGCCGAAGGGCTTTGCTCGAGAAGCGGCGGCAGCCTGAGGAACGTGCACACACCCTACGGTGACGTCACACTGTGCGTCTTCCCCAACGGCAGTTCATGCGACTTGCAGTCTCTGAGCAGCGGAACCTGCGGTGGTGTGGATTACTGGACGGTCTATGCACGATCGTGGCTGAATGCTCCTTAGTTGGCGGTAAATTTGATATACTCATGACCTCTATTTCAGGTCATGGTCGAGGAAAGATACAGAGGTAGATATGCTGAGATATATCTACCATCTGAGAATTTTTTAGAGAAGTGGAAGGCCCAGGCGAAAGCCTCCAAAATGTCTCTGAGTGCTTGGATTTTTGCGGAAGTTGAGGCAGCCGCGGATGGCATGAGCGAGCCCGCCCAGGAGACCGCCGCCCAGAAAACTTCGTTGCAGGACGAAAATCGGAAGCTCCGCCGGGACCTGGAGAAGAGCGAGGCGCGCCTGCGAGAGCTCGAGACACAGATCTTCAAGCTGCAGCACGCGCCCTTCCTGAAAGATGAGGCAGGGCAAAAAGAGTATTCTGAGCACCTGATCAAGGTCCTGCGCTCGGGCGGCCTCTGGTCGAGCCGGGCTCTCCTGGAGGAGCTGGGCGTGAACCAGGCTGATGCTGACGCTATCCAGATCGTGAGCAATCAGCTGCAGGCCCTGCAGGACTTCAAGCTCGTGTCGGAGAGTGCTCGGGGCTGGAAGTGGGTGAATGAATGATTGATATCCTGGATGCTTTCCGCCAGGACCTCGAGCTCCGCGGTCTCGCTGAAACTACCATCAAACGCCACATGCAAGTCATGAGGAGGTACTCGCTCTGGTGCTCCGAACGGGGCCGGGATGTGGCCAAGGCCGAGGAAGCTGATATCCTGGGCTACCTGTCCTCCATGCGGGCCAAGAAAATGCGCGTGGCGAGCATGCAGCAGAATTTCGCAAGCCTGTCGGTGTTTTTTGCATGGCTTGCCAGGAAGAAGAAAATATCTGCCAACCCCGTCCCGGAACTGATGGAGATCTACCTGCACCCCTACAAGGACGAAAGTCGACGGCGTCAGCTGATCAGTGTGGAGGATGCTGCAAAAATGGTGCGGGCCACGATCGACGTCAGGGATCGCGCCATCCTTCTACTGTTCCTGAAAACAGGCATCCGAAGGGGCGAGTTGGTATCCCTCGATCTGGATGATGTGGATCTGGCCGCCGGAAAAGTCGAACTCAAGCCCACTGGCAAGAGAAGCAATAGGATAGTATTCTTCGACGATGAATGCTCTCGAGCCCTGGCCAGATGGATCAAGTCGCGGGAGATGCGGTTCAAGAAAGGCCAGCAGACTGCGCTGTTCATATCCGGAAAGGGAACGCGGCTGCAATCATCAGCCGTTGACCGATTGGTGCGTACTGCAGCAGGACGAGTGGGGCTGCACGATTCTGTGTCGGCGAAGCTTGAGGATAAATTCTCGCCCCATTGCTGCCGGCATTGGCACGCTACTCATCTCCTAAGGGCCGGGATGCCTAGAGAGTATGTGAAATGGCTGCGAGGCGACGTGATGAAAGAGGCGATCGACATCTACAACCACCTGGATGAAAATGATGTGCGCAAAAGCTACCTGGCCCATGTCCCGCAGCTCGGAGTTTAGTTCAAAAGAAGGCGAGTTACTTCAAGCTTACGAAATCTCTCTCGTCAATTCCTATCCTGCCTTCCTTGAGCAGTTCCACAAGAATGGCATCCAAGAGAACATTTCTCATTCCCGTTTTTGACCTAAGTTTGCCTCGCTCCATTTTCCCTCCAAAGTTTGCGAGTACCCAAAGGACACGATCACGCGGAGACTGTGAAATACCGGCTCTATACTCCATTCCAGAACTGCCACCAGACCTTTATCTAAATTAAAGATATGAATAGATTACTTTCGCCCCGCGTGGCTCAGGCTCTTATCTCATCAAATCTCTATCTTTCAATATGCATCAGCCTCAAACCGCTCGTGATAAGGTCCTTTGGGTTCTTACATTCTCCGATGACCCGCTAGATCGTAATAGCCTGCACGCGCGTACGAGGTTGAAAATATCTAAGCTCAAGGATCCTGAACAGTCTCGCGCGCGAGGGCAGGATAAGGCAGTCTCGGGAGGATCCTCCTATGGTGTCGATCAGGCAGAGCAGAGAACAGCTTTCCTGTGCCGCAAAGAAAAGGAAGAGATCAAAGAAGGTTTGCAGCTAATTGGGCGCGCCCCTCTAAGAGCGCTTTGGGCTACATTGCTGCCTCCACTGGTTCACCACCCACCTTCGCCGTGCCAGCATGCCCCGGGAATTCATCCAGGAGCTGCGGGGTGACGTCAGGCGGGAGGCGATTGATATCTACGACCACATCGATAAGGAGGAGCTGAGGAAGAGCTATCTCGCATATTTACCCGCAGGCTCGGCGCGCCTAGAGAATCTGGGTCCCTAAGCTGGATCGATAGTGCCTATGAGCTGCAATTCATCATTACTATCGCTTTATTTCCATGCATGCTGAATGCTATGAACCATTTCTGCCTTTTCTCGTCTCAAATGGTTAGGCCAGTGAGCTGGCTGGGCCATGACTTATTTTAAGATATGTTGACTAACAACATGTAGCAATGAATTGGAAAATTAGGTTCCATAGGTCTGGCAAATGAGTTTATGATAGTGCCTTTGGAGATTTCAATTTTGAATAAAAATATGTCAGCTTCTGCTCGGCTGAGTGCAGAAGGCTCTTCTGGGATAAGAACAAAGGAGTATTTAAGCCGTTCTAGAAGCAAGAATCGCTATGGGCGTTTGTAGTTCCGCAATCTGGATGAGCTGAATCTGATGCTGCAAATATCTTGCATGCGGCTCTTTGCAGGTGGCATGCCTGCTTTGAATTCATCCCGCTGGTTGGTCCTAGTTGAAGCTGCATGAGATCGGTGGCATCTCATATGGTGCTGTCTTAGTAGTCTATTGCTAACATCAACAGGCATGTATGCAAGTCTGGCGCGGCCATCCTGCCAATCCCGCGGATTATCTCGTTTCTATAGAGTAGCGATAATCTGGTCTGGCTGATGATCTCCAATTCCTGGAGGATCCATCCGTGGATAAAAACGGGACTATAATTAATTAAACACTCATCGGCGAAAGCCGATAGAGATTTTTCTCTCCTTTTTACCCTTTCGACTTTCTTTACCTTCTTCCATATTGATGAATACAGATGGTATTAAAAATCGCACTAAATCGCAAAGTTTAAGACTATTAGGACACGAAGAACGGATGATACAAACAACTGGTGGGTGAGTCCTTTGAGACACATTATAGCTGAGCAATTTATGGCAAGGGCAGGTTCACATGAACTGAAAAAACAGATTAGTGAATATTGGAGCAACGGAGCAGACGGCTACAATAAATATGTCTTGAGTTCCCTCCAGCCGGGGGTACTGAAGAAAAGATGGCAGGAGATACTTCGAGAAAGCATTGGCGATGAGAGGATGATGATTCTTGATGTTGGCACTGGCCCTGGCATCATTGCAATCCTGCTAGCTGACATGGGTCACCGCGTCACAGGACTGGACCTAACTTCGGAGATGCTAAATAAGGCAAGGGAGAATACTGAAAGATTGGGTCTATCCATTGAGTTTAAGCAAGGGGATGCGGAAAACATCCCCTTTGAAGATGGGTCATTTGACGTTGTAATCAATCGGCATGTTCTCTGGACGATGCCAAAGCCGGATGCTGCCATAAAAGAATGGAAACGTGTCTTGAGGCCAGAAGGAAAGCTTGTCATCGTGGACGGCAACTGGTACCTCCCTCTCGACAGTTCCTTGAAAAATAGAATCTGGCAAAGTTTTGCTAAGATGTTGGTTTCGATCCAGGAAAAGAGAAATGCGTTCTATCGACGTGGCGATCCCGGATTGAGAAAAATGCTTCCAATGACGTTTATGAAGCGCCCAGAGCATGATGTAGAATTGCTTAAGCGGCAGGGATTCAAAGATATCAATGTCCGAACCATTGATAGGCGAAGTTTCGGATTCATCGAATATCTAAAGTACGGATATTATGGCGACACATTCCTAATAAGCGCCAGAAAAGGAAAAGCCGAATAGCATGATTTATCCGCAGCTGGGCCTAAAAAAAAAGCCGGAACAATAGATCAATGTTCCGGCCAAGCTTAGTTTCCCATGGAAAACTGAATTTTAATGTCGATAGATGCTGTTTTCCATCCGTCACGTGTGAGCCTCCGCCTGGGGCACATGGGCGTTTCAATTGGCTGTTCGGGTGCATTCTTCTGATATCTAGTGTCTCGTCAGACCTGTAATGTCGGATAAAGACGGAATAATTTGACCATTGCATCATCAGTGGTGAATTGCCAATTAACCTTTGCATTTTTGTTGTTTCTGAATTTTAACCACGCTGCAACTTCATTCCTAACAACCTTGATATCGTCGATTCTTCTTTTCAAGCACTGGCTCGTTAGCACATTTAATTCTATTTCGGCAATATTCAACCAACTGCCATGTTT
>Ga0074198_1001371_pt1 | contig 16276 bp, 17 predicted proteins | sample EPASupsiteSAE323_FD_64527 | JGI IMG/M metagenome (GOLD analysis project Ga0074198, IMG submission 64527) | Bioremediated contaminated groundwater from EPA Superfund site, New Mexico - Sample SAE3-23 | ecosystem: Environmental > Aquatic > Deep subsurface > Groundwater > Contaminated ...
CTATGGAAGAGAGAATAAGATTGGGTGTTAACTCACCCTTCTAGCTTCCCTCTCTATTGTTACCAATATAGAGGGAAGAAATAGTAGTAATTTTTAAGGAAAATATTTAAATTTCTATTACCCCTCTTTTCAGTTTTACTGAAGAGAGGGGATAGGGGTGAGTTAGGAGATTTAATAATGATACTTGCACAAGGTTGGAAAGAGTATGAGGTATTAGATGCGGGTGAGGGTGAAAAGCTGGAGCGTTGGGGTAAGTTTACTTTAAGAAGACCTGACCCTCAGGTTATTTGGCCTATTCAAAAACCAGAACTATGGAAAAAGGTTGATGCTCATTATCACAGAAGTAAGAGTGGGGGAGGAAGTTGGGAGTTTTTTGGCAAACTTCCTGAAAAATGGGCTATTTCTTATGAAAATTTAAAGTTTTATATACAGCCTACCGGTTTCAAGCATACTGGCCTCTTTCCTGAGCAGGCTGCAAATTGGGATTGGATGATTGAAAAAATTAAATCTGCTGGAAGGCCAATCAGAGTTCTTAATCTTTTTGCTTATACCGGTGGAGCTACCGTTGCTTGTGCTTATGCAGGAGCAGAGGTTTGTCACATTGATGCTTCAAAAGGAATGGTTGCAAGAGCAAAGGAAAACCTTGAATTATCCAGCCTTAGCGATAAAAAGGTTCGATTAATCGTTGATGATGTTTTCAAGTTCGTAGAAAGAGAAAAAAGAAGAGGTAGTAAGTACGAAGCTATTATAATGGATCCGCCTTCTTATGGTAGAGGGGCAAATGGTGAAGTTTGGAATATAGAAAACTCCTTATATAGCCTTATTCAAAATTGTATACAAATCTTATCAGACAAACCTTTGTTTTTTCTTGTAAATTCTTATACAACAGGATTATCTGCTGACGTAATAAGCAATATGCTTAAGATTACTCTTGGTAAAAAAAATAAAGGAAGAATTTACGGTGATGAGTTGGGGATTCCAATTGCAAATTCTGATGTTATACTACCATGCGGGAATTTTGCAAGGTGGGAGAATTAAATAGTTTACAGTTGACAGTTAAAATCAAGAAAGAATTAAGGATAGAGTCTTGATACAGGGTAGATACTTGCGGTGCCCATTAAGGAGAAAAAATTGAAATCGAAAGAAATCAAAATAATCTATGAAGACAACCACATAATCGTAGTCGAGAAGCCAGTCAATATTCCGGTTCAAGAAGATGAATCAGGAGATGTTGATATGCTTACTCTTCTGAAAGAGAACATCAAAAAGCGTTATAATAAACCTGGCAATGTATTTTTAGGATTGGTACATAGATTAGACCGACCTGTTGGGGGAGTGATGATTTTTGCGAAGACATCTAAAGCGGCATCACGCTTGTCGGAGCAGGTAAGGAATAGAAATCTTAAGAAAACCTATTGTGCAATAGTCCATGGTAAGCCAGAGAAATCCAGCGGAACCTTGCAAGATTATCTTGTTAAGGATAGCAAAACAAACATTGTTAAAATAGTAAACAAAGATTTGGATGGGGCAAAAGAAGCGATTCTTGACTACATATTAATTGAAACTAAGGAAGGGCTAAGCCTTGTTAAGGTCAACCTTCATACCGGAAGGTCGCATCAGATAAGGGTTCAGTTTGCAGGGATAGGTCATCCGATTTACGGAGACCAGAAATATGGTTCGCAAGTGAATAAACCGGGTCAGCAGATTGCATTGTGGTCGAATGAGATTCGGTTTACACATCCTGTATCTAAAGAAGAGTTGGTTTTCAGTAGTTTTCCACCTCATTTAAAGCCGTGGAATTTGTTTGACTTTAACGGATGAGAGTGATAATATCTAGCAGAAATATTGAATTGGAAAGATATATCAATGAGGTGTATTATGTTATTTCATAAATTTAGAGATCCGGTAAGTGGTTTGACTCATTTTGTTGGAATGCTTTTATCTATTGCAGCGCTTGTTTTACTTATTGTTTTTAGTGCATTGGGCGCAACGCCATGGCATGTAGTTTCATTCTCAATCTTTGGAACAGCTTTGATTTTGCTTTATACTGCCAGTTCACTATATCATTTGCTTCCTTTATCAGAGAGGGGAGTAACGATATTTAGAAAAATAGATCATATAATGATTTTTGTGTTGATTGCTGGAAGCTATACACCTGTATGTCTTATCCCTATTAGAGGAGCATGGGGGTGGAGCCTTTTTGGAGTAATATGGGCACTTACAGTTGCTGGAGTATTTATGAAGATTTTTTGGCTACAGGCACCAAGATGGTTATACACATTAATATATTTATTAATGGGCTGGATGATGGTAATAGCCTTTGTTCCTTTACTGAAAGCGTTACCAATGGCAGGAATTTGGTGGTTGGTTGCAGGAGGCTTGTTTTATTCAGTTGGGGCAGTAATTTATGCTATTAAAAAGCCTAATTTTGCTAAGTATTTTGGTTTTCATGAGATCTTCCACTTGTTTATAATGGCAGGTAGCTTTTGTCATTTCTGGTTGATGTTTAAGTATATCATGCATGTAAGACTCTAAGGGAAAACCGTGATAAGCGGCGCATTGTCGTGTTACTCAGCGGGCTCGATGTACTCACATATAAGATATATGCTCCGTGCATCTCACCTTGAGTGCCTAACATTGCTTGCTTCTGACGATTTTTAAATTAGTAAGGGGAAATCGTGATAAAGTTAAATTGAGATAGAAATAAAGTGGTGAGCAGTATACTGTTCACCACTTTATTTCTATCTCAAAGGTTTTTCCCTTAAGGTAATTCAATATTCCTCCTTCATTGAAATCGAATACAATCTTATATGCCCAAAGCATTTGATGCTTCGCTTTAAACTTTTTATTAATACTGTTTATCCCATATTTCCCATCCCCAACAATTGGATGACCAATATGTGCCAGATGGGCTCTTATCTGATGGGTTTTTCCTGTAACTAATTCCACTTCGAGTTTGCTTATTTCCTCTCCGACTTCTAAAACCTTATATTTAGTGATTATCTCAACACAACCAGCTCGTTTAGTATCGTAAATGTAAACCTGACTTTTCTTGCTGTCTTTAAAGAGAGAATGTTTTAGCTCCGCTTGTTCTGGATTTGGCAATCCAACAACAATGCACTGATAATATTTTTTAACTTCTCGGCTTTTTATCTTTTCAAGCATTACTTCTAAAGCTTCCTGATTTTTTGCGATTATTACAAGGCCGCCAGTATTTCTATCAAGCCTGTGGCATAAAGTCGGCTCTATATATTCACCTTTATTTTTTAAATACTCGGTAACCATGCTAATTAAAGATTCTTCTTCTGATGATTTTACTTCAATGCCTGGCTTTTTGTTTACTATCAGAATATTATTATCTTCATAGACTATTTCCGGAGCTGATGAATTGCAGAAGGATTTGTTTTTATTATTAAGGAACATGTCGTCAATGAAAATCTCAATTATATCTCCAGTTTTAATTGCTGTATTTTCACTTATCCGCTTACCATTAAGCTTGATGTCTTTTTGACGAAAAGCCTTGAAAAGGTTATTCCTTGATAAATTTGGAAAAGTATCAAGGATAAAACGATCTAATTTCTTGTTATTAATACTATTAGATACGACTATTTTAACCATATAAAATCATTCCTTTAACTATATATGTGGCGATAAAAAATTTATATTTAGTCTCAAGTAATTGCTTTTAGTAATCTTCAATAGCAACGAAAAGATGCATTTGAAGGAAATGTCTTTAGGGTAGGAGCATAAACAGGATTCTTCGATTCAGGTGGAGTAGCTTTTCTCCATCTGAGTATTAGAATCCGTTATCCAGGGACGTAGCGCCGTTTATATAAGTGGGAGTATTAGCGGCGGTAGTCATCGGATAAATTCTCTTTTCTTAGATGTACTCCTCACGGGTCAGTGAAGCTTGCTTCCAACGATTACTTTCAACATATGAATTCATTATCGCTCTTTATATATAAAAATTTTTTATTTTCCCTTGGGTTTTTACCAACAGCAATTTTAGATATTAACTAAATCAGCTTCTTCTATTGAAGCTTCAAGAAGGTGGTTCTCTTTAATTCTAGATGTAAATGCAAATATTGTTGTAGCGATACCTATCACCAATAAAGTGGTATTAAGGGAGGTTTGAGCAAAGTACCCGAACACAGGATTAACTACTGCCAAAACCAAACTGTTTATCATAGAAATTGTAGATAAAACCGTTGCTCTCTCGGATGAAGGGATATATTTATTCATATAATTTATCAGTAAGGGTTTTCGTGATACAAGGAACCCGCCTATAACATATATTGAAAGGAGAGTTGCAGCAATTGAATGGTTCAAAGCACCAAGGATATAAGCAAATCCGCCAAAGAGCGATGTATAAAATAATACATTCTTTTTACAACCAAAAACCTTTTCAAGAAAAGTGTAATTTGACATTATGATTACCTGGCTCATTACAAAAGCAACATGGGAAAAGCCCCAGTAAATTATATTGACCCCAGCCTGCTTTAACATTGGCTGCTGAAGCCAGAACATGAAGTACCCGACAACTTGAATAAATATCATATCTGCAGCAAGTATCTGTAAAACCCGGTTTTTTGCAAGTATCCCGACTGATGTTTTTACAATTTGTGAGTATTTCTTTTTCTGAGTATTTTGTTTGAAAACTGGTTCTTCCATGGTTAATGCAGTAATAAGAGCAAGCCCAAAGGGTATCAGCATAAGAAGAGTTGGCATTCTAACATCATATTTTGCTGCAATTATGCTTCCTATAGGGCTTGAAATAGCAATTGAAAGAAGGAATATACTTTCAACCCTTCCCATTATTTTTTTAGAATCTTGCTCGCGACCATATTTTTTTAGAGTATCATAAATCAGTGCTGAATCTGCGCCTGAAAACAGTGCGGCTGACAAAGCCCAGAAAAATTCGCCCAACAAAAACAGATAAAAGTTTGGTGTTATAGTATAAGATGTGATACCAAATAGAATAGCAAAAGAGCCAAGAATAAGGGATTGTTTTCTTCCAAGATAATCTGCTATTGCTCCGGTTGGAATTTCAAAAACGAATATCCAAAACATATACCATGATTGAAGAATCATTATTTGTGTAAAGGTAATTTTGCCCCAATCAGTAAAAAAAAGGATAAGAACACCAGCAAATAAATGAAATCCAGTGAAAAATTTAAATAGGTATATTTTCGTAAGGTTTGTCAGATAGCTGCCTTTCATTGTGTTCCTCCTTTTACAAGCTTATGATAATATATATATTATAAAGGGTGATAGTGTAAAAGGCTAGTAAATATTGGATTGTGAGAGGTGAATAGGATGAGCGATAAGGAACTTCAGAGGCTGGACAAGATTCTTAGCAACTTGGGTTATGGCAGCAGGAAAGATGTAGGAATCATTATAAGAAAGGGAATGGTACTCCTTGACGGAAAAATTGTCAAAGACTGTTCCTGTCAGGTTAATCCTATAAATTCAATTATTATTATAGAAGGAAAGCAATTGAACTATCGCAAGCATATTTATATTATGATGAATAAACCTCAAGGGGTAATCTCTGCAACTTATGATGGCAGGCACAAGACGGTTATTAACTTGCTCTCAGAAGAATTTGCAAATATAGATTTATTCCCCGCGGGAAGGCTTGATATTGATACCGAAGGGTTTATTCTTTTGACCAATGATGGAGACTTTGCCCATGAAATACTTTCGCCCAAGAAGCATGTTCCAAAAACCTATTTTGCGAAAGTAAATGGGTTGGTTGGTGATAAAGATACCGAAAAATTCAAAGACGGTATAGTCATTGATGACGGTTACAAATGCCTTTCGGCTGAATTGAAAGTTCTAAAAAGTGGAGAAGTATCAGAGATTGAGCTGACCATATTTGAGGGCAAGTTTCATCAGGTAAAAAGGATGTTTGAAGCATTGGGAAAAGAAGTGGTTTATCTTAAACGGATTGCAATGGGTGGATTGAAGCTTGATGAGAAGCTTGAACTGGGGCAGTGCAGGGAAATAACTGATGAAGAACTAAAACTGATAAGCCGGATATCATGATTGAGATGAAACAAAGGAAACTATAAAAAATAAAGGCAAGCGGGGATGATTCTTAGAACCATTCCCGCTTGCCTTTTTGGTTCTTGTTCAGTCATAAAAAGTTACAAACTTTATTGCATAAAGGTCGCACATTACATAGTCGCCGGTATTCGGTTCCTGTAGAACAATGAAGCTTATTCCTACGTCCACAATGATGCCGTCCCTATCTACAATTGAGTTTGATCCTATTAAAAATTCAATTCTAACCCGCTTGCCTATCTTTGTTTTTAGATATCCCTGCGTATACCCGGGATTAATAACAGTTGGGGCCGGGCTTGTTGGCGTTGGATAACCCGGTTCGGGAGTTTTGGGTATAAGATACTGTGAGATCGGAACTACAGGAGAAGTAGGAACCGTAGGGTATCCAGGAAGGGTTGAGGAAGTGGGAAGCTGCCTCAACGCAATATTATTTCTATTATCGCCTGTGTAATAATTGGTATTCATTCATTTCACCTCATTTCATAATATATTAAAACTCTCTTCAAATCTTTTGTGGCGATAAAGAATTTACATTTAGTTGAAAGTAATTGCTTCCAGCAATTACTTTCAACATGTAAATTTTTATATAGCCTATGTTTCTGCGTATAGTTGTGTTGGTTCATAAAAGCAGTGTTGATTTACCCTTGATGTAAACATACCGCTTTTGTTGGGAGGAAAATAATTGGAGCACACAGGGCTAAAAGGGTTGTAGTACCAAAGGCATTCGCCGATTCCGGAAAGTTTATTACCTGATAATGCCCAATCTGCAACATCGTAATGAATCTCTTCAGGATTTGACGCCCAAACGGTTTGCAAATTGATATCTCCATAGGCGGTAGGTTTCAAACAAGTAAATTGGCACTGTTGTTCAATAATCTTTCGCAAATCTCCTTGACCAGTTTTCAAGTATTCCCCATAAGCAACATGTACTCTATTCATAATAACAGTTGCTACTGCACGCATTCCGTCAATACCTTCTCCCCCTGCCTCGCATTTTATTAGACGAGCGAAAAGCTCGCGTACATTGTAGGCCATCTAAAACACCCCTTTGAATATAATAATCATCAAGTATGCAAATAAGTGCTGCCATCCATTACTATCAACATTTGCAGGGGAGGATGTGAACTTGTTAAACCAACTGCGTAGGCGGTAAGATTCCTTGCGGGCCTTAACAGAATATTTGGAACATGCAGAACAATTGTGTCAGTTCCTGCCAAACGTAATTGGAAAGTATATCTGCCGTTTACAAATGATTTATAACTAGTTATTTCTTTATAACTTACATCTGGAAATACATCCATGCCATTAGGTAATGTAAAATCAACTGATGGGGCATTTGGTGACAAATGGATAAATCTGAGTCTTGCCATATTGCTTAATGGAGGAAGCGCAGGATCAGGGATCACGTAGAGCTGGATATTTGCAAGTTCATTTATTGCAGCTGCTGTAAATATTGATTTTGGCGGAATGTTGATATTGCTTTTTATTACAGGATTTGTGTAAGTGCCTGCAGCATAAATCTCCACAGTATAATTCCCGAGAATTAGGCCTAGATATGGTGTAAATGATTTGTACTTAAGCTTTTTTGCGACTAATCTCTGGTTTATATAAATATCAATGGCAGGTGCGTCGGGAGAAGCATGAAAGAATCGGATATAAGAAAGTTCAGGTATTCTTGCATCCAAATATTCCATGGGTTCGTAGTATTCACCTTGAAACAACATGAAATCACCTCTTCACATAATCTATTTCATTATATGAGAAGGATTTTTTTGGGTTACAATTTTATAAAGTTATGTAAAACTTTAGTCAAAACAAATGAACTTGGAAATGTGTTTCCAAGTTCATACTGTGTAGGTATTATAGATTGTTTTTTGCATAATCAATCATCTTTTTTACCATTCGACCGCCTATAGGTCCTCCTGATAGTCCATTTTCGCGACATGTTGCATTCCCTAAATAGTGATCGTTGTTTTCCTTGATGCTTTGAAGCATTCCAAGCTCTGTTGCAGCTTCAATCTTTAATTTGTTTAATGCAGCTTTTTGATTATATGCCATTATTATCACCTCGAGATTAGTATTCTCAAAATTTTAAAAAATTTTCATAGAAAATATTTGAAAATATATTAAGTATTATGTTAAAAAAAGGATTTTTACGTAATTAATCGAATTTCTTATAGTATTACTGAAAAAGGAGAAAAGCTCATGGAGAAAGTACTGCTTGTTTTTGACCGAATGAAACAAGCTTTTAATGTAAATGTTGAAAACAAGAAGATTTATAGAATTCAAATAATGCTTGCGATTATAAACACGATAACTACCACAGCATTTTTTGGTATATTATATTCTTATTATTTACGGTTTGAGAGCAGCGGTTTTAATTTAGCAATACTAAAGTTCACCGACCTAGTTCCGATTTTAACAACAATGTTTTTTGTATTTATTGTATTCTTGTTAGTACTTATAATTTTTGAAGCTGGATTGTTCCATATGTACTATAAAGCGGTTTATTTTGGAACAGTTAATAATATCGATTTTGCAGAAGGGGTAAGAAAGTACTTTTCTAAATTCTTCTGGGTGAGCTTTCTAACATCTATTTTTTGGATTATTCTTATTCCTGTATATTTGATAGCTGGTTTATTTACTTTTGGGGCAGGATTTTTAATCATACCGATAATAATTACGACTTTTCTTAGTATGTGGAAGGTTTCTCTTGTTGTAGATGAATGTGGAATATTTTCTGCGCTAAGAAACAGTTTTAGCTTTGCGGGAAGAAATTTTGTACCTTATATATTTTTTATATTATTAATGTTAGCCTTTACGGCTCCAGTGAAGCAGAATAATTTTGGTAATATTATTTCTTTTGTACAGGATTTGACAGAAAAGAATAAGCAAAAACAAGATAACAATGAACTGCCGAATATTCTGGACAAAAGTATTAGAGAGTTAAAAGATACTGATTATTTAGAGGAAGCGGATAATCAACCTGATTTGAATGTGGAAAAAAGTTTATCTGACATTCTTAAAGGAAACAAGATTGGAGATGAAATAAGAACTTCGGATAATTCTATTAAAATGGATGATGTGACAAAATTGATGGGTGAGGTTGAAGCAGATAAATTACCAAAATTATTTGGAGAGGATTTTATGAATAATGTATCTCGAGTTCTTAAAGAAGCTTCGGGAGCAATTAAAATGATTCTGATTACACTTATCTTAGTGATTGCAGTAGGAACTTTTATTTCATCATTTATAAAAATGTTTTTTCAGATTTTCTTCATGCTTGCGATGTTTGTGATATATAAAAAGGGTTTTGCAAAGGAAGTAGTGGAATCTGGGGAGGTGATGCAATCATGAAGTGGTTTGATTATTTAATGGATTCATGTCGGGACAGTCTTGAATTAAGCACAAAAAACTTTAAACTATATTTGCCAAATCTGATTGCTATGATAATAACGGGAGTGCTAATATTTATCCTTTTTATTGCATCTATTATCTTCGGAGCGACCCCACTTTTTAGAGGTAATATAGATTCAATAAACCTAAAATCATTAATACCTTTGATTGTCTTATTTCTTATCATAGTTGGCATAATACTGCCTTTGATGTACTGCATGGTTGAGGCAGGAATCTTGCTTATGTGTAAAAGAATCTCAGTAAACCAAAATACTAATTTTACAGATTTTTTTCAGGGACTTAAGATGTATTGGACTCAAGTTTTGATAGGCCTTAGCATAGTTGGTTTAATACCAATTATATTATTCCTTCCGGCATTTATACTGTTGTCTTTGGCGGATATTCTAACTTTGGGTTACGGGTTTATTAGCGGATGGGCAATATTTAATGTGTTTTTTGGAACATGGGGAGCAATAATGGTGGTTGACGAAATAACAGCATGGGAAGCTATAAAAAAAGGCTATGGCTTTGGAAAAAAGAATTTCTGGATACTATTCTTTATATTTTTTAGTGCAACACCCGTTATAGGTATAACAAGTGTCCTAATAAAGTCTGTACCTTTATTTGGAATGATTTTTGCACCTATAGGTGTAATTATAATCAATACCTACTTTAGGTTGGTATTGGTAAAGTATTACTACGAAATTACAAAAGACAGCCATGCTTTGACTGAACCTGTAATAAATTATTAATTAAAAGGGGGAAATGTTATGGAAGAACAAAACAACCAGGTTATGAAGGATAATACTCAACCGATGTCTTTAAAAGATTGGATCATTACTTTTCTGATTTTACTTATCCCGTTTGTGAATATTGTAATGCCATTTGTGTGGGCTTTTGGAGGTAATGTTAATATTAGTAAAAAGAATTACTTTAGAGCTTACTTGATATTCTTGGCTATTTCATTGGTTATATTTATACTTTTCTTCTCAGCAATGATGGCTTTTATTCTTTCTATAATTGGTTCGCAAGGAGCACAATTCAAACAGTATTAATTATTATTTAAGATAAAATGCTTTTTCTTCAAAGAGGGGAGATCCTTGTTTTAAAAACATGAGGTCTTCCCAATTTTTATTAAAATTATTAAAAAATACAAGGCAAATAATAGAGAACTTGCTTTCTGGAATGAAAATATCTGGAATTGAGTTTTCAAAATCGTTCCTATCGAAAAGCATTGAGGTTATGCCTATTAGTAGTATGAGATCGAGATTTGGATCGTATCCTTTTGATTTATGGGCTTTCTTGTCAAGCAATTGATTTAAAATAAAAACATAGTGATCTATATTTTCAACCTTAGAATTGGTTATAATACCTCGGCCGTAAAGCTCTTTGGCATCTTCCGAATCGTAATAGAGATTTGTTACTTCTATGCCAAAGTTTTTGTTTTGTCTTTTTTCTTCTACAATAAAATCAGGTTTGTCTTTATGAGCAACAATGGAATAGCAAAGCCCATGCATTTTGTTCATGGAATCAATAAAATAATCCATTAGGCTTTCTTCTAGCCAGAGCTTTTCATCCATAAGTAAACAGACCCTTCATTATTCCTTATTGTTTCATACTTTAATTATACCATAAAAAGGCTTGATAAGGCAAAAAAAGGGTAGAAAAAAGGGGCGTATGCAATACGCCCCGAAAGCTTTCAATTATTGATGTTAAATAATCTACGGTCTAATAAACTGTTGTGTCCAGTAGATTCTTCCACTTGAATTCTTTGCATAGCCGACTCCTATCTGAGTGAAGCTAGAATTCAAGATATTGCTTCTGTGACCAGGTGAATTCATCCAGCCGTTCATTACTTCTGCAGCCGTTCTTTGCCCCATTGCGATATTCTCTCCTGCGGCTGTATAACTTATTCCGAAGTTCCTCATCATGTCAAACGGTGATCCATAAGTTGGTGAAGTGTGAGAAAAATAGTTATTATTTCTCATATCTTCGGACTTAATTCGTGCTGTTCTTGCTAATTGCCAATTGTAGCTCAAAGCAGGCAGACCCACTTTTGCACGTTCAACATTTACCAATCTTGCTACTTCCTTTTCTATCGCAGTTATTTCAGGTGTTGTTGGAATATTGATTTTTTGTCCCACATAAATCAAGTTAGGATTTTTCAACTGTGTGTTTAACGAAATCAATTCTGATACTCCAACCTGATACTTAACTGCAATTTTCCAAAGACTGTCTCCTGATTGTACGGTATAAGTTAATGCTGCAGCATTAGAGTCTCCCGTAAATCCAACAAGACCAACCATAACGACAATAAGCAGTATTAAGCCAAATATCAATCTTTTCAAACTATCCCCTCCTTTTGTTTACAGGCAAGCAGGAAATATTCGGGGCTTGCCTGCTAATTTTTTGAACCTGTAGACTGATTTCTAGGTTCGCGGGGATTATAACAGGTGTTAATAGCATAATCCAGTATAAATATATGGTAAAAGCGCAAAAAGGTTAGGGGACATCCCTTCTCAAAGAATGTCCCCTAACCTTTTTATTCATGTAATCCTCCTGCTAAATTTTCATAAGTTTTACAACATCTTTTATACTGCTTGAGAATACTTCAAGCTGTTGGCTTATGTCCTGAGCATCCTCATCTGAAATTGCATCATTCAATTCAGAGGAAGCCATTATTGCTTCGATCTTCTGAAGAGTACTGAGAATATAATGTAGTTTTGATTCGCATCCTTCAAGAGAGTTCTGAATATCTGTCATTTCATTCATAGTCTGTTGCTTTTCTGCAAGGGCTTTTTCATAAGTTTCCTTGGCAATCCCTGTTGATGAGGGAAGCTTGTATACAATGTTGTTTATTTCCATTTGAATTGGATATCGGTGTTCCCGAAGAAAAGCAGAACCAGTGCGGTAGCTTTCTATTAAATTTGGCATTATTTCTTCAAAGCCAGATATCTCATCCATAAATCTAGTTATTATCAAAAACTTGCTCTCGTTCTTTGATTTTTCTTTTATACTATGCAATGAAGCAATTATATTTTTCAAAATAGGAGTAAGGTTATCAATCCTTTCATTAGCAAGTTTTTTCATGTCTTCTTCATTTAGTTGATCTTTCGAGTATCTTTCAGTAAAAAATAGCGAGTAAAGTACGGAAAAAAGCAGAACAATGAACCCGAACATTGCAGGTTTTGCAAATGATCCGTACCAAAAATAATTTAAGGCAGAAATAATTACGGTAACTCCGATGATTACTGCATTTAAAGGTGTAAATAATGCATTTAAAATTGGATACTGTTGTTTGTTCATATCTTAATCCTTTACAATTATATTTTTAGAAGAAGGTTTTGATTTTTTCAAACATCTTCTTAATCTTTTATAGATTACTTTCATAATATTTTCTTGATGAAAAAAGGATTAATTTTCTGGAATTTATTCAATTATACAATATAATATAAGCTATTAAAATACTTTAGCAATTATTATGATTTAACTATTAGGAGATATTTATGGAGACAGGTGTAATATATTATAGGTTTATAAATTTTGATTTATGCGGACTGTATGTTGCAGAAACCTCTTTGGGTGTTTGTAAGATTAATTTTGAAAATAGTAAGCCTGAGTTTTTTTCTTGGATTAATCAAAATTATCCCGGCTTTAAAATTATTGCAGATGAAAATAATCTTGAGTCGAAGCTTGATAAGCAGATCGCTGAATACTTTTCAGGAATACGTAAGTATTTCGATTTAAAAATAGATTTGAAGGTGACAGATTTTCAAATCCAAGTTTTTAACTATCTTCTAAAAGTGCCTTATGGTTCAGTAATATCATATGGGGATATTGCATGTTATCTCGGAGGGGTTAAGTTCGCAAGGGCAGTAGGGAATGCTTTGAATAAGAATCCTCTTCCTATTTTAATACCATGCCACAGAGTTATAGATTCGAAAGGTAGGATTGGAGGATTTGCGGCAGGAGTAGATATAAAGAAAAAGCTTTTAAATTTAGAGAAAGAATCAATATGTACTAAAATATAAGTATATAAATAGCAATACTTGGCTAAAATATTTAATAATATGGATAATTTTTCTTTCGTATTTAAGAATTCATCCATTAAGCTAGGGGGCTGAAAGTATATAAAATAGCAGGGTTAGAATAAACCTCGAATATTGTTGTCGAATATACAAAAAAATAGTTGACAACCCTAAAAAAATTGTGTTAATATATCAAAGCTGGTCCGTTGGATTGGCGAATGCACATTGAAAAGTGAACAGTGTAAAGAAGAGTAGAACCTTGTGAGAACCGTAAAAGGTTTGAACGAAACAAGTAAAGAGCCAATTAAATCATTCAATATTAATTGAGGGTTTGATCCTGGCTCAGGACGAACGCTGGCGGCGCGCCTAACACATGCAAGTCGAGCGGAGATATTAGTAATAATATCTTAGCGGCGGACGGGTGAGTAACGCGTGGGTAATCTGCCTTTAAGAGGGGAATAACACAGAGAAATTTGTGCTAATGCCGCATAAGACCACAGTAATGCATATTACAGTGATCAAAGGAGTAATCCGCTTAAAGATGAACCCGCGTCTGATTAGCTAGTTGGTAGGGTAAAGGCCTACCAAGGCGACGATCAGTAGCCGAACTGAGAGGTTGATCGGCCACATTGGGACTGAGACACGGCCCAGACTCCTACGGGAGGCAGCAGTGGGGAATATTGCGCAATGGGGGAAACCCTGACGCAGCGACGCCGCGTGGAGGATGAAGGTCTTCGGATTGTAAACTCTTGTCTACAGGGACGAAAAAAATGACGGTACCTGTGGAGGAAGCCCCGGCTAACTACGTGCCAGCAGCCGCGGTAATACGTAGGGGGCTAGCGTTGTCCGGAATTACTGGGTGTAAAGGGCGTGTAGGCGGGTATTTAAGTCAGATGTGAAATACCGAGGCTCAACTTCGGGGCTGCATCTGAAACTAAATATCTTGAGTGCAGGAGAGGAAAGCGGAATTCCTAGTGTAGCGGTGAAATGCGTAGATATTAGGAGGAACACCAGTGGCGAAGGCGGCTTTCTGGACTGTAACTGACGCTGAGGCGCGAAAGCGTGGGGAGCGAACAGGATTAGATACCCTGGTAGTCCACGCCGTAAACGATGGATACTAGGTGTAGGAGGTATCGACCCCTTCTGTGCCGGAGTTAACACAATAAGTATCCCACCTGGGGAGTACGGCCGCAAGGTTGAAACTCAAAGGAATTGACGGGGGCCCGCACAAGCAGTGGAGTATGTGGTTTAATTCGAAGCAACGCGAAGAACCTTACCAGGGCTTGACATCCCACGAAGTTACTAGAGATAGTAATGTCCTTCGGGACGTGGAGACAGGTGGTGCATGGTTGTCGTCAGCTCGTGTCGTGAGATGTTGGGTTAAGTCCCGCAACGAGCGCAACCCCTGTGGTTAGTTGCCAGCACGTAATGGTGGGCACTCTAGCCAGACTGCCGGTGATAAATCGGAGGAAGGTGGGGACGACGTCAAATCATCATGCCCTTTATGTCCTGGGCTACACACGTACTACAATGGCCGTAACAGAGGGAAGCAATAGAGTAATCTGGAGCCAATCCCTAAAAAGCGGTCCCAGTTCAGATTGTGGGCTGAAACTCGCCCACATGAAGTAGGAATTGCTAGTAATGGCAGGTCAGCATACTGCCGTGAATACGTTCCCGGGCCTTGTACACACCGCCCGTCACACCATGAGAGTTGGAAACACCCGAAGCCTGTGAGGTAACCGTAAGGAGCCAGCAGTCGAAGGTGGGTTCAATGATTGGGGTGAAGTCGTAACAAGGTAGCCGTATCGGAAGGTGCGGCTGGATCACCTCCTTTCTAAGGAGAACATGACAGATAGCTTAGCTATAGGTCATAATCCTAGGTCGGTTGTTCGAGAAATCGGACACAAAACATGGCAACTTAGAGTTGCATATGTTCTACTCTTCTTACACTGTTCTCTTTTGAGTGTGCATAACACTCAGATAGAGGTGAGACGTGAGAAAAAGAAGTGAGACCAATCTCACATCTGACAATCACATCCCACATCTAGATATAGGTATGGGGGTGTAGCTCAGCTGGGAGAGCACCTGCCTTGCAAGCAGGGGGTCAAGAGTTCGATTCTCTTCATCTCCACCACCAAAAAAATTGCACCTTGAAAGCTGAATAACGGAGAAAATAAATGTAACTAGTAAATCACTAGGCTACTAGCTACTGATTATTGGTATCTGGGAAACCAGAGAATCAAGAATTAGTAACAATAGCCAAAAAGAAAGTGTTAATCACACTTTCAAAGAAAGCGTCAGAAGCGAGCAGAACAAGGCGCATGAAATGGGAGGATCTAGGTCATCAATGGGGGCATTCCCCCCGCATTGCGGATGCTTTGCATCCTGTCTCCCCTCTTCTGAAGAAGGACTATGGAGAGACACCTTGCGGAAGAAAAATTGTATGATTGAGCACCAGAGCATTTCATAGCAACGAAGTTATGCGAAGCTTATCACGTTTTCTAAATTAGATCAAGCTACTAAGAGCATAGGGTGAATGCCTTGGCACCAAGAGCCGACGAAGGACGCGGTAAGCTGCGATAATCCACGGGGAGCTGCAAATAAGCTTTGATCCGTGGGAATCCGAATGGGGAAACCCAATCAGGGTAAATGCCTGATTATCCGTACGTGAATTCATAGTGTACGGAAGGGAGACGCGGGGAACTGAAACATCTAAGTACCCGCAGGAAAAGAAAGTAAAAACGATTCCTTAAGTAGCGGCGAGGGGACCAGGAGAAACCCAACAC
>Ga0074198_1001373_pt1 | contig 16271 bp, 11 predicted proteins | sample EPASupsiteSAE323_FD_64527 | JGI IMG/M metagenome (GOLD analysis project Ga0074198, IMG submission 64527) | Bioremediated contaminated groundwater from EPA Superfund site, New Mexico - Sample SAE3-23 | ecosystem: Environmental > Aquatic > Deep subsurface > Groundwater > Contaminated ...
TCTCATGTTCGGGGAAGTGACCGGGCTCAACATCGAAACTGCCAACCATCTCCTGCACTACATCATGCTCGCGGTGGTCATCGTTGTCGCCGCAGTTCCGGAAGGTCTCCCGATGAGTGTTGCTCTTTCCCTGTCGCTTGCCATGCGCAAGATGACCCGGGCTAATTGTCTTGTACGTCGCCTCATTGCCTGCGAAACCATTGGCTCAGCAACAACCGTCTGCACCGACAAGACCGGCACTCTTACCAAGAACCAGATGGAAGTTGTGGCATCTTCGACCGGAAATCCCGTTCACCCCGGGGATCTCCCGGGCACTCCCACGGAATGGATCACCTTAAACGCCGCAGTCAACGGCACGGCACACCTCGAAGAACGCGAGGGAAAAGTGATCGTGATCGGCAATTCAACCGAAGGCGCCCTGAACCGGTGGCTGCGCCAGCACACGCTCGATTACCAGCAGCTGCGTGCCGAGACAACGATAGAAAAGCAATACCTTTTTGACGGGAACCGCAAGCGGATGTCTACCGTTGCCCGCTTGAAAGGAACACCCTACCTTCTCGTCAAGGGTGCACCGGAGATTATCAGCGGGCTCTGTACGGCCACACCAGATCTCTCGGGAGTGAGCGAACTGGCATCACGGGCTATGCGCACGCTGGCTTTTGCGCATAAGGAGATTATCAATGGCGATGAGAGCGAGACCGGCCTTATCTGGGACGGGTATGTCGGGATACGCGATCCGCTCCGTGACGATATCGCAGCATCGGTTGCCAGCTGCCAGAGTGCGGGGATAAAGATCCGCATGGTAACCGGGGACAACCCGGAGACCGCACGGGCCATTGCCCGGGATGCAGGAATCCTGCAGCAGGGCGCAGTTGTCACCGGCACAGAGTTCCGGTCGCTCACTGAAGACCAGCAGGTGACTGCCGCTGAGGGGCTTGACGTGATGGCCCGGGCTGAACCCATGGACAAACTCCTGCTCGTCACCGCCCTCCAGAAGACCGGGGCGGTCGTGGCCGTGACCGGGGACGGGACCAATGATGCACCCGCACTCAAGCATGCGGACGTGGGTCTTGCGATGGGAATTGCCGGAACCGAAGTTGCACGGGAGGCAAGCGATATCATCCTGCTCGACGATTCGTTCGGCTCGATCACCAACGCGGTCCTGTGGGGCCGCTCGCTCTACGAGAACATACAGCGGTTCTTGCTCTTCCAGCTCACGATCAACTTTTCCGCCTGTATCCTCGTGTTCATTGCATCGGTGATGGGTTATCCCGAACCGTTTACCATCATCCAGATTCTCTGGATCAACATCATCATGGACACGCTTGCCGCCTTTGCGCTCTGCTCGGAAGCCCCGCATGCGGGTCTCATGAAACACCGGCCGATACCGCATGACGCAAAGATCATCACGCCGTTCATGTGGATCTCGATCATCGTTACCGGCGCATTCTTCATCATTGGCGGGATGCTCCAGATTGCCACCGGGTTCCTGGGCGGGACTACCGCAGCGGAGATCAATACGGTCTTTTTTGCCACGTTCATCATCGCAGCCGTCTGGAACGGCATCAACTGCCGGGCACTTGACGGGAAGATGCCTTCGTTTTTCAAGGGCAACCCGACATTTTTTGCGGTCATGGGCATTGTCGTCCTCGCCCAGATCCTGATCATCCAGTACGGCGGCCTGGTATTCGGCACGGTCCCCCTGTCCCTTGACCAGTGGATAACCATTGTCATCGCAACAGCTTCGGTACTGGTTGTCGGGCTCCTGCTCAGGACAATCTATTCTGCCTTCCATGCAGGAAAACAACCCCTGCCCGGATAATCACTCGTTTTTTTCCCTGAACCACTTCATCCGGGAAAATGGGTGAGCATTCTGATCGTTGCCGGTGCCATGTTCATCACGGGCGCCCCCGGCTCCGTTGCGTTTATGATACCGCACCGCCAATAGAACCGGAAATGGATCCATTCTTTTCCCTGGTTGACCTTGTCATCCATTTCGACAAGTACCTCCCGGGCATCATCGATGCCTACGGCATATGGACGTACCTGATCCTCTTTGCGATCATCTTCTGCGAGACCGGACTCGTGGTAATGCCTTACCTGCCCGGCGACTCGCTCCTCTTTGTTGCCGGGGCAATGGCAGGGGCCGGTTACCTCAATATCGAGATCCTGATCCTGTCACTCTTTGCCGCTGCGGTGATCGGCGACACGGTCAATTACTGGATAGGAAATACTGCCGGTATGAAAGTGCTGGAGAAGAACTACTGCCTGGTGCGCCGGGAACATATCGAAAAAACCCAGGAGTATTTCACCCGGTACGGGGGCATTACGATCGTGATCGCCCGGTTCATCCCCTTCATCCGGACCTTTGCCCCGTTCCTTGCGGGCGTGGGAAAGATGAGCTACCGCTGGTTCCTTACCTACAACGTGATCGGTGCAGCCCTCTGGATACTCGGCTTTACCCTTGCCGGGTATTTCTTTGGCGGCATCCCCATTGTCCAGCAGAACTTCAATTATATCATCTATGCGATCATCGCACTCTCGCTCTTTGCCGTGGCATCGATCATTGTCGGGATCTTCCGGACCGCCACCGCATGCTCCGTGGCTGAAAGTCCCGATAAAGACAGAAAAGAATAAATCCGGATTTCCGGATATGATTCGCTTTTTTTAACAACCACAAATAATGAGCATTCACAATCTTTTTTTTATGAAAATCCTATCACATCTGGTATGGATCAGCCCGCTCATTGTATCAGGTACCTGGGTACCGAAACCGTGCTCAGCGGAGTGACCGGGCGTAAAGTAAACAATTACGTAAAGAAACACTGCACCGAGTATTACCCGGTACAGCCCGGTTTTGTATTCCGGGGGATTGTCATTCAACTGAAATCCCCCATGCTTATCGGGTTCCTGCCGGAATCCTCAACGATCCTGATACCATTTACGAAACCCTGCTACGGCACCATGCTCTATAAAATAACAGCAGAGGATGGAGATTTTGCCTGTCTCCGGTCTGCGCTCGGAAAAAACGTGAATAACAAAAAAGAATGAAGTGATAAGTTATGGCAGATTGCCCGCACCGCAATGTCCATCATCTTTCGCGGAATATTCCCTTGCATGGAAAGTAAAGAGCTGGAGCGGGCAACCTTTGCCGCAGGCTGCTTCTGGGGAGTCGAAGCTGCCTTCCGCCAGATCAAGGGAGTAGTTGAAACAGCAGTAGGATATACGGGGGGAACAGTCCCCGAACCAAACTACCAGAAAGTCTGTTCAGGCCGCACAGGACATGCTGAAGCCGTGGGAATCATCTTTGACCCTGCGGTGGTGCGCTACGAACAACTGCTGGATATATTCTGGAGCATTCACGATCCAACACAGGTGAACCGACAGGGGCCGGATGTCGGTACCAATTACCGGTCAGCCATTTTTTATCATTCTCCCGAACAACAGAAACTGGCAGAGGCATCGAAAGCCCGACTCGCGGCTTTAAAGAAATACCGGGGAAAAACCATCGCAACCGAGATTGTTCCTGCCTCACAGTTCTGGAAAGCGGAGGAGTATCACCAGCAGTACTTTGAAAAAAGCGGGCGCGGGTATTGTGCCAGCCCGAAATGCTGGGAATGATCCCTCATGGATTCTGGTGGAGTGCTGCACTCCGTTCGATCTTCTTTTTTACCGTATCCCATGACCGGGTGATCAGGAAGCTCTCCTCCATGAACTTAACCATCCGGACAAATTTCTTCATAGGGATGGCCATCGTGAGCATGTCGGGCGGCACACAGGGCCGGGCAGATGGATCGAACATGCCCAGCACTGCCTTTGGGTTTTCCTTCTGCTGTTCCAGCCACGGGTAATGTATGATCGAACTGCACCCGGCTCCCATAGGGCAGATCACGCCATTGGGATCGGCCTGGTCATAATTCACAAGGGTAAACAGCCCGCTCAACACTTCGGGACGGGCAAAGAAGATCACCACTTCGGGCTTGTCATCCCCGGTCAGCTGATCCCAGCGGGTGACAAGGAGATCCTTTCCCTGCGAGGGGATAGCAAGGATATCCTGCTGCCAGGCATCGACAATCTCCGGTGTTTGTTTATACCGTTCGCCTTCGACCCCCCCGGGAGTTCCCCTGGAGAGGAAATTCAGGAAATCCGGAGGCCGCTCGTGGGAATAACCTGAATACATGAGTCCCCCTTTGCAGGTTACTGACGTTTCATCGAATGCAAGGGGAGTCCCGTTCCTGGCCCGGCCGATCTGGCAGATCAGGCAGCGCCAGCCATCCGGAGGGGGGACTTTCTTATGAGGGTCTGAGTCTTTCCTGAACTCAAAGGTGATCGGCAGTTCTGTGCCGGGAAAATAGTTTTGCCACAAGGAGTGAAGCGATCCCGCAGTCCGGTATCCATACAGGGAAATCTTCACTCTTTGGCAATAAGGGGATCTAAAAAAAATAAAAAAGGATTTAAAAAATCAATGCCCGTGCCGGCCGAGGAAATATACACCAACACAGATCACGCAGATCGATACTGCCATTGACAGCATATCAAAAGAGGAGGTGAGACTCATTGAAAGAATCCGCTGGAAGAAGGTCACGATTAGGACCATGATGATGACTTTGATAATCTTGTTCTTGAGATCGTCAAGGTTCTCAATATCAAGAAGGCTCCCGAACCCACCCTCGATCCGCGCGATATCGATATCGGAGATGAAGAGTTCGTAGATACCAAAACTAAAGATGATGAGGACAAGCCCGATCAGGTAAAAGTCCACAGCCCCGATGATACCAACCAGGATGTGCTCGTGAGTGATCACGTGCTCTGAAGGCTGAATGAACTCGACAAGGATTTGATATATCTCAATCGAGCCGGCGAGGAACAGAACGATTGCAGAGAGGGCGCCAAAGATCACGCCGAGAATAACGATAAAACGCAGGCTCCAGAGAGCCCGTTCGAAGATATTCTCTACAATATGCGGTAGTGTACACGAAGTGCTGTAAAAAGTGAAGATGCCCTGTATCCAACAGTGAATTGCAAAACAAAGAGGAACAGGGCATGGATCTAAGAGATATCGTACTAAATTATCTTACCGATAACGAGAAGGGGATGCAACAACTCATCACGTGGTTCTTGAACGATGTGATGAATGAGGAAGTGGCTCAGCAGGCGGGAGTACCGCGTTATGCGAGGTCCACTTCGAGAAGAGCGCACCGGAACGGGTACCGGCAGCGATCCCTTAAGACCCGGTTTGGAGAATTAAGTCTTCTAAAACCGCAGTTACGTGAGACACCGTTTGAGACAAAAGTCTTCGAGCGGTACTCCCGGACCGAGAAAGCCCTGGTGAATGCGATCATCGAATCGTATCTTCAGGGAGTATCGACCCGTAACGTTGAGACGGTCATCTCGCATCTGGGAGTTAATCAGATTTCAGCATCGTACGTGTCGAAGGTTGCTCGTGAACTCGATGAAAAAGTCCATGAGTTTATTGAGAGACCAATTGACTCCCATATTCCATTCTTATTCGTAGATGCTTCGTATTTCAAGGTGAGAGACGGAGTCCGGTATGTCAGCAAAGCTCTTTTTATCGTAGCCGGTGTGAGGACGGATGGATACCGTGAGATCTTTACTTTCAGCGTTGCTGATGCCGAACACGAACTAACCTGGGAAGGAATCTTCTCGGACCTGAAGGAACGAGGCCTTACCAAGGTTGATCTCATTATTTCTGATGGTCACAAGGGTATCCAGACTGCCGCAGAAACAATGTTCCCGGGGTCTTCATGGCAAATGTGTCACGTTCATTTCATTCGTGCAGTCCTCAGGAAAGTACCCCGAAAATATCACAAAGAGATCGCTGAAACACTCAAAGAATGTTTGAGTGATTCTCTTCGATTGCAGGAGTTCGCAGTTCAACTCGATGAACGTGGACTCTCTCGGGCTGCTGACACGATTCACCGGTTCAACCACGGGTTGATGAATTACCGTTCTTTTCCTCCGGAGTTCTGGAAGAAGATCAGGACTACCAATCTTCTGGAACGAGTCAATAAGGAACTCAAACGTCGAAGCAGAAAGATAGGGGCATTCCCGAATGATGCTTCCTTGCTCAGACTTGCCGGTTCTATCCTCATCGATATCAACGAGGAATGGATCACCGGTAACCGGTATTTATCTGTGAAGAATGAGATTATCTCTTTGGATACTGTGGCTGCTGATTTTACAGCAATATAGAGACACTACCCAATATGCTGGTCGGCAAGAGTTTTTTCGCCTTTTACAGAAGGTCCGGGTGCGTCTGCTTTTTCCATAAGCGATTCCTTTGTTGCTAAAGATCAGTGTCAGCAAATGAGATAACTATTATTGTTGGAGAGAGTTGATCCGCTTTATCTTTTTTTAAGGAAATTCAGGAATGAAAAAAGAGCAATGAAAAAAGATCAGAACATCTTCTTTGTCCACATCCAGATACCAAGGCAGAGCGAGATCATGAATGAAATGCCGAAAATGGTCTCAAAGGCTAAAGGTGTCTGTGACAGCGGAATGTCAACAACATTCATGCCATAAAAACTGGCGATCATGGTCGGCACGGCAAGGATGATTGTCACCGAGGCGAGGAACTTCATCACGATGTTGAGATTGTTGGAGATGATCGTGGCAAAGGTCTCGGTCATGCTGTTTAAGATGTGGGAATAGATCTGCGACATCTCCATTGCCTGCTTGTTCTCAATGATGACGTCTTCGAGAAGTTCGGCATCCTCTTCGTACATCTTCAATGGTTTGGTCCGGAGGATCCGTTCGAGCACCGCCTCGTTGCTTTTTAAGGAAGTCGAGAAATAAACAAGGCTCTTTTCAAGTTCCATCATCTGGAACAACTCCTCGTTTTTCATGGAGCGATGGAGTTCGACTTCGATGCGCGAGATCGATTTCTCGATCTGCCGGAGGTGGTGGAGATAGTTGGATGCATTCCGGTAAAAGATCTGGAACAGGAACCGGGTCTTCTTGATCGTACTGAAGTGGCGCACTTTTCCGGCAACAAAGTCATCCAGGAGCTGGGTCTGCCGGCTGCATACGGTGATGATGTGATCGTTGGTCATGATCACGCCCAGTGGGTGGGTAGTCAGGTTGTTGATCTCTGCATTCACGTTGGTGACCGGGATATCCATGACAACGAGAGCGACACCTTCTTCGTAATCAATGCGGGGGCGTTCTTCATCATCCAGTGCAGCCTTTAAAAAATCCGGAGGAATGATACATTTCTGGGTAACCGCAAAGAGTTCCTCTTCCGTTGGGCTGAACAATTGTATCCAGCAACCCGCTTCAATCGCCTCGATCTTGTCGGTAGCAGCAGGTTCGGATTCCTTCCGGGTCTTAAAAATCTGCATCATGGTACTAAGATCCCTCCTTTTTATCGATTGAAAAACCCACGAGAGTTTGTTCTCACTAGAGTACTGAGGGTGTTTACCTTCCTACTATTTATAGAAAATTTTTTGTATTTTATACCGACTAAGGCGGCACTCTGTTCATCACGAGACTTATTTGCCTTTCTGGCCTTTTCCCCGCAACAGCCGGTGGTACGCCACGGCAAAGCGGTGCGCCTCGTCGCGAATCTCCTGCAGGTACCGCAATGCCATCCCTTTCGGATCGAGTTGGAGGGGAAGCATCTCCCCGGGCAGGTAAACCTCCTCCTCCCGCTTGGCAAGTGCGATGATCGGGATCTCCACATCAAGTTCATTGAGAATCCCAAGAGCCGCTGAAAGCTGTCCCCTGCCTCCATCAATAACGATGAGATCAGGCATATCCGCACTTTCTCCGGAAAGTCTCAGATAACGTCTCTTCACCACCTCTGCGATGGATGCAAAATCATCGATCCCCTCAACGGTCCGGATCCTGAACCGCCGGTAATTTTTCTTGTCGGGAACCCCGTCGCGGAACTGCACCATCGAGCCAACCATGGAGGTGCCGGAGAGATGCGAGATATCGAAACATTCGATCACGTGCGGGGTATCGGGCAGATCAAGCGCGGCCTGGAGATCCCCGGTCTTCATCGCACCCCGCCGGAAGCTGAGCTCGATGTTCATGTACACCAGATCGAGGAGATTTTTCTTCTCGCCAATCTTCGGTACCGTAATCTGCACGGACCTGCCCCTCCGTTCGGCAAGGTACTCGATGAGCGCGGCATCAATCTCGTGGGGAAGGATCAGTTCCGTGGGTGGCGGGTGATCCGCATAATACTGGACCAGAAATTCCTCGAAAAAATCTTCTACCGCTTCAAACGAATATTCCTGCTTCTGGGTGAGCGATCCTTTCCTGACGGAAAAGACCATCAGCGAGACGATCCCATCGGCAACCGTGTACGCAATCACGTCCTGGTCGCTCTCTTTTGGCCGTTCGACCGACTGCCGTTCCGATAAGCGCTCGATCGCACCGATCTGGTTGCGCAGTGAAAGAGCCTTCTCGTATTCCTGTGCCGTGGAGCAGGCAGCCATCTCTTCGCGGAGTTGTTTTACTACTTCGCTCCCTTTTCCCTTGAGAAGCGTTACCGCCCGGTCAACCTGCACACGGTACTCTTCCGGGCTGATCACGCCAATGCAGGGCGCACTGCAGGACTGCATATGATACCGGAGGCAGGCACGTTTCGGGAGTTTCCGGCAGGAGCGAAGCGTGAAGGTGCGTTTTATCGTCCGGAGCACCGCATCGCGCTCAACGGCAGAGACGAACGGCCCGTAATAGGTGGCACCCTTGGTCCTCTTGCGGGCAATCCCGATCCGGGGGAACGGTTCATTGCTGATCTCGATGTAGGCAAACCGCTTGGCATCCTTCAGGTCGATATTGTATTTCGGCTGGTGCTTTTTTATGAGGTTATTTTCCAGGAGAAGCGCTTCGGTCTCGGTGTTCGTTACCACAAAATCGATCTCAGTTATCCTCTCAACCAGTTTTTCGGTCTTGGCATCGTGATCGGTCTTCTGGAAATAACTCGTGACCCGTTTTTTCAGATCCTTTGCCTTGCCAACGTAGATGATGGTGCCTGCATTGTCAGAAAAAAGATAGCAGCCGGGGGCGTGGGGAAGATTTGCCAGATCGATCATACGGATGTAAGCATGGGCCTGAGGAACTCTCCCGTGTAACTTGCCTTCACCTTTGCGACCTGCTCCGGGGTTCCCGTTGCCACGATCTTCCCGCCTCCATCGCCGCCTTCCGGCCCGATATCGATGATATGATCGGCGGACTTGATCACATCGAGGTTGTGCTCAATCACCACGACCGTGTTGCCCTTCTCCACCAGGTCATCGAGCACCTTGATCAGTTTCTTCGTATCATCGAAGTGGAGCCCGGTGGTGGGCTCGTCCAGCAGGTAAAGGGTCTTGCCGGTCGCCCGCTTGGCGAGTTCCCGGGTGAGCTTGATTCGCTGGGCCTCGCCACCCGACAAGGTTGTGGAGCTCTGCCCGAGCTTGATGTAGTCGAGTCCCACGCGGGAGAGGGTCTCGAGCTTGGTCCGGATCGACGGGATATTGGTAAAGAGCGCGAGGGCTTCTTCCACGCTCATATTCAGCACATCGGCAATCGATTTGCCCTTGTACTTCACCTCGAGCGTCTCGCGGTTGTACCGGGAGCCCTTGCACTCCTCGCACTCGATGTAAACATCGGGCAGGAAGTTCATCTCGATCCGGATCAGGCCGTCGCCCTCACAGGCCTCGCACCGCCCGCCCCGGATATTGAACGAGAACCGGCCGGGCTTGTATCCCCGCATCTTGGCCTCTTTCGTCTCGGCAAAGACCGTCCGGATCTCGTCAAAGACCTTGGTGTAGGTGGCAGGGTTGGACCGGGGGGTTTTTCCGATCGGTGACTGGTCGATCACGATCACCTTGTCGATCTCGGCATCGAAAACGATCTTGTCATGCGCACCCGGCTGGTCGCGGGACTGGTTGAGGATCTGCATCATGCCCTTGTAGAGCGTCTCGTACACGAGCGTGGATTTCCCGCTGCCCGAGACCCCCGTGATCACCGTCAGCAGGCCGATCGGGAACTTCGCATCGATCTTCTTTAAGTTATTCTCACGGCAGCCTTTGACCGTGATGTATTTCTGGGACTTCCGGCGCTCTGCCGGGATGTCGATCTTTTTGGTGCCGGCAAGGTACTGGCCGGTCAGGGACTTCTTGTTCTTCTGGATCTGCGGGGGCGTTCCTTCCGCAACAATCGCCCCGCCATGAAGCCCCGCCCCGGGTCCCATGTCGATCAGGTGGTCTGCCGAGCGGATCATATCCTCGTCGTGCTCGACCACGATAACCGTGTTGCCAAGATCGCGGAGTGTCCGGAGCGTCTCAATCAGTTTCCGGTTGTCCCGCTGGTGAAGGCCTATGGAGGGTTCGTCGAGCACATACAGCACCCCCATCAGGTTCGAACCGATCTGGGTGGCGAGGCGGATCCGCTGGGCTTCCCCGCCCGACAATGTGCCGGCATTGCGGGAAAGGGTGAGATAGCCGAGCCCGACCTTTTCCAAAAATTCAATCCGGGAACGAATCTCCTTGATGATCTGGCGGGCAATCTCGGTCTGTTTTTCCGTAAGTTTGAGCTCGTTGAAGAACGCGATACTCTTGCTGATGGAAAGATCCGTCACATCGATGATGGATTTTCCCTGTATCCGGACTGCGAGCACTTTGTCCTTGAGGCGCTGGCCCTTGCACGCCGGGCAGTCAAAGATCCGCATGTAACTCTCCAGCTCCCGTTTACGCCACTCGGACTGGGTCTGCGAGTACAACCGGGCGGTCTGGGGGAGAAGCCCTTCCCATTCCCCGTTATGGGACCACTGGGCATCCCCGTTCTTCATGCTCATGGCAAAATGCATCCGTTCGGTGGAACCGAACATCAGGGCATTGTACTGCTTCTCGGTGAGATCCTTAATCGGGGTCAATACATCGAACCCGAAGTGCTTCGCAACGGTAGCGAGGTACTGCCCCCGGAATCCGTCCATCGGATTCCGGTACGGGGCAACAGCACCGTCAGCAATGCAGCGGGATTTATCCGGGATGATGAGATCCGGGTCGAACTCCATCTTGACCCCAAGGCCGTGGCAGTCCTCGCAGGCGCCGAACGGGCTGTTGAACGAGAACATGCGGGGCTGGAGTTCCTCAAAGGCAAGCCCGCACACCGGGCAGGCCATGAGAGAGGAGTAGGTGGACTCTGTCTCATCCTCGCTGGTGACCAGCACCAGTCCTTCGGATTTCTTGAGCGCATTCTCCACCGCTTCGGTCAGGCGGGAGCGATCGGTTGATGCGAGCCGGTCGATCACGATCTCGATATCCTGCTTCTTGTACCGGTCGAGCGTGATCTCCTCATCGGTGCGGATGATATTCCCGTTCACCCGTACGCGGGCATAGCCTTCCTTGTTCAGGTCTTTCAGGAGCTGCTGATAAGTACCCTTCTTCTGCCGGACTACCGGGGAGAGGATGGTGACCTGGCCCGGGTGTTCCGCTGCGATCTGGTCGGCGATCCGGTCGGGTGTCTGGGAGGCGATCGGGATATTGTGCTCGGGACAGTAGGGGGTCCCGATGCGGGCGAACAGAAGGCGGAGATAATCGTAGATCTCGGTGGTGGTCCCGACCGTACTGCGGGGATTCTTGCTCGTGGTCTTCTGCTCGATCGAGATTGCGGGGGACAGCCCTTCGATGCTGTCCACGTCCGGCTTGTGCATCATGCCGAGAAACTGGCGGGCGTACGTGGAGAGTGACTCCACATAACGCCGTTGTCCCTCTGCATAGAGGGTATCGAATGCGAGCGTGGATTTCCCGGACCCGGAAACGCCCGTGATAACAACGAGATTATCGCGGGGGATCTCGACGCTGACATTCTTGAGATTGTGCTGGCGGGCACCTTTGATAATGATATTCTTCATTCGTGTGCTGTACGATTCGGCTCAGGAGCTTATGAGCGTGAGGTTTGGGGCATGAAAGTGTAGCAGTTGAAATGAAAAGAATAACCAAAATGCGTGAAAAAGACATGAACAGGTTGTCCGGCTTCCACCGACAGGTTACGGAAGGAAACGGTACCCTTCTTTGGGTACCGTTATCTCGAACCGGGCTCCTTTACCCGGTTCGCCGTTTTCGGCGATCAGCAGCCCGGTAATCGAGAGAGTTTCCTTAGCGAGGAATAACCCAAAACCCGTATGTTTCCCGTAACCCCGTTCAAATATGTGTTCTTTATCTTCAAAGCTGATCCCGATGCCATTGTCCTCATAGATCAGGTGTAAAGATCCATCGCCGTTGACATGATAGGAAAACCGTATTTCTGTCACCAGTTTCCCGTGCCGCATTGCATTTTCCAGCAGCGCATAAAAGGTCTTCTCAATAAGGGGATCTGCATAGATCTCGAGATTGCCAAGATTCAGGGTAAGGGAGATGGTTTCCGGCAGGAGGCCGGTCTTTGCCTTATGGATCAGTCCTTCCACATTCTGCCACGCGGGAGCATGTACACCGATATCCTGGTACATTTTTGTGAACAGGATCTGGCGCTCAATATTCCGGGCAGCCTGTTCAGCCCGGGTGAAGAATTCACGGATCCGACAATCCTGCGTTGTCGTCTCCAGTTCAACGAGCGACAGGTACCCGTTCAGTACGGTGAGCTGGTTCAAGACATCGTGGCGTGTCACCGAATTTAAGAGATTAAGCTTGGCATTTGCCCGGCGGTATGCCTCTTCTGCGGTCTTGAGCTCTGCGGTCCGTTCAGCGATCCGGGTCTCCAGGTCGTTGTACAAGGTACGAAGCTCTTCTTCTGCTTCCTTCCTGGCGGTGATATCAACGATCGATCCTTCGGCAAGATCCCGGTTATTTTTTACCCGGATTGAGACCTCTCCCCAGAACACTCTCCCGGTTACCGGGTTCCTGAACTGCATTTCCCGTCCATTGAAGAAACCATCGCGGGATAAGAGTGCCCATGCCTCCTCCCGTGCCAAAGGAGTCGTGTAGTCCTTAAAGATACTTGTCCCGATGACCTCATCCGGCAAGGATGTTCCGAAAATGTCGCTCAAATACTGGTTACCCGAAACAATCGTTTTATCTGAAAAGTTGATCTCAAAAAGAGCTATCGGGGCAAAAAGATAGAGATCATGGTATTTCCGTTCACTTGCTTTGAGCGCTGCTTCGCTCTCACGGATCTTATCGAACGCTTCTCTCAGCGATGTCATCATGTGGTTGATGCTCTGCTCGATTACCTGGAACTCCGCCACATCGGTAGGGGCGATCTTGTGATTGAGATCTCCCCGGGCAATCCGGTCTGCACCGGTAACAATTCCTGCGATAGGCTGTGAAAGGGAGCGGGAGATAATGAATGCTGCACCCAGGCCAACGAGCAGGCCGAATACGGCGATCAGGGCGATCAGGGTGAACTGGCGGGATAAAACCGAATCTATTAAGGTTGTATTGTAGGTGATTTCCACGATCCGGCTCAAATCAGAGCCGTATTCCTTATTTTTTAAATCGATAAAGAGATAGGTCACCGGCTTTCCGGTTGTCGGATCTTTCGTGACCATCCCTGTACGATTTTTGATGATCGTATTGAGCGTTGCATTCAGTGAAGCATCCGGGACATACGAGACATTGCCGGAAAGGTGCTTTGTCATGTCGTACGAACGTATACGATCGATAGAGGGGTTATTTTCAGCGAGAGTATTGATAATTTCCTGGTAATTTAATACATTCCGTTCATTCCTGAACGCACTCCCGCTCAACCCGAGTTCAAGAACATACCGGTGATCGGGCGTAGGCATATAGGCATATTTACGGAAGGGGCCATTTCCCTCTTTTTCCTTGACAACACGATCCGGGAAAAAACCTTCGGACAACCTGATTTGGGTCAGGTACTCATAGAAATACGGGATCGTTTTAAAATCGACCCCCAGTTCCGGTTGGTATGTGGTATATTCGATCACGCCGGACTCGTTGATAATATAGATGTCAAAAGATTCTCCCAGGTTTTTCCTGACGGCATCCAGGTCCATCTTTGCGGGATCATGACCGGCACGCACATATTCCTGCATGACCCGGTCGAGTCCATGACTCATCTCCGCGTTCAGCGAGTTATCAAAAAGAGTAAAACTCGCATCCAGCAGGCGAATAGCGGCAATGATATTCTGTTCTGTCTGTTGCTGGGTTTGCGCTGAATTCTCTTCTATCAGGTTGTTTGTAGTAAAAAAAATATTCAGGGTTAAAAGTCCCACCACGATTACCGTGATAAGCACCATCGCTATAAGAGAGTAAAAGAAGAACGACCTGCCCCGATGATTCTGGAGAATTTTTATCGACATATCAGGAATCCCCGGTTAGGAATCTTCCGGTTACAATCCCAAAAAGGACTTTTGAGATGGAATTTCTGATATTAATTCCATGCATAATAGCGTTACCGAAATAGATTTTGGAAGGAATTTAAAAAGTGCTAAAAAAAGGTTTTTATTTAAATGCAGATATTCATTTGCCATTTACGTTTTCAACTCCGCAGGGAATTTTACGGGAAAGATCTTCCTTGTCGATTGTGAACCGGGAAACATTTTTTAAGCGACATTAATTATTCACCGTCCCGCATTACTAGTAAAAGGAAGGGGCTACACATGGGGAAAAAAGTGGTGATCATCGGCCACCGTCAGCCGGACACGGATTCTGTCGCGAGCGTGACGGGATATGCAGCGTTCCTGAACCTTGCCGAGCCGGGGCGATACGTCCCGGCCCGGTGCGGGGAACTGAATGCAGAGACGTGTTTTGCACTGGAAACCTTCGGCCTGAAAGCGCCGGTGCTTATCGACAGTATAGAGCCCCGGGTATCCGATCTTGCGATCCACCGGATCAGCGTTACGCAGGATGTGCCGACGGTCGATGTCGCGGCGCTGATGGATGCGCACGATATCCGCAACGTGCCGATCACCGATGATGCGGGAAGACTCGTGGGCATTGTCGGGGAACACGGGCTCGCCCAAGCCTATGTCAGGAGGCGCAACATCGGCGAGCGTGCCATCATGCCGCTCCCGCTCGATACCCTGGCACGAATCCTCAGTGCCCGGGTAGTGGTCCGGGCGGCAGAGACCATCGGGGGAAGAGTCTTCATTGCCATCGATGCACCGATGGCCGGCGCAAAGAAATTAACAGACAAAGACATTGCGATCGCCGGCGATAACGAACCGGTCCAGCGGTCGCTGGTAGCCGCGGGAATTGCTGCCCTCATCCTTGTCGACAGGGCTCCCGCGAGCGAAACGGTCGTCAGGGAAGCAGAGCAGAAGAGGGTCTCGGTCCTGGCAACGGATCTCGATGCCTTTGATGCAGGCACGATGATCAACCTCTCGCTGCCGGCCCGGATGGTGATGGAGACCGACATCCCCCGGCTCGGGCTGGACGATTCGCTGGCACATGCAAAGCAGGTCGTGTACTCCTCAAAGTTCCGTTCCGCGTGCGTAGTGGAAAAAGACGGTACGCTCCGGGGGATCGTAACCCGCACCACCCTCATCGACGATGTGCACCGGCCAGTCATTCTCCTGGATCACAATGAGTTTGCCCAGGCGGTGGAGGGGATCGATTCCGCCGAGATCATCGAGATCATCGATCACCACCGGCTCGGGGCCATCTCAACGTTAAAACCGGTTAAGTTCCTCAATGATCCGGTTGGTTCCACCTCAACGATCATCACCCGGAAATTTGCCGACAGTGGCATTCCCCCCCTGCCGCCCATTGCCGGTATCCTGCTGGCCGGTATCCTCTCAGACACCCTGATCCTGAAAATGTCGACAACTACGCCCGAGGATCACCGGATGGTGGCATACCTTGCGGAGATAACGGGCCTTGACCCGGTTGCGTTTGGCACAAAACTGCTGGAACGCGGAATGAATATCGAAGGCGCGACCATGGAAGATCTCCTGGTGCGGGATACGAAACGGTACGAGCTCTTCGGCAAGAAGGTGATCATCTCGCAGGTCATGGTACCTTCGTTCATCTACCCGCAGGCACATGCAGAAGAGATCCGGCAGGAGCTCGCACGCCTGCGCGTACAGCAGGGAACCGATATCTATCTGGGACTCTTCACCAGTGTCGTGGAGAACGGGAGCGAGCTCTTTGCCTCTGCGGAAAGCGGGCTCATAACGAAACTGGGGCTGAAGGACCAGCCCGTCCGGCTGGCGAACATGATGTCCCGGAAAAAGGATCTCATCCCGTGGTTTGGCGATAAACTCCGGGCGATCTGAAAAACCTTACCGGCCTCCACCGGGAATGCCGGGTAAACCGGCAGGTCCGCTGGCCATGGAAGGGGAACCCCCGGGGGGG
>Ga0074198_1001374_pt1 | contig 16254 bp, 15 predicted proteins | sample EPASupsiteSAE323_FD_64527 | JGI IMG/M metagenome (GOLD analysis project Ga0074198, IMG submission 64527) | Bioremediated contaminated groundwater from EPA Superfund site, New Mexico - Sample SAE3-23 | ecosystem: Environmental > Aquatic > Deep subsurface > Groundwater > Contaminated ...
GCCTGAGTACGGCATCGGCGGGAAGCCCTGCGGACGGGCCTGTCTCCGGGCCATATAGAGGCACGGCCGCGTAAAGCATCCATTCGCCCAGCGTGTCGGAGCGGCGGCGGGACCAGGACTCTTTTCCCGCCAGGGCAGCGGAAATTTCCGGTCTGTCGCCATGGTTTGCCATCGCGGACGCTTCGGCGCCGGAATCGGCCAGGACTTGTCCGGTCGAGTCGATCAAAGTGACGCGGAAACCGGCGGCTTCGGCGAGGCGTGTACAGAATGCGGCAGCCTCCTGCGAATCGCCTTTTTGAAGCGCTTCGGGAGGAAGGAAAGCGGCGGCGGAGAGCGCCGCGCGTTCCAGGGCGGCGGCATTGGATTCGATGTAGAGCTTTTCGGTGGCTGCGAGACCGACTGCGAGCACGATGGCCGTGACGGCTATCACGACTCCTGCGACGATGCCGAAGGTCCTCCCGAAGAGACTCGTTTTCATGGAAGATCCTTGAAACGGTACCCGATACCGCGCACCGTTTCGATGAACTCGCCCGCTTTGCCGAGCTTTCGCCTGAGCGACAGAATATGCACATCCAGGGCTCTGTCGGTCACCGGATAGTCTTCGCCTTTCACGAGGCTTATGGTTTGGGAACGCGTAAAGACGCGTCCGGGTTCGCGCATGAACAGTTCAAGTACTGCGAATTCGGTGGCGGAGAGCGCGATCGGGACGCCTGCGAATTCGACTTTGTGCTTGCGCGGGTCGAGGAGAACGCCCGACACTTCCAGGGGCTCATCCGCGGATTCCTGACCAGCCTCCCCGCCGGCTTCCTGATCGGAGTCGGCCTGGAGCGATCGCCGCAGGATGGCGCGCAGTCTGGCGGCGAGTACTTTCGGGCTGAAGGGTTTTGCCAGATAATCGTCGGCGCCGAGATCGAGGCCCGAGACGATGTCGCTATCCTCGCCGCGAGCCGACGCGATGATGACCGGAAGCTCCCGGCCCTGTACCGATCCGCGCAACGAGCGCAGTACGGCAAGCCCGTCCATGCCCGGAAGCATGAGATCGAGGACGCAGGCGGAAAAATTCCGGGAAGCGAGCAGGGCAAGCGCCGCTTCGCCGTCGGCCGCGCGCGAACTGTGCCAGCCTTCCTTGGCGAATGTCACTTCGAGCAGTTCGGCGATGTCGGGATCGTCTTCGACGATCAGAATCTCCGTCGGCGTTTCCATCGATTCCTCCCGCGCTTCACTCGTTCAGATCGACTCTCGTTCCCCGTACCATGAATACGACCGACTCGCAGGCATTGGTCATGTGATCGCCCAGGCGTTCGAGGTAGCCCGATGTAGTGAGCAGTTTTGCGGCCCTTTCGGCTTCGTCGGGTCTCTCGCGCATCATGTCGAGCACTTCGTCGATCATGGCCTTGTGCTCTGCGTCGACCATATCGTCCATCGCCGCCACCGAAGCCGCAAGTTCGGGCGATCTCGTCCTGAAGGCTTCGGCTGTTCCCTTCATCATTTTTCCGTCGAGTTCCGCCATTCTGGCGAGCCGTTCCACCAATCGCGACCTGGGCTCGCCTGCGAATTTCTTCGCCGCTTTCGCCAGATGCACCGCGTAGTCGGCGGCGCGCTCGTAATCGGCAGCCACCTTGAAGGCCGCGACCATGATCCTGAGATCGGAAGCCACGGGTTGTTGCGTCGCAAGCGTGATGGAGGCGATATCTTCGACTTCGACCTGCAGGGCATCGATTTCGGCGTCGCCCGTTTTTACGCGTTTGGCCAGTTCGAGATCCTGTGTCTTCATCGCAAGGAGTGCCATGCGGAGCGCTTCGCCCGCTTTGGCCGCCATTTCACCGATGAGGTCGTCGATTCTGGACAGTTCGCCAGAGAGCCTCGTCCTATCCGTCATGGGATATTCCTCCGTCCCTTTCAGGCGCTCAGGCGTTCAACCGAAGCGCCCGGAAATGTACCGCTCGGTGCGTTCGTCGCGCGGCGTTACGAAGAGCTGCCTGGTCGGCGCGAACTCGATCAGGTCTCCGGTGAAAAGGAAGGCGGTCATGTCGGAAATCCGCCCGGCCTGCTGCATGTTGTGCGTCACTATGATGATTGTATACAGCGTCTTCAGCTCGTCGAGAAGACCTTCGATCTTGGAGGTCGAGAGGGGGTCGAGGGCGCTGGTGGGTTCATCCATGAGCAGAATCTCAGGCTTGAGGGCGCAGGCGCGGGCGATGCAGAGCCGCTGCTGCTGGCCTCCGGACAGAGCAAGGGCACTCCTTTTGAGCTTGTCCTTGACCTCATCCCAGAGCGAAGCCTGCCTCAGGGACGATTCGACAAGTTCGTCCATGTCACCGGTCCAGCCGTTGATGCGCGCCCCCCAGGCTATGTTTTCGTAGATGCTTTTGGGAAACGGGTTCGGCTTCTGGAATACCATGCCGATCCGTCTCCGGACCTGGACGGGATCTACCGCGGACCCGTATACGTCTATGCCGTGGAACAGCACCTGTCCCGTCGTTTTGGTGCCCGGAATGAGTTCATTCATGCGGTTGAATGCCCTGAGGGCGGTACTCTTGCCGCAGCCTGAAGGTCCGATGATGGCTGTCACCGAGCGCTTCGGAAACGCAAGCGTCAGATTCCTGACGGCGACGTGGCCGTCGGAGTATTCGATGCTCATGTTCCGGACATCCAGAGCAGGACCCTGGTCGTCCCTGTCGGAAGCGGTCGCGGAAAGCGCAGGCATCACAGGTACCGCAGCAGGTACCGCAGGCGCCACAAACGCCCTGTGTGAAACAGTCGGATCGATCATGTTCCGGTTCTCCGGCGCGACCTGTAGCGGTTGCGCATGATTATGGCCGTCGCGTTGAGCGCCAGCAGAAGGATCAGCAGCACGAGGATCGCGGCGGCCGCGAGGCTTCTGAATTCGCCCTGCGGACGCGCGGTCCATTGATAAATCTGGATGGGCAGGGTGGTGAAGCGCGAAAAGGGTCCCGTCGGGTCCTGCGAGAGGAAAGTGGAAGCCCCCACCACAACAAGGGGCGCCGTCTCTCCCAGGGCGCGCGACATGGCAAGCACCGTGCCGGTCAGGATGCGGTCCGCGCTCGCCGGCAGCACATGGTGCCAGATGGTCTGCCATTTCGTGGCGCCCAGGGCGAGTCCAGCCTGCCTCAAGGATTGGGGGACCGCGCGGATGGCTTCCTGCGCGTTGATGATTATAACGGGCAACACCAGGAGCGCCAGGGTGAGCGAGGCCGAAAGTATGGTTCGCCCGCTCGCATTCCCGTCTCCCGCCACGCCGAACACAGCTCCGGAACTGAGCGGTTCCAGGGCCCGTACAAACAGGGCAAGCCCCAGCATTCCGTAGATGATGGAGGGCACGCCCGCAAGATTGTAGATGTTGAGGCTTATGAAACGGTTGATCCTGTTGTCCCGGGCGTATTCTTCAAGCCAGATGGCGGCCGCGACGCCCAACGGAAAAGCCAGCGCGATGGTAAGGAGAATCGTGGCGAGCGATCCCAGAGCGGCACCCCGCAGCCCGGAATCGAGAGCGGAGCTTGATTGCGGATTCTTGAGCAGATCGATGCTGAGCCAGGAACGGAAGTAAATCCTGCCTTCTGGAAACTCCGCGTCGCGAAAAGCGAAAATTTCGCCTTTATGCAGAACGCTGTCCGAAAGTAGCCATGTTTTCTGCACTTCCTCCCGTATGATTTCCCGCTGGATCAGACCCAGGAGTTCTTCACGCGGACGGGAAACGAGCGGAGCTTCGGCGTCGAGGGCGGCAAAATGTTTTCGCGTCAGGCCTTCCCGAAGCGTTTCCACCAATCCTGCGGCATCGAGATCCTCCAGCGCCACACCGTTGCGCGCAAGGCTTGCAGGATCGGTATCGGCTTCGACCAGGACATACCCGAAGCTCTGGTTTACGATGCTCGCGATCAGAAGCACCAAAAAGAGCACGGAGAAAATTGTCGCGATCAGAAAAGCGACGCTGCGGTATTTTGCCTTGTTTTTGCGTACTTCGAGCCTGTCATTGAAGGTGCCGTTCATTCGTACACCTCGCGGTGGTTCCGGACGATTCGGCGGGAAAGCATATTGAGGACGAGCGTCACGAGGAAAAGGGTCATGGCGATCGCGAAAAGACTGGTGTAATCGATGCTGTCGTAGGAAAGATCGCCGCCGGAGATGCGGACGATGTGGCCGGTCATGGTTTCGGCCGACTCGAAAGGATTCAGTGTCAACTTGGGCCCGGCGCCGGCCGCCAGAGCGACGATCATGGTTTCTCCCACCGCACGCGAAAGGCCGAGGATAAAAGCGGATGCCAGACCGGAAAAAGCGGCGGGCACGACCACTTGAATCGTGACTTCGAACTTGGTGGCGCCCATCGCATAGGCCGCCTCCCTCAAAGTCCCGGGCACCGCCGACAGCGCGTCTTCGCACATGGATGCGATCAGGGGAAGAATGAGGATACCCATGACCAGGCCTGCCGAAAGCGTGTTGTAGACTTCGACCCTGTCCTGTCCGAAGACGTTCCGAAGGATGGGAGTGACGGTGGTAAGGGCGAAGTAGCCGTATACTACAGTGGGTATGCCCGCCAGTACTTCCAGCGCCGGTTTCAATATTTCCCTGACCTTCCAGGAAGCGTATTCGGAAAGATAGATCGCGACCATCAGGCCCAGGGGGAGCGCTACGGCCATGGCTATGAGGCTTGTGGTAAAGGTGGCCGAGGCGAGCGGCAGGATGCCGAATTCACCTATGGCGGGCTGCCATACGGTGCCCGTCAGGAACTCGACCAGAGAGACTTCGCGGAAGAAAGCCCAGGATTCCTTTCCGAGGGTCGCGACGATTCCCAGCGTAGTGAGCACGGAAAAAGAGGCGCATGAAAAAAGGAAGGCCTTGATGGCGGCCTCGCCCGGCCTTGGACGCCGGGCGAGGTTCGTGGCTACTGCCACGTACGTTTCCGCGGCTCCCGCCGCGCCCGTTTCCGTGGCTACCGCCGCGCCCGTTTCCGTGGCTACTGCCACGTCCGCTTCCGCGGCGGTAGCCGCGGAAGCGAATACCCCGCGGCCGGAGCCCCCTTTTCGGAGGCGGGCCGCCGGTAAGGGTTTTGGCATCAATACCTACCCTTCATTGCGGCGGCCAGTGTGGCTTTGGAGGCACGCATGGCTTCGGCGGGGGCGGGGAAGTAGCCGACTTTGCCGATCACGTCGTTCACATAGGTGAGGTAGTACGTGAGGAATGCGGCCACCTGGGGTTTTTCGTTGATGATCCTTGCGTCGGAGTAGAGAAACAGGGGACGGGATAGAGGATAGCTTCCGTTGTCTACCGTCGCCTTGGATGGCGCGACGCCGTTTACGGAAAGAGCTTTGAGTTTGCCGCGATTTTCGCCGTAGTAGGCGTAGCCGAAGTAGCCGACCGCATATTCATCGCCTGCGACGCCCTGTACGAGGACGTTGTCGTCTTCGGAAAGCTGCAGGTTTTTCGCGCTCAGGAGCGGCTGTTTGTTTTTCTTGAACACATGTTCCACGAAGTAGTCGAAGGTTCCGGAATCGGTGCCCGGTGAGAAGCGCCTGATTTCCTTTTTCGGCCAGGTCGGCCTGACGTCTGACCAATAAGTGGCGGTCGAGAAGAGTTTGGCCAGTTCGTCGAGGGTTATATCGGTGGCGAATGTGTTTTTCGCGCCGATCACGACCGCGAGAGCGTCGGTTCCGATGCGGAATTCGATCGGAGTCCTTGGCTTGGCCAGCTTGGCAGCCGCCTCGATTTCGCTCGCGTTGATGGCGCGGGAAGCGTTGGCGATGTCGGTCTCGCCCGCTTTTGCGAAGCGTTCGAAGCCCGCGCCCGAGCCGATGGAGTCGATAGTGATCTGTCCCGAGTAGCCTTCTTTGGCGAAGCGTTCGGCGAGTGCTTCGGAGAGCGGGAATACGGTGGACGATCCTGCGGTGATGATGGTTCCCTGGACCTTTGCCGGATTCACGCCCGGCAAAATACCATCCTTGTCGTCCGAAAGCGGATCGACCCAGCCGAATTTCCCCTGGGCGAAGCTCGAAGCGGCGGCCAGCGCAATGAGCGCGGCCAACATGATTTTCTTCATCGGGTTCCTCCACAGAATAGTGATGCGACCGGAGAATCGCGGCCGGCCTTGATCTCCGGTATGCGGAAAAATGGAGGAACGATATGAAGTGTTCGGTAGGGTTTCGTTAAGATTCGGTTAAATGAGTCTTTTCCAAGAGCTGGAAGACTTTTGAAAAAGCTACCCAAACTTGCGGCATTTGCACACGGTTTTGTAGAAACCGGAGCAAACGCGAGCCAATTTCAAAAGTAACCGACTTTTTACTTACCCGACAATTGAAAAGAAACCGCTTCGCCTGGAATGGGCTTAGCCGTAGCGGCCCATTCCAGATGCTCCGATAATTTTTCAATTGCCGGGTCAGTAAATTGGCTCGAATACCGGAATTTTTGCGCGGAATTCAGGCGTCGAGCAGGTTTTTGATGTCCGAAACTCTCGTGACGCCGAATTCGAGCATCCAGCCTTCGATGCCGGCGAGCACTCTGCCCGGAATGCCCGGATCGATAAAGGTGCCCGTCCCCACCTGGATCGCGGAAGCTCCTGCGAGCAGGTATTGCAGGGCGTCGGATGCACACATGATACCCCCCAGCCCGATCACCGGAATCCTGACCGCTCTCGAAACCTTGTAGGTACAGGCGACGCCGACCGGTCTGATCGCGGGGCCGGACAGGCCTCCGGTACCCATGGCGATGGCGGGCTTTCGGCGTTTTACGTCGATGACCATGCCGACAAGCGTATTGATACAAGACACCGCGTCCGCTCCGCCCGATTCGGCCGCCCGGGCGATAGATGCGATGTCGGTGACATTGGGACTCAGTTTGACGATGAGCGGACGGCTGCTCACCCGCCTGAGCGCATGGGTCAGGCGTTCGACCTGGACCGGGTCCGTGCCGAAGGCCATGCCGCCATGCTTTACGTTGGGACAGGATATGTTGATTTCGTAGGCGTCGACGCCGGATTTCAGGCCGGGTTCGGGACGCCCCGCTGCGGCTTCGATCGCTTCCACGACGCGGAGATAGTCGTCTTCGGTCGATCCTGCGACATTCACGACAACAGGGCAGCGCCTGGCACGCAGGGCGGGCAGTTTGTCGCGCAGGAATGCTTCGAGGCCCGGATTTGCGAGCCCGATCGAGTTGATCATGCCTGACGGCGTTTCGACGAGACGGGGAGGGGGATTGCCTGTCCTCGGTTCGGGCGTGACCGCCTTGGTGTAGAGGGCGCCCAGGGAATCAGTTTCGACCAGGCTTTCGTATTCGAGGCCGTATCCAAAGGTTCCTGACGCAAGTCCCACCGGATTCGGCATTAGAAGATCGCCGATCCGGACGCGCAAGTCGGGACTCATGGGCAGGCCTCCCAGAGGATATCACGCGAGTCGAATACGGGCCCGTCCGTGCAGGCGCGCAGATAGCCGCCGGCCGAGGCGGGCAGGGCACAGCCGTAACAGGCGCCGACGCCACAGGCCATCCACTGCTCGGCCGACAGTCGCGCTTCCATGCCTTCGGATCGAGCCCATCCCGCCAGCGCGGCGAGCATCGGTCCAGGTCCGCAGGCGCAAAGGAGGATGCCGCCGGCATCGCCGGCGCCAGCTTTCGTAACACCGCCAGATATGGTAACGCCGCCATCTCCGGTAGCACCGATTTTCGCCCTTCCAAGGCGGCTGGCGGCCTCTTTCAGACCGTCGAGCGCCGTGCCGCGAAAGCCTGCGCTACCGTCGTCGGTACGGATTTCCGCCGAAGCGACAAGCTGCGCCAGAATACCGGCCCCCCGCTTCGACTGAGCGTCAAGTTTTGATTGACCGTCGGCCGGTGCGTGATCGCGGCCCGTATCTGAAAGACCGAATTCCGGAATCGCGGCAGCGTCCCTGAAGCCGAGGATCAGCTCGTAGTCGGCGCCCGGGATGAAGCCGGAACGCTCGAGTTCCGAAGCAAGGTAGAGTACGGGGCCAATGCCGATGCCGCCGCCCGCGAGGAGGACTCCTGTTCCGCGCTCTGGCAGGGGGAAGCCCTTGCCGAGCGGAGCGATGACATCGAGGAAAGTGCCGGGCAGACTTGCTGCCAGAGTTTTCGTGGCGGGGCCACGAAGCTGGTACACCGCATGCGCGATGCCGTCGGCGAAGGCGGCGACGGCGAGGGGCCTGCGCAAGAGCCCTCTTCCTTCAGCATCGAGCGCTCGTGGTCTGAATGTGAAGAATTGGCCGGGTACCGGCGCGGGGAGCGTTTCCGGCCATTCGAAGGAAAGGCGCCGCCAATCCGGCGCGATGGGCACATTGTCGATGATCATCGCCTGGAACTGTCTCATCGGCTGGCCCCTCCGGTGCCGAATCTTCGCCGTCATACCCCGGCGCTGTCAAGGCTTCCGGGCGGCTTGGCGTCGATATGATGCCCGTATATGCTGGCGACTATGGATGGACTTCTTCAGATACTCACCCTCATCGCATTTCTCGCCGGTGGAGCGGTCCTTGTCGTTCTCAAACTGGCTCCGCCGTCGAGAGTGGTCGATCACCTGATCAGATTCGTCCTGTGGGGACTCCTGTTCGCGATGGGATTCCGCATCGGCAATGATTCGGGCGTAGCCGCGCAATTGTCCAGCATCGGCCTGCTTGCGGGCGCAACCGCGGTCCTGTCCGTCGCGGGGACTATCGTTGCGATCATGATCGCCGCACTGTTCATACCGGATTTCCGCGCTCCTTCCAAAGCGGCACATGGGGGAAATGGAAAGCATGGAGGCGCAGGGCGCGAAGGGGCAAAGCACGACAAGGCCAGCGGCCTGGATTTGGCCCATCTGAAGGCTCCCGCCATTCTTTTGTCTATCGTGGCGGCGGGCTTCGCGCTCGGTGTGATCCTGCCTGAAACAGCGCTCAACCTTTCGGGAATCACCGGCTGGATTCTGAATATCCTGTTGTTCTTCATCGGGATGCAGTTCGCGCAGGCCGGCATCTCCCTGAAAGAGGCTTTTCTGAAGCCGGCCACGCTTGTCGTTCCGATCGCCACGGCGGCGGGAACCTTGGTGGCCAGCCTTCTCCTCATACCACTGTTCAACCTGTCCGCGGGCAAAGCCCTTGCCCTGTCGGGAGGTTTCGGATGGTACAGCCTCTCGGGAGTCCTCATTACCGACATGGGAGACCCCGCTCTCGGGTCGACGGCCTTTCTGGCCAACATGTTCAGGGAGACGATCGCCCTCCTGACCATTCCCTTCCTGGCCAGAACCCGGATTCCCTACCTGGCGGTAGGCGTAGGCGGTGCGACATCGATGGACGTAACCCTGCCATTGATAGAACAGTCGGCCGGGCCATGGATCGTTCCGGCGAGTTTCGTGTCGGGCGCCCTTCTGTCCATTTCCGTGCCTTTTCTCGTGCCTTTCTTTTTCGGGCTGGGTTGAGGCAGCTTCCGGAACCCACCGGAAACTCCCGGAACCCACCTTGGGCACGGCCTTGATCAGGCGAGTTCGGAAAGCTTGCGATCGATTTCTTCGAGCCTTGCCGTCATGGACCGTATGGAACGCTCGAGCTTTTCCTTTTCGCGGAACAATCGGTCCGCGGGATCTTCGTCGGATAGAGGCGCGGCGAACATGCCCTTTACCGCGGCGGGACTCGTGCCTGATTTGAGAGCCTCGACAGCCTGAGCCCTCTCTTCGGGATCGCGGAAGGAAACCGCGAATTTCATGCCATCCCAGCCGATGGAAGGGTCGATGCCCGCAGCCTGCGCGGCGACTGCGGCCCCCGCGGTCTGGCGCGGCACGCCCAGCACTCTGTCGACATAATCCTCGAATCTTGTTTTATGGATTCGGCAAAGCTCCGACGCCTGGGCAAGGAGGCGCCCGAATTCCAGCATGACTTCGCCGTTGACCCTGATGCATTGCGCCTTTATCTGTGCCGTGAGTTCGACGAAGGCGGGTTCGGCTTCGTACACGTTGCGGTAATGGCCTTTTTCCTCGGCCTTGACGAGGAGGTCATGGAAAATCGCCCAAAATTCGTTGGTATGCGATCGCGCCTGGCTCAAACCTCCGCGCCTGCAGTGGTGGAGATGGTGCGCGTATTCATGCAGCGCGGTGTACATGAGCTGGTCATCGGAGTCGAAGTTGCGGTTATGGATGACGATCTCCGCCTTGTCGGGCTTGTAGAGGCCGTTCACTTTTTCGTTCGTTTTGCCGGAAAACACCAGTGTGAAGGGCGACGGACTCGGCTCGGTATCGAGAAGCAGTTCCAGTACGCGGTCTTGGTTCACGTGAGCTCCATTCCACTGCGCTTCTTGCGCGAGCGGCCGGCCAATCCTAATCCGGATTGCCGGCCGCAACAAGCTTCGCGATACCGGTCAGCGGTTGAGGGCGCGCTCGATTTCGGCCTGATTGAACCCCACGATGATCCGTCCGTTTACATCGATGACGGGTACTCCCATCTGTCCCGACTTGCGCAGCATTTCCTCGGCTTTCCGCCTGTCGGATGCGACGTCGTATTTCGTATAGGAAACGCCCTTTTTGCGGAAATAATCCTCGGCCAGCCTGCAATAAGAGCAACTCGGCGTCGAGTACAGCGTCACCGACATGGTTTTCCTCCTGTCTGATATATATTAAAAATACTATGTAATACTGTTTCCGTCAATTGTGCCCGCCGATTGAAGCAAAAAGCCTTCCCGTGCGCGTTCTATGTCGTGGACTCAAGAAGGAAGCATCTGCCTCCGGCGATATTCGCAGTGTGCGGATTCTGTGCCGCTTTCTCGGTGTTGGTGCAGGGAGTGGCGGCGCAGGGGCCGGGGGGTTCGCTTGAAATTTCCTGTGAAGGCAAAAAACCGATTCTGGCCGCGTCCGTCGGTTTTCCCCTGCTCGATGTCGCCCGTCTGCGCGTGGATGCGACGTGGCTGGACGGGGCGATCCTTCCGTCGCTTGTCGCGGAAACGAAAAAGGATGGGCTTTGGCTTCTTGCGGGTAAGGGAACGGCCGGCGCGGGCAAAGCCTACAGGAAAAACGCGTTCACGGACCTGGATGTCGGTTCGGGAGGAAAACCCGCCAGCCTCGAGCGTGACAGTGTTTCCAGGCCCTGGATCGTCGCGGTGGGCGCGAAACATTGTTCGCTTTTCTGTGCGGCTTCCTCGTTTTCCGGACCGGAACCGGTAGAAATCGGCACCGAAACGGTTTTTACCCGCGGAACGGTGACACTTTCAGGGGCGCTTTCGTTCGCCCGCGTTTCCGCAGAAATCGCCGGTTCGGGCTGGATGCCCGATCGCATGGCGAGCCCGGCGGATTCGCTGTTTTGGTCCGCGCTCGCTGCGGGGTATGGGGGTGAAAACCTTCGGATCGGGTTCTGGGCGGCCGATTCCATTGCCCGCTTTCGGCCTCCCGGGCTCGCGGCAGCGGCTTCGCTCGCCTGGAGCGGCGGAACGTCGCGATTCTCATGGGCATTCGATGCGGGGATTCGCATGGCGGATGGCGCATATCTGAATCCTGGAGGCGCCAGGCCCGAACTTTTTTCGGCAGCGACGGCGGGGATTTCTTTTGAGGCCGGTTCATTCGGTCTTGCTTTGGGAGCTAAAACCGAAAAAGATGCTTCGCCGGAGCCGATCCCGGCATCCTGCCTGCGGAATTCGAGTCCCCGGATTCCATTTTCGGTGCCATGCCTGGTCGACCCGCTGTCGATCGACCGTGTCATTTGCAATGTTGGGTTACGCTATGGATTCGCATCGGGGACCGGTGTCCGGGCGATGGATGGCAAAAGCGGCGCAAATACTGTACACCGCACCGAATGCGGGATCAAAGCAACCATACTTGCGGAAGGTTGCGGCCGGCCGGAAGTCGATGTCGACGCTACAGTCTCGGGTCCGACAAGAGGAAAGATCGAAACGTCGAAAGGCTCGCTTTCATTCAAATGGAATAGCGACGCAGCATCCGTACGGACCGGAATTTCAGCGTTGCGCTTCCGTCTGGTTTTCGGATTTGGAGCGGGAACCAGCCTGAACGCTGCGATTTCGCTGGCCAGTCTTGCCGATCCGGAGGAGCCTTTCGTTCTCGATGTCGGGATTCGCCGAAGCTTCGACTTGGGGGGCGGTTTTTCCATGATACTTGCCGCCGCTTCGCCGGGCGAGGGAAGGCGACTCGAAAAGTCCTCGGGTTTCACATGGCCGGATGCAAGCCTTGTCGTTTCGTTTGCAGGCGAACCCCGTCCATAAGGCTCCCCTTTCCGGTCTTCCGGATGAGAGATATATTGAACCAGGCGTCTATGTGAACTGATGAGCGGCGTTTCGCCAACTGCTCGGGAGATGCGCACAGAATGCGGACTGCGTTGATCGTTGTCGATATACAGAACGATTTTTGCCCCGGTGGGGCGCTCGCCGTGTCCCGCGGTGACGAGGTGATTCCCGTCGCGAATGCGTTGCTCGAACGTTTTCCCCTGTCGGTACTGACCCAGGATTGGCACCCCGCGCGGCACCGGTCTTTCGCTTCGACGCACGGAGTCGCGCCCTATGAACTTGACCGCAGTGTCGATCCGCCGGGGCCGCTCTGGCCCGATCATTGCGTTCAGGGCTCCTTTGGGGCGGGTTTCCATCCCTCGCTCCATACCGACAGAGCCCGTCTCATCATCCGTAAAGGGACCGATCCTTCAGTCGACAGCTATTCCGGTTTTTTCGAAAACGATCGCAGGACGCCTACAGGCCTCTACGCCTGGCTTGCGGAACTGAGCGTTTCCAGAGTGGTCCTTGCGGGCCTCGCTACCGATTACTGCGTTCTGTACACCGCGCTCGACGCCAGGCGGCTCGGACTGGACGTCGAGGTGGCCGAAGACGGTGTCCGGGGCGTCGAGGCTTCGCCGGGCGATACCGGGCGGGCATTCGCGGCCATGCGTGCCGCAGGCTGCCGGACAGTGAATTCTACGGAGTTGAGACCATGAATCGAAGCGATTATACCAGCGCTCTGTTTACCGATTTTTACGAACTGACCATGGCGCAAGGCTACTGGAAGCGGGGCATGAGCGACTCCGCCGTATTCGATTATTTCTTCAGGCGGCAGCCTTTTTCCGGCGGGTATGCCGTGTTTGCCGGCCTGGGCAGCCTTATCAAAGATCTCGAAAAATTCTGTTTTTCATCCGAAGATCTTGAATACCTCGAAGGGCTGGGCATGTTCGAGCCCGATTTCCTGCGCTATCTCCAGGATTTTCGTTTTGAGGGGCGCGTGCTTGCCGCCAGAGAGGGCGAAATCGTTTTTCCGCAGGAACCGCTGGCGCGGATCGAAGCGGATCTCATCCAGGCGCAGATCGTCGAGGGTCTCGTCCTGAATCACCTCAATTTCCAGAGCCTCATAGCCACCAAAGCCGCCCGCGTGTGGCTGGCTTCGGGCAAGGGCACCGTGATGGAGTTCGGCCTGAGAAGGGCGCAGGGTCGGGACGGCGCCCTGTCGGCATCGCGGGCGGCGTACATCGGCGGCGCGACGGGCACTTCCAACACGCTGGCGGGCAAGGAATTCGACATTCCCGCCATGGGCACGATGGCCCATTCCTGGGTCATGTCCTTCAAGGACGAGCTGGAATCCTTCAAGGCATACGCCCAGATATATCCCGATTCGACGGCTTTCCTCCTCGATACCTACAACAGTCTCGAATCCGGTCTGCCCAACGCTATCATCGCCGGAGCGGAACTCAAGGCAAAAGGCAAAAACTTCGGTATCCGCCTGGATTCCGGCGATATCGACTACCTTTCACGGGAAACGCGCAAGCGTCTCGACGCGGCGGGCTTCCCGGAAGCGTATATCGTCGCGTCCAACGAACTCGACGAAGAAATAATCGAGCACTTGGTGGCGACGGGCGCTCCCGTCAATGTCTGGGGCGTCGGAACGCACATGGTGACCGGAGGTCACGAATCATCCTTCACCGGCGTCTATAAACTTTCCGCGGTGCGGCGTAACGGCGTCGTGGAGTCTTCGATGAAATTCTCGGACAATCCGGAAAAATCGACCAACCCCGGCATGAAGCAGGTTTATCGCCTCTACGGAGAAGACGGTGCGGCGAGAGTCGATCTCATTACTCTCGAAGGAGAGGAACCCAAGGCGGGAAGGGAAGTATATGCCCACCATCCCGCAGGCGATTGGAGGCAGTTCCGTTTCGTTCCTTCGAAAGTCGAGCCCCTTCTCGTTCCCGCGATGGAAGGCGGCAAAGGTCTGGAAGTGGTCGGGAGCCCGGCTTCGGCGCGGCAGTACATGCAGGAAAGGATCGGAATATTCGATACGACGTATTTGCGCATGCTCAATCCGCATGTGTACAAGGTTTCGATAAGCTCGAAACTGAAAGAGTTAAAACTTTCATACATACGCAAGTACTACCGTGATCAGAGCGTTTTCTCGCAAAAAAAGTGATTCCTTCGGCTCTGCGCTCGCTGGATTACTGGGCGTCGGGGGGCGGAGGCCGGGAAGTGGCGAGATTGCGGACCCATCGCCCCTTGGCCAGCCACCAGGCCGCTACGAGCGTTTTCAGAATGTCGCTCAACTTCGCGAAACCGAAAAGAGCGATGGGTCCAATGGCGGTATAGTGCGCCAGAATCCACGCGACCGGCAGGAATATCGCCCAGGTGACACCCACATCCACCCATACGCCCATCACCGTGTCACCGCCTGCGCGTGATATCGCGAACTGTGCGTTCAGCAGCGTCCACAGGGGAAGGTAGCAGGCGATCACGTAGAGCATTCCTTTCGTCGTGGTACGGGCTTCCGGCGTCAGGTTCGCGAATACGATCGGAATGAGGAATGTGGAACAAGCCGCCAGCACAGCCACGACCGCTCCAAAGGGCACCGAGCCGGCCATGACCCAGCGGGCGCGACGGCGCGCTTCGTCGAGCTTGCCCGCACCAAGCGTCGAACCCACGGTGACCGCGGTAGCCGTATGGACGGCTCCGAAAACCAGGAAAAACAGATTGCCGATCGCCCATGCCGCGGACATGCCCGCTACGGTCTGCGCACCTCCGCGGGCGTTATACAGGGCGGTGATGACGGTTTCCGACACCACCCACGACATTTCGGAAAAGAGCATCATGCCCGAGCGGCTCAGAATCGAACCGAAAAGTTTGGCGTCGATGGCGAAAAGGCGCGAAAGTTTGATCGAAAAATCCGGCCTCGCCCTGGCGGTCCAGATGATAAAGCCGCTCATCTCGACGAGCCGCGCGATGTCGGTGGCGAACGCCGCGCCCGCTACTTCGAGCCGCGGAGCACCCAGGTTTCCGTAGATGAAAATCCAGTTGAGCAGGGTATTCGTGAGCGCGCCCACGGTAGAAAAAATGAGGGGAACCCTCGTATTGCCCGTTTCCCGATATGAGGTTCCGAAGGCGGCCGAGGCGGCGAGCGGCAGAAAGCTGGGAGCGACGGAGCGCATGTAGCGCGCACCCTCGTCGACGATGGCGTTTTCCGCGGAATTGCCCGAAACCATGATTCTGATGAGGAATTCGGGAAAGGCGAGGGTGAGCGCGGTGTAGACGGCCGCCAGGGCCAGGCCGACTATAAGCTTGAACCGGAACGCCTGCCGCATGCCTGCGGGATCGCACGCGCCCCGGTGTTGCGCCAGATAGATGCCACCCGAGATGCAGACGATGTTGACCAAAACCATGAATATGAAATTGATCTGATTGGCCGCGTTGACGCCGGCCATTTTGGCGTCGCCCAAGCCCGCCACCATGAAATTGTCCACCAGGGAAACAAGGCTTGCGACCAAGGTCTGCAGCATGACGGGAACGGCTATCGACAGGGCTTCCGCATAGAAACTGCGCGGTCCGAAAAGAGGTTCGCGTCGGGTCATCTCCATATGGCCGGAGCATAGCCCGGAGCGGCTTTCCGGGGCTAGGTGGCCGATTGCTTCGATGCGGGCATATCGGTGCTATCGCCGCCGTCCGGACAACCATGCGTGCAGAAGTTTCACCGCGAAAAGCGTTGCGAGAAGGGCGGTCGTACGCGTTCGCGGCGCTTCGACGCCGGGAATCGCTATATCGGCCCTGCGCGCTTCCGGAAAATACTCGGAAGGATCGGCGACGAGCGGCGTAGATACTTCGTTGCCGGCGTTGCTGCCGGCAACGAAGCCGCGGGCAGCGCCGGTCGCGACAGCGACGAGCGCTCCTCCGGCACGGGCGATTTTTCCGCTCTTTTCCGGAATACTGTGCGAATAGGGCGCGCCGCGGGACGATGCGAGCAGTCCATCGTACAGAAACACGAGATCCCTGCTGGCGAGCGAGGCGGGCGGAAGCGATGCCCGCCCGCGTGGCGCC
>Ga0074198_1001377_pt1 | contig 16240 bp, 15 predicted proteins | sample EPASupsiteSAE323_FD_64527 | JGI IMG/M metagenome (GOLD analysis project Ga0074198, IMG submission 64527) | Bioremediated contaminated groundwater from EPA Superfund site, New Mexico - Sample SAE3-23 | ecosystem: Environmental > Aquatic > Deep subsurface > Groundwater > Contaminated ...
TGGATGATGGAAGGTTGGAGGTCTTCGCGGGATATAGGGGTCAACATTCTACAAGCAGAGGACCTTGCAAGGGTGGAATAAGATTTAGTCCTGATGTAAATGAAAATGAGGTTAAGGCTTTAGCGGCTTGGATGACTTGGAAATGTTCACTTGTAAATATTCCTTATGGAGGAGCAAAGGGTGGTGTTAAATGCGACCCTAGTAAGCTCTCCAAAAAAGAACTTAAAAGAATAACCCGAAGATATACGGCAGCAATCCTGCCATTAATAGGTCCGGAAAAAGATATTCCTGCTCCGGATATTAATACAAATGCTGAGGTAATGGGTTGGATGATGGATACATACAGCATGTTTCAGGGTTATGCAGTTCCGGGAGTGGTTACGGGAAAACCTCTTGAAATAGGGGGAGCATTAGGAAGAAGGGAAGCTACCGGACGGGGAGTTCAATTTGTTGCAGAGAGATTCTTAGAGAAAATAGGAAAGAAACTGGACGAGGTAACTGTAGCTATACAGGGCTTTGGTAATGTTGGCGGCGTGACCGCAAAGCTTCTTTACGATAAGGGAGCTAAAATTATTGCGGTTAGTGATGTTTCGGGGGGAAAATACTGCAAAGACGGTCTAAATATAAATGAATTAATAGATTTTTTAGAAGCTGGCGAAAAATTTATTAAAAATTACTCAAAGCCTGGTGTTGAAGATATCAGCAATGCAGATTTACTTGAACTTAAGGTTAATATTCTTATTCCTGCAGCTCAGGAAAATCAAATAACTAAAGAAAATGCAGAGAGAATTTTAGCCAACTATATAATTGAGGCAGCCAATGGACCGATAACCTTTGAAGCGGATAAGATTCTTGAAGAGAGGAACATAACAATAATTCCTGATATACTTGCTAACGCAGGGGGAGTTATAGTATCGTATTTCGAATGGGTGCAAAACATTCAGTTTTTATTATGGGATGAGGATCATACGAGTAAAATGCTTGAAGATATAATAACTAAAAGTTTTGACGCTGTCTGGAACCTATCCCAGGCAAAGGGTATTTCGCCAAGAATAGCGGCTTATATGATTGCAGTTTCAAGAGTAGTTGAAGCAAAGAAAATCCGGGGAATATTCCCATAAGGATACTGTTGCTTTTGTACTTTAATATTGCCCAGGGCCATGGGGCTGCAAGTTCTAACCCTGTCACCCCGACCAAAGAGTTGCAAGAGTTCTAGGGTTCTTATCCTGGGACTCTTTTTTATTTCAGGAAAGGGAGTTTATTCTTAAATTCATTTAACTAAATATTGCCACATATTTGCGGAGATTTATCGATATGTTGCTGTGTAGGATATCAATATAAAAGGTGTAAGGAGTGAGCAATCATAAAAATTATAATAGATACTGCATGGATTTGGCATAAGAACCATTTTTCAATAAATTAATTTACTTTATAGTGTAATTACGAACAATGTCTGATAATATGTTAATAAAATAAGTAGATAAGTAAATAGAAGTTATCCTTGCTAATAATTTGGAGAGGAGGAGTGTATGTTTATATTGTATTTTGGGATATAGAAAGCTTAGGATTGTTAAAAGAAAAGGAGGATGTCTATCATGAAAAGGAAAATACTTCTGAAAATGGCAGGTATATTTTTGCTTGTATTTACTATAGCTTTCATTTTGCCATTGCAAGTAGTGAGCGCAAATCAATTCCATAGACATAATGGTGAAGGGCGTAATCAACCAAATTGGTGGGATCAAGATAACCACCAAAGAGATGATACAAATAGGTTTGAACCACGTTGGGATAGAAATGATTGGGAACGTCCGAATTTAGTGGTAAGTAATCCGAATGGGGATTGTATTCAGAACTTTATAGCATATCCAGGACAATTTATTGAATCGAGATTTGACCGTTTACATTGGGGTTCAGGTAGGGTAATAGATAGGTCGAATGTTTCGGATGAAGCTGTAGCACAAATTGCTTTGAGGTATGATATTACTGAATATTGTGCCATATATAAGAGAACCGTGAATGAGCAAAGATTCGTTGGCGGGGGATGTTGGATTAATGTTTCTCGTTCGGAGTATAGATTTCAATACCAGATTATGGTGTATGACAAGTATAACAATACTTACCCATTCAATAAGTATGATTATGGGAAATGGTTATCCGAATCGGAATATAACCTTATTACGGATTCACAATCAGGATATGGGGGATACCAAAACAGGCCACCCGATCCAAACTACATGTGGGAATTTAAGGATTTCATTCTAAGAGGAATATATTACTAAACAAGAGCTGCCGATACTTATCGGCAGCTCTTGTTTAGTAATTACAATGAGTAAAAAATAATTATTATCAGTAATTTCAACTATTTTTATTTTTTGCATATTATGAAGTAAACATAATATGCTTGGAGGTTTTATGGACTATTTTAAGAATCTCAGCAATTTGTGGCAGATTAAGGCTCTAACGGGCCTTTTAATAACTCTGTTTTCTCCTATTTGGGCATCGTTTATTATACTTCTTGCATTGATTCTAATTGATACATTTACAGGAGTTGCGCTGGCCTGTAGATTTAGACGGTTTAGCAGCAATGGCTTAAGAAAAGCTGTTAGTAAAATTGCTATGTATAGTATTTCCATAATCACATCAAGATTATTGGAGATGGGCGTTCTATATTTTTATGAAACCTTTTTTGTTTCTCAATTTATTGTAGGGTTTCTTATCCTAACTGAGGTGATAAGTATTATCGAGAACCTTGTTTTGCTGGGGGTTCCCATACCTAAAAATTTCATTAGTATTTTACTAAAGAATATCAAGATATTCGGGCTTGAAAGTGTTCTCAGGCAGAGTATGGAGGATTACTCAGAAGCTAAAGAGATTGAAGAAATAATTAATTATCAACTTCCTGCAATTAAAAACCAGCAAATGAGGAAGCTTTTAGAAATTCAATTTGAAGGATGGTCCAAGGTAATATTGTTTATAAAAAGAAGCATTGAAGATGAAAGGGAAGCGTCTGGAGATTTACTATATTATAAAATATTAGCTTATATTGAAACGGTTAAAAAGGAAGAAGATGAGAGAAGAAAAGAAATGAATATATCAAAAAATTGTATTGAAGAGTTTGATAAATGGCACATGCATAGGAAAGATTTGTTCTTGCAGAATGTTAAGAGTATCTGCTATTCTGTAGAAGAAGAAAAAGACAAAAAGCAGGACCTTGTAGACAGGATTATGATACTTATATATCAGACTGTTTTGGATATATACAAGAGCGAAAGGCAATTAATTTGTTAACAAATATCAGTAAACGATATTTGGGAATGAAAGAAAGAGGAAATATAGGTGCTTAAATTGAAAGACTTAAAAATCGGGTTAAAGGAAATGCTTCTGCTGGCAACATTTTTGCTTGTTGTTGGATTAAGTATATACCACTGGAGAGAGTATTTTGTAATCCTGACCCATAAAGATAGCCTTGAAACATGGGTAAACAGCTTCGGAATCTGGAAATATATTGTTTTCATTTTCGCACAATTTGTTCAGGTTGTAGTCTTCATGATACCTGGAGAGGTTGTCCATATTGCAGGAGGTTACTTGTTTGGGGGACTTTGGGGTTCGCTTCTATCAATAATTGGAATAACCTTGGGCTCACTGACTTGCTTTACTGTAGCTAGAGTTATCGGGCAGCCGATTGTAGAAATATTTATGCACAAAAAAAATATTGATAATCTTAAAAGAAAAATTAGCAACCAAAGACTTTCAATCTCACTCTTCTTGATATTCATTATTCCCGGGCTTCCGGGAAAGGATGCTTTCGCATATATTGCAGGACTGACGCCTATAAGATTTATTGATTTTCTTATTATTACTATGGTTGCAAGAGCTCCATGGGTAATAGCGGCATCTTTCTGGGGTTCAAGCCTTGAAAAAGGTAATTATGCTGCCGTTATAATCATTATGGCAATTTCAGTAGTTCTTTTTGTCTTTGGAATTTTAAAAGGAGAAAAATTGATAAATTTTGTTGTAGAAAGAAAAAACAACAGATAAGGGCTTTCCGCACTGTTAAATTTTAGGTCTGATTGATACTACTCCGGAATTTACTTCAACTTCTTTCCCTGAATTTTCAGCCAGTATAATAAGAGAGCCTTTTTCAGTAATCCTTGTTGCGATTCCTGTTATTGTGTGATTATCAAAAAATGCCGAGACATTCTGGCCAAGCGTTATGGAATAAGATTCCCAAAGGCTTATTATCTTTTTCCTCTCTGAAATAAAACAATTGTATGTTTTGTCCAACTCTAAAAGTAAACACTTTAAAACCTCTTCAGTGTTAAACAGGATTCCGGTTTCAGAAATAACAGTTGAAGCGTATCCTTTCAACTCAACAGGAAGGTGTGTACTGTCAAAATTGAGATTCAAGCCTATTCCCAAGATAGCATAATCAAGGCCGGTTCTTCCAATGCTGCCTTCAGTCAGTATCCCGCAAATTTTTTTCCCGTTAAGGATAACATCATTAGGCCATTTTAACCCCGGATATACTTGGTATAGCTGTTCAATAACAGTGCAAACTGCGGTGCCTGCTGAAAGGGTAATAAGAGGTATTTCATCTGGAATAAGGTCTGGATATAGAATAATAGACATCCATATTCCGCCTTCCGGAGATATCCAGTTTCTATCCAGGCGTCCTCGTCCACTGGTCTGTCTTTCTGCTATTACCACGGTTCCTTCTTCACAATTACATCTGGCAAGGTTTTTTGCTTCAGCCATGGTTGATTCCAGAACGTCATGGTAATGTATTTTACTGCCAATGATACATTTTTGGTGATTTATTTCTTCGGTGATTTTTGAAAGATTTAATGCTTTCATAATCTTATTTAATACCACCTTCATTTTAATGTTGATATATGTGATATTATTATTATAAAATAATAAACGGAAAAGAAAAGCCTTAATCGAAAATTGCTGTTAGCTATTTGCTATTAGCCTTTAGCTCGAAGCCAAAAGCAACAATAGGTAGTTAAGAGAAAGAGGATTTAAGTATGAAAAGATTTGTAGTAGTTGTAATAGTTATATTTTCTATTGTTTTCTTATTGGGTTGTTTTAAATTCAAGACTATTTCCTTTACAGATAAAACCAACATTGATGGTGGTTTTAAAACTGATTCATCAAAAAATGCTGTTAAAAATCAGAGCGATGATCAAGGATTTATTTTTAATGCGGGGAGAATTAATTATACTAATGGAAGAATAACTGGAACAAACTCAAATAAATCCAATAAAGATGAAAATTTTATTGGAGCTAGTTATAAATCACTCGTTGAATTTTACAATTACATAAATGAGATAAAAGCAGAATCTGATAAATCTATGGAAATATTAGAAATACCAGGGTATACAAAAGAAGATATATCAGGTGCTATTGTCAAAAATAGATTAATTTTAGAGAAGGGGCGAAAAGTTGTTATACCGGAAGAATTATTTATAACCTCAGAAGGTAAGTATTATGCAGATAAACTCTGTAATGATTATTTGGAATCACTACTCTTATCCAGATTGAAGCTGCTTGAGAACATGTCGAAAGATATGAATAAAAAATCAGAAGATATCCAAAGAGAAATCAGTACCCTTAAAAATGCTGTTATTCCGAATAAGGAGGCGGCATTAAAGTTCGCTGGAGAGAGCATGATGGAAGAAGAAGGATATATATGGAATAACACATTGAAGATATTTGAGATAAAAAATGATAAGGAATGATAAAATAATAAATGGAAATTTATTATTTTATCATTCTCAAATTATATAATAATTTAAGTGATAGTTTATAGGTGATATGTATAGCGTAGGATTATTTATTGTTCAGTTATTAATAATTGCAGTATTTGTTATTCTTTTTTGGTTTGTTAAAGAAGACAAAATTGGTTTTGGTAGTGCGTCAATATTGTTGGCGATATCAATTGCTGTGTTTGTTATCCTGCCTGGAGTAGCTGCAAAATTGGGATTTATACCTGCGATAGTGGTATTAATACTATTTGTTATATTTGGAATGGAGCTGGTGATGATGCTTGAAGAAAAGAAATTCAAGAATTTTAAGCTCAACGAAGGGCCACAATTTTTTGATTTTAGCAAGATGATAAAGAGATTAAATCTCTCAAAGGGCTTTAAATTCCTAGAGGGTATTTTGAGTTTCAAAAAAGTAGAAGAAATTATAAGAGCAAAGGAAGACAATAAAATTGTAATAAACCAAGAAGATAAGGACCGACCAATTCAGCAGAATATTTTACAAACAATTGTTACTAATGAAGACATTAGCTATGTAGACTTTGACAAAAAGGACGAGCAATATGGAGATGTTTTTTCCAAGTTTATAAGGGGAGAAATTCCGGCAAGTGAAGTTAGAGAGAGAATACAGAACAAAAATGCTTTATCTGCTGAAGAATTAGTGCCTGAAATTGTTCAGGAAACAGAACCTAAGAAACCTACAAAAAAAACCTCTTCGAAATCAAAGAAAAAGGAGTCTGCCAGTGTTTCTGATAATCCTCAAGCAGTAGAAAAAACGGTAGAAAAATATGTTGATTTAGCCTTTAATGCTAAAAAAGAAGGACACCTTATTCAAGCTGTTGAGTTTTATATTCAAGCGTTGGAAAAGAAACCGGAAGAGCAATTGATTTTATGGATTATAATAGATGTTTGTTCGATTTATAAAGAGCTTGGGCAAGAAAATCTTGCAAAAGAAATGATACAAAGTTATATTGATACTGCTGGTGAGAGTATAAGTCAAGAGGTTAAAGATGATTTAATAAAGAATTTTGGTATATAGATTTCTATTAAGGAGGTAGTTAGCATGAAAAAGACATTGGAGATTATAGGTCTTCCAATAGTAGATTTATCAACGGGGAACGAACTTGGTACAGTTTATGATTTAGTAATTAATGCGGAGAAGGGATCTGCGGATTATTTTATTGTGGATGATGGCTTCATACTTCTTGGAGCAAAGGTTATAGATGCCAGGGACGTAAAGGGAATAGGTGAATATGCTTTGACAGTTGAAAAGAAGGAGGCCATAAAGAATATTATTATGGTTGATTCGGCAGTCAATCTTTATAAAAAGAAAATAAAAGTAAAAAACACAAAAGTTCTTACTCAAAAAGGAAAATTGATTGGAGAAACAGGGGACATATATATAAGTGAGAATGATTGCTTAATATCTGCTGTAGAATTCTATCCTTATGATAAGAAAGCTAAGGCAAGAATAATTCCACGTAAAGGCATTGTTACTTTTGGAGAGAATCTTGTGGTTGTAGTGGACAAGATTAATGAGATACAAGATGCTGAGCTATCTAAAGAATACACAGAAGTAGGCGCAATTCAGGGCGGAGAAGAAAAATTACCTAAGCAGTTTGAGGTAAAAGATGAAGAATTTTCCTACAAGGAGCAAGTTGAAACAAAAAGCGTTGATATTACGCGCGCTCCTGCCAAACAGCAAGAAACTAGGAGCATTCCGAAAAAGGAACTAGCAGATAAAAAAGTAACTGCTCCTGTGGTTGAGAATACTGAAAACCATAGTGTTTCTTCAAAGACAAAGATCGCAAAACAGGAAGAAGTTATTGAAGAACAACAAATTCTTGAAGATGATGCAGCTGAAGCAGTAAACACAGCTTTTGAAGAAGGTATATCTGCAAAAAATGTTTATTATAGACCGGGTGTAAAGCAGTATGAAATTCACAAAAAACAAGCAGCTGAGAACTTAAAGAAAGAACAGCCCAAATCATCAGAATTATTTGAACTTAAACAACGTGAGTATCTGCTTGGTAGGAAAGCAACAAAGGAAATACACGATAAAATGGGCAACAACATACTAAGTACTGGAGATTTGATAACAGAAGAGACTATGAATAAGGCTAAGGAATCAGGAAAATTTATTGAACTGGTAATGAACAACAGGCCCTAAAATCAATTTTGTCTGCAAAATAAAAGAGTATTTTAGTGTGGAATAAAATAAACTAAGGGGGTTAGTAATGAAAAATTTAACAAAAATCCTAATTTTATGTACGATTTTTATGTTTTCTTATGGTTCATTTGCATTTGCGGCAGAGGCATTGAATAAAGTTGTTGAAAATAAGGACGTAAATATTATTATTGATTCAAAATCGGTAAAATTTGATGATGTTGCTATTACCAAAAACAACTGGACTCTATTACCTCTTAGAGCTATACTGACTAATCTTGGAGTTCAAAACGACAATGAACATATTGCTTGGAATAGCAAAGAAAAAAGTGTTACTATCTATAAAGACAATATAAAGTTGTACTTAAAAGTTAATGATCAAACGGCGTACATAAATGGTAAAGCTGTTGCATTGGATATAGCACCTGTTGTTTATAAAAATAAGACTTATATACCTACAAGATTTGTTTCCCAAAGTTTAGGAAACAAAATTGTGTGGGATAAAGATACAAAAAGCATTATAATAACTGACGAAAATGAATTCAAACAAGTAAAAGAAATATTGGAAAACTCAATGTCTAAAATGAAGATGACTAAAGGGTACATTATGAAATATATACTTAATGATTCCAATTCATATGCTGGTGAAAGTTACACTATAGAGCTAAAAATTAATACAGATAAGAAGATTTTTTATGGAAAGCAACAATATGATGGGGACGATACTAATCAAGAGATTATATGCACAAACGAAAAAACATATCAAAAGACCAGTGATGAAACTCAATGGACAATAGAGGAGTTGGATAAAACTTCAAAGGAGGATTATCTTAAATTCTTCAACGTAGAAAATTTTGTATCTGTAATTAATGATTCATTTATAGCGGGTATGAAAAAAATCAAAGATGATGATGAGTCGCAAGAAATTGTATTGAGCGGAAAAGCTTATCCTGTTACTATACCCAGCAAAGCAGAGATGCTTTCGTTGTTATATGAAAATAAGGCAGAAGATTTTATGACAACAATAACTATTGATAAAAAAACCGGTTTCATTAAAAAAGTATTATTTGAAATATACTTAAATAATGTGCAAAGTGGAACATCAGAATCAATTTCTAGTACTTCTGAATTCAGTTTCCCTGAAGAGGAAATTGAAATAAAATTACCGGAAGTAAAAGATTCTACAAATTAATTTCAAATAAAATACTGACTTGATATCAAATAAAAACCACCCAAGGGTGGTTTTTATTTGATGAATATTATTATCATTTATGATTTAAAATAATCATTTATTACTTCAATTGCATTGTATTCAATCATCTTTGTCCCGTATTCATTCAGGAATCCATCTACGAAAGAGGAATTGTTTATTTTTGTTGCATATTCACTCATGAGTGAATCGAAATAATCAGGTTTAGTATTGGCTATTGCTGTGTTTGTCATAAGAAGGTAATAGCTATCTTCATATTTGTAAAGGGTGCTATCGCCAGAATAAGATTCTGAGATACTGCCCACAACCTTACATAAATCTTCAAATTCGTCGAAAGAGTATAGAAGAATTCCGGAAGAAACCTTTTTGCTTTTCTTTTTGGTTTTGAGCTCTGAACGTTTAAAACGATTACGAATATATTTTTGTATTGATTCAAAATCTCCGTCTTCTTCCACTTTGGTAAGTGTAATTACAAGATTGTCGCCTGAACCTGGAGTAGCTTCTATAAAGAGCTGGGCATCAGCGGCGGAAAACCCGAATTCCGCTTCTGCTTGATGAAGCATATCCCAGAATAAGACTTGGGCTTGAGGAGAGTTGTATGTCAATGCAGAAAAATCCAGATTGCGTTCATGCAAATCGGATGTTGAGAGAGTTACTTTAATTTTATTGTCACTAATCTTTTCAATTTTCATAATTATCACCAAACTTTGAGGGGCTTACTAGATTTTCAAGCCCTTTTTTTTATTATACATTTTATATATATATATGCAAAGTATAAAATATTGGTTTTTTACTCATTTATCCGAATCAATTATATATTACTTGGCTCAGGTCTGTATTATTCCTCATATTATGCAATATCATAAGTGTTTGCGAACAATTAGCTAATATTAGTTGAAATGGTTATTATATAAAGGTATAATATGTTTAAAAAGTTAGAATGAATAGTGAGGGATTTCGCAGATGGTTTATAAAGAGAAAAACCCCTTGATTCTCATTGCACTTCTAGTGGCGGGACTGGTTATCGGAGGTGTTCTAGGAGACTATCTAGGTGCCAATAGGGATTTCGAGGTTTTAAAAAGAGGGTTCGAGTTAGGTATTTCCCAACCTTTTAGTTTGAATCTTGGAATACTTGATTTCAGCTTTGGATTCATGCTCAGGGTGAATATTGCAAGTGCGTTGGGCATAATTGCTGCAATATTTATATACAGAAAAATTTAGGAGATAATTATGCTTGAGATTGTTTTGGCTTCCTCATCTCCAAGAAGGAAAGAGCTGCTTGAACAACTGGGGTTGAAATTCAAGATAATTTCCAGTAATGTTGATGAAACTGCAGACGAAGATGATGTTTGCTTGTTGGCAGAAAAACTTGCAGAAATAAAGGCGTATGAAATTGCCCGGAACTTAGATCCCGGGTATTTAGTTATTGGAGCAGATACGATAGTCTGCATAGATTCAGAAGTTTTAGGAAAACCGAAGGATGAAGCAGAAGCATTTAATATGCTCAGGAAACTTTCAGGCAAAACCCATAAAGTAATAACCGGTATTGCTCTTATTGAATCATTCTCTGGTCGTAAAATTATTTCACACGAAGAAACTCTGGTTAAATTCAGAGACCTTGAAGACCAGGAAATCATGAGATATATAAAAACTGGAGAATCTATGGACAAGGCTGGAGCTTATGGGATACAAAAGGTAGGTGCTGTTCTAGTTGAAAGAATAGATGGCTGCTATTTTAATGTAGTAGGCCTTCCATTAGCAAAATTAACACAAATGCTAAAAGAATTTGATATAAAGGTTCTATAGAGAGAATCGGGAATCCAAATAATCTGAACAGGGTGAGTATTAATGGCAGATGAAAGACTCAGAATAAAGGATATCCCGGAGAATGAAAGACCATATGAAAGACTTGAAAAATTTGGCGCTCAGGCATTATCAAATGCCGAATTATTGGCAATAATTATAAAAACAGGGACAAGGGAAGAAACTTCTCTCGATATATCTCAAAAGCTACTTAGGATGGATGAAGAAGGAGAAGGCCTGGCTTTCTTAAATGCAATAGCTCTTGAGGAACTGCGGAGTATTAAAGGAATTGGGAAAGTAAAAGCAATACAGCTTAAGGCGATTGTGGAATTTTCAAAGAGATTCGCTGGAGGTTGTAAGAATACCAGGGCTGTTATTACTTCACCAGAAGATATTTCAAGATTGGTTATGCAGGAAATGAGATGCTTGAAACAGGAAGAATTAAGGATTTTAGTTCTTAACTCCAAAAATTTTGTATTAAAAACATATACTGCTGCTTTGGGAGGATTGAATTCTTCTGGAGTAGAAGCAAGAGAAGTTTTCAAGGAAGCGGTTAAAAGCGGAGCGGCAGCAATAGTTCTTGTCCATAATCATCCCAGTGGTGATCCCCAGCCTAGTAAGGAAGACATAATATTTACCAAAAGAATTGCAGAGGGGGCACAAATATTAGGCATCAAGATGCTTGACCACGTAATTATAGGAGACGGTATTTTCGTCAGCCTGAAAGAAAGAAACCTAATTTAGCCGGACAACCCGGATTAGAAATTTAGAAAGGAAGATAATAATGAGTTTTTTTTCTAAGGACATCGGCATTGACCTCGGAACAGCTAACACTTTGGTTCATGTGAAAAACAGAGGTATCGTTATCAGAGAACCTTCAGTTGTTGCAATCAATAAGAGAAATATGGAGGTCTTAGCTGTTGGTCATGATGCCAAGGATATGATAGGCAGGACACCAGGGAATATTGTTGCTGTAAGGCCGCTTAAAGATGGGGTAATTGCGGATTTTGATGTAACTCAGGCAATGCTCAAGCATTTTATAAAAAGGGTTACAAATGTTAATATATTTTCAAAGCCAAGAGTTGTAGTGTGTGTTCCTTCTGGTGTTACAGAAGTTGAAAAAAGAGCAGTTGAAGAAGCTACATACTCAGCTGGTGCTAGAGAGGCGTATCTTATGGAAGAACCAATGGCTGCCGCGATTGGTGCGAATCTTCCTGTTGGGGAACCTTCTGGAAGCATGGTTGTTGATATTGGCGGTGGAACAAGTGAAGTTGCAGTAATCTCTCTAGGAGGAATTGTAACTAGCAAATCTCTGAGGATAGCCGGAGATGAATTGGATGAAAGTATAGTTAATTATATTAAAAGAGAATACAATCTTATGATTGGAGAAAGAACGGCAGAAGAAATCAAGATAAATGTTGGTTCTGCTTATCCAAGAATGAAGGAAGAATGGGTGGAGATAAGGGGAAGAGATTTAATGACCGGCCTCCCCAAAAATATTGATATTTCTTCTACAGAAATACTTGATGCGCTTAGAGAATCAGTTAATGCCATTATAGACGCAATAAAATTAACACTTGAGAAAACTCCCCCAGAGCTTGCAGCAGATATTATGGACAGAGGAATAATGCTTACTGGTGGCGGAGCTCTTTTAAGTGGATTAGACAGATTGATAAATGAAGAAACCGGAATGCCTGTGAATATTGCGGATAGACCTCTTGATTGTGTAGCATTAGGAGCAGGTAAGGTTCTAGATGAAATCGAAACGCTGAGAAGGGTATTAATATCTCCGAAAAAACTTAGATAGAGGGGGCGCGGCAAGTGTTAGCCCGACTTTTCAAAAACAAAATATTCTGGTTGGTTATAATTACGGTTGCCAGCCTAGTTACGCTTGCTTATACATCAAAAAATCGAGCAAGCATTTCATTTTATGAGAAAGTGATAGATTATGTTTATAGCCCTGTTCAAAAAGGGTTTGCTTATATTGCAAAGAATACCCAGAATACCCTTGAATATTTTAATAATGCAAAAATGATTACTGATGAGAATAATACACTTAAGACAAAAATCCTTGAACTTGAAGAAGAAAATAGGAAACTTGCGGGTTTTGAATATGAGAACCAGAGATTAAGGGACATTTTGGACGTGAAAGGCAAATATGAAAATTACGATATGGTAACTTGCGGAATTATTGCAAAGGAATCAGGTAATTGGTTTAATATATTCACTATAGATAAAGGAACCAATAATGGCATCAATTATAATATGGCGGTTGTAACTCCAAAAGGTATTGCAGGACAAGTTGTTTCAGCGTCGCCGTTTTCGGCAAAGGTAATGTCAATAATAGACAACGGAAGTTCAGTTAGTGGAAGGCTATCAAAAACAAGAGACCTGGTAATACTGCGCGGTGATTTAAAATTAAAAGATGATGGTCTTATAAAAATGCTGTACATACCAGTTTCTGCTCAGATTGCTGATGGAGACATTATTGAAACATCTGGAATTGGAGGGATATATCCTCCGGGAATAATGATTGGGAAAGTGAAAAATGTTGACAATGAAAAACCAAAAGCTTTAAGATATGCTGTTGTTGAGCCATCAGTTGATTTTAAGAAACTTGAAGAAGTTGTAGTGCTAAAGCCTAAGTGATTGGCTATTAGCTGCGGGCTAAAACTAAAAGCCAATACATATGGAGGGTTATTTTGAAATTAATAGTCACTGCCTTAACATTTCTAGTGGCAGGCATGCTTCAAACAAGTTTTTTTGATTATATTAGAATATTTGGTGTGGAACCGAATCTTTTTCTGGTTCTGATTATTTGTTTTTCTTTGCTGGAAGAGAGCTTGGAGGCGGGCTTTATCGGTGCAATTGCGGGTATAATCGAAGATGCAGTAATTGGTATTTCACTAGGAGGATATACTCTTTTAAACACTTTCTTAGGAATATCAATAGGTTCACTTAACAAGAGGTTCGTAAGAGAAAATTTGCTTGTTTCAATTTTGTTTGTGTTTATTTTTTCATTAATATATGAAGGCGTATTTTATTTTATTATATTTTATTTTTCAGGGCAGCAAGACATATTTTATGCATTTGAAAAAATAATTTTTCCTGAATCCATATACAATGCGGCAATTACGATAATCGTATTTCCTTTTGTGCTATGGATTGATATGTGGATGAAAGATCATACAAGAGCTTTACGGAAGTATTAAACTTAGCAAGAAAATGGAGTGATAAGTTATAAATACCGATAAAGATAGAATAGTAAGGTTCAGAATTATATATTTAATTATTATAATTGTTGGCATAGTAATTATCGCTCAGCTTTTTAGATTGCAGATAATTCAAGGTGAAGAATACAGACTATCCTCTCAAAAACGTCTTTTCAGAGATGCGGAAATCAAAGCACCTCGGGGAGAGATTTTCGATCGAAATGGTATAATTTTAGCCACAAATCGAGATGCATTCAATGTGGAAATAATGAAGACATCGATAATGCCAGAGAGCCTAAATACGATGATTTTGTCTCTTGTTAAAGTGCTTGAAAAAAATGGGGATACATATAGAGACAATTTCCCAATGTCTGTCTCTCCAATTAGATTGGATTTAAGAGAGGGAGCTGATGACCAATCTTCGGAAATTCAGGATTTCTACAGGAGCTTTAAAATAAAAAACACAAACATGTCTGATGTTGAGCTTTTTAAAAGTATAAGGCAGTTTTATAATATCGATAGTAGCATTAATACGGTAGATGCCAGAAAAATAATGGCTGTGAGATATGAGATGGGTTTGCAGCCATTAAGCCCTTTTGATCCGGTTCTTATCGCAGTAGATGTTTCAAAAGAAACAGTCGCAGAGTTGGAAGAAAGGCACTTGGATTTTCCAGGCGTAACCATTTCGGTCGAACCAGTCAGAGAATATCCGAATGGCTTATCTGTTGCACATGTTATCGGATATATAGGAAAAATAAGCGAAAAGGAATTAAATAACCTTAAAAATGCGGGCTATAACCATAATGATGTAATCGGGAAAAGTGGAATAGAGAATATATTTGAAGGATTTTTGAAAGGTACGGATGGTATTAGAAAAGTTCAAATGGATTTAAATGGAAGACTTACCGAAGTGTTTGATACTAGTATTTCTGGAACAGAGGAAAGCTCAACTAAGCCAGGCGATAATATATATCTTACAATAGATTACAACTTGCAGAAAATTGCAGAAAAATCACTAGAAGAAACCATAAAGTTGATTAACTCAGGCGGATTTAAGGACAAATTTGATGATGCTCAAACGGGTGCAGTTGTTGCAATGGATGTAAAAACTGGTGAGATACTTGCGCTGGCAAGTTATCCGGCGTATAATCCGGCAATTTTTGTTAAAGGTGTTTCTAAGAAAGATTGGGATACCTTAATGGATAGAGAATTAACTCCATTAAGGAACAGGGCGATACAGGGATCGTACTCTCCAGGTTCAACTTATAAAATGATAACAGCAATAGCTGCCATGCAGGAAAAAAAAGTTACGCCTGGAGAGAAAATTCTCGATGAAGGTATATATAAAAAGTACAAGGATTATCAGCCAAAGTGCTGGATATGGAGTAATGGTCACTCTACTCATGGATGGGTTGATATAACAAAGGCAATTCAGGTATCCTGCAATTACTATTTTTATGAAATGGGATATAGAACTGGTATAGATAACATTAATAAATATGCTAGAATGTTTGGACTAGGCAGTAAGACGGGGATTGAATTACCTGCGGAAAACAAGGGGGTTCTTGCAGGGCCGGAGTATAAGAAGTCGAAAGGTGAAAAATGGTACCCTGGGAATACTCTTCAGGCAGCAATAGGACAGGCGGATTATTTGTTTACTCCTGTTCAAATGGCAAACTATATTTCTACGCTTGCAAATGGAGGAATAAGAAACAGACCGCATCTTCTTAAAAAGATATCAAATTGGAAGGGAGAGCCGATTGATAATAAAGAGGTGAATTTGCTTCTCGAAACAAAATTAGGTATAAAAATAAATGATAAACCAGAAGTTCTAAATCTTGATAAACAGTATATAAAATATATTTTTCAGGGAATGGAATCGGTTACTGGCGATGCAGGAGGAACTGCTTATGGAACATTTGCAAACTTTCCAATAAAGATCGCTGGTAAGACCGGAACTGCACAGGTCCGTGAATATAATAAGAACACAGGAAAAAAGAAATCGGACAATGCATGGTTTGTTGGTTTTGCGCCTTATGATGACCCGAAGATTGCGGTTGCTGTAATAATAGAAAGCGGTGGC
>Ga0074198_1001378_pt1 | contig 16231 bp, 8 predicted proteins | sample EPASupsiteSAE323_FD_64527 | JGI IMG/M metagenome (GOLD analysis project Ga0074198, IMG submission 64527) | Bioremediated contaminated groundwater from EPA Superfund site, New Mexico - Sample SAE3-23 | ecosystem: Environmental > Aquatic > Deep subsurface > Groundwater > Contaminated ...
ACAACTTTTGGGTTGACAAAATGATAATGGCAGGTCACATGCTTTGTTGAATCTTAGGGGTTGACAGAAATGGAATGGTGATTTTATGTAGAATCTTTTGGGTTGACAAGCTAAACTTTTCCGGTGATATATATCGGGGTGGCCCTGCTGGACCTGCCAGAGCCTTTACCGGATGCCTGTTTCCTGAAAACGTAAAAACGCCGCCCCCACTAAAAGCGCTCATATACCGTCTTAATACAGCTTTAACTATTAGCTATATATACAAAGTACTTAAAAACGTTTTAAAGCTAAGACAAGCTGAATTACAGCGGTTTAAAATGAGGTTATTGCTTTGCAGCAGTGGGGCGGCGTTTTGTTTTCATAAATAGTTCCCGGATTATTGTTCCCGGGATGGCTGTAAAAACGGCCGCCCCGAGAGAAAATACCCATTCATGTTTAAAAATAACAGCAAAAACACTAGTACACATAGCAGGAATAAAAGATGGTTGATTGAATTGCTGCTTTGTCCAGCATAAATACAAAAACACCCACATATATTACTCGGTAATAAGCGCTGAGTAATCCCATTATATCAGGATTTCCCGGCCGGTAATATGTGAGGGTGTTGTGTATGTAATACATTCAATAATTGTGCTTAAAATGGCGATTTGGGGGCCTTTGAGGGCGGGCGTGAAGTAATTTATTAACCCTTTGTCAATAACCCCGTCCCCATGACACTCCTCTTCACACGAGCCATATGTTTATATTTTGTCTATTATAATATATATTATAGCAATAATTGGTATAGCCACTAAGCCAGCAATTAACGATTTTTTGTGTTGTCCTTTATCACCCCAACCAGTAACGCTGTCAATGAGGAGACTTATCATGGCCCATCCAACAATTACTTCTGCAATGGTTTTAATTGTATCAATCAAATTTTTCACCCCTTAATATTACTTACCGATCCAACCTCTGATCATTTTATATTTATTATAAACACCAATGACACTTGAAGGTGAGAACATTTTGACTTTGCTTACTTCAGATAATGAGTTTTCAACGTCTTCACTTGCCTTAATGTCAACTCCGGTTTTAGGCAACAGCCTGGTCCTGACAAATCTCCCGCCATGCATGTCTATAACCGTGATACCCACATCTTTACAGGCTGGGCCGGCAGCTTTAACTGCTCCCGGTATTTCCTGTCTGGCGTTGTTAAGGCTTCCTGGAACCTCTGATACCCCTTCAAATAAATCATTCAACAAGACATTGTTTTCAGAATCTGGAGCGTTCATGGCTAACAACATTTTATCACTATGATTATTATAATTTGTAGAATAGGCAACTAAACCATTTAATAAACTACTTATGATGCTACTTCCAACAACACTGGCATTAATCGTTGTATTTGAGGCATTTGACGTGCTGCTACTGCTGCTACTGGTACTACTGCTACTACCACCCCACGCAACTGTTGCCTGTGCCCCTCCGCCATGAGTATCCGTTGCTTTTTGACTATAATCAGTATAATCCTTTCCTGGTGCAGTACCTATTTTCTCACCAAACCGATTCCAAACGTCGTGCCCGGTCGGGTCTACATACCCAAGTGGGTCATTATAACAATATGTATACAGGTTTAAACTCAGCGGATTAGTTATCTTTCCCTCATAACTATCCTTCGATATAAACCTTCCTGTTCTTGGATCATAATACCTGGCTCTTAAATAGTAAAGTCCAGACTCGGGATCATAGCTTTGTCCGGCGTATTTGAATTCGTTTGGTACGGTTTCGGTCTGATCCAGGATATTGCCCCATTCGTCATACCGGTAATGGTTGACGATATTTCCGCTGGCGTCAACCATCTGCACCACATCGCCATGTCCGTTATAGAGATAGTAGTAAAGATTGCCGGCGGCGTCTTTTTTGGCGATTAGTTGCCCCGGTCCCCAGATATAACTGGCAATCAGGTTATTACTACCGTCCAACTCCGAGATTATACGGCCTGACGTGTCATAGATATATCTGGTAGTTCCGCCGGAGGTTATCTTCTTGCTGCGCAAGCCTTGCGGACTATATTGATAGGTGGTTTGAGCGCTTCCTACTGTAGTGCCGGTCAGTTGGTTCCAGGGGTTGTAACTGAAGGATATATCAGTCGGCAGATCGGGAACGGTTCCGGTTACTATGCTGCGGTTGCCCCGGGCGTCGTACTGGTATTCAGCAGTGGTTCCGTTGTCTCGGGTGGTTTTGATCAGCCGATTCAATTCGTCGTAGTCATAGCTCTCGCTGAAGGTGTTGTTGCCATAGCTGCTCCGGCTGGTCTTCATATTGCCGTCTTTATCATAGGTGTACTCGAATTGGGATAGTAAGGTGGAGTTTTTGGCATTGGTTACTTTGGTCAGCCGATTAAGGTCGTCATATTCTAAATTGCTGGTTATACCGCCGGGGAGGGTAATGGATTTGGTTTTTCCGTCGGGATAGTATTCGTAGGCGGCGTTGTTGCTGCCGAAGCTTACCTGGTTTAGACGGGTTCCGGTATATTGATACCCGGTCTGGTTATTGTCGGGACCAGTAATGCTGGTGACCCGATCCAACTGGTCATAGGTATAGGTGGTCGCCTGGGGAAGACCGTTTTCGGTTTGGGCGGTCAATCTGCCGTATTGGTCATAGGCATAGTTGATACTGTCGTTATCGGTGGTTGATATCGAACTAAGTCCCCAGGGATTGGCTCCGTAAGTGTAAGTATAGGTTTTGTCTCCGGAACATGCCTGGGTTAAGGTCCTGCCCCAACTGTCATAGGTGAGGTTGAATAGGTGATTGCTGGAATCAGTAGCGGTGGTTACCTGGCCTTTGGCGTTATGGTTCCATTTATCAGTAGCGTTGCCGGGGTCTTTTCTCTGCTTTAGCAAGCCTATTTCGTTGTAATCGTAGGAGGTGGTCCGGGCATTGCTGGCATCACTCTGGGTAAAGGTACTCAGTGTTCCGATCTGGTTGTAGGTATAGTCGGTGGCCTGGTTTTTGGCGTCGGTTAATTTGATCAGCCGGTTCAATTGGTCATAGGAAAAAGTAGTGGTCTTTTGTTCGGGATCAGTGTAACTGGTGATGTTGCCCATCAGGTCATATTGATAAGTCTCATTATTGCCGGAGGGCAGAGCGACTTTCTTGATTACTCTTCCGAAAGAGTCGTAATCGGTTTCTACTTTATGTTCGGGGTTAGCCGTTTCACTGGCCAAAAAGTAATTAATGATTCTCCTGGCTCCAGGATAGTATTCGCTTATATTGATATGATTCAATGAGTCTATGTATTTAATTGGATTGCCCCAATTATCGTACTGGCACTGATCGGTATTATTCAGTGCGTCGGTGGCTTTAATACAGCGGCCTTCATTGTCATAGTAGTTTTGGATGACCGGCTGCCAGGTGGAGGTGGTCTCGTCATACCTGCATTCCAGTACCAGTTGCCCGTAAGCGTTGTAGTAATCCTGAAGTTTTTGATATTGATGTTCAACCCCGCTAGTTTTGTCTTTATATAGCATGGATGAATCGATTCGAGTGGTTAAAACTCCGGCATTAGTATCGTAGAAAAGTGTACTGGTGACCCCGGGAGTATAGCTTATCTGCAGATATACTTCGCAGTTGTTGACATCAGGCAGCCTGATCTTGATGATTCGGCCTAAATTGTCATAAGTATATAAAGTAGATTGGTTCAACGGATCGGTGGTGGATGATGCCAATCCATGGAGCATGTCGTAGGTCTTCCGGGTGGCCGAGTTCTGTGCGCTGCCGTTTTCATCGGTGTATGAGGTGCTTATCTCGCTGGGGTAAGCGTAACTGCTGTCTGCCCCATAGGTGATGGTACTCTGCGCCTGACCGGTTTCCAAAGGCTTGGTTACTGTCATGGCGGTAATCTTATGGTTGTTGGCCGAGTCAGGCGTATAGGCACAGGTGGTGGTCTCGCCTTTCGGATTCGTATGGGTAAGAATTCTGCCGTCGGTATTGTAGGTCCAACTCTCGTTCAGGGTGACGCTGCTGCTTTGGGTATACTGCTTCTGGGTAACCAGGAATTTATTGTTGGGATCGTTATAGTTATATGTTATGGTGAATCCGTCTTTGACTTCCTGGGTTATCCCGCCCCAGTCATTGAAGGTCCTGGTGGTGGTGCTGGTGGCGGTTTCACTGGATTGTGTATCATAGTCAACAGTAGTAATGGTCTGCGGCTTCATCTTGAACCGTGAATCAAAATCTTGATAATATACGTAGGTGGTCTTGACTCCGTCGGAAGCGTTGCTTTCTAACTGCCGGCCGGCTTGATCAAAGGTGTTTCCGGTGGTTAAGCCTTCGGTTTGTTCATCGCTGGTATAGTTTTTAATAGTATTGATGTAGGTTTTAGCCGGTTGGAAGTAGTATTGATTGGTATGGTCGCCGTTTATTACACAGGTTTCCCGGTTCATATGAGCGCTTTCGCCTTGACTGGTCTTGAAGGTATCGTAGCGTTCGGAAACTACATAATCTTCATTGCGCCCGGACGGGCTCATTAGCAAGCGTAGCTTGGGGATGTAGTTGTAATATGAATTGCTTTCGGGATATTCAACTTTGCTCAATAGAAGCATGGTATCCTGCGGTTTATTGTCACCGCTGGCAAAGGACTGGCTACCGTAATCAAATTTAACGTTGGCTGGGGTATAGGTGAACTTATCGCTGTTGTTCATGGGATCTACATATTCTGTGAGCCGGGGTTCCTGACGGGTTTGCTGGGTTAACGTTCCGGTATCGGAGTCCCGGTGGTTATAGGTATAGATGAAATTATCCTTCTTGTATTTAACGGTCAGATTTCTGGCGGCATTACTGGGATCGGTGACGGTGACGGTTATTTCAGTGTCATTGCTGTAATCAAAGGTTAATGTACGGCCAACTGAATCGTAAATGTGGCTGATGAAGGGATAGACGGTTCCATTGATAGTGCGGTCGACATGGTCAAACCGTATTTCATTCCCGCAGCGGTCTTTCATTCCTAATAGCCTGCCATCATCGGCGAAGTAGACCTCATTCAGATCGCTGTCGATAAAGACGTAAGCGGCGTTCATCTGCCCATTGCTATAGCTCCTACCAAGCTTGCCTATCTCACCGAAGATAACGTCTTTGCCCTGATAGTCTTTTAAATTGCCATAAACCGGGTTGTCGGGGGACTTGACTTCGTAAGCTGCTCCGTCTCCGTCAAAATAGGTAAGAAAGGTTCTGTTATTGCCGGGGTCGGTTTGTTTTTCAACAGACGGAAAAGAGAATGACCAGCCGGTACCCAAATCATACCGGGATCTTAAGTAGTTTACGTTATCCGCGTCAAGATAGCTGGTAACATTCATTGTGCAGCAGAATTCACCGCCCTGAGCGGTCCCAGCGGCAACTAAATATCCGGTACATCCGGCGTCATCGGCATATCCTGCTGCGGTAAGATTGGCGGAGCGGCTGTCGGAAAAGGGGCCATACGTTTTGGTCGTGTTATCATCATAAGCTAAAATTGCATAATAGATCGTGGTTCCCGCCGTTGCAGCTTCTGTGGCGGGCTGTAGATCAAGTATCACCTTCTTCTGTCCGAGAATGGTTTGGGCGGTGGTGAAATAACGGCCCAGATTAAGATCAAAACCATCGCGCCCGGGTAAGGTGAGGTCATCGTAGCTCAGGGAAAGCGTACCGGATTGGGGATCGATGCTCTCAGACGCTCCATTGCGGTCGGCTAAAAAGGGTTTATCGCTTTGCGTACCGGGGCGTTTTCCGGCCAGTCCGTTGATGAAGCCCTGTATTTTGCCCTTATCAGGGGCCTGAGCACTGGCCGCGCCGGATTCCAGGAGGTTTAATAGCGAACTATTACTTGTGGTTGCCATGGCTGCCATCAATCGCATTGGTGAATTTTGTTGGGTATTTGATACGTTTTCTCCCTCGTATACTACTTCCCCGACCGCACCTAAAACCTGAAAGCGTCCCACAGTTATCAGCGGGGGAGGGGTCTCCTCGTTACTATATACAGTATTGGTTACCGTGCTTTCCTCTGTGGTGGTCTCACTCGAAGATAGGTCGCTGGTAGATCCGCTGGCCTGGTTGGTAACTTCAGTTCCGGTCTGATCCGTAGTCTGACCGGTTGAATCTGAAGTGCTTGATTGAACTACAGTGCCGGCTCCTTCATCAGCTTTAACAATACCCGGACAGACACCAACCATGCCTACCATCATGGTTATACAAAGTAAGACCGCAATCCATCTTGTTTTTCTCATTATCCCTCTCCCCTTATATCCCGATCGGGTACGCATTAATGTCATTTATCAATTGCTACTCAATTTAATTTTTACGGACTTTGCCACATTCGAACAAGGTTGCCGTTGCTGTCGTATTCGCAATTATAGGTTTTGCCAGATGTAGTGGTCACGGTTATTATTTTGTTATTTGGTCCATACTGGTAGGTTTGTTGGTCTCCCAGCTGGTTTTTAACCGCCTGGTTGGTCAGTGCCCCGGCACTAGCTCCATTTGTGTTCTTAACAGGATTAGTGCCCGGAGTATAGGTTAGGGTTACAGTATCACCAACTTTTACTGATGTTGATAGATTTAAGGTTACAATTTTATTATTGATTGCTATTGTGGTGGGTGTCGTATTGGTCTGGTTTATCTTAACCGTGTAACTATTTATATCAGGTATGGAAGCAGTGTTTAGGGTATCTGAATATTCGATGGTTAAAGTTGCACCGGTTGCTGTGGCTTTAATTAAAGTCGGAGGTGGATTAGCAGCTACCGTAACATTACAGGTGTCGGTAAAGTTACCGGCTTCTGTGGTGACGGTTATAGCTGCGGTTCCAACCGCAATAGGTGTAACCACACCATTGTTGACACTGGCTACGGCGGTATTATTTGAACTCCAGGTTATATTTTTATTGGTGGCATTACTAGGAGTAACTGTAGCAACCAGTGTACCGGTAGCTGTCCCGGCGATTAGGGACATTGTGTTCTGATTTAGCGTTACTCCGCTAGTTTCAGTTAAAGTAGTGGCACTTGCAGCAGTAGAGTATGTTGATTCATTTCCTACCGCGTCCCTTAGTTTAAATTTATATGTATATTGAGTGCTTCCGGTTAAACCAGTATCTGATAAATCGTCAACTCTCCAGGGGTTAATGTCGGTCCCGTTTCTATTAAACAGAATAGGGTTGGTACCTAAACCGGAAGTTATTCCGTTTACAGCAGGATCGGTTCCTCCGGGAGAATGGACTGTTATTTTGCTGGAGCTATTAACGGTTAAAGTAGGGCATCCGGAGGGTGTTGGACCGGTCTTATCCATTTTAAACGGTATTCCAGCTTCAGCTGTTTTGGCCCCCCAATTATCAGCGGCCCATACATAAAGGGTATGATTTCCTTCAGTGCAGGAGGCGACCGAAACTGCTGTGTCCGCAAACGTTTTTGCGCTGCCATTGGGTGTCACTCCCGGCAAACCTGTACCTGTATTCCCTGAGTCGCCATCTATGCGATAGTATACGGTAACGGTATCGCCTGTATCGGTATCGTTGACAGCGCCGGATAGGATTAAAGTATTGTATCCGTTAATTGCTGAACGGATCTGACCTGCAGCTGGGGCTGTTATCGATATGGTGGGTGCTACTTTGGTAATTATATTATCAATATATTTAACCGGGGTGTTGGCTACGCTATTGCCGTTTCTGGTGGTTGCCCAGACTTCATAGGCAGTGCCTATCGCTAGACCTTCTACTGTACGGTTGGCAGTAGCAGAATTCCAGTCCGAAGTTCCTGCAGCAGTCCCTCCAGCTCCAGCCCCTTTTAACTTGACTTCGATCTTAAATTGAGGAATTGTGCCGTTAGATGTGTTATTTGCGATATCAAAAGTTAAACTGGTGCCAGTCGAAGCGGTCTTAGTTATTCCTGAGGGGTTCGAAGCAATCGTATAGGCCGATGCTGCTGCTGAATATCCTGATATGTTTCCATATACATCACGGGCTCTAACTGTGTACGTATACTGCGTATTGGGAGTCAAGCCGGTATTTGTTAGTGCAGCAGCTCTCCAGGTATCTATATCGGCTCCGTTACGGTTAAAAAGATAAGGAGCTGCATTGAGACCGACTCCGCTATCGCTGGCGCTGGCGGTTACCTGCATTGAAGTGCTGGTTATTTCTGATATAGTTGGAGCTGATACGGTGGGAGGTGTTTGGTCAACAGTGATGGAACTAGAATGTGCTGAAGTAATATTACCCCACTGATCAAGGCCCCAAACATAGACTGTATGAGTACCGTTGCTAAGGCTGGGTAAGCTTATGTCGGCACTGGCAAAGGATATGGCAGTGCCATTTGCAGTTATATAATCTGCGTTGCCATCATTACCGCTTTTACCGGTTGTCAAGGGTACATAAGAAGCTGAACTGTAGTTGCTGTTATCTATGGCATATTTCAAGTAGTTTTTATCACCGCTATAATCGGATATGGTACCGGTAATACTCATAGTTGTGCTACCTACCCTTGGTGATGTTAGGTTAATATTTGGTGGGGCTCCAAAAACAGTGAATACATGACCAGCATAAGAACCGTTGCTAAGTCCTATTGGAACACTGTTTGGATTCGTTGTGGTTTGCCAACAACCGTAGCGACCATCTTGCCAATAATACGTTGCTCCTGGAATACTAGTAAAAACATGACCAATACAAGAATCGTCGTTAAGTCCAATTGGAACACTGTTTGGATCAGTTGTAGTTTGCCAACAATTGTAGCGACTGCTTCTCCAATAATATGTTGCTCCTGGAAGACTAGTAAAAACATGACCAACACAAGAACCGTCGTTAAGTCCAACTGGAACACTATTTGGATCAGTTGTAGTTTGCCAACAATTGTAGCGACTGCTTCTCCAATAATATGTTGCTCCTGGAAGACTAGTAAAAACATGACCAACATAAGAACCGTTGTTAAGTCCAATTGGAACACTGTTCGGATCCGTTGTAGTTTGCCAACACCCGTAACGACCATCTTGCCAATAATATGTTGCTCCATAAGCTACAGAATTTTGCTGAAGTGAACAAAATATAACGAATGAAATAATAAATAAAACAACTATTTTTACTACTTTTTTCATAGATCCCCCTAGGTTGTATTACATCTTTTATTTATATTAATCATTCTATATTTTATATTTGTTTCCTTTTGCTTTTTTTGTTACTTTTTGTTACTTCATGAGTTTGTTTGTCGTCAAAAAGATAACATTTCCCTAATATGGCAATACGCTTGAATTTAAGCTATGATTTAATCTGAAATGTATTGATTTATCCAAGAAGCATAGAAATAGGCGAGATGTTTTCTCGATGGGGAAAACTTACGCAGTACTAGATAGATGAGCTCATTTCTATGGAAAACACGGTGGTGAACCCGAGTATGATAACTGTCCCTATCGGGGTGTATTTGGACAGTACCGTTTATTGTATGATTACATCCGTGAACCAAAACCTTGCCCAATTAGTTTGCTAAAAGATTAAGATTACATGATGCCTCTACATCGCATCTTTACCATTGTGCATACAATAAATCAGCATTGAAAACCTACAACAAGGTTCCCATAATATATGCTTTTTGAACCTGGATACCTTCATCGTTTTTACTTCCGGCCTTTGAAAAGGTAGGTAATAAAAAAACCTTCAAAAAAATATACTTGAATCTAATTCAATCTCTTGAAGTAGATTCAAAGATATTTGACACTAATTTTGACACTAAACAGCTCGTAATACAAAGGGATAAGAAGGTATGAATCGGGATAACTCTTGCGTTAAGGTGTGATAGATTGGGACATTAAAGGATGTGTAGGAGTAGCTCATGCTGCTCATGAATTTCCTCCGGAGCCGGGTGCGGAGGTTCGATTCCTCTCAGGCGTACCATCGAATAAATCGGCACTTTCGCTACAACCGAAAGTGCTGTTTTTAGTTTTTGCAAAGTTTGATAGTAGTATTTAAAGACCTTTTTATAACTTATTGCTTTGGGCGTTAATACTCTTAATAGTGCGATTGTCTAATAAATATCAACAGGAAAAGGTTAATCTTTAAATCCGTATTTTTCACCAGGGGAGCCTTATATTTCACCTGAATATAACCAAAACTTGATTTGGTCCGGTACGTTTCATTACCCGGTAACCTTGATCGGCCTTGGTGGCGATACCATCGGCGTTCGGATAACAGAAGCCGTTTACTTCACAGGTACCATCTTCTCTTACGCGCAGTTTGCCCATCAGGGCGACCGGTGCCCATTCTGGTCGTTGAAGGCGTGGAATATAAGTCTTGCTGTTGTCAAATTCGGGATTTATCACCGGACGATTTTCGACATGTTCAGGATATACAACATTACCCTCCTGATCCATAATTGCCGGTACTAATGTCTCCTGGTAGATTTTCCGCCCCCAATCATCAGTTAAGTAGGTGCCATGCCATCTCAGTTCTCCACCGTCGGCCAGAAACGAGGGAGTGGCACTGGTAACCCCGAGAATGTAAGTGTCATCTGGGGTTGCCTTCCGTATCTGATCGCCCTCCAGGGTTACAAAATAACCGCATTCAATTGGATTACCACCAACGGTTTCAAACATCTCAGCATAGTCGGCGCCCCCCCCGATCCACGCACCGTCACAAACCCCATTGCCAGTCACCCCGGATATATATGCGGCCAGTAGAGTAGGCCCTATCGGCTGTCCATTGGCGAGATGCCAGGACCACGGATGGATAGCCGAACCATTTTGCCCCATGATGTGGGCACCGGGTAGACTGTTAGTCGAAGTGTATAGACCTTCTGCATGGGAACATACGCCGTTAGCCACAGTATAGTTGCCTTCCGCATGGGAAGCGTCACCGCTGGCGGTAGCTCCCCCCCCTTCGGCATGAGAGAATAAACCGCTGGCTGTACTATAACCGCCTTCGGCATGGGAAGACCGACCGCTGGCGGTAGTATGATCACCTTCGGCATGGGAAATTTCGCCGCTGGCGGTAGTTCCAATACCTTCAGCATGGGAGGCTATCCCGCTGGCAGTGGCGAGGAATCCTTCGGCATGAGATTCAGTGCCCGTCGCCTTGGTGTCAACCCCTTCGGCGTGGGAGGCCAAACCGGAAGTAATGTTAGAGTAGCCTTCAACATGGGAAAACGGAGCTGTGGCTATGGTATTGCGGCCCTCGGCATGGATAGGAAACAGGAGGTACTTCTCTTCTTTAATAACATATTTCCAGTCATTATCTATAGTGGCAGTTGTATCAAGTGTAATGGTATTACCGGCGATGGCTATGATTTCAATGTCCTCCAGGGCTTGAGCATCAGCCATTTTTACAGTTATGAAGTCGCCGAATGATAATTCGGTGGTATTATCCAGGGTTACAGTCTTGTTGGTGTCATCAAAACCGGTAATATGGTATAACGTACCCTGCATAGCTAGCGAATACTGACCTTCAGCGTGGACAAAATTGGTTTTGGCCATGGTTTGAAAACCCTCGGCATGTGAAATATCACCCCGGGCTAGGGTTTCGTAGCCTTCAGAATGGGCGGCATTAGCGTTGGAACTGGTATTTACGCCTTCAGCATGCGAAGCATAGCCAAGGGCAGTGTTGCTGTCACCTTCGGCATGAGCACTGCCTCCAGTGGCCCGGGTCTGAGATCCTTCGGCATGGGAGGCATTGCCGTTGGCTATAGTCCTGAAACCTTCGGCATGGGAATTATCACCGTTAGCCTGGGTGTTGCTACCTTCCGCGTGAGAATGGAGCGCATTGGAAGTGGTTTGGCTGCCTTCGGCATGGGAAAAATAACCGATGGCTCTGGTATAAAACCCTTCGGTATGAGAATACCAGCCGGTGGCAGCAGTATTGCTGCCTTCGGCATGAGCGGATTCTCCACTCGCAATAGTATTGTCACCTTCAGCATGGGCTTGATTACCACTGGCGGCAGTATAGTAACCTTCGGCGTGAGAAGCCCATTTGCTGGCAGTAGTATGGTCTCCTTCAGCATGGGAATAGAAAGCGCTGGATGTGGTATTTCCTCCCTCGGCATGGGAAGCATCACTGCTGGCGGTTGTAATGTATCCTTCGGCATGGGAACCGTCACCGCTGGCGGTGGCAGAGGCCCCTTCGGCATGAGAGTACCAGCCGCTGGCTGTACTATACCCACCTTCCGCATGTGAAGATTCGCCGCTGGCTATATTGGAGTATCCCTCGGCATGAGAATATGCTCCATTGGCCAGGGACAGGTATCCTTCTGCATGGGAGGAACCGCCCAGAGCGCTGGTTTCAGAACCTTCTGCATGGGATGCCCAAGCTGCGGCCGCCGTGGCATAGCCCTCGGCATGAGAATCCCATCCTGAGGCAGTTGTTGTATAACCTTCAGCATGGGAGACCGGACCACTTGCTGCAGTTTGATAGCCTTCGGCGTGAGCAGCGAGCTGTGTTGTTTTCGTTAAGTACCCTTCTGCATGGGAAGATCCCCCTTCAGCAATGTTTTCGGAACCTTCCGTATGGGAAGCCCAGCCAGCTGCAACGGATTTGTAACCTTCCGCGTGCGATGCTTCTGCACTGGCAATAGTATTTTCACCCTGGGCACAAGCACATAGTCCGGGAGCATTAACATTGCATTGTGGTGCCTGGCAAGTTCCATTAGACATTACTACCACCCCTTACATGTTCAATAACATATTATTCCGCGATATACTTGAGGGTGTAACCCAAGTATACTGGGATTAGAGCGATAGTAACTAAACGCATAATCCTCTACTCTTTCGAGTATGATTTTGTTTTGCGAATATCATTGCCAAGCCGGGGGGAGGTCGCATGGCAGGCGACAAATCCCAGCCTAGCCTCAACCTCCCAATAGCGGCTGGTCATAATGGAACAGCACCTTGTTGATCTCGAAAATATCATAGTTCCCTCTAGTGATGAAATATTCGATTATGACATCGAATTTCTGGCTATGCGAGAGAGCGAATCCTGCCCGTTCCAACAAGTCCTCTGTTTCATCCAGTTCCAGTTCCAGGGCGACAGCCAGCGCAACAGCAGTTTTCTTGCTGGGCATATAGTTATTGTTGCTGCGAATCTTCGAGAACAGCTTGCGGTCAATATTAGCGCGCTTATACACTTCTACGTCCGTTTTCCCTTTGGCATCGATCAGCCGCAGTAACATTTGGGAAAAAGGCTCATCAAGATGTCCAACCAGATCGTCGAGACCGGCTGAACTGCTGTACAATGTGGTTGATTGAGTTACTTCTTCTAGCTGCAACCTTTCAACATCAAGCAACTGCCTGCGGCGGTTTTGGTCCGTATGTTCGTCCACATAATACTCGTCAATATAGGCGTTGATTTCACCTAGCAGCTTTTCTGAGATCGCTACTGCCGCATTGTCAAATACCACAAGATAGACAGTCATATCGCTATTGAGTAAAAAGCTGACGATGGATGATGTAGCGATAGCCAGGGCCTCATCCTTGGGATAACCGTATATTCCGCTTGATATCAGGGGGAACGCAATGGACTCACATCCATTTTTCTGAGCAAGCATCAGCGAGTTTATGTAGCATGAACGCAGCAGGTCCGCTTCACCATGTTTCCCGTCCTTATAGACCGGCCCGGCGGTATGGATAATATATTTAGCAGGCAGGTCAAAACCGCTAGTAATGACAGCTTCTCCGGTCTTTATCGGCCCGAGACCATCACAGGCAGCCTGTAGATTGACTTCGCCGGCGGCTTTGAAAATCGTTCCGCAAACGCCGCCGCCCATTTGGAGTGCAGTATTTGCGGCGTTGACAATAGCATCCACCCGCATTTTGGTTATGTCGTTCCTGATAATTTCAAATGGCATAGTGACCCTCTTTTCGTATAGCAAAGCTACAGGCTATTCCAGTGTCAATAATTAGCTTCAGTATATATTAAGTGGGTTCCTCCTGGTATTAATACCTGATCAGTTACTGTATTTCAATTGAAGCTACATTACCACTAGTTGGCTTATGCAAAACCTCTTCTCCTTGTATCATTTAAATGTGGGGGTGCCATCAATGAGCAATTTTTCAATCGTTGGTTGATAATTGACGACTAAAAATCTTTCAATAAAGCAGCACAATTTTAATCATCTCAAGCTGATTGAGAGTTTCATCACTTTCCGGTTTGATCCGTTTCATGGTCTTGAATTTCGATCGTGTCTATATCCATATCTAGCAGGTTGACCAGCATAATTTTTTTGCGCAGGATTTCACCTCGGCCTAACAGGACTTTGATTACTTCTGCTGCCTGCAGGCTGGCTATCAGGGCGGGGGTGAAGGACGGGGTGGATATGGTCCTTCTTTCATCTGCATTCTGTACCTGGGCATAGATGGTTTCAATGGTCAGTTCTTCGGGGAATTGCGTGGTGAGCTGACCCATCCAACCTTCTACTGCTCCATGCACTAAGGGTATTCTTAATTCCCGGCATAAGGCGGAGAGTTGTAACCGGTCCGGAACGTTATCCAGGGCATCTACCACTATCCGGTAGCCACCCAGTATGGCCCGGCCCTGCTCCTCACTGAACTTACCCGCTACTGCTTGAAATCTGACCGCCGGGTTCAGCGATACCACTCTGGCTTCCGCTATTTTGACTTTGCTGTGTCCAATCGAGTCAATACTGGACATTAACTGGCGATTGAGGTTATGTTCTTCGAAAACATCGTAATCCCATACCAGGATATTACCCACTCCCAAGCGAGTCAACTGCTCAAGCACGTACCCGCCCAGACCGCCACAGCCAATAATCGCCACGCTGGCCTTCGCCAGCATTTGTTGCTCGGGGGCTGTGATAGTGCCGATATTACGTTGATAACGCAGTGGCATGATACCCCCCTGCATAGCCAGCACTTCCAATTCCGACAGCGGGATGCCTCTCTTTACAGCCAATTCCTGTGCACGTTTTATCGGGAGCGATCCATGATCATCACTGCCCTTGATCGGCATATCAAAAATATCATTATCCCTTTTCATATCAACCACCCGCTACCGGAGGAAAAATAGCCAAAACGTCTCCCTCCTGTAATCTACTTTCCAAAGAGGCATGATGCCCGTTCACAAAGATTATCCCAATATTTCGTTCATTGGCCGTGATCGAAAGGGCGTCCAGGACCTGCAGCACGGTAGTACCTTCCGGGTACTCGATAACATTGGCCTTAAAACGCCCCTTCCGCAGGAAAGCAAACAGTTTGACCGTTACCTTCATCGCTATCCCTCCACCGGGCAGGGTTTTTCAAGCCCTGCCCGGATAGTTTGTGTTATACTCCATGAACTTACTGGCCAGTTCCCGTTTTCTGCAGGTCTCACAGAGCTTTTGGGACTGCTCGAATTCCGGGTGCTTTTCTGCCAGGTATGCTATTTCCGCCTTGGTGGCATAGTATTTCCCGCAATGATCACAGGCCTGCAGTTCAAAGTCTTTATGCCAGATGGATCTCAGCTCATTTTCCTCGACCATTTCTATGGCTCCGGTGGGGCAAACCCGGGCGCAGGCACCGCACCCGATACACACATCGGCCGCCCCATCATAGGGAGTGGCCACCCTTTTCTCGGTTCCCCGCATGATAAGAGAAATAGCACTGGTACCGACCTCTTCGCAAGCCTTGACACATATATTGCATAAGATGCAGCGCTCTTCAGGATTTTCCTGCAGTGACGTTTCGGGGCACCCGTATTCATGATAAAGCTTCTGTAACAGTAGGCTGCCGGAAGCCCGCTTATACAACAACATAATGATATTGCGCCTGATTTTATCGATCACCGGTGTGGAAGTGGCTACCTCGATTTCTTCCCGGATCGGGTAAGTGCAGGCTGCTACCATGCTCTTGCGGCCGCCCTGGTCGACCTCAACCATGCATAGGCGGCAGCGCCCTTCCCCCTTAAAAGCCTCGTGATAACAGAGGGTGGGGATGCTGATCCCGGCTCTCCGGGCCGCTTCCAGCAGTGATTCCCCGTATTCTGCAGTGATCTCCTGTCCATCTACTACTATCTTCATTAGCCCCACCCTCCTCTACTTGACTTTTACGGCCTGGAAATTACAACGGTTGAAACAATCACCGCAGCGGATGCACATTTCCTGGTCAATGACATGTGCTTCTTTCTTCTCGCCGTTGATAGCACTGGCCGGACAATTCTTCTCACATAAACCGCAGCCATTGCACAACTCCGAATCGACATAAAACTGGGTAAGGCTCCGGCAGACCCCGGCCGGGCAACGATGCTCCCGGATATGGCTTTCATAT
>Ga0074198_1001379_pt1 | contig 16223 bp, 12 predicted proteins | sample EPASupsiteSAE323_FD_64527 | JGI IMG/M metagenome (GOLD analysis project Ga0074198, IMG submission 64527) | Bioremediated contaminated groundwater from EPA Superfund site, New Mexico - Sample SAE3-23 | ecosystem: Environmental > Aquatic > Deep subsurface > Groundwater > Contaminated ...
CGGATCCAATAATGTTTTGCTGAATTCGATAACCTTTTGGATGAATTTAGCACTCATGAAAAATTAATCTTCGCCTGATTTGTTTTTATTATTCAACCCTTTTCCCAAAATGAGAATTGCTGATTTCGGGATGTTTCAGAACGAAAGGATGCTCTACAATGGTGAAAACATAGATTTTGATTAATGATGAAAGTTCAATCATTGCAGACGCGCAGCCTTATATCTGGTGACACGTTGACGATTCCTTATTATCAATGGCAGGGGGGGGAAGGACCGTCAGTATACATCCAGGCTGGTATTCATGGTCAAGAACATATGGGATATGGAGTGGCTTTGTGTTTGATCGAACATTTTAAAAAATATCCTCCCAAAGGTTCTGTAACAATAGTTCCCAAGGCTAACCCGTATGGGATGAATGTTAAAATGGGAGATACAACGTATGGTCGTTTTGATCCGACAACAGGAGCAAACTGGAATCGAAATTATGTGAATTGGTTAAATGATCCTGAAGCGTTTGTGTTTAAGCATAAAGGAGCGTCGTGGTTTGAAGTGAAAAAAGCTTTAAAGGAAGTAGGTGTAAAATCTTTGGAAAGGAAAGGAGAGCAAAGTTATCAAAATAAACTAGCTAATCAATTGCAAAACCTGGCCGTACAGCATGACGTTTTCCTAGATCTTCATTGTGATGGTGTTTCTTTACCGTATGTTTATTGTCAGGATTATGCGTTGGATTATGCACGAAGATTGGGGTTTGACTACCATTTGACGGCTTCATGTCATTTTAAGGAAAGTTTTGACGATGCGATCATCTATCCCTTTTGGACGGTGTTTGAAAAGATGGGTTTCCCAATTGCGCAAATGGACATGATGTCCTTCACCCTAGAGTTGGGAAGTAAAGAATTTTTTGATTTAAAAAAATGCCAAGAGTATGCGGAGCGCATTGTTCGGTTTGTATCTTCTCCTTATGAAAAAGAACCACACAATTCCAAACAGCAGTTTTGTCATAAAAATGAATTGATAACTATTTATAGCCCAAGAGCGGGCATGTTGTTTGGTTTTACTTCTTTAGGTAAATTGGTCCTAGCCGGAGAGCCATTGTGTTTTCTTTTAGTGACGCATAATAGTGATTGTTCCTTGGATGACCGTATTATTCCTATTACTTATCACTTGCCCTGTACCCCCATTGCGCGAACTCCTGCAGGAAGTGTGCATGAGGGTGTTTCAATTCTATCTTGTGTTTTGTGAAATCAGTCTTAAATTCTGTTTAATCCATTGACAGTTCCGCCCTGTTTTCTTATATAATGTAGAAGATCCTCGGTAGCTCAGTCGGTAGAGCAAGTGGCTGTTAACCACTGGGTCGGCGGTTCGAGTCCGTCCCGAGGAGCCATAATTATCAATGTTGAGTATAAGACCTTATCTTTTTGTGGGGACGATGATCAAAAATACATATAACCTAGCGACAATCAGTTTTGTTCCAAACAGGGCCATCGTATTGGTTGGGTGCATGGGTTGCGGAAAGACCAGTATCGGTCGCCGATTAGCAAAGCGTTTAGGACTGCCTTTTTATGATTCTGATCATGAACTTGAAGCGGCAGCAGGGTGTCCCATTAAATCTATTTATTCGGTTTATGGTGAACAGGCTTTTGTAGAGGGTGAATATAAAGTGATCAAGCGTTTGCTGGATCAGGAGGTTCACGTATTAGCAACGGGTGGAAGCTCCTTGCAATATGAGCCGACCTTAAATCTTGTGCAAAGTCGTGGGATTACTGTATGGTTAAAAGCTGATTTAGTAACTTTGGTTTCACGTGTTTCGCGTCGATCAGATAGGCCGAATCTGGAACGTGGTAGAGAAAAAGAAACTTTGGAAAACATTATTACCCAGTTTTATCCTGTTTATGAAAAAGCTCATATTCATGTAGACACCTTCGATGAACCAACCAATTTAACGGTTGATCGAGTGATTCAGCATGTTAGCGAGTATGTTCAGAAGAATTTTCCGGACGAGTGTGTTTTAAAGACGATTTAACTCATAATTTGATTCTCAAAGATAACGACGCGAGACCGTTATTCTTCCGAAATTTGTTCTCTCAAAACAGAAACAGGAGGAATTTGTTCTAGGTAAGACGAAGCATTAACGGTAACAGCTGCTTGGTTTGAAAGGGTATAAATATCTTCCTGTTCAGTTGTTATTTGCGGTGAAATGCTTTTCAGTTTATCTTTCAAGACCTTTTTAGGCACGATAATGTCTTGTTGGTCCACAGCTGACGATTGTGCTTTTTGTTGGTATTGTTCGATAATTTTATTGATATCTACGGTAATACTGTTACTGCTTTCATCTGTTGTGAAATGTTGGTCGTGCAGGTCATCGCGCAACAATACACGATCAACATCGATGTTTTGAGCGCTTCCAATGCTGTAGACCAAATTTTTGTAACGCGGCAATTTCTCTTCAAACATGTCTTCGAATTTTATTTTCATCATGTTTTTGCCGGCCCAGTAAAATGAAGCGCTGACCAAAAAGGAACTTGCCAAGCCTATCAGCATATTAAGAAAATGAGGGCTGTTTTTTATAGCGCTCCACAAAGAAATGGGAGCGAAGTCTTCGGAAGATTGTTGTTTTGTTGTCTCAGTTGTTTCTTCTGTGGTTGGTATGTTTTCCATTACAGAAAACTGATTTTTTTCGACTAAAGGGGTATCATTTATGATTTGTGGTTCTTGAATGCTGGCTGCTACTACTGGTTTTTTATTTCTGACTGCTTTTACGGAAGAGTTTTTAGTCTTAATAGCCATTAATTCTTTTTGAATACTATCTTAATATTATTATATATACTAATATTAATTAAATACAAATTTTACGAAAAAAAATTGTTATTCTCGTAAAAATGGAAATATATCAACAATTGAGTTTATGGTTTTTTCACAAGAAAAGAAGCCAACATGCCGGCGATGGTGGGCAAGTGTTCGCTTTCTTTTACAGAATCCCACAATGTAGAAACCATAGACCCTGGAGAGTGGTCGCTTGTTTTATTTTTCCACATTTGTTGGACGTCTTCCATCAAAGCTGAGGCGGGTGGAGCATCTGAAGAACCTTGTTTAGTTATGAAAGCCCCTAAATGGTTAACAAATGTTGATGAAGCCTCTTTTAATGGGTGTACTGCTGAAGTTGCTGTGCAATTATCAACAGCTACGATGTCTGTTGTTGTAAGTACTGTATTTTCTTGTGTGAGTATGTGTTCTATGGCTTCTTTGTTTGTTTCCATATATTTACGAATTTTGCGCAAACGTTCTTCTGTAAATTTAGGGGCTTCGTTGGTTAAGTCTTGATTTTCATTGCTGCAGTCAACGTTATTTTGTTCTTCTGTTGTGGAATCAATCGTGTTTATAGTATCATCTGTCATAATATTATACTCCTTATGTTTTTTTATATTATATCATTAATTTTCAATCATTTCAAATGTTTAATAAATATTTTTAATTATATGTTTAAAATTTTATTTATTTAATAATAGAATATAATTAGAAGGCAATTTAAAGAAATAACACCGTGTCTTTTCCTGATTTAATAGAAAACCCCGGATCAATGCACGAGTTTGAATCAACAAAAAACGAATTTCGCAATTTTTGGAATTTGATACAGGATATCTATATTGCTGATCCTGAAAGGGCGAAGCGGTATCTTGGTGTAATTTATGGGGAAGGGCAAAAGCGCTATGACGCTTTGAAAATCATCAACAAATCTCCTCATATCAGAAATATTTTTCCGCAATTGACACTTGAATTGTTAGATGATATTCGCGCCGTATATGGTCAGCGCAGTCAATTATTTCAAGCGGTTCTAGAATCGAAAAATATTAAAACTTGTCACAACAGTATTAAAAAACATCCTTATCTTCTTGATGCCTTAAACACCTTACCACCGTCTTATATCACAGCGTTGCTGGATCAAAATATAAGTCCAGAGATCTGGGGAAAAATTAATAGCATTAAAGACTCGACTGTTCTGCCAGAGCTTTTCGCTAATATTGTTTTTGGAGATGCCTACTACATGGTTGCCAATGGATTTTTGTTGCTTGCCCAAGAAGCGTCTACGGAAGAGTTTTTGGCATTGATTGATTTATATCAATCAAGTGGTTTAGATGTGATTCGAATCATTGATCAAGGATTAAATTCGAAGCCTTTGGTGATGGAGATTCATAGAATTTTCATGGATCAGGATACACCTTTGTCGGCAAAAAAGTCTTTATTGAAGGGGCTGACGGGCTTTGAATTAAATACACCCCAAGATAAATTGATGTGGCAGCAAAGAATATCTGCCAATTTATTCACACCGTCGCATACCGATGTTGTTGATACAATTAAACAATTCTTGTTGATTGAGCACGACAAAGTTTTGATTGGACTGTTGGGGTTGGTGGTTAAATTTGGGAATAATGGATATACCCAAATCAAGTTTTTATTAAAAGAACTTTTACAAGATTATCAGGTTCATCCGCTTCTTACCGCGATGAAAGAACTTCAAAGTGGGGATGTGGCGCTTTTAATGCAAGAGCTGGTGTGGACAAATCAAGGAGAAATCCTTCTTGCCAATAAGTTTTTAGAGTTTAGCGCTGGACTTGAATCGGCAACTCTTGCCTGTTTTTTAAGAAGTTATCTTGATTCTGTTTATCAAACCAATGTTTTCCCGCGTTTGTTACAATCTATCGAATTGTCTTTTTCTTCTGTCTATCAATATTTGTGTGATAAAAAAGGCGTTGTTTATAAAAATTTAATGTTGGAACTTCAGCTGCTTGATAGTGTTGCACGTAACAATTTGCTAACGAAAGGTAGTGCGGTTTTATTCCAAAAGTTACAAAAAATAGAAACTTTTCCATTCCTGTTGTCTGGTGTTTTACAGATTGGTACGCATAGCGATCCGTCTGAAGATCTACAAGAACGATACATGTTGGATTTTTTGGATGCGATGATCAATAAGCCTAAAAGCAAACAGCCGTTGAAAAACGTTGCTTATGCTATTGAGTCTTTGGCGAATAGACAGATAACCCGTGCGTTTGTCCCATTTGTACGTTCTAAGTTTTTCGCCCTTGATTGTATTGGTTGTGAAAATACGGTAGCAAATGGTCGTGAAAAATCCACAGTTCTTCTGAATGCGCTGTTCACTCAAGACGGTGAAATCAGGAAAAACTTCATCAATGGAATTTTAGATAACAATACAATACCTGGTGTTGTCGATGGACTTGTCATACAAAAAGAGAGGGGCGAATGGCAGGTGTTATCCGGGTTTATCAATGTTATCGATAGTCAGAATGAGGACGTGCTTGTGGAACAGTACAATTCATTTTTGCTGAATGACAACGATCCCTATCGCTTTGTACATTTGGTTTCGCAATTGGCTGGAAATTCTCTGAAAGCAGAGCAGTGTTTTAATTTGCTAATGCAAAAAAAACTTGAAGAGCGTAAACATTTGATTGCAGATATTATGATTGCAGGGAAAATCGAGCGTCTGTTTCATGAAGTTATGCAGGGGCAGGCGTTTCAACAATTTGAAGAGATTCGTCAAAAAAGTGAATCCATGTACAAGGTTTTGCTGATTCTGCTTTCGAAAACAAATGACGAACAAATGCAGGAATTAAGAAGTCTTATTAATCAAAAGGAAAATGGAGGGGATTTCGACAGTGAAGTCTCTTACCAAAATGTTATTCGATTTATTCAAGGAATTGATAGCAACTCAAATTTAACAAAAGCGTTGAACGAAGCCTTTAACGAAAAAATACCGCAAGAAGCTGCTGCTTATGTTGAATTTATGGTGAAGATTTTTGATTTAGAGTATGTTATTGAGGCGTTAGATCAACTGCCGCAAGAACAGTCCGTTATTTTAATCAAAGCATTTACAGAAGGACATACTAATTTACTGAAAATGCTTAACCAATTATCTTCCGTGGCTAGCTGTGTTCGATTGCTTCAGTGTTTTTGCTATGAAGATGACAAGAATGCCAATTACCCAATCGTTTTGTGTTCAAATATGATGACTTGTTTGGACCGGCTGTCTTCTGTGGAGATGCTGCAGTTGTTTATTAATTTTAGAAATGACGAGGATAACTTACTTCTTGATTTTGAAGCTGCGATAGAAAGTGTGATCGTTCAAGATCCTCTGGTGATTGATAAAATTCAGCTTCTTTTGCAAGATTCTTTATTTGTTGGCATTGTTCAGATGTTTGATAAAAAAACAAGACAGAGTCTTTTGATAGAAGTTTTGGTAGATTACGAAGAAATTAAAACCTCTTATCTAACATCTCCGCAAGTCATGATGCCTTTGTTGGCGACTTATTGCAAAAGCGGGGATCTTGCTAAAATTCATGCTATGCGTCAAAACATTACGACTCAGGAAGGAGCCGTTGAAACATTAAGTTGTTTTATTAACACCAATCGGGATCCAAAAGAAAAGTTGTTAATTGCTGTGATAGCGATGGCAAAATCTGAATCTTTTGATTTTGATGTGCAAAAGGTAAATCGTCTAAAACAAGCAACAGAGTATTTTGTGAATTTGAAAGAGGCTTTATTACGATTTTCAGCTCGCCCTAATATTCGTATGCCCCATATTATTGTGTTGATAAGCTATTTGTTAGAAGATGGTATGTTTTTTACCAACGGTGGTAAAATTAATGAGCACTTCGGGTTTCCTCAGAAAAAAATGACAGTGGCTGAGGATCATTGGGTTTATGATCAATTCCTAAAAGCAATAGAGTTTTATAACAAGAAATCGAAAAGAGCCTAGTGCTGTAAAAACTTTTCTGCATCTAAAGCGGCCATGCATCCAAAGCCAGCCGCTGTTATCGCCTGACGATAGGTTGTGTCGAATACATCCCCTGCAGCAAACACACCGGGAATAGAAGTTATGGTTGTTCCCGTTTGGACTTTGATATACCCGTGATCATCCATATCCAATTGTCCCACAAATAGTTCTGTGGATGGTTTATGGCCAATGGCGATGAATAGGCCGTCTAACGTGATTTCTTTACGAACTTTTGTTGTGCTGTGTTCCAGCGTGACACCTGTAACGTATTTATGGGGTTCTTTTGCGCCCAGCACTTCATGAACTTTGTGTTCCAAAATAATTTCAATTTTGGGATGCTTTTGCATGCGCTCAACCATAATAGGTTGTGCACGCATTCTGTCATTTCGGTGGATTACATAGACTTTGCTGGCATGGTTGGTTAAATATAATGCTTCTTGTGCGGCCGTATCTCCACCTCCTACAATGCCAACAACTTTATTTTTATAGAAAAATCCATCGCACGTGGCACAACCCGATACGCCATACCCCTGATACTCTTTTTCGGAAGGAATACCCAACCATTTAGCTTGCGCACCCGTTGCAATAATAATAGTATCGGCTGAGAATTTTTCGCCTAATTCTGTTTCAATTTTGAATGGTCTTTTGGAAAAATCGACGGATTTAACAGAATCTTCAACAATAGTTGTCCCCACATGGCCGGCTTGTTGCTCCATCTGTTGCATCAAATAGGGTCCACGAATCATTGTAGGAAAGCCCGGAAAATTTTCAACATCCGTTGTGATCATTAATTGGCCACCTTTTTGCCATCCCGCAATCAATACAGGATCCATAGCGGCCCGTGCTGCGTAAATGCCCGCCGTATAGCCTGCAGGTCCAGACCCAATAATGAGGCATTTCGTGTGTTTCATGAGAAAATTATTAACGTAGATCTATTTTATTGTAATGTTAGAAACGGTATAAGACGCAGATAAATTCAAAATATGTTCAAAAATTTGTCCAGTAGATTAACGCAATGCTAACTCGCATTCAACATGCGCAATAATGTGTCCAATTCTTGTGAGAAATGAGGATCTAGCTTTCTTAGCTTTTCAACATTATTAACGGCGTATAAAACTGATGTATGGTCTTTACCACCAAATTCACGGCCGATTTCAGGTAAAGACATGGGGGTCATTTGTTTGCAGAAGTACATAGCCATTTGGCGGGGGCGAGAAATTGATTTGCGGCGGCAGGCTGATTTTAGATCAGAACGTTTTAACCCATAATACTCAGATACACGCTCTTGAATGTCTCCTACCGTAATAATTTTTTCCTGAGCTTTTAAAACGTCTTTTAAAGCGTAGATAACAAGATCTAGGTCAATATCTTTTCCAACCAATTCAGCATGGGCCATAACGCGATTTAAAGCGCCTTCCAGCTCACGAACATTCGATGTGATTTTACAGGCCAGAAATTCCAGAACAGTGTTGGGAACGCTGTATTCTGATCTTTCAACTTTGTTTTGCAAGATGCCCAAACGAAGTTCGTATGTTGTGGGGTGGATATCGGCAACCAATCCCCAGTTCATGCGAGATTTTAAACGTTCTTCTATATTTTCCAAATCGGAAGGAGACTTGTCTGCGGAGATAATGATCTGCTTATTGTTATCTATCAATACGTTGAAGGTATGGAAGAATTCTTCTTGTGTGGCATTGGCTGTTGAGAAAAACTGTACGTCATCAACCATTAATACGTCGATATTACGAAATTGGGCTTTGAAACTCATCGTGTCTTTAGAGCGAATAGCTTTGATGAATTCGTACATGAATTGTTCAGCGGATAAATAAACAACGCGACGCTTCGGGTTAGCTTGTTTAATGCGATTAGCAATGGCGTGCATCAGATGTGTTTTGCCCAATCCAACGCCACCATAAAGGAATAGGGGATTAAATTGTACTTTTTGTGATTCTGCAATTTTCTGTGCGGCTGCATAGGCCAGCTCATTCGGTTTGCCTACAACAAAATTGTCAAATGTATAGCGCGTATCTAGATTTTGGGAAGAGCCGGGATCTGTAGCGGGGATAGCGGGAGTAGTATTGTTTTCTTCTTTATTTTTTCTGTTAGAATTGACGATTAGCTTGATATGTACAGTCTTCAAATCAGGCAGGCATGATGTTAAACAATTTTCTAATGTACGAACAAGGTTGGCTTCAAGCCAATTTTTGATGAATAAGCTGGGACATTCAATACAAACGATATCATTATCGATCGATTTAAAAACAAGGGGTTTGATCCAACTTTTAAATTCTGCTTCTCCAATTTGTGCCTGAATCTTATTGCAGACATTATCCCAGAGCATAATTTATTTTCTTTGATATTCCTAGGCTATTTGTAATTCTAACAAGCTTGTTATAGAACCGCTACACTTAAAAAGATTTTACTAAATATGTGAAGATTTTAAGAGTCTTGGTGGGTCCAGATGGATTCGAACCATCGACACCCTGATTAAAAGTCAGGTGCTCTACCGACTGAGCTATAGACCCAATACTGTCAATTCTACAAACAGTAAGGGAAACCTGTCAAATTTTGATTTGAATAGGATATAATCAAACAGATCTTAGAACATTTAAAAATTCATGTTTAATCAATTGTCTCAACGGTTTTCACGTATTATTGATCGATTTCAAGGAAAAAAGTTTATTTCCGAGCAAGATGTTGAAAAAGCGTTAAGAGACCTAAGGGTTGCCTTGTTAGAATCTGATGTTGCTTTGAATGTAGCAACAAATTTTATGGAGAATGTTCAAAAAAAAGCCGTCGGGGAACAAATCCATAAAAAGTCAAATGCCAGCGAAGCTTTAGCAAAATTTATTTTTGATGAATTGGTAGAGCAACTTGATAGTGAAAGCGTTGAGATGGTTTTGTCTGGCAAAAAACCCGACGTTGTTTTGATGGTAGGATTGCAGGGGTCTGGAAAAACGACGACAACAGCAAAACTGGCATATCAGTTGCAAAAAGAAGATAAAAAAGTTTTGATGGGGTCATTGGATATCTACAGGCCGGCAGCAAAAGAGCAATTAAAGCAGTTGGGATTAGCAAACGGTATAGATACGCTAGAGATCATAAACGATGAACCCGTTTTATCAACCTGTAAGCGACTTTTAGAACAAGGTAAGCAGTATGACATTATTATTGTTGATACGGCGGGACGTTTACATATTGACCAGTCTTTGATGGACGAAATTCAGTCTGTGAAAAACCTGATGAAGCCTTGTGAGACCCTTTTGGTTGTTGATGCGTTAACAGGTCAAGATGCTGTTAAAATTTCTAAGTCTTTCCACGAAGCTTTGCAAATCACGGGTATTGTCCTAACTCGTGTAGATGGTGACGGACGGGGTGGTGCCGCTTTATCCATGAAGGCGATTACAGGTTGTCCTATCAAGTGGATGGGTGTTGGTGAAAAGACAGATCAATTAGAAAAATTTGATGCTGAGCGTATTGCCTACCGTATTTTGGATATGGGTGACTTTATGGGGCTTGTGGAGCGCGCACAAGCGGTTTCTGATAAAGAAGCTGAAAATATGCAAGCGCGCATGGAAAAAGGACTTTTTGACCTGAATGATATGGCAGGATATTTGACCAGCATGAACAAAATGGGTGGATTAACTGCTCTTATGCAAATGATGCCAGGCGTCGGACGTGTGGGAGATTTGGCAAGTCAGGGTGTTGATGAGTGTCTGTTGAAGCGTCAACTAGCCATTATTCAATCGATGACGCCGAAAGAACGTCGTCATTATCAATTGTTGACAGGTAGTAGAAAAAAACGCATTGCATCGGGTGCTGGGGTAGGTAGCGGTGATGTGAATAAACTGATCCGACAGTACGAACAGGTTAAAAGCATGATGGAAAATATGGGGCTTTTAGGAAATAAAGGTCTTAATACTGGTATGCTAGATAGTTTGAAAGGGATGCTGTTTTAAAATACTGTCATTCGGCCATGTTTTCTTGCTTTTTCAAGTCTTTCTTGGGCTTCAAGACTTAAGGAAGCAATTGGTCGTGCCATTAAGCGTTCGACGCCAATAGGTTCACCCGTTTCTTCGCAATATCCGTAAGTGCCTTCTTCTAATTTGTGTAGGGCCTGATCAATACGATTGAGGAGCATCGTAATGCGTTGTTTAGATGCCAGCTTAACATTGTGATCAGCTTCAAATGCGGCAGCATCTAATACGTCAGCCGCAACATTCTGATCTGTTTGTTCTTTGAAGTTGTCGTCAACAAGAGATTCTCTCCACTGTACCAATCGATCGCGAAAATAGCCACGCTGATTATCGTTCATGAACTCTTCATTTCTTGAGGGTTGATATTCTGACATGTGTGTGACCTCGATTAAGTTTTTACTCCTAACAATATTGAAACCGCTTAGAGAAAAATTTGCAATAATTTTAATTATAATTTTTTATAATTTTTACAAAAATGTACAAACCCGACTGAGACACCTGTTTAGCTCAATCGTATTCTTAGTATACAATAAGGAAAATATTAGAAAGCTTCATTTGTGGAAAAACGATACGATTTCAAAAAATTCGAAACGGCAATTTATGAACAGGAAAAAGAATATTTCAAACCATCTAAAAAGGGTAATCCCTACTGCATTATGATGCCGCCACCTAACATCACAGGGGTTTTACATGTGGGGCACGCTTTAACTTTTACGTTGCAGGATATTTTGATTCGATCTCACCGTATGCAAGGGTTTGACGTATTGTGGCAGCCAGGTACGGATCATGCGGGTATTGCAACGCAGATGGTGGTTGAGCGTCAGCTTAACGCCAAAGAAATAAAACGGACAGATTTGTCCCGTGAAGAGTTCATACAAAAGTGTTTCGCATGGAAACAGATTTCCGAAACGCACATCATTGGTCAGCAAAAGTGTCTAGGGATTTCACCTGATTGGGATCGGTCTCGTTTTACGATGGATCCCGGGCTATCAAAGGCTGTTGTTAAAGTTTTCAAACAGTTATATGACGAGGGCCTTATCTACAAAGACAAACGCCTTGTAAATTGGGATTTTTCTATGAATACAGCGTTATCAGACTTGGAAGTTGTTCATAAGGAAATGCAGGATACCTATTATCATGTTCGCTATGCGATAAAAGATGGTGGGGAGATCATTGTTGCGACAACTCGTCCCGAGACACTATTGGGGGATACAGCTATTGCTGTTAATCCGAAAGATGAACGATATCAACATTTGATTGGGAAGATAGCGATTGTTCCTCTTTGTGGACGAGAAATTCCTATTATTGCCGATGACTATTCTGATCCAGAAAAAGGCACGGGTGCGGTTAAAATAACGCCAGCCCACGATTTTAACGATTATGAAGTAGGGAAACGTCACAATTTGCCGATGATTAATATTCTTGATCAGCACGGTTATTTGAATGAACAGGTTCCTACAATCCTTCAGGGTATTGCCATTGCTGATGCGAGGAAAATAGTTTTGGAAGTTTTGGGAGACGCCGTGGTTAAGACAGAAGACATGAAGCACGCAATTCCCATCAATGAAAAAAATGGCGAACGGGTTGAGCCGTTTTTAACAGATCAATGGTATGTTAATGCGGCTGTATTAGCTGTTCCTGCTCTACAGGCTGTTTCTAATGATGAGCTTAACTTTGTGCCTGAACAGTGGGTTAACACTTATAAGCGCTGGCTTGAAGATTTGCAGCCTTGGTGTATTTCTCGTCAATTGTGGTGGGGACATCGTATCCCTATATGGTATGGTCCGGAAGGTGAAATTTTTTGCGCAGAAACAGAGGAAGAAGCGCGAAAACAAGCTGGGGACTTACCTCTTCGACAAGAAACAGACGTGTTGGACACCTGGTTTAGTTCTGCTTTGTGGCCCTTTTCAACGTTAGGGTGGCCAGAAAAAACAGAAGATTTAGAGCGATATTTCCCCACATCGGTCCTGGTAACTGGTTTTGATATTATCTTCTTCTGGGTGGCCAGGATGGTCATGATGTCTTATCACTTTCTTGGAAAATCTCCTTTCCAAGACGTGTATATTCATGCACTTGTTCGTGATGCCAAAGGCAGAAAAATGTCGAAAACCAAGGGGAATGTGCTAGATCCTTTGGATTTAATCGATAAATATGGCACAGATGCGCTTAGACTGTCCTTGTGTGCTCTTTCTGTTCCTGGTCGAGACATTGCTTTGGGAGAGAAAACAATAGAGGGCTACCGCCACTTTACAACCAAACTATGGAATGCTGGTCGTTTTCTAGAGGCACGCTCTCAGCAACAACATGCGAATAAAACTTCGCATGCGTGCCATGACTGGATGGCAGCCGGCATCAATGAAGCTATTCTGACCATAAATAGTCATTTCAAGGAGTATCGTTTTGATTTGTATGTTAAGACTTTATATCAGTTGGTTTGGGGGCAGTTCTGTGATGTCTATTTAGAAGCGCTAAAGTCTTTATCAGATGAGGAGTCTAATGTAAAGGCACGGCAGTTTTTTGTTGTTATTTTGAAGTTGTGCCATCCCGTCATGCCTTTCATCACGGAAGTGTTGGCGCAACAATTTGGATATGATTTGCTTGTCAACGCGGACTGGCCTGAACAGATAACCGTTAATACTGACGAACAGCTGAATTTTCAAAAGTTACTGGATTTGTGCCAAACCATTAAATTTGTCAAAAGTGTTTTGGATGTTCCGGGAAAAATTAAGATCAGCTATACCGGTACTGATATGCCATTGGTTGATAGTTATCAATTGTACGTGCAACAAACATGTCAGGTAATTTTTGGTGCTGAAGATGGCTTGGTGCTTGGAGATTTGAAGTTCGAAAGTAAAGAGTTTAATCCATCAAATATAGAAACAAAACGTAAGAAGTTAGAGCTAGATCAAACCCAATGCCAGAAATTACTTGAAAATGAACGGTTTAAAGCAGAAAAGCCCGACGCTTATGCTGAAAAAATAGAATTAGCTGAAACTTTGAAATGGCAGTTATCAATCTTGCAGCTGATGAAAAAGAATGTTTTTTGATTCTCCCAGCAAACGCAAGCGTATAGCGCCGATATCGATCATTGTTATTCACTACACAGAAGTCAATTGGGCCGCGACGAAAGAGCTGTTTCTAGATCCAGCAAAAGAAGTCAGCGCGCACCTTGTTATTGATCAAGACGGTATTGTACATCGTTTTGTAAAAGATGATGATGTGGCGTTTCATGCAGGCCGAAGAAGTTATTGGCGAGGCATTGAAGGGGTCAATGAGTATTCAATCGGTATTGAGCTGGTGCACGAAGGATTTAATACATCAGATGGGATTAGAGTTAGAGGGGATTGCCACTTGTGGGTACCTTACAGCACAAAGCAAATTGAGGCATTAATTTATATTTGTAAGGACTATAGTAAACGCTATAATATCGCGCCTTCTGACATCGTGGGACACAGCGATGTGGCGCCTTGGCGAAAAATAGATCCTGGTCCTTTGTTCCCATGGAAAGAGCTATATAACAAGGGGATTGGCCGATGGTATTCAGACTCTAATCGTTCTTTGAATGTTAATGAGGTTGTACCAACGTTACGCCAGCTGGGTTACCACGTAACGGATGATCCCGAAATGATTCGTTTAACAATAAAAGCGTTCCAGATGCATTATCGTCCACAGAATATTTCTGGTATTCCTGACCAAGAAACCCTAAAAATATTGGCAGCATTCAGTATATAATTACTCATGTGCGATAATTTGTGATTGTTTTTGGATAAGCTGATTATCGATCAGACGTATGATGAGCAGGTACGTGTTGCAGTTGTTAGTGAAACTGGTCAGTTACAGCAAATTATGGTTGAAAAAATCAATCGCCAGGTTTGCAAAGGAAATATTTATGTGGGGCGGGTGCAGCATATCGAAAAATCTTTAAATGCTGCGTTTGTCGATATTGGGTTAGCTAAAGCTGGGTTTTTACCTCTTGATGGTGTCAGTATTGTCGATGATGAGCAAACCGTTTCTAAAATTATAGATGTACGGGTTGGTGATCTTATTGCCGTTCAAGTTTTGAAAGATAGTCGCGGACAAAAGGGACCCATGCTCACGTCGAATATCAGTCTGTCTGGTCATTTTGTCGTGTTGGTCCCCTATGCTAGTCAAGACTCTATCGGGGTGTCTAAGCGAATTGGCCCTCCTGTGGAAAGAAAACGTTTAAAAACTATCATTGAAGGAATGAATCTACCGGAAGGTGTTCAAGTTATTGTTCGTACGGCAAGTATTGATCAAGATGCACAAGATATAAAGAAAGATATTAAAAACCTGCTGAAGCTTTGGAAGGCGATCCAGGTGCGTGTTCATACGTCTAAAGGTATCGAGCTTGTTTACGAAGAAGGCAATGCCATCTACAAAGCGCTGAAGAATTTTTATAACAAAGATGTTGAAATTGTAATTGTAGAAGGAAACGAGCTTCACAAAACGACCAAAAAACTCATGAGAGGTTTATTGCCGACATATGCGTTGCGTGTAAAATTATGGCAAAAAACTGACCCCATTTTTTATCATTTTAAAATTGATGAACAATTAGAAAATCTTTTAAAGCCAAAAACAGAACTCCCTTCTGGTGGTAACGTTGTGATCCATTTGACGGAAGCAATGTGTACTATTGACGTCAATTCGGCGCATGCACGTACGCCTAATGCTATTGTGCAGACGAATTTAGAGGCAGCCGATGAAATTGCCCGTCAAATCCGACTAAGAAATATTGCTGGTATTATTGCCATTGATTTTATCGAGGTTGAAGCTGGGTTGAAAGAAGAAATTTACCAACGATTCAAAGCGGCTTGTAAAGTTGATAAATCAAAACTGAATATCGCCAGGATCAACGAATTTGGTGTGTTGATGTTGACACGTCAAAGGACGGAACTTGGATTGAATGACAGTCATATGATGGTTTGCCCGCATTGTTTAGGGTACGGTAGTGTGCAATCCTTTGATGCGCTTGCGCTGTATATTTTAAAGGCTTTGGAACGTTCAGCGTTGCAGCGCAATATATCAGGAAAGGTTTTGCAGCTTTCTATTCATCCGACTATGGGAGATTATCTTCTTAATCAAAAACGACGTATTCTTGTGGCTATTGAGAAGTTTTTCAGTATCAACATTCATATCTTTTACGATAGGCGCATCGATTTTTCGCACTATAAGATCGAAGTAAAATCGACAGAGTCGCACGGTGTTACGGAGCGTGAGGTAAGAAAAGTGAGAACATGATTTGGCTTCCCGGAGGTTAGAAAATCTTTCGCGGTAGTGCTTAAAGTGTAATCATTCACGAACCTGAATAAAATCCTTAAAAACACGCCGTTTTTTTTAAACAGATGTTAACTATGATTTTTTATATTGGTAATGTAAGAAGGACCGATTTGGAGGGAACCGATTAATTGTGATCGGTTGCCGTAGCTCGGGAACTGGCT
>Ga0074198_1001380_pt1 | contig 16195 bp, 14 predicted proteins | sample EPASupsiteSAE323_FD_64527 | JGI IMG/M metagenome (GOLD analysis project Ga0074198, IMG submission 64527) | Bioremediated contaminated groundwater from EPA Superfund site, New Mexico - Sample SAE3-23 | ecosystem: Environmental > Aquatic > Deep subsurface > Groundwater > Contaminated ...
TTAAATCGGCTATACCCTTGCCGGCGCCTTGGCGCCGCACGCCTCGCAGATGAGCATCTTCAGGTGCCTGTCGATGCTTTCAAGGTGCGTGTCGGGCTTGCCGCACTCCTTGCAGATTACTGCGGTGGTCACGTAGTTTCCGATGCGGTCGTTGACCACGCGGTCGGAGAACTTTCCTGCAAGTATGAGCCTGCCTGCCTGGACCTCCCCGGGCACCGCGAGCTCCTTGAAGAGGTACTTTGAGAACTCGGCGTCCGTGCGCCTGATGCGCGAGCATATGTCAGCATAGTTTGTGATGATTGTCTTGTTGCCCTGTATCAATAGCGCTGCCTTCGGGGTCTCGAACCTCTCGCCGGAGGTGAGCTTTTCCTTGTCGGGTATGTTTGCGCGTGCGCGGTCCAGGAGCTTGTCGTAATCCATTTTAGTGCCTAACCTTTTTGAAACGTCAGAAAACGTCTTTATCGAGAATAGCATTATGCCTTTGGCGATTAAAATAACCTTTGCAACCCCCCGCGCGGCGCCTGCAGGCTTACGCCATTCCGAGTATTGAAAGCACGCACCAGTACGCGAGGATGCACAGCAGCGAGCCCGCGGCAATCGGCGGCACCGCGGGGAAGTAGCCGCCCTTCCTTTCAAGGTAGATGAACATCGCGGTAAGCCCCGCGCTTGCGCCTATTACCGATGCAAGCGCGTAGCCGAACGACGGGAACGCGCCGATTTTGAGCGCGGAAACCGAGAGCATGACCCCGATCAAAAAGTCTCCAAGCCCCAGCTCGATGCTGTTGTGGCCTGCTGGTGCAGCGGTCTTGGCCGCGGCTTCGTTCAATCCCTTGCCTTTCTTTGCTGGCGCGGCTGTTCCAATCCTGATGCTGAACGCCGCCTCGCGTTCGGTCAGCCCCCTTGCAAGCTCTACCATGTGCTTGGTGCGGAACACCGCGACGTAGTCGTACGCCGCAAGGAGTATTGCAAACACCGCAACTGGCATGAAGTCAAGCGACGCGCCAAGCACCGAGCCTACGACAATGCTTGCAAAGAGCAAGAAGAACGTCTGGAGTCGCGGGAAGAAAAACCTGGCCGCGACTGCTGCGACCAGAAGGTGCACGTCGTACCCGGGGATGAACACCGCGCCGAAAACCTCGGCGCTTGTGGCGATGAGGCCGTACTCAAGAAGCTGGAATAGGAGCTTTCCCTTGTAAATGCGCAGCACGACAAGCATCGCCGCTGCAGCGAATATCATGTATGCAATCAAGCCGAACGAGTTGGCTACGTCGGCCGGGTTTTCCACAACCGTTAGCTGCTGCGCGATGAAGCCCGCGCCTATGAACAGCGAGACCAGAAGGGTGTTGGCGAAAGCCGAAAGCATCAGAAAGAGGTTCTTCTTTCTGGAAAACTCGGCGATGCGTTCCTGTTTGGTTGAGGGCTTGTCCTTGTTCAAGTGCGATTACCCGGTCTACCTTCCGCGCGAGCTCTTCACGAAGCCCACCTTGGGCTCGTAGAGGTCGCCGTTGCGCTTGAGCTCGTCAATGAGCCTGCGCGCCGCGTTCTCTTCCATGCCGATTGAGATTGCCTGCTCGACTATGTCGTCGATGTCGACCATGTCGAGCTTCTGCTCAAGCGCGTTGATTATTCCAAGCACCGAGCGCATCTTGTCCACCTTGCTCTTCGGCTGGCCGGTGCTGATGATGTCCGAGTCTATCTTTCCGGTCTCCTTGTCCATGAAGATGTCGGAGAGCACGAAGTGCGTGAGCGCGATTGCGCGTTCGGAGTCGCGAAGTTCGACCGTGTTTGAAAGGCGGAGCTTTGCGCTTGCCTCGCTCATGCGGATAAGTCCCTCGATTTCACGCGCAGTAACTGGGAAAGTGTTCTGCTGCGCGCCCATCCTGCGCAAGGAAAGGTAGTATTCCTTTATCCTGTTCGCCGCCTCTTCTGAGAGCACGGGGTGGATGTTCTTGCGCGCGTACGAAATGTACTTTCGCAAAAGGTCGGGCATGATTGGGGGTATGATTGGCGAGTTCTTCAGGTCGGACAGCTTCTGCTTCTTGGCAGCGAACATGTGGCCGGTGAGAACGTGGTCAACCAGCTTGCGGTCCTTGGCCTCGTCAAGAACGTCCTTGATTGCAAAAATCAGGTCGAACCTGCTCATCAGCGTTGGCGGGATGTCGAACTGCTGCGCAGGCGGGGTGTTGGGGTCGAACCTGCCAAGCTTGGGGTTGGCTGCGGCCAGGACCGATGTTTTGGACTTGAAAGTGGTGACGATGCCTGCCTTGGCCACTGAAATGGTCTGCTGTTCCATTGCCTCGTGCATGCTCGCGCGGTCATTTGGTTCCATCTTGTCGAACTCGTCTACCATCACGACTCCGCCGGATGCGAGCACGAGCGCGCCTGCCTTGAGCACCCAGCCGCCGTCCGCAATCTCGTCCTTTTCTGCCGAGGCGGTGAGACCGACTCCGCTTGCTCCTCTTCCTGAGACGTAGATTGCCTTTGGCGCGAGCTCCTTGACGTACTGCAAAATCGTCGACTTTGCAGTGCCGGGGTCTCCCACGAGCAGGACGTGTATGTCCCCGCGGATTTTCTTTCCATCCGGAAGCACCTTGAACTGCGTGCCGCCGAACAGCTGGATTGCGATGGCTTCCTTCATCTCGTGATAGCCGTAGATGCTGGGCGCGATGCTCATGATGACTTTGTCAATCAGGTGAGGGTCGCGGGAAATCTCGACAATCTGGTCCTCCTCTTCCTTGGTGAGCGCAAGCTCCTCGAACTCCTTCTGCTGCTTCTCAACCCCGACCACGTCGAAGAACTTGGAGTACACCGGCGTGGCCTTTCCTCCCCGCGACTGGGGGTTCTGGCGAAGCCGCAGGATTCCGGTGATTATGACGTTGTCTCCCGGAGAGAGCGTGTTCACCAGGTCGTCTTCCAGCCACAGGTCCACCTGCGGTGCTGGGATGTTTCCCTTGATGTTCTCAACCGGGTCCTGCATCTGCGAGCGCTGCATGTTCACAAAGCCGCTGGCCTGCTCGGACAGGTAAAGCCCGTCGCCTCTGCCGCAGCCGGGGCACACCGAAGGCTTCTCCACCCCGGTCTTGCCAACTGGAGTGTCTATCGTGCGCGTGCAGTGGATGCAAATCCAGCGCGCAAGCTGAAGCTTGGGCATGATTTGAGTAATCAGGGTGACGATGCCATCCACACGCACCACCTTGTTCAGGTGCTCGGCTCCGAGGTTCTGGATGGTGTATGCGGATTCGTAAGGCAGGTTGTTGATGCGCACGTGCGGAGCGAACTCGGCCCCGCCGGGAGTGAACACGTCAAGCTGCCTTGCGGCAACTTCAGCTGCCTTGAGGTAGATGTCGGGCTTTTCCGTAAGCGCGTCCGCAAGCTCGGACTTGTACTTTGAAAGGAGCGAAAAATCGATTATGAGGCTGCGCCGGTCCGGATAGGACTGCGCGAGGTCCATTACCTGCTCGTTGCAGTACTCGTTGAAGAACTCGACGAAAAAACGCGTGGCTGCGCCTTCCTCGATGGGTAGTGCGGACTGCGGGACTATAGCCACCATAAACCCCTTTGAATAAAACCCCAAAACCCCGGAAAGGCGGCTGGAGCCGATACTGTGCCTTGACCGGGAGTAATAATCGTTGCCACGGACAATAAAAATGGTTTCGAAGCCGCACTTCCTATAAAAGCGTTATAAACCTTGAAGAATTATTGTCATCTTGTTGCGTTGGAGTTGGTTCTGATGATTACGGAAGCACAGATATCGAACACGGGGATTCTGTTGGGCGTGTATGCTGGCATGGCTGCTGGCAATCAGGCTCATGCCGAACACGTCACTGCTGCGATGAGTGCGTTCAAGAAAAAGGAGTATACTATTGCAGCGAGCAGGCTTTCGAAGTTGCCGGTCAGTATCCACAAAAAGGTTGGGAACACGCAAATAGCAACCTCGGAAAGGAAGTTCGTGCCGGAAATACACGCGGTCTGCTCGCACTACTGGAAATAGCGCGCACCCGTCCTTCGGATAGGTCAATGAAAACAAAACGCCTACCTTCGGGCAGGCAAGAGAAAAAATAGAAAAAGAATGGAGCCGGTTTAGTTCCCGCCTTCGATCCTCAAGAGCAGCTTGCGGCCCATGACTTCCATGTACTGGATTTCCTTGCCGACCTCGATGCCCTCGGTCATTTCCTCGGGGATGGTGACTTCGAAAGTCTCGAACGACACGAGGTCCATAAGCTGGGCGGTGTTTCCGCTCATCGACACGACCTGGGCCTTCTTGCGGTCAATGACCGGCACTTCGACGTCGCCGTCCGAGGGCTTCATGAGCGAGTGCTTGGAGCCGTCGAAAATTGAGATTGCGTCGAGGTTGATCTTTGCAGCGCCGTGCTTTCCGGGCTTGCTTTTGCTCATGCTGACGATCTTGCACGGGTGCTCGTCCGCAAGGACGTACCTGCCTATCTTCAGGTCGCCCATTGTTGAGAAAATCCTGTCTACCATCTAATATGACACCTCTAGAAATGCGATTGCGGCCAAACCCCTGTTCTGGGCTAGTTTGTGGCTAATAATTAAGGCAACGAATTTTTATAAATCCCTACAGGCACCCAGCCCCGGCTACAGCCCGCTTCAAGGGCAGTATTTTATTCCTTTCAAGCCTAGATAGTATTCCTCTTTTTTGCTCCAATAGTCTAGCCCGGTCAAGGACTACGGACTCTCAATCCGTCAACTCGGGTTCAAATCCCGATTGGAGCATTATCCTTTTTATACGCCCGACTGAGAGGAAACCTTGCGGAATATTCTTTGTTGCCCGAAGGCGGGATTTCCACAACCCCCGGTGCTGCACCCTATTTCTCATCTGCATAGTCCAGCCACTTTTCAAAACGCGGGTCCTTCCCGCGGACCACGTCGAAGAACTTGGCCTGCAGCGCCTTTGCAACCGGGCCGCACCTGCCTTCGCCGACAACTATGCCGTCGACCTTGGTGACCGGGGTGACCTCCGCAGCGGTGCCGCAGAAGATGACCTCGTCGCACAGGTAGAGGAAGTCGCGCAGGAACAGCTCCTCGCGCACGGTCATTCCGGACTCCCTTGCTATGTCAATAAGCGACGCGCGGGTTATCCCGTCAAGGATCCCGGTGCTCAGGGGCGGGGTGTACAGCACGCCGTCCCGCACCGCAAAGATGTTCTCGCCCGGGCCTTCGGCAACGTACCCCTGGTCGTTGAGCATCACGGCCTCGTCTGCGCCGGAGTCCTTTGCGTCCTTCTTTGCAAGTATTGAGTTGGCGTACTGCCCGGTTGCCTTTGCCTGCATCGGCAGGCTGTTGGTGCTTATGCGCCTCCAGACCGAGGTCTTGGCGGTCACGCCCTTTTCAAGAGCGTCCTTTCCAAGGAAAGCGCCCCAGGGCCAGCAGCTTATCGACGTCTCGAGCTTGCACTCCTCCGGCGCAAACCCCATGTTTCCGTAACCGTAGAACACCAGGGGCCGGATGTAGCAGGCCTTGATGCTGTTCTTGGCAAGCAGCTGCTTTGTTGCTGCAATCATTTCGTCCTTGCAGTATTCCAGGCTCATCTTGCACATCCTGGCGCTCCTTTCCAGCCGCGCCATGTGGTCTTTGAGCCGGAACACCGCAGGCCTTCCGGAGTCCGTCTCGTAGCAGCGTATCCCCTCGAACACGCCGGTTCCGTAGTGGAGCGCGTTTGAAAGCAGCGGGACCTTCGCATCATCCCATTTCACGAACTCTCCGTTCATCCACACCCACTCTGTTTTTTGCAAGACCACGTCAATCACACCTTCGTTTTATATCCTGTTTTTTTGGTAATCCGCACCCGTCTCAGCCCGGCTTTCTGCCAAGTGAAACGTATGGAAGGCCCGCTGCAACCCTGTCCGCGTCCTTTTGGCCTTCCAGGAGCTCGTACACCGCATCCCAGCGTCCGTCAAGGAAAGCCCGCCGGTGCGACTCGTCCTCCTGAAACGGAAGCGTCCGGTTGCAGAACTCAATCTCGCGATTTTGGATTGAGATTTTTGCAGTGGCGCCGGGGTTTTTTTCTGCAGCATCCATCATCCAGCAGACGTCCTCCTTTTGCAGGCACAAAGTCGGGATGCCTATTGAGCAGCAGTTGTCGGCAAAAATCGCCGCAAACGACTCGCCCACTATCGCCCGCGTGCCGTTGCGCATCAGCGCCTGCGGCGCGTGCTCGCGCGACGAGCCGCAGCCGAAGTTCCTGCCAACGACCATTATTGACGCTCCGCAAAAGCGCAAGTCGTTGAACGGATGCTCCCTCCTGTTCGGGCTTTGGTCGAAGCGCTCGTCGAAAAACGCGAGTTTTCCAAGGCCCTCGAAAGTAATCGAAGTCAAGAAACGCGCGGGGATTATCCTGTCCGTGTCGATGTCGTCGCCCCGGACCGGGATGCACCTGCCTTCGACTGTGCGGATGAACTTTTCAGTGACAACGCAATCCGCGTCGCCCTGCCTGTTTTTTGGTGTTCTATTGGCGTCCATACTCATCGAAACCCCATTACACGAAATCCCTAGCGTCAACGACTTCGCCGCTGACAGCAGCTGCCGCGACCATCGCCGGGCCCATCAGCAGAGTCCTTCCCGAAGGGCTTCCCTGCCTTCCGGGAAAGTTCCGGTTCGAAGTCGATGCGCACAACTGCCTTCCTGAGAGCTTGTCGGGGTTCATCGCTATGCACAGCGAACACCCCGACGTTTGCCTCCATTCGAAACCCGCTTCCTTGAAGATTTCGTCGATGCCTTCGGCTTTTGCCTGGCTTGCGACTTTTTCCGACCCCGGCACCGCAATCGCCCTGACAGACTTCGCCACCTTCCTTCCCCCCAGCACCGTTGCCGCGGCACGGAAGTCCGAGATTCGTGAGTTGGTGCACGAGCCCATGAAAGCCACGTCGATTTTTGTTCCCGCGACGGGCTTTCCCCCTTCAAGTCCCATGTACCTGAGAGCGTCCTGCGCGGCTTTTCGACCCGATTCAGGCAAACCGTCCGGCAGCGGGACGTTTTCATCTACGCATATTGCCTGGCCGGGGTTGGTGCCCCAGGTGACCATCGGCCCGATGTCTTGCGCATTGATTTGCACGGAGTCATCGTATTCGGCATCGGAGTCGCTTGCCGCGCTTTTCCAATATTCCGCTGCTTTGCTGAAGACTTCCGCAGGGGGCGAGAACTCCCTGCCTTCGAAGTACTTCACAGTCTTTTCATCGGGGTTTGCATAGCCCATCCGCGCGCCTGCCTCGATGCTCATGTTGCACAATGTCAGCCGCTCCTCGACTTCCATCCGGCCAACTGCGCTTCCGCCGTATTCGTAGGCATAGCCGATGCCCGCGTTCACGCCGAGCGTGCGGATGATGTGCAGGGCAACGTCCTTGGCGCAGGTTCCCTTGCGCGTGTTGCCTGCGACCTCGACGAGCCTGACTTTGGGCTTTTGCGCTGCAACAGTCTGGGTTGCAAGCACGTCGCGCACCTGGCTTGTGCCAATGCCGAAAGCGATGGCGCCGACCCCGCCGTGCGTGCAGGTATGCGAGTCGCCGCAGCAAATCGTTGTCCCCGGCTGGGAGATTCCCAGTTCGGGCCCGATGACGTGAACTATGCCCTGCCTGCCCGAACCGGGGCAAAAGAACGCAATCCCTTTTTTGCGGGCGTTTCCTTCAAGTTCAGCGGCCATCTTTTCCGCAACCGAATCCGGAAAGGGCCTTTTCGGGCAATCGGTCGGAATCACGTGGTCCATGGTGGCGAAAGTCAGGTCCGGCCGCCTCACATCCAGGCCGCGCTCGGCAAGCATCGCAAACGCCTGCGGCGACGTAACTTCGTGGATGAAGTGCCTTCCCACAAACAGCTGCGTCTTGCCTCCGCTGAGCGGGCGGACCGAATGTGCGGCCCACACTTTTTCAAGCAAAGTCTTTCCCATAGCCTATCTCACCGCGCCGGTTGTCCTGGCACTGTCCGTTTCGTTTCCGGAGCGCTCCTGCGAAAGCAGGTGGTTCACGCCATCGGTCATGGCGCTGATGCTTGCCATCACGATGTCGGGCCCGACTGCAAAGCCCGTGCAGGCGTTTTGCCTGCCATCCTCAACAGTTAGCGTGACTTCGCACGCCGCGTCGGACCTTTCGGTCAGCGCCACGAGCTTGTAGTCGGCCAGCCTGAACGTGCCGTGGCTGTCCGAGACCTGCGACAAGGCAGACAGCGCGGCATCAACTGGCCCTACGCCGGTTGCGCAGAACACCCGCTCCTTGCCATCAACAGTGGCCTTGATTGACGCCATTGGCACGATGTTGCTGCCGGTGGTGGTCAGCACCTGCTCAAGCACCAGCCTCTTCTTGGACTCGATGCCAAGGGCCTCGCGCGCCATTGCCGCAAGCTCGAAGTCGTGCACGCGCCGTCCCCGGTCGCCCAGCTCCTTGACTTTGGCCGTGACCTTTTTGACCTGCTCGTCGTCAAGGAAAAATCCCATCACCTCAAGCGCGTTCTTTACCGCGTTCGTGCCAGTAAGCTTCCCAAGCACGATGCGCCTCTTCCGGCCGACAATCTCAGGCTCGAAGGGCTCGTACGCAAGCGCGTGCGACAGCACGCCATGGACGTGCACCCCTGACGAGTGGGAGAACGCGTTGTCTCCTACAATCGCCTTGTTTGGTGACGGCCAGACGCGGGTTGCGCGCGAGACCATCTGGGACATGGCGTACAGCTTTTCCTGCCTGATGCCGGTCTTTACCCCGTAAATCCGTGAAAGCGCCATCATGGTTTCCTCAAGCGCCGCGTTTCCTGCGCGCTCGCCAAGGCCGTTGATTGTGGCCTGCACCTGCGTTGCGCCCGCCTCCACTCCCGCAAGCGTGTTCGCAACTGCAAGGCCGAAGTCGTTGTGCGCGTGGACCGAAACCGGAGTGCTTGTTTCCCTGCTTATCCTGGCCACCAGTTCTGCGTATTGGCTTGGCGAGGAGACCCCAACCGTGTCCGGCCCGTTCAGCATTCCCGCGCCGCTGTCCCTTGCGGCAACGTAAACCTGCGAAAGGAAATCCGGGTCCGACCTGCTGGCATCCTCGGCGGAGAACTCGCACGGAAGGCCGTGCGAACGGACGTACTCCACGCTGTCGACGACCTTTGCAAGCACCTGCTCGCGCGTCATCTTCAGCTTGTGCTTCATGTGAAGCTCCGAAGTGGCGAGGAATACGTGGACGTAGTTTGCGTCCGAGCCGATGGCCGCGTCTATGTCCCCGCGGCTTGCACGGCACAACCCGCAGATTTTCGCGCGCAGGCCGGCCCCTGCAAGGCGCTTGAAAAGCTCGCGCTCGCCGTCCGAGCTTGCTGGAAAGCCCGCCTCGATGACGTCAACGCCCAATTCGTCAAGGGCAAGGCCGATTTCGAACTTCTTTTGCGCCGAAAGGTTCACGCCCGGAGTCTGCTCCCCGTCGCGCAGCGTGGTGTCGAATACTATCACCCTTTCCGGAAGCCGTGCATTCCCTGCGGTCGGCCCGTTCGTCGCATTGGCGTTACTGCCCGTTGTCCCGTCCACTTCATTTCACCTGCTTGCAATCTCTTGCGGATGAACCGATGCTGCCAAAGAAGCGAATGGGAAACGAAGTGCCTGCGCGGATTATGCGCTAAGGCTGTTGGCTAAACGCCGGAGAAAAGAGCATTAGGGTATATTTGTCCTGTTAGGGTGAAGGACTTTCCACCGGCGGCGCGTTATTTCGCAAGAAGGGCCGCCAGGGTAAGCGAAAGAAGAAGTGAGAGAAGGAGCGCGATTGAATTCAGGACCGCCAAGCTGGACTGCGCGGAGTGCGTCTCTGAGGTTGCGTACCCGAATTCCAACTTGAAAACCTGCGGCATTTGCCGTTTTGGTTATTTCTAATATCTTGGCGGGGAAATAAAAAACCACTGCCCGGCGATTTGCAACCTCATTCAGCCCGTATTATTAGCCTGGCCGTGCACAAGTTACCTATGGACATCCAACTCGACGCCCGCATAACGGCGTCGCTTCGCAAACTCGGCTATTCTCCCCTTACGCAGGTGCAGGAACGCACCATCCCGCTTGGCGTTGCTGGCACTGACTTTTACGCGCTTTCCCAGACCGGCACTGGCAAGACCGCGGCGTTCATCATCCCTATCTTGCAGCAGATTCTCCAGAAGCCCGGAACGCGCGCAGTCATACTCGAGCCTACTCGCGAGCTTGTAATCCAGGCCGCAAACGAGTGCCGCAAAATCTGCGAGGGAATGGGAGTACTCACAGTTGCAGTGTACGGCGGCACGCCTCCGGGGAAGCAGAACGAGCTCATCCGCAAGGGCGCGCAAATCGTCATCGGAAACCCCACGCGCATCCACGAGACCTTGCAGAAGGGCGTGCTCAAGCCAAGCGACTACTCGATATTTGTCCTTGACGAGGCCGACCGGCTGCTTTCAAAGCAGTTCGTGGACGAGACCATGCACATAGCGTCCAGGTTTGCTGGAAGGAAGCAGACCATGATGTTTTCAGTGCAGATGCCAAGCGAGGCGTACACTTATGCAAAGACGCTGATGCGGCCGGGTTTTGCCGAGATAAAGGTCGGCAAGGTATCCGCAAACACTATCACGCACTTCTACACTATTACCGAGGACAAGACGCAGGCCCTTGCAAGCCTTTTGAAGGCAAACCCGGTGAAGTCGATGGTGTTCTGCGCGACAAACGACGAGGTCGAGGAGCTCACGAACACCCTCCTTAAGTTCAAGATTCAGGTAATCCAGCTCAACTCGCAAATCAAGACCGCGCGCAGGCACTCTGCCATGCGCAGGTTCATCTCAGGCGAGGAGCAAATCCTCATCTGCACCGACGTGGCTGCCCGCGGGATACATTTCCCGGACGTGGAGAAGGTTTACAGCATCGGCCTGCCCTCTGCGCCGGAGTTCTACATCCACCGCGCCGGAAGGACCGGAAGGATGAACGAGACCGGCGAGTGCATAAGCATAATCGCTGCAGACGAGGAGAAGAAGCTCTCGCACATCTACCACTCCTGCGGCGTGACTGCGGCTAAAAGATAGGCATTTAATCCCCAAAAGGGTTGTAGAGTTTATGGCAAAAAGAAAGGCTGCAGGAAAGAAGCCGTCTGCAAGGAAAACCGCGCAGGCAAAGCCGGCGCAGCAACCCGTGGCAATTTCCTGCCAGTGCGAAAGCCCAAGCAACGCCCTTGTCAACGGCCTGGTTCTTGGCACTTCATTCGGCGTGCTTTTAGGGCTGATTACCGGAAACTACGCGCTGTGGCTGCCGGTGTGCGTCGCGCTTGGCCTCGCATTCGGGCAGTTCTTCAAGTGCTGAATGCCGCAGGGACTATTTCGGCGCGAGTTTGCGCATGAAGAACGGCGGCACTACTGTTGTTATGAACGCCATTGCCGAGAGTACGGAATAATCCGCCGCTGCAAGCACTCCTGATTCCAGCCCAAGCAGGGCGATGATTAGCGCTATTTCCCCCCGTGGAGCCATCCCCACGCCTATGGCAAGGGCCTCGGAAGGCTTGGAGCCGCAAACAATCGCACCAAACCCGCAACCGAGTATCTTTGTAAGGAACGCGATTATGCAGATTGCCGCTATTGCCCAGAACGCTGGAAGGATCGTCGTGACATCCACGTAAAGGCCCAGCGACAGGAAGAACATCGGCGTAAAGAGGTTGGACAGTGGCTTTGACTGGGAAAGCACGCGCTCGGAAAGCCCGGCTGTTGACATCACAAGCCCAACCACATAGGCGCCGACTATTGCCGAAAGCCCGATGAACTCAGCAGAAAACGCGTAGAAGAACACTACTGCAAGGCAGGCCAAAAACCACTTCTCGCCGCTTGTGCTTCCGCCTTTTTCCGCGAACTTTCCGGTTGCCCACAGCCCGATTGCGAGCCCGCCTGCGATGAATATCACCGATGTGAGCAGCATGCTTGCAAGGGAGGCTACCAGGTCGCCGCCTGCGCCGGACTCAAGGCCGGGGATTGCCGAAAGCACGAGCAGCGCAAGCACGTCGTCTATGACCGCCGCGCCGATGATTGTCTTTGCGTAAGCCTTCTGCATCGCGCCAAGCTCCATCAGCACGGCCACTGTTACGCCCACGCTTGTTGCTGTGAGGGCTGCGCCGACAAAAAGCGCGTGGGCAAAAGACGCGCCGGTATATTCTGCGTATGCGAAGCCGCCCGCGAAGGGGACCAGCACTCCGAGAAGCGCTACTATCAGGTTGCGTCCGTTGAAAACGTCGCCAAGCTTGCCGTGGAGCCCGGCTTCGAACATCAGAAATATCGCGCCAAGCTGTGCGAACACCTTGATTGCGCCCTCGGCGCTTATGGTGTGCAGCACAGTCGAGGGAAAGAGCGCGCCAAGCCCGATTGCGGAAAGCGCGCCGTAGAAGAGCGGCCACACCGCGCCCACGAAGCTTTGCGAAAGGAGCACGCCGACTATCAGCAGCGTGATTACCGACGGCTGCTTGAGGTAGCGCACGAGTATCTCGGACACCAGCGCCGCAAGTATCAGGAAAGTGACCTCGAACCACAGCCGCTTTTCCTCCGAAAGGTCGGCAAAGAGCGCCGAGCGCAGGATTGAAAGGAAAAGTAGCAGGCCAAGCAGGAACGCGGCTGCTACTGCGAGGTTCCTTGGGGAAAGCTGGATGCGCTTGTTTGAGAGCAAATCGGGTAGGGCCATATCATTATTCAAGACGCGCCTGTGAAAAAAGCCTTTCGCTCTACTTGTCAAAATGCCCGTATGGGACGCACGCGGTACGGGCTGTTTTTGATGTTGGCCATTTGGCTTCCAGTGCCGAAGTCCTGTATTCGTGCGTTATTCAGATCGTATTCGGAAGAACTGAAATAACGGCTAGTGGCAAAACCGCCAATAATTGCTCTATTAACGTATAGTTTGTCCAATTCGTCTCTCGATGGCAAATACCAGTCGCTGTAGCCACTTACTACCAAGTCATCGCATAGACGAGCGGCTATCCCTGCAGTGGAGCAATGTGCAACGATGTCGATTGTGTTCTGTTTTCCTGTCCCTATGGCGGTTCCATCCGCTCCGGATATAGCTGTTGCCTGACAACCCCATGTGGTTGATCCTACGTCGTTTGGGGTCGTTATCAGGCCATGCTGTTCTCCCTCCACGTAACCTGGATCTCCGGGTTGAAAGATGTACGCCACTATCCCGCCTTGGTAGCTGTCACCGATTGAAACAATAGCGGAAGGCGCTGCACACCTGCCTGTAAGCGACTGCGTGCCTTGCTGCTTAATGCCGAAAAGCATTCCTTTAGTATACGTGAACGTCAATACTTTGAATTCAAAAGCGCCCCTCGCTCTGGATACTCCTGTTGATGTTGAGTAGCACGGGTTTATTGAGGAGTTGGAAATGGCGTCTCCAAGTCCGTGCAGGGTTATTTCTTCTCCTGCGTTAAAGACCTGGTCGGGTTCCATGATTATCCTGGTGTTTCCGAAGCCATCCTGTACAGCTATATCCGTTAGGTAAACACTTTCGATTAACCTGTTCGATACCGTCAGAATGATGTCCGTATCGCTGACTTTAACGCTCGTGATTGCAAAAGGAATTGTTCCTGACCAATAGGATTTTGACTGCTGTTCTTTTATTGAACTGCCACTTGACGGGAGTCCGCCAACTAGGCTCACAGTCACCAAAGATACAATTAAGACCGCGCCTAAAACCACCAAGTACTCTGTTGAGCCCTGGCCTTTCATTTTATTCATAACTAGGCTCACTCAAGATAGGCGTTCGCAATATACTGCTGCGCCATCCGGTACGTGTTGAAGAAGCTCGCGTTGATTGCGATGCAGTGACGCATTATCTCGCCCCATTTGGGCCGGTTGCCGTAGAACGTGGGGATTATTTCGGACTCGAGCTTGTTGTAAAGGTCAGAAGCGTCGAACGCTACGTTGGTGTCCTGGCTTCCGTTCGCTTCCTGAGGGTGCTCGCCTACGCTCCAGCCGGTCACGCTTTCGATGTGGCCCTCAAGCCACCACCCGTCAAGGGTCGACAGGTGGGGCACGCCGTTGACCGCAGCCTTCATCCCCGAAGTTCCCGACGCCTCGTAGGGCCTCTGCGGGGTGTTGAGCCACACGTCGCAACCTGCGACCATCTTCTTTGCAAGCTGCATGTCGTAGTCCGGAAGGAACACCATCCTCAGCGGCGTGTTCTGTGCGTTGACTTGCCTGCACGTCTGGAACACTTCCTTTATGAGCTCCTTTCCCCGGTAGTCCGCAGGGTGCGCCTTCCCCGCAAAGACCACCTGGATGTCGCCGACTTTGCGCGCAACCTGCTCCAGCCGGTTGATGTCGTAAAGCAAAAGGTCGGGCCTCTTGTATTCGGTGAACCTGCGGCCATAACCTATTGTGAAGCGAGCCGGATGGAAACCAATCCCGGTTCTTGCGTTGACCGTGTCAACAAGCTCCTGCTTGGACTTCTCGTGCGCGGCCCAGAGCTGCTCGCGGTGGATGTGGAGCGCGTTTCGCAGCGAGAACGGGTCGAGCTCCCACCCGGGGATGTTGGCGTCAAAAAGGTCGCGGAACGGGGGAGACACCCAGCTTGGAAGGTGGACGCCGTTTGTAATCGTGTCAATCAGGTATTCCGGAAACATCGCCCTTGCCACCGTGCCGTGGCTTTTTGCGACGCCGTTGATGTGCTTGCTTACCTCCAGGCCGAGCAGGGTCATGTTGACTTGGTTGTCCTGCACCGCGTGGTCAAGCAAAACCTTGGGAACGTACGAGTCAGTAAGGCGCGTGAACAGGTCCAGGTCGAACTTGTCGTGGCCAGCGGAAACCGGCGTGTGGGATGTGAAGACGCACTTTTCCTTGACCGCATCCAGGTCGTAGGAATTATCCTCGCTTCCCGCGTCGCGGTAAGTCCTTTTCAGAAGCTCAACTGCAAGGAGGGACGCGTGGCCCTCGTTCATGTGGTACTTTCGGACGTTGTGGTAGCCGAGGGAGTCAAGCATCCGCACCCCGCCAATTCCAAGCACGATTTCCTGCGCAAGCCTGTAGGCGCGGTCCCCGCCGTAAAGGTGCGAAGTCAGCGTGCGGTCGTATTCGGAGTTGCCCTCGACGTTGGTGTCAAGGAAATATACCGGCAGCTGGTTTCCTGCAAGGCCGTGCACCATGTGCCTCCAGGCACGCACCAGCACCTTGCGGCCCTCGATGGTCACCGCGACTTGGTTCTGCACAGACACCATGTGCTCGTGCGGGTCCCAGTGCACCGGGGTCTCAACCTGGCTGCCTTCGGCATCAAGGCCCTGCGAAAAGTAGCCGTTCTCGTTGAGCAGCGTGATTCCGACTACCGGAATCTTCATGTCAGCAAAGGACTTCAGCACGTCGCCTGCGAGTATGCCCAATCCGCCGGAATAGGTCGGGATTGAGTGGCTTATGCCGACCTCCATGGAAAAATAGGCTATGTGCTCGCGGTCAATCGGGCAGGTGATGCCGTCGCAGCTTGAAATCATTACACAATCAGTGGGCCGGCGTATAAATTCGTTGCCGGGTTTTTATTGCGTGTTCTGGAGCGGGGCAATCTGCGCCGCGGCATCCTGCTCGTTCTTTTCGATTACGAACGAAAGCGCGACCATCACGAGCCCGAGCACGCACACGACAATAGAAAGAACGAGCGTGGTGTCAAAGTACCCCGAAAGCAGGGGCTGCACCACCTGCAGGGCAATCTGGTTCAGTTGGGGTGCCGGGCCTGCGGCAGGGAGGTTTTTGGAAACCAGGTCAAGAATCATCCCCGGTGCGATGAAGCTTGCGATGAACGCTACTGCGCCGGCAACTGCAAAAGGAATTCCAACGTGCCTCAGCGCGCTCCTGATTTTTCCTGACACCACTGCCATCACCAGGGCAAGCGCGACGCATATGGCTACTAGTACGTTGCAGGCAAGAAGGGCGATTGATAGCGGCTCGCGGACCTTTGCAAGCTCAGCCGAAGGCTTGCGGCCGGCAAGCGCGTCCAAGTCAAGCGCGTCCGGAATCGACGAGTCAATCTGCTTGTCAAGGCCGTCATAGAACCCCTGCGTGAGGCTTGCCAGTTGCGCGGGAGTGCTGTTTGCATCCGCTTGCGGGACAACGCCCGTGCCGTTGCCGGTAATGGTTTCGTTTGTGCCAATCGCACCTGCCACCTGTTCCGAGGTGACGTTCAGGTCGCGGCATTCCTCCTCGTGCGCAAGGCAGTACGCCAGGCAGTCGTCTATGCTTGCGCACCCCCCGGGCCCCACCCCGCCGT
>Ga0074198_1001381_pt1 | contig 16190 bp, 15 predicted proteins | sample EPASupsiteSAE323_FD_64527 | JGI IMG/M metagenome (GOLD analysis project Ga0074198, IMG submission 64527) | Bioremediated contaminated groundwater from EPA Superfund site, New Mexico - Sample SAE3-23 | ecosystem: Environmental > Aquatic > Deep subsurface > Groundwater > Contaminated ...
GAGCGGTAAGGGGTGTTTCATCTTCAGTTCACCATCGACAAAATTTCAATGCCTTGCTTTTTGTTCTTGCAATCAATTTGCCTTTCAAAGCCTCTTGTAAATATTCACAACAGCTGTTGCGCCACTTCCTCCCACGTTGTGGGTCATCCCGATTTCGGCGTCGTTTACCTGGCGCTTGTCAGCGCGGCCCTGCAACTGCCACATTATCTCAACAGCCTGCTTGATACCGGTTGCTCCAACCGGGTGGCCGGTTGCCTTCAACCCGCCGCTGGTGTTGATTGAGATTTCCGAGTTGAGCGCAGTCTGACCCTCAAGGGATGCGGGACCGCCTTTGCCCTTCTCAAAGAAGCCAAGGTCCTCGATTGCCATCACTTCTGCAATCGAGAAGCAGTCGTGGACTTCGGCAACGTCGATGTCCTTTGGAGTGAGCTTGGCGTGCCTATACGCGTCAGCAGCAGCGACTTTGGTCGCGTGAAGCTCAGTCATGCAGTGCCTGTTTGAAAGCGAAATCGTGTCTGATGCCTGCGAGCTTGCGATTATCTCTACAGGGTCCTTTCTGAACTTCTTTGCCTTCTCGGAAGCACAGAGGATTACCGCTGCAGCGCCGTCGGTGATTGGCGAGCAGTCAAGGAGCTTGAGAGGCGAGGCGATGTAACCTGAATTCATGACATCGTCAATCGTGATTTCGTTGCGGTACTGCGCATAAATATTGTGCACCGCATTCTTGTGGTTCTTCACCGAGCAGGATGCCATCATCTCCTCAGTAGTGCCATATTCGAGCATGTGCCGCCTTGCCATCAGGGCGTAGAGTGCCGGGAAGGTTGCTCCAAAGAAGAGCTCGTGCTCCATGTCCCCTGCGCCGCCAAGGGCGATTGCAACATCAGCAGAGTCGAAGTCAGTCATCTTCTCCACGCCACCTACGGCGACTACATCATACATGCCGCTGGCTACAGCAAGAAAACCTGCGCGAAGGGCGACCCCGCCGGATGCGCAAGCTGCCTCGCAGCGCGTTGCTGGAATAGGATTAAGTCCAAGGAAGTCTGCAAAAAGCGCGCCCACGTGCTCCTGGCCGACGAGACGTCCGGATGACATGCACCCGCCGTAGATTGCCTGGATTTCGCGGCCCTCGATTCCCGCATCTATGACTGCTGCAGTGCCTGCTTCTACTACAAGGTCGCGGAAGCTCTTGTCCCAGCGCTCGCCGAACTTGGAAAGCCCGCCGCCGATTATTGAAACGCCTCTCATGAAAATCACCGAAATTACATGCTCTTTATCTTGCGCCTGTGCTTGGCGTAAGTCGCGTAGTCCACGTAAGTCTTGTTGTTGATAAGCTCAAAGAAGTGCCTCTCCTTAGGCGGCCTCTTCTGGTCAATCAAATCATTGACCGCGATTATGAAGCCGTCCGAGCCTGCGCCGCTTCCATAGGATGTGACCAGGATGCGCTGGCCGGGCTTTGCAATGTCAAGAACAGCGGAAAGACCTATCATTGCCGCGCCGCTGTAGGTGTTACCGATGAACGGAGTGACCAGCGCGGGTTTGACCTGCGCGTCGGTAAATCCGAGGAGTTTTGCAACGCGAACAGGGAACTTGCCATTGGGCTGGTGCGGAACGAAGTAATCAAAATCTGCGGGCTTGGTGCCGGTGCGCTTCATTATTTCCTTTGCGCACTCGCCAACGTGCTTGAAATATGCCGGCTCGGCAGTGAAGCGTCCTGCGTGGGTCGGGAACTCCGCGTGCTGGCGGCGCCAGAAATCAGGAGTGTCGGTCGTGTAAGAATAGGTTTTTTCGATAGTTGCAATCTGCTCTTCCTTCTTTGCAGTTATTACGAATGCAGCTGCTCCTGCGCCTGCGGTCATCTCAAGGGCATCGTTGGGCCTGCCTTGCGCGGCATCCGCACCTATGGCCAAGCCCAGGTCAATCATTCCTGCGATGCACTGGCCCATACACGCTTGTATTGCAGCTGTTCCTGCCTTGCAGGCGAACTCAAAATCAGCAGCAGTAAGGTGAGGAGTCGAGCCAAGAGCTTCGGCGACTATTGATGCGGTGGGTTTTACTGCATACGGCTTGCTTTCGCTTCCAACATAAGCGGCTTCCACGCGAGCAGGGTCGAGCTTGCAGTGCTCAAACGCGCGCCTTGCGGCCTCGACTGCGAAAGTTGCCGAGTCCTCGTCAATTGCGCCCAGGGCCTTTTCGTAGACCCCTAGGCCGCGTGCGGACTTGTCGCCGTCCTTTCCCCAGACCTTGGCGATTTCGGGAATCTTGATTCTCATGTACGGCACGTATACGCCGTAACCAGCTATTCCTGCGTGTACCATAAGCATCTGCACCAATAAACGTCAATTTTGTCCATTGACTTAAGTAGGTTGGTTTGAAATAGTATTCGGCGGCCTGCCATTAAAAAAGCAGCTCCAAATCGTCAGGTGGCGAAGATGCAAATCAATTTGAAAGGCGCTTGCAACAACTAATGGTGAGAAAATGACACGCGCGCTCTTCATCGGAAGGTTCCAGCCCATACACTGCGGCCACCTTTCGGCACTCAAGGAAATCCTCTCCCGTTATGACGAAGTGGCAATAATCATCGGCTCCTCACAGGAAAACCTCACAGGACGCAACCCGCTTACCACTGGCGAGCGAATTGAAATGATTTATGCAGTTCTCAAGGCCAACGGCTTTGCCGACCGTGCATACGTAATTCCGGTGCCGGACACGCCTGAGTCGGGATTGTGGCCCGCTCGCGTGCTATCCTATGCTCCGAAAGTTGACGCAGTCTTTACTGCAAACGACTACACCCAGAACCTGTTTTCGATTTACAACGCAAGCGTACGCGACGGAATCAAGATTGTCAACCAGAAGGTGGTTGGCAAGATTTCAGCTACTGCAATCCGCGAGAAGATAATCAAAGGAGATGCAAGCTGGGAAAAGATGGTTCCCAAGGAAGCGGTTGCGTTTTTGAAGAAAAACAAATTGGATGGACGAATCAGGATTCTTGCGGATTCCTCAATTGGATAATAATAGGTACGTTTCACTCTTGACAATTGCAGGTGCTTTCTCACAATGACTTCGTTCTCAGGGTTCTACAAATTGTCGCGCAAGGAACGCCTTGCAAAAATCAAGGAGTTCGCAGGCCTTACTGACGAAGAAATTAAAGTTCTTGAATCACCCGACGCGCTTTCGTTTGAGACTGCGGACAGGATGGTCGAGAACGCAATAGGAACATTCCAACTACCGCTCGGAGTCGCGGTGAACTTCGTAATCAACGGCCGCGAAGTCGTAATCCCGATGGCTTCAGAGGAGCCGTCGGTGATTGCCGCTGCAAGCAACGGCGCAAAGCTCGCGCTGCCCGAAGGGTTCAAGACGGGTGCAACGGACCCCATAATGATTGGGCAAATCCAGCTGGTCAACGTCCCTGACGCAAAGAAGTCGGCAAGGGAAATCATTGCCAAGAAGAAGGAAATCATCAAGCTTGCGAACAAGCCCGATGCTCCGATGGTAAAGTACGGCGGCGGGGTAAAGGAAATCGATGTCAAGGAGTACGATACCCCGCGCGGCAAGATGCTTGTAATATACTTGTTCATAGATTGCCGCGACGCGATGGGAGCGAACGCGGTGAACACGTTCTGCGAGACCCTTGCACCTGAATTCGAGAAATTGACCGGAGCAAAAGCACGCCTGCGGATTCTTTCCAACTTTGCCACGGAAAGGATTGCGAAGGCAAAGGCAGTCTGGAAAAAGGAAACAATAGGAGAAGAGGCCATTGAAGGAATCCTTGACGCTTACGAGTTCGCGGCAGCGGACAACTTCCGAGCGGCAACTCACAACAAGGGCGTGATGAACGGAATCGACGCGGTTGTGATTGCGACTGGGAACGACTGGCGGGCGGTCGAGGCAGGCGCGCACTCGTTCGCCTCGATGTCGGGCAGGTGCATGCCACTCACCAGATACAAAAAGACCAAGTCAGGGGACTTGGAGGGAGAAATCGAAATCCCGATGGCAGTTGGACTTGTAGGCGGTGCCACCAAGACGCACCCGACTGCAAAGCTTGCGGTCAAGATGCTTGGGGTGAAGAGCGCAGGCGAGCTTGCGCAGATTATCGCCGCAGTCGGCCTCTCACAGAACTTCGCAGCGCTCAAGGCACTCTCCACCGAGGGGATCCAGCGCGGCCACATGGAGCTTCACGCGCGAAACGTCGCAGTGGCGGCTGGAGCGAAGGGGAAGCAAATCGACGAGATTGCCGAGAAGATGATTGCGGAAAAGAACATCAGGCAGGAACGCGCAGCTGAACTGTTAAAGAAATAAATCTGTTGAGCCGATTCGGCTCACCCGCCAGTTTTCTCGTACTTTTTCAACGATGCCGCGATACTGTGTTCCTGATTGCGAACTGACGTTTTGAGCCGGCATAACCCCTTGACGTCGTTTTCAAACTCGCGGGGAACGCGCACGGGATGCCAAACAGTCACGTCCGTCCCGCGTGCGGTTTTTTCCAGGTGGACAGACACGTTCATTCCGTGTAAAAGCGCGACCCTTTCCTTGAAATCGTCAAGCCTCGACTTGATGCGGCTGAAACCGCCCTTGACGCTGCACCTGTGCTCGGCAAGCACGTTCCCGCCATCCACAAAAGTATAGCTCGTGTCCGCCTTGACCGAGCCTTTGGAAATCGGTCCGAGAACGCTTTCAAGAATCTTGCGGACGGGAGTTACGCGCTTCATTTAATCAACCAGACAAAGTTTGTATGCTAACAGTTTTATCGCATTGCGATGTCCAAACCCGGAACTTAGAAGTTCATGAATATTCCGCTTGTGACGCTGCGGGCTATCTGGAACACGATGATGGACCCTATTGCCAGCAGCGGGAAGTACTTTACGCCATAGAGCACCTTGCCGCGTGAAATGACCCCCATCAGCACCGATGCAAAGAACGCGGTGCCGACAAGCGAAAGGTAGGATATGAAAATCGCGTACTCGGAGTTTATGACCACGCTGCCTGAGAAGAACGGGAGCGAGTAGCCCTCGATTGCGTCGCCTGAGAACTGGCCCTTTATGCCGGAGTAGATGTCAAGGAACTGCGCGGACACCGCAAGCAGGCAGGGGCTGACTATGAGTATGATGAAGAACAGGAACATTGTGTAGGAGCGCGTCGAGGTGATGAGGTCTGCCTTCAGCTCCTGGTTGCGCCGCACTTCCTCCGAGATTGCGGTAAGGAGCTCGGCAAGCTGGCCGCCTGAACGCACGCTCTTCTCAAAAAGCGCAATCGTCTTCTCAAGTATCTCCGAGTCAATCCTGTCCGATATCGAGCTCAAGGCCTCCGCAAGCGACTGGCTCGAGCCGGCCTTCACTGCCGCAATCTGGATTTCCTTCTCAAGGGGGCCAAGCTCAGCTGTTGCGGAGCGGCGAAAAGCGTTGAACGGCGTCATGCCTGCGCGCAGGTTTGCGGCAATCATCAGCAGAAACTCCGGAAGCACGCGCTCGACCTGCTCTGCGCGCGACACTATGGAATAGTAGACCATCAGGTAGAACGCAAAAAGCCCTATTGCCGCGCCTATGAAGAAGAACCAGAAGCACAACACGCCAACAAGCAGGGGCGAAAACGAGCCGAAATCAAGTATCGAAACCTTGACTTCGGCAAAATACATCACCAGCGGGAGGATGGAGAAGAGCACGCCGATTAGGAGCGAATAAATCACGCGCTTGCCAAGCCACCGCGAGGCGTCCTCTGTGTCGCCCGCCTTGTTTATCTTGTCCTGCAGCACGTTGCGCTGCTTGATGGGCAGGAACTCTCCTATGCGCCTGTAAAAGGAACCTAGCTTCATACCGCGGGCCTCGATGAGTTGATGTAGCCTATGAGGCCGATCTGGCCAAGGAACGTGCCAAAAAGGATCACCAAGTAGGCCTCCTCGCCCAGCCCGATGCCTGAGAAAGTCGAAAGCAGGATGAGGAACGTCATTCCGATAGACGGGATTGCCGCTGCCACGAGCATGTACATGAGCACGAGAAAGTTGAGGCTTGCTGAGAAGTCCTTGACAAGCTGCCTGCGGTCCACCATCAGGTTGTCCACAATCTTGCGGAGCGTGTCGTTGAGGGGCGCGCCCGAGTCGAGCGCGGTAAGGAGCTGCCACACTATTTTCTTGAGGTACTCGGAGCGGCTGCGCAGCGCCATGCGCTCAAGCGCCTTCTTTTCGGACACCCCGTTGTTGATGTCGCGCACCGTGACTGCAAACGCGCGGCTGGCATAGCCGTAGTTCCCCTGAGCCACGTTGAGCATCGCGTTGTAGAGCGTGACGCCCGACTCAATCTGCAACGAAAGCTCACGCAGCGCGAACACAAGCTCGTTGTCGGTCATCTGCGCAATTTTTCGCAGCATTATCGTCGGATAGTAAAGGTAGAACGCAAGCGCGCAGATGAACGCAAGGGCCACCATGCCAAGCAAAAACAGGACGCTCAGCTCGGCGCCGATCAGGGTGATGAAGAAGAACATGAACCCGAGGAAGAACGCGACAATGCCTGCCGAAAAAATCGACGCGCCGATGTAGTCCTCCGGGTCGAAGGTCTCAAAAAGCTGGCCCAGGTCGCTCCGCACGCCCGGAATGAGCATCAGTATGTTGGTTGCAATGTTGTGCAGCTTGTGCGAAAAGCCGCGCCGCGGCTGTATCAGCAAAAAGGGTATGCGCATCTGCTTGATCTGCTGCTGCATCTTGCCTCAGACCTTCTCCGGCGAGATGTTCTTCTCGACCGCGTCAATGATTGACGCCTCGTCGGCGTAATAGGCCTTCATCACGGCGCCGACCTGGTCGGCATTGTTCCACTTCCAGGCGTTCATCCAGTCAAGGATTGCGGCTTTGTTCTGCTGGTCCTCGATGATCTCGCGCTCGATGAGGCCTGTGTGCATGTTCATGTACTCGTAGTAGCGCGAAGGCGCCTTGACGAACTCGTACTCGTCCGAGCGCGGCCTCCACAGGTAGACGTGGTTGAGGTCGGGGATGCCGTCCGTGGGGATGACTTCGGAAATCTCAAGCGTCCTGCGCAGGTTCTTTCTCCTGTCACGGTACTGCATCACAACGAGGTTGATTGCCTCAAGCTCGTTCTCGGGAATCTCAATCGGCGGGTGCGTGAGGCGGTTGATGAGCTGCACTCCGGTATCGGCGTGCACTGTTGACAGCACGGAGTGGCCCGTGTGCATTGCCTCGAAAAGCACTTCGGCCTCCGCTTTCCTGCGGATTTCCCCGAGTATTATGCGGTCGGGGCGCATACGGAGCGCGTTAATCATCAAGTCAAGGGTCGTGACCTCTCCTTTTCCTTCCTGGTTTGCGGAGCGCGAGATGAGAGGCACCCAGTTCCACTCGTACTTTGCGGGCATCAACTCGCGCGTGTCCTCGATAGTGACCACGCGGTGGTGCGGCTGGATGAGCGAGAACACCGCGTTGAGCATCGAAGTCTTACCGCTTGCAGTTCCTCCGCCAATGAGGACGTTGAACTCGTAGTGCACGGCCTGCCATATGAGCGCGGCCATCTCAGGCGAGAGCGTCTTGTTCGCGCCGTACGCCAAGTTGACTATGGTCCACGGGTCGCGTGAGAACTTGCGGATTGTGAGCGTGTTTCCCGCAGACGACACGGGCATCAGCGTGGCATTCACACGGTCCCCGGTGTCAAGCTGCGCGTCCAAAAGCGGTGCGAGGATGCTGACCTGCTTTCCTGCACGTCGCGAGATGAGCGACGCCATGTTGGACACGTCCTCGTCGGTGCCGACAAAGAGGTTGGTGTGCATCCAGCCATACTTGCGGTGGTACACGCCGATGGGCTCCTCGCCCCTGTTGATTATGATTTCCTCAGTGTTCGCATCCTGCATCAAAACGTCGATGTCGCCAAGCCCGTACATCGAGCGGGTGATGATGCCTGCAAGCACGGGAAGGTCCTTGTCCGAAGGCGCAAGCTCTGACTTGATCTTCGAGCTTACCATCGCATACTTCTCAGCCGCAGTCTGGCCCTTCTTGGAGCCGAACGCGCCAGAGGAATCTGACGGCGCGTCCTTTGCAATCTCGTCCTGCAGGTAAGAGAAGTAAATGCGGCTGTAGGGGCTGACCGAGGGCACGTCCACGTGGTACGCGGGCCTGCGCGAGAAGTTGTCAAAAAACACCTTGACAGTAGTGACGAGGTTCCCCTCGTCGGACTTTACGGAATACGAGTCCACCATCTCGGAAGTTGGCTTGGGGATTGCGCGTTCCGACAACTCCGTCTTGAGCGTGACTACCGGGTCCTCTGCTATGTTGAGCGGGTAGTAAAGGTCAACTACGGAGTGTGCCTCCAGAAGCTTGACTATGCGGTCAACTGCATCAGGCGACCAGTCAAGCCGCTTTGCCGCCTCGCCAACGGTGAGGTCGCCCAGCTTGATGAGGTCAATCAGGTCGTCTATCTTGGTCCGAATCATGTCAGCACGTCTTATGCCCAACGATGCAAAATGGGCTTACTCCATTACTTTTCCAGCCTATTTCATTGTTTAGGTTAAACAGGCCCTTGGTGCGCTTGCGCCGTTGCGGCGCGCCTGCCAAAGAACCCGCGAAACCCCGCCGCTCAAATCATGTCAAGGATTACTTTCTCAATCTCAATAACCGGGTACTGGTCGATGCGCGAGCACACGTAGTCAAGCGAGCGCGCCGAGGACGAGTACGCCTCGAACAGCACGTCGCCTCTCTTGATTTGCTGCTCCTTTTTGACCCTGAGCACCAGCCCGGCCTGCTTGTCCGAAGGCGCGCCAAGCGCGCGGCACAGCCTGAATATGGCCTTGTTGTCTATGTGCCCCACCTTGCCGTCGACTTTGGACTTGATGCAGGTCTTTTCCTTGGAAAGCCTGATTTGCGAGGCCTTCACGCCGGGGTTTCCGCCCTGCGCGCCGATGATTTCACGGAACTTCTCATCCGCCTCGCCGGATTCCAGCTTCTTGCGCGCAAGCGCGTAGGCCTTGTCCTTGTCCATCCCCTTGGACATCTGCAAAATGACCGAGCTCATTATCACGGCCTTCTCTGCAAGCTGCGCGTTGGACTTGCCGCCATCGGCAAGAGTCTCAAGAACGGCCTTCGCCTCAAGCGCCGGGCCCATCGAGTTCATCGCAGGCTCCGAGCCGTCGGTAATTATGCAGTTGAGGCTCATGCCGAGCCTGCTTGAGAGCATCTTGAAGCTGTTGGCAAGCGAGTTCGCCTCCTTCAGGTCGTCAATCTTGCTCCCCCTGCCCACCGGGATGTCAAGGAGAACGTGCTTTGCACCCTCGGCCTTTTTCTTTGCAAGTATGCTTGAGAGAAGCAGGCCCGACGGGTCGAGCCGCAGCGGGTGCCGGACCTGGATGAGCTTGTCGTCTGCGATTGCGATGTTGACCCCGCCGCCCCACACGAGCGCGCCGCCGGTTTTCTTCGCGACGTTCTCTACTTGTTGACGCGTCAGGTTGACTGGCGCAAGCACTTCCATCGCATCCGCAGTCCCGCTTGCCGAGCTGATTGCGCGCGACGCGGTCTTGGGAATCGTGACTCCGCAGGATGCGACTATGGGAACGATGAGCATGGAGACGCGGTCGCCTGCGACCCCGCCGATGCTGTGCTCGCTTGCAACTATGGCGCTTTTGGGGAAGTGCATCGCCTCGCCTGAGCGCACCATCGCCTTCGTAAGCCCGACTATCTCGTCAGGGGCGAGGCCGCGGATGTACACTGCTGTGACGAACGCCGAAAGCTCGGCTACTGAGAAGCTCTCCACCATCAAGTCATCTATTATCTGGCCGATTTCGGCTTCCGTGAGGCTCGTGCCATCCATCTTCTTCCGGATGTAGTCAAGGCTCTGCGGCCTCTGGGCCTTCTCGACGCAGACTTGCCTGCCCTCGCACGGGCCGAGCTTGGAGGACACGTCCGCAAAAAGGCTGATTTCGTCGGTCTTTACGTACTTGTCGGAGTAGTCCGCAAGCGCAAGGACCTTCCTCTTCCCGTACGAGATGAGGATGCGGTCGCCCTTCTCGATGTTGAGCTTTCGCGCAGTCTCGTCATTGAGAACTGCGACATTTATCCCGGCCTCGACGTCGAAGCACCGGGCCCTGTAAGTGTTGACACAAGTAGTAGGCATAACATAGACCCCGTTTTGCAAGCAGATTAATGCGGGGTGGATTAAAACCGTGACGCCGGGAACGGCATTCAGCGGAAATGCGGTCTCGGACGCTTAAAAACCAAAGGCCATCAGACAAACATTACAAAACCGGAAAAGAAACTCACATCGATACACAAACACTAGGGGTAATTTCACAGGTGGCTGAACAATCCATAGTCCTCATAGACTCGCAGAACGTCCTTTGCGCCTGGATGACGTATTCCAAGCAAAAGGGGACTGCTGAAAAACTGGACTACAAGAGACTGGTAGACCAACTGGCAATAGGAACCGACTTGCTGCGCGCATACTTTTATGACGGCGTAGAGGAAAACATAACAACGAAGAAAAAAAACTTCTTGGAAGCCCTTTCCTACAAAGGCATACAGCTACGGACCAAAATGCTTAAGGACCGGACAAGCAAGTGCCCGCATTGCGGGAAAGAACAGGTCAGGCAAGTCCAGAAAGGCGTGGACGTGTCGCTTGCGACGGACATCTTGAGGCACGCCTGGCAACAGACGTGCAAGATATGCATCGTCGTCAGCGGCGACGAGGACTATAAGGACGCGATAGACGTGGCAAAGGACAAGGGAGTAAAGGTATGGGTCGCGTCGTTCAAGTCCTGCCTCTCCAACGACCTGCGAAAAAGCGCGGACCGGATAATTTTTTTGGACGACATTTACGATAAAGTCAAACAGCAATGAATTTAAGCGCGGCCAGGCACTTAATGCATATACGTTAAGGAGAGGGCGGAGGGGACTATACCCGCATAACTCCGCCCTTAATAGATTACTAATTTTTTCCGACAAACCGAACACCCGCCCTAATTCCTTTCGCTACCGCAAGAGTCTCTGAAACGGTTAAAATGCAGGCCTGCATTCGTAATTGGGGTCACGGGAAAAGGATGCGCGGACAAAGCTCAACGGAATACCTGGTAATACTCGGCGCAGTCCTAGCCATCGGCATGGTCGCGGTCACAACGATGACCGCAATACCCGCACTGAACCAGGCGTCAAGGGAACAACAGATGGGCCAGGCGTGGCTGCGCGCAACGCCTTTCTCAATATCATTCTCCAAGCTCAGCTCGGGCAACCTCTCGTTTTCCATCGAGAACAAGGCAAAAAAGACAGTCGTGCTAACGGGAATCGAGCTTGGCACGGAGACGCAGGCCGTCCCGTTCTGGGTCCCTGATAGCTCGCAGAGCTTCCGGCCAGGCCAGGAAATCGTGGTCGCAAACGAGTCGTTCAACGTTTCCGGCAACCCGTGCAACGGCGAGCCAGTAGGCACGTATTACGAGTTCAAAAACATCACGCTCACCTACACCGAAGGAAGCATCTCCGGCATCCGCCAGATGGGCACGGGGATTGCGGGCTACTGCTCCGGAACAGACCTGGTCTCGCCGATGGCCGGCGCATACCCCGGGTACGCCCAGCTTTCAGGCTATGTGCGCAACCTCTCAGGCACCGGGCTTGCAAGCGCAGCCATAATCATCACAAACGGCGAAGCCCAACAATCCACAACGACCAATTCCTTAGGATACTACCAAATCAACGTCTCGCTTGGCAACGAGACTTCGCTGGTTGGCGTCAACGCAAGCTACGGCTCGACGTACAACTACTCCGCAACCAGCCTGACACTCATAACGGAATACCCCGTGACACTTGACTTCGTGGTTGCGTTGCAGCCCGGAACAAATTACGCAATGTTTGTCAGGGACACTTCCGGAAGCAACGTCGCCGCGTTCACAACCGCAGGCCACCTGATGCTCAAGGGCGGCTGTTATTCCGGCGCAAGCTGCGCAACCCCGCCCGACGGCTCGCTTGCAGTCCGCGACTCCTCCGGGGTTACGCACGCATACATCAACAGCTCGGGCAGCCTCTGCGTGGAGGACGCAAACTGCAACTACTTCGACCCAAGCTGCAACGACGCTCCCGACGGCTCGCTTGTACTTCGAAGCCCGGCTGGAGCGAACATCACATACATCAGCCCAGCGGGTGCGCTGTGCACTACAGGGGAAATACGGCAATACGGGACCCCGTGAAAAAAACATTTATGGAAAGACAGGTGTTGGGAATGACTATGGAAAAGAAATCCGAAACTGAAGGCGGCCTTGTAAAGATACTTGCAATTTTCCTTTTTGTCTTCCTCGGCAACGCAGCCGCAGGCAGCGTCATCATACAGGACGGCCTTGTCGGCACGAGCAACGGGACCTCGCCGCTGCGGCCAATCCACATAGCCGCAACGCACGACGCCAACCTCCGGCTGCAGGACACCTCCGGCGCCTCGCCCGCAGCATACATCGAGTTCTACAACGACACCACGCGCTGGGGGTACGTCGGGCTGGGAGGGCACGACGACAAGATGACCATCGGCACGACGGCGAACAAGAACCTCGCATTCTACACCAACTCAAGCGAAAAGATGACGCTGACTGCCGCAGGCAACGTGGGGATTGGGACGACTAATCCACAAGTTAAACTGAACGTACAGGAAAATCAAGCGTCAACGCTAAAAACACTGCTGGTACTGCAAAACGACGCAAGTGCCGGAGGAACTGAAGCGAGGATAACCGGATACAACAATGCTACGGGATTGCGGTTAGTTTACGGCAGAGAAGGAAGCGCAGTTATCGATACGACCACGGCATCACACCACGCCGAAATATTCACAACCGGTGGAGACCTGCTATTTGGCGCACTTACCAGTGAAAAAATGAGAATAACAACCACAGGCAACGTCGGCATAGGGACGACGAGCCCGACAGCAAAATTAAGTATAGCCAGCACCGAACCAGAAGTTCTGTCCACTAACCCAGCATGGCCCGTAGGGACACTTAAAATTGCTGACACCGGGGCATATAATTCTGGTTCCGGTCCAACAATTACATTCTATAAATACAGAGACGCGGTAGGGGATAGCTCTGTTGTGGGCGCTATTTCCGGGCATGGCGTTGCTACAAACGAATCTCTTGATTTTTATGTAGGGACGGCAGCGTATTTAGGGGCTACACCTAAACTTACAATCAGAACCAGTGGAAACGTCGGCATCGGGACGACGAGTCCGGAAAAAATGTTGGAAATCCAAAGCACGGACCCGACGATAAGGTTCCATTACCCCGGAAACTCCGGGAGCTCTTATGTCGGGGGCAATGCCAATAATGACATCGTGCTGAGCGCCATGTCCTCCGGCGCGAACATAATCATGACAACGGGTACGGGCAACATCGGCATAGGAACCACGAGCCCGGGATTCCCGTTAGAGATTCAGGCAAACAGCGGAGGTAATGCACTGAGAATGGTTGCAAGAGCAGTAGATAACGTAAGTTCGCTGTCCTTCACAGATAATACAAAAGCAGTAGACGCGTATATTCAAGGCAACGGCTCTTGGATAAGGAGCAGGGCAGACGGCGGGTTCCATTTCGCCAAGGGAGTGACCCCAACGTCCACCAGTTCTGAGTTCACGATAGAAGGACTCAACGTGGGCATCGGGACTGCAAGCCCAGAATACATTTTAGACATAAAATCGTCAGCTGCGACAAACCGGGTAGTGCACCAATTCCCCGACGGAACATCCAGCTGGTTCTATAACGTGTTTAAGGACAGCACGAGCGGCAACTTCAAATGGGGGCAGGGCGTTTTTGCTGACGCGTTCTCCGACACCAACCTTGCGAACAGTTACTCCATTTATCAATACTACGACAAAAACGAAGCCTCCGTGGGCCAATACCGATTCCTCATAAATAATGCCGGAAACGTCGGCATCGGCACTACTGCACCGACGCAGAAGCTTGATGTGATTGGAAACGTCAAGGCAACTGGCACTTATTTCAGTACGACACCCACTGCGATTGGCATCAACATCAATGGCGGAAACGCCGGCGGAACAGCGTTGCTCCTTTGCTCCCGCAACACCGGCTCAGGCGACACGACAGCATCCGCAGTATACATGGTCCGGTACGGGTATAGTGGAAACTACTATAGTACGACGCTTGTCAGCGGGACGAACTTCGTCACGTTCTCAATCGACGGCAGCGGAAACCTTTTAGTCACCGACCCAGCAAATGGCAACGACTTGTGCTCGGTGTTTTCGAACAAGTAGGGAGCCAATGAAAACGTATGTGTGGGACGACGGGTAAGCTAGGAAGCGCGCATTCGCAGGGTATTTATTGGCAGGAAAAGAGGTTTGTAACATGGATTTCGCAAAGTCTGTTGAAAGGACGCCTGCAAAGGCAAAGGTTGCAATCGCAATACTTGCAATACTGCTGATAGCGGCAGTCGGATACATCGGCTGGGGAATGTACCAGCAGCAGCGCTACAACGACGCAGTCTCAGCGTACAAGGAAGGCTACACGCAGGGGGTTGCGGACGCCACCAGCACGCTTTACCAGTACACCGAGAACTGCGGCGCGGCAAAGCTCTTCCTGGGAAACGTCACCAGGCAGGTAGTTGACGCGGACTGCGTCAGGCAGGCCAACGCAAGCGCCACAGGGTAAGCGGGCAAAGAGGCTTCAAAATGGCTAAGCTGAAACTACCAAAAATCGACCTGAAAGAGCTGAAAAAGGACATGGTCGAGAACCAGAAGCAGCGCCGGAAATTTATCCAATGGTACGCAAAGCAGGTAGCCGAATGCAAGGCCTGACTCCGCCCCTTGCCAAAATGTTTCCTGACAGGCGGCAGGAGTAATTGCAAACCATTAAGAATTATTCCAAGCCTACTCTTCTTGTTAACTCCCAGCCGAAGGCTGATTTTGGATTCCGGCGAAGGTAGAGCGGTGCGGACGCATCGCAATTGGTTTTAACCTTTGCCAGCCACAACCCAATTATCAGGTTTGGAAGTGGATTATTATGCCCGTCAACTTCGAGGATATGTTCTCAAAAGGCCCCGGAATACCCGTGTCACGCACAGTGGTAACCGAGCCGGGCAAGCCGATGAACGAAGACGACATCGAGCTTTTGAAGATACTCGAAGAGAACCGGCCCAAGATTTGCATCGTGGGAACCGGCGGGTCTGGCAACAACACGCTTAACCGCATCCAGGAAGTCGGCGTCATTGGCGCGCACCTTGTTGCGATGAACACGGACGCACAGCACCTGCTCAAGACCAGGGCGGATAAGCGCATGATACTTGGAAGGAAAAAGACCAAGGGTCTTGGCGCCGGCTCCAACCCCGAAGTGGGCGAGGCAGCAGCACAGGAGTCCGAGCAGGAAATCAAGGACATCGTCGGGAACGCCGACTTGGTATTCGTTACTTGTGGAATGGGCGGCGGCACAGGTACTGGCTCTGCAAGCGTCATCGCACGTGCAGCAAAGCAGTCCGGCGCACTCTGCATCGCAATCGTAACAACACCATTCTCATCCGAAGGCTTGAAGCGCAAGGAGAACGCAGCAAAGGGCTTGGACAAGCTCAAGCGCGAAGCTGACACTACAATCGTAATCCCCAACGACAAGCTCTTGGAGTACGTTCCTGACTTGCCGCTCAACGCGGCATTCAAGGCAGCGGACATGGTGCTTGCAAACGCAGTCAAGGGGATTGCGGAGCTCATCACCAAGCCGGGCCTGGTCAACTTGGACTTTGCCGACGTTCGCACAATACTTGGCGACTCCGGCAACGCGATGATCGGCCTGGGAGAGATGGAAGGAAGCGACATGCCCGACCGCGTCGTACAGGCAGCAGAGAAGGCGCTCACTTCGCCGTTCCTAGACATGGACGTTTCAAGCGCGTCAAAGGCGCTCATCAACATAACCGGCGGCTCGGACATGACGCTCGGCGAGGCCGAGGCTGCAGTCACCGCAATAAGCAGGAGCATCGCGCCGGACGCCCACATCATCTGGGGAGCGACGGTTGACGACGGCATCAAGAACCGCGGGGTGCGCGTCCTTGCGGTGCTTTCGGGAGTGCGCGAAAAGGCGCCCACTGCCCAGACAACCGGGGAGGCAGTCGAGAACATCGACTTCATTTAACGATTACAAAATCAGAAAGGTGCAAGAAGAACTATGGACATTGGCGCAATGGTTTCCGACTTCGTAAGCCAGTCTGAACGCGTGCTCAACGTCACGCACAAGCCCAAGGGCGAGGAGTACGA
>Ga0074198_1001387_pt1 | contig 16116 bp, 12 predicted proteins | sample EPASupsiteSAE323_FD_64527 | JGI IMG/M metagenome (GOLD analysis project Ga0074198, IMG submission 64527) | Bioremediated contaminated groundwater from EPA Superfund site, New Mexico - Sample SAE3-23 | ecosystem: Environmental > Aquatic > Deep subsurface > Groundwater > Contaminated ...
AAGATTCATCTACTTCAGGTTTAACATAGTTAAATTCAACAGCAGTATTAGCAAATGACAAGAGTACATCAAGAGCAGCCAGAGATCTTGCAGTTTCTCTTACAGGTTCGACAAATTCTTTTGAATATTCCCTCAAATTACAGAATATTTCATACTCAAGATCAATTGTTTTTGTTTCTGCACTTAGTACTTCTGTTTCATGGTCTTTTAATTCAGGAGTTATATATCTTTCAGCATTTGTTAAAGTCTGTTTTCTGAGGTAATTATCAGGAATAAGGTTTGTGTTGGCATGGGTTACTTCAATAAAGTAGCCAAAAGTTTTACTATAGCCAACTTTTAATGATTTAATACCGGTTCTTTCTTTTTCCCTGTTTTCAAAATCAACAAGCCAGTTTTTTCCGCCTGTCAGCAGGTCTTTAAAATAATCCAGCTCATCTTTAATGCCCCTTTTAATTAGATTTCCTTCCCTAAGTCCTACAGGCGGGTTTTCATATATTGTTCTCTCTATAATACTGCTGAAATCAACCAGTTCTTCCTTGAAATTAGAAATTGCGGACAAAAATGGAGATTTGGCATTGTTTAATATTCTTCCCAATTCAGGTAATAATTTTAAAGAGTCTTTCAGCGAAAGAAGATCTCTTGCATTAGCAGTATTATTGCTTATTTTTGTTGCAAGTCTCTCAATGTCATAGACTTTTTCAAGAAAAGAACCAAGTTCAAGTCTTTTTTTACTGCTTTCTAGCAATTCTTCGACAGCCTGTTGCCTTAATTTAATTTTTTGAACATCTTTTAGCGGCTGCTGAAGCCATTTTCTTAATAATCTTGCACCCATATTAGTATTGGTTTTGTTGATAGCCCAGAGCAAACTGCCTTTATAATTATTGTCTCTTACAGTTTGTGCAAGTTCCAGATTTCTTCGTGTGTTTGAATCAATTGACACATAAGCACTTAATGCATAAGGAACAATAATATCAAATTTGGGCATGCCTGATTTCTGTGTTTCTTCAAGGTATTCTATAATAGCTCCTGCTGCCATGATTCCCAATGCGTAATTTGGATAACCAAAAGCCTCCAGAGATGAGACATTAAATAAACTTTTTATTTTTTCAACGGCTTTATCCTGATTAAATGATGATATTCCAATTTTTGTACAGTTATAATTGTTTACAATTGATTCCGGAAGATCAATAATTTCTTCAGGTACAATTTGAAACGGTTTTATTTCCTGTTTTTTAACAGGAGCCAATATTTCGGAAGGAGATATTCTGCTAAGTTCTGATAAAAGCTGATCCAATTCAGCTTTTGTAACTTTAAACTCGCCTGTTGAAATATCCACATAGGCAAGCCCGAAATAATTATCTTTTGAATTTTTTACTATAGCTGCAAGATAGTTATTTTTTGTAGATTCAAGCAGGTCACATTCTGTAATTGTTCCTGCAGTTATGGTTTTAACAACCTGCCTATCAACGAGTCCCTTTGCAATGGATGGATCTTCCATTTGTTCGCAGACAGCCACTTTATGGCCTTTTTCTAGAAGCTTTGAAATATAATTATCAGCAGCTTTAGCAGGAACTCCGGCCATAGGGATTCTTCCAAGTTTACCTGCTTCTCTGCTCGTTAAAGTAATTCCGAGATCTTTAGAGGTAATAATTGCATCTTCGAGAAAAGTTTCATAAAAATCACCCATTCTGTAAAAAAGTATAATGCCCTGATGCTGTTTTTTTATTTCCAAAAACTGCCTGAGCATGGGCGTTGCTAGCTCAAGGTTTATTTCTTTGCTATTAATTACTTCGTTTATTCCACTCTCTTTTTCAGACATTTAAATTCCCTGCCTTGCCTAAATTTATTATTGTTATTATGATTATATTAGATGAAAATTTGGTTACAGTCAGTATAATTTATATTATGTAACCAGCAAAATCAAATTTCCAGCAACTGTAACAAATTATTTTTGATGAAAACATGGAGGATAAAGCCAAAATTATGAAAGGGTGCTTTAATTTTATAAAATTCATTATTTTAACATTAGCAGCGTTGATAATTATGTTTCCCTGTGGAGGATTAAACTACATAAAGGGGGTTATTGATTCTCAATTACATCCTAAAAAACCTGATATCGTTACACAAGCTCAGAAACTGGCTGATTTTTCAAAATTGCCAAAAGGGTTTGAACTGGTTAGAACTGTAAATATGTTTGGGGTTAATGCAGTTATTGCCCAGCATAATCAAACCAGCCAGAAAATGGCTCTTGTTGATACAGGCTGGCTTATTAGTGTAAATAAAAATGATATCAAGACAAATAACATAATACAGCAGCTTCAAAAAACCGCTTTGCAGTATGTGCCCAAAGTAAAGTTAAATCAGGTAGAAATTATTGATAAAGGCCAATTCAAAGCAATCGGTCAGGATATACCGTATTTGAAAGTTAAAGTAAATTTGACAAATTCTACCCAGAAGAATCTGGAAGGAATTATCGGGGTTGCTAATATTTCAGATAAAAAGAATGATCTTGTTTTTGCTGTGAATGAACCTGGAAAATATAAGCAAAATGTTACTGAGAAGTTCTTTAAGAGTGTAAAACTAAATAATAGTAATAATTAAATCCGACATTATTTGGCTTTATTAGAAGTTTTGTTTCTTAAACCTTCTTTATCAACGTCAATTTTTTTGCCATTAATCCATAATTCATCTTCATCAGATACTTTAATTTCTTCATAAAAATTTTTTAATTTTTCAACTGAATCTACAACAACAGGTTTAGAACGTACTGGTCTTTCACATGCATATAAATACCATGTATCGTCATCAGCTGAAAAAACAATACTGGTTCCACCCCAGTTATTTTGACCTCTAAATATTGATGTTTTTACAGATAAATTTTTAAAAATATTAATAAAATTATCAAAATATTCCTTTATACCATCTCTTTCACTACCTACTAATAGACCGTTTAACTGTTTATCATTATCTTTTAGTTCATTTACAGCGTTTTTCAAGCTATCATCATAATACATTGAGTTACAGTGAAACATTGCACCTTTTTTACCATTTGTAAAGCCACCTGCTGTACAGGTATTTGCCCCTATTGTAAAAAGCCCGTTATTTATCTTTAAGGGCTCATCCATATATACGGTTGTAGCTTCACGGGAAGCACCATCACAATGTTGTATCCTGTCTTTTTGATCATAAAATTCTTTCTCTGATACAAAATTTATTTTTGAACAAAAAGATATCATGTTATTTGAAGTTGCAATTTTCATACAGTTTTCTCCTGTTTCATCTAATAAAAATAATGGAAATAATAAATTGCTATTTTTAAAAAAATAATTTCACATAGTTTAAATTTTTCAGGATTTTTATTAATACATTTGTTGAATAATTTCTTAAAATCTAATATGTATTTATTAATAAAAAAAGTTTTACTAAAATTTGTATCATTTTAAAAAAAAACGTTGATTTATTTTGAAAACATGTTCATGATATAAAATACTGGAATGGTAGACGTAGAAAGAATTGTAGCTCATACTAAAGTATGATTTAGGGCTTTCTTAAAAATTTATATTTGTTTTCCTAATTATTATCAATTATGGGCAAAAATATATTTTCTGCTGTATATCTTTTCCGGTTAAAACAATGGAGTTGATATTTTTAAACGGATTTTGAGGTAACGTGACAGAATTTGTCCACAAACCTGTAATGCTTAAAGAAACCCTGGAAGGATTAAATCTACAACATGGTTTAATTTATGTTGATGCTACCGTTGGGGGTGCAGGACATTCAAGGGAAATTGCTGCAAGGATTTATCCTGAAGGCAGACTTATTGCTATGGATGCTGATCCTGTTGCTATTGAGACTGCAACGCGAAACTTAGAGCCTTATAGCAAGATTGTTACAATTGTAAAAGCTAATTATATTGATCTGCCCAGAATATTACGAGATCTTAATATTGAAAAAATTACCGGGGGAATCCTATTTGACCTTGGTGCATCTTATTATCAGCTAACAAGTGGAGAAAGAGGCTTTAGTTTTTTAAAAGAATCTTTTCTTGATATGAGATTTGATCCAAATAGTTCTTTAACAGCTTACGACATAATTAATGCCTGGTCTGAATCTGAATTAGTCAGGATATTCAGTGAATATGGAGAAGAAAGATATTCAAAAAGAATCGCCAAAAGGATTTTGGAAGAACGCAAGAATACCCCAATAAAAACAACAACTGAACTTGTAAATACAATTAAATCAGCCATTCCAGCTTTTAAATCAAAAATACACCCAGCTACAAGGGTATTTCAGGCTTTGAGAATAGCTGTTAACAACGAGTTACAAAATATTGAAAACTCAATGAAAGAGGTGATTCCTTTATTGGCAATTGATGCTAGAATAGCTGTAATAAGTTTTCATTCTTTGGAAGATAGACTTGTCAAAAACTTATTTAAGTATTACAGTTCTAATTGTAGGTGTCTTCCACATCAGTTAATATGTGAATGTGAATCAGGTCAGATCGAAATTCTGACAAAAAAGCCTATAACGGCAACTAAGGAAGAAATTAGAGATAATCCTCCATCCAGGAGTGCGAAGTTAAGAATAGCTAAAAAAATCAAATAATGGAGTAGAATAAATGGTATCGTCAATGAAAACTGCTGCATATAAAAAGGTTAAGCAAAGCCCTATGCAAAATCCCATTATCAGGGCTGACTTTCCTGTATACGAAGATGTAAAACAATTACCTGTTTTTAAATTTAATCGTTTATTATCATGTGTACTCGGAGTATCCATTCTTATTTCTATAGTTAGTTATTCAATGGTTATTGCAAAAGAAAATGCAATAATTGCATACCATAACAAAGCTAATGATGTTAATTATGATAATATTGAACTTCAAAACAAAGTAGACTCAGCAAGATCTTTTTATAACGTTAATGAAAAAATTACAAAAATTAATTTTCTTAAAAAACCTGATAAAGTTCTAGAAGTTAAAGCAATAACCCCGAGTCCTGTGGTTGTTAATAAATCAGATAAGGTAGAAGTTCAACCAATATCAGGATACTAGTATGATTTTTCTTTTTAATATAAATCCAAAAAAGTACAGCTTTTTTGCTATTGTGCTACAGTGTTTTTTCTTATTTTTTGCAATAGTTCTAATTTTACAATTAGTGCGTTTGCAAATTTTTGATCATGGTGAGTTAAAAGAAAAAGCAAGTCAGATGCGTCAACCATTAAGATCATTTACTTTCAGAGGGGAAATTACCGATAGAAATGGCATAAGACTTGCTTCCGACGCTACCTTATATGATATTTATGCTCATCCTAAATATTACACAAAGGATAATCCTCCTGAAAAAATGGCTATACTACTTTCTCCAATTCTCAGGCAGCCAAGCGATGTAATACTTGAAAAATTGAATAAACTTGATGCTTCAACTATTACACTTGCAAAAGGAATGGATAGAGACACTATAACTAAAATTAAAAAGCTCCAGTTAAGGGGTCTTGATCTTGTAAAAAAAAGTGAAAGGGTATATCCTCAGGGTAATTTAGCTTCTCATATACTGGGTTATGTTAATACTGATGCTAATCTGTTTGCCGGAGTAGAAAGAACAGGATCAAAGGATCTTGAAGAGCTTCCTAAAGTTCAACCTGTTGAATATGATGGAAAGGGAGATGTGATTTATGACTTCAATACTGACCCTATATATGCTGCTTTGCCTCTTACAGGAAAAAGGCTTGTTCTTACAATAGATACAACTATTCAGCATGTAGCAGAAACCGAATTATCAAGAATGATGTCTAAAACAAAGGCAGAAAGAGGAACTGTCATTGTTATGAATCCTAGAAATGGTGAAATATATGGTTTCGCTGTTTTACCGTCTTATAATCCTAACAAATACAATAAAGCTAAACCATCCATTATAAAAAATTGGGTATTAAGCGATGTTTATCCACCAGGGTCAACATTTAAAATCCTGACAGTAGCCTCAGGGCTTGAAACAGGTTCAATTACCGAAGATGAAAAAATATTTGATTCCGGAGAAGTAAAAATTGATAAATGGACAATTACAAACTACGATTATGCCAAAAGAGGAGCTCCTGGTTTAATTGATTTAAGACATCTTTTTATGCATAGTAGTAATGTCGGTAGCTTAAAGGTTTCTTTAAGTATTCCGTCTTATGAACATTATAAGATGCTAAGATTATTTGGGATAGGATCAGAAACAGGTATAGATCTTCCGGGAGAGTCTGCCGGTATTATACCGCCACCTAAAACCTGGGATAAGGTAAAACATGCTACTATAGGATTTGGTTACAGTATAGCTTCTACTCCGATGCAAATAGCTTCAGCAGTTGCTGCTATAGCTAATAATGGAATCTGGGTAACTCCGCATGTTATAAAATATAATAAAGAAGAATCTTTAAAAAGATTAAAAACAAGAAGAGTATTATCTCCTCAGACAGCTGTGACAATGACAAGACTGCTTTCAGACAGTATCCAGTATTCTGATGCAAAAGCAGGGAAAATTCCAGATTTTAGGGTTGCAGGGAAATCAGGTACATCAAGAAAACCTAATCCGCATGGTGCAGGATATCTTCCCGGTCAGGTATTTACATCATTTGTTGGATACTTTCCCGCATACGATCCGCAAGTTTTAATAATGGTTGTGGTTGATAATCCTAAAGGTGTTGAAATATGGGGAAGTACAGTTGCAGGCCCGATTTTCAATAATGTTGCAATCGAAACTGCAAGAATTTTGGATCTTAAGCTGGATGCTCCCGGATTAAACCATAAGAATAAGGAGAATTAGGTTGGATTTACAGAAAATTATTGATTATATAAAGCCAAAAAAAATCATAAATTCATCAAATATAGAATCAATAGAAATTAGCGGAATATCATATAATTCTAAAACCGTTCAAAAGGGTGATATATTTGTCTGTCTTATTGGAGAACATTCTGACGGACACAAATATGCGGCAGATGCAGTAGAAAAAGGAGCAGTAGCTGTTGTTGCCCAAAAAGAAATTGAGATTAAAAATATTCCTACAATTATTGTAGATGATACTCAGTTTACATTGGCGCAGATTTCCTGTATATTTTACGATTTTCCATCCGAAAAATTAAGATTGATAGGTATAACAGGTACAAACGGAAAAACAACAGTTACACACCTTGTAGAAGATATTTTTGAACAGGCAGGTCTAAAATGCGGCCTTATTGGTACATTAGGTCAAAGATTTTCCTCATCAGAAGGGTATAAGGAAGCTAAACATACTACTCCTCAGGCTCCAGAACTTCAAAAAACCTTTAAAAATATGCTGGACAGCGGTATTGAAAGTATTGTAATGGAAGTAAGCTCACATGCTATAGAGCAACACAGAGTAGGCTGCTCTAAATTTGTCGCAGCTGCATTAACGAATCTAACTCAGGATCATCTGGATTACCATATAACTATGGACAATTATTTTAAGGCAAAGAGCAAACTCTTCAGCTCATTAAAATATGAAGAAAATGGTAATAATTATGCTGTAATAAATATGGATGATCCAAGCGCAGAACGTTTTATTTCATCCGTTCCTGAAAAAATTAGAATTTTGACATATGGAATTAATAAAAATGCTGATATAAGAGCAAAGAATATTGAATTTTCTGTTTACGGATCAAAATTTGACTGTGAGACTCCGCTTGGTAACAGAACGGTTAATCTTTTAATGACAGGTCTTTTTAGTATTTATAATGCATTAACAGCCCTTGCAATGGGAATTGGTGAGAATATTGATCTTGATACCTGTATAAAAGCTCTTGAGTCAACAAAAGGTGTTGATGGCAGATTTGAAGTTGTTGAGCGGGAACCTTTAATAATTGTTGATTATGCGCATACTCCTGACGGTCTTTCTAACGTGCTTAACGCTGCAAGAAAAGTTATTCCTGAAGGCGGTAAATTAATTTGTGTATTTGGCTGCGGTGGTGACAGAGATGCAACAAAACGTCCCAAGATGGGTAAAATTGCGGAAGATTTAGCTGATAATGTTGTCATTACTTCTGATAATCCTCGATCTGAAGATCCCCAGCAGATTATTACTGATATCTTAACAGGTATTAAATCATTAAATTCAGAGAAGATAAGCGTTGAAATAGACAGAAAATTAGCGATTGAACTTGCTATAAGAAATTCTAATAAAAATGATGTAATTGTTATTGCCGGTAAAGGTCATGAAGATTATCAAATTTTAAAGGATAAAACTATACATTTTGATGACAGGGAAGAAGCAAAAGAAGCTTTTAAAAAGCTTAAATGAAAGTTTATTAAAATTTAAACTGAATTTTTGCCATAAATAACTACAGGTATTGTTTTTAACAGGAGCTTTAAGTCTAATAATATGCTCCAATCATTAACATACCTGCTATCTAAGCTTACTACTGTGTCAAAATCTTTAATATTTGATCTTCCACAGACTTGCCACATGCCTGTTAAGCCAGGAAGTTTTGCAAATCTTAAATAATGCCAACTTTTATATTCTTCTAACTTATTAGGAAGAGGTCTGGGTCCAACAAGACTCATCTCTCCCATAAGTACATTAAATAATTGAGGTAATTCATCAATACTGTATTTTCTAATAAACTTTCCCATTTTTGTAATTCTGGGATCATCAGACAATTTAAACATTGTGATATTATTTGACTCATTGTATTTTACTAAAGATTCAAGTTTTTCTTCAGCATTTTGCTCCATGCTGCGAAATTTATATATAAAGAATTTCTTGCCAAACTGTCCGACTCTTTCCTGTTTAAACACAGCAGGACCTTTTGAATCAAGTTTAATAAGGGTAGCTATTAGCAAAAATAAAGGTGATAATGCAATAAGCCCCAAAAGACTTGCTGTAAAGTCTATAAGCCTTTTAATTTTTTGCTGGAAAGGTTTTCTGTTTTGAATTGCAAAATTCTTTGCTATCCAGAAAGGATCCCTATTTAATTCTTCAAAAGCTTTATTATCAATTGATGTTGAAAAATTGCCATTGATGTTGAACTTCTTGATATCAAGTTCCAGGGTGCTCATGAGTTATTTTCTCTTTTCTCTAGTCTAAATTAATTAATCTCAATAACATGAAGTATTATAAATACAAAAAATTCTCTTTCAAATAAATTTTTTATCCGATTTGTTACAAAAATTTATAAAGCTTAGATTACAATTGAAATTACAACTTATAAAAAATATTGCGTCATTTAGGTTTTAAATACATTAAATGAATAATCTATAAACTTTTTATTTTATGTAATATCTATTTTAATAAGAATTTTTTATATTAATATTTATTAAATATTCTTATTAAAAGATTTTATGATAAACATGAAAACTGTCACCTTTTAAAATTATATGATTAACCCAAAACAGGAGGTAAAAATAAGTATTATATGCAGATAAAGATTAAAAAATTTTTATTAATTCTTTTTTTGTTGAATTTAATGCTTTTATTATCCTTTAAAGTGGCAAATTGTAATGATGTAGCGACAAATAATAGTGATAAATCAGATACACCGGTTTTAAAACAGAGTATAACTGTAATAAAAAATGAAGGAAGAATAATGAGTACCCGTTATTTAATTCAACCCGGGGATGTTTTTTCCTTTTCAGTTTATGATGAAGCTAATTTTACCCAGCCAGAAATCATAGTTCGCCCTGATGGTTACGCAACCATAGAACCTATTGGTGAAATCTATGTTGCAGGATATGATATACATACTCTTACAGATATTGTTGCCGAAAAGTTAAGTTTATTTGTACGTTCACCTCAGATTTCAATTAATATTAAATCATTTCATCCTGTAACAGTATATGTTTACGGTGCTGTTCAGAAGCCTGGCATGTATCAACAAGTTACCCAGGCAGCAGGAAATGGAACAGCAGATCCTAAAAACCCCATGGTTAAGACTGATCTTAATATATCAAATGTTATAGCTAATGCAGGTGGTATTACAGAAGATGCTGATCTTGAGCATGTAGAAATTACACATGAAACCGGAGAAAAAAAGGTTGTAAATCTATGGAAGCTTCTCAGTGAAGGTGATATATCACAAAACATGCTTCTTCGTCCTGGAGATAAAGTTTTTGTCCCTAAATTAACATCCATTGCTCAAAATGACGAAGATTTTAAAACTCTGGCAAATTCATCAATATTTCCGGAAACTTTTCCAGTAAGAGTTATAGGTGAAGTTAATAAAGCAGGATTATATGATATACCTTCAAAAACACCTTATTTAAATTCTGCAATAGCACTAGCATTTGGTTATACAATTGATGCGAATAAAAGGACAATTTTAATTTTAAGAAAAACTTCTAAAGGTGATTTTTCAAAAATATATGTAAATCCAGGACGTATTGATCTTGTTCTGCGTCCTAATGACGTTATTACTGTTAATGCAAAAAGTTATGTAGGATCAGTTCGTTTGGCAGATTATTTAACTAGATTTGTATCTCCATCATATGCCATTCCAAATGCGTATAACAGTTGGGCAGATGTGTTTGATCCAGCTCGTCGCTGGCAGCAACACCAATAGAGGTCTTAAATGGAAAATATAAGCCTGCAAAAATATGTAAATCTAATAATCAAGGATTGGAAAATTATTGCCTATTTTATGGCAGGCATGTTATTGCTGGCAATTTTATACGGTTTATTTTTCTATACGCCAAATTATGTATCAAATTCAAAAATACTTATTAAAAACAAAGACATAACAACATTTATTGTTGATCTTGGTAATAGCAATGAATATTCGCCTGTGAGCCAAAATCAAAATCCTATTTTAACTCAGATGGAGATACTGTCTTCTGATGATATGGCAGAAAATGTTTTTAATAAAATCGGCAAAGATTCTGATTTTGAATTATACCCAAAGAATCAGATGACAAAAATTTTAAAGAATAGTTTAAAACTTAAAAATCCTCCGGGTACAGATATTATAGAAATTTCTGTTAGCTGGAGTAAACCTGATAAAGCTCAAATGATAGCTCAAGCTTATCAGCAGTCATATATTGAATATAATATTGATCTAAATAAAAAAGCAGTATCTCAAAAGAAAGTATATATTCAGGATCAGCTTGATAAATCTTCCAAAAAATTAAACCAGATAAGTGAACAAATTAAAAAATACCGTAATGTGAATTTTAGCGTAGATATTGAAAGAGAAGCCCAGTCTGTTATTGATCAAATTACAAATATTGAAAATCAAATTGCAACAGTTGATAGTCAGTTTAAATCTGAGAAAAGCAAAAATTTAGCATTATCAAGCAAACTTAATATTGATGCAAAAGAAGCAATAAGGTCGGTTGCTATTGGTAACAATACTAATTTGACGGCTTTACAGAAAAATTTGCAGGATGCTCAACAACAATATGCCACTTTAAATGTTAAATATCCTCCAACAAATGTTCAAATGAGATCTCTTACAGAAAATATTAAAGAAATTAAAAACGAAATTAAATCTCAAATGATGGCTAATATTGGTAAATCCTTTGAAAATAGACCAAATTCAATAATTGCAGATCCGGTTAGAATGAAGATAGTTGATGATCTTGTTACAAGTCAGGTAAATTCCGAATCTTTAATGACACAAAAACAATCTCTGGAGACAACTCTTTTGGAGCTTAAAAGCAAACAAAGTGCTATTCCTGAAAAACAAAAAAACTTACAGTCATTACGTCAGGATGAGAGTACTATGTCTCAGATCGTTGAAACGCTTAATACAAAACTTATAGAAGCACAGGTAAGAGAATCGGAAATAGTAAGCGGAGTAAATATTGTTGATAAGCCTGATTTTCCTGATTCAGAGAATTTTCCTACAATGATTCATGTAGTCCTATTACTTGAATTTATTGGAGGATTGCTTGGCGTTACAACAATACTTGGTCTTTACTATGTTCAGGATATATGTGAGGGAGTAGAAGAACTTGAAGAAATTATAAAATCTTCTGTATTTGGAGTTATTCCATGGCTTCAGGAATCAAATTATAAAGATGTAGGAAATGATTATAATCCAACATCTTTGTTAAGCATTGCGTATCAAAAGATTATTACAAGCTTAAAAATCAAATGTTATAAGAAGGATGCAAAGGTTTTAGCATTCTCTTCCGCTGAATTTGGTAAAAAACGTTCGATTATTTCGGTAAATGTGGCTAAAACTCTTGCAAGATCAAATAATTCTGTTGTTTTACTTGATGCTGATTTCAGAGATGCCTGCATTGAAAAAGAATTTAATTTGAATAAATCAAAAATATCCAATTTAACAAATCTTTTAATACAGCTCTGTACACCTTCTGCAAAAGACAATACTGAATTAATAGAATCTATTATTCAGCGAACGCTTGTTAATATTGAAGATGAACCTAATTTATCACTTTTGCTTAACAGTAATCTTCTGGATAACCCTTACGAAATTATAACCAGCGAAGCATTTCCTGTTTTAATCGAACATCTTAAGAAAAAATTTGACTTTGTAATTCTGGATACACCGCCTATTTTAGCAGTTCCGGATTCGATCACTATCGCTCAGTTTGTTGATGGTCTTGTCATTCTTTGCGGAATTAAAACATCAAGATCAAAATTAAGAAAAATTAAAAAAATCTGTACTGATAACTACATTGAAATTCTTGGGACAATTGCCCGTGATACTCTTACTGAATATCAGGTACCTGAAAGCCAGTATATCAAGCAGCTTAACTTTAATGATGACGATGAAATTCAGCCTGAAACAACATAATTAATCAGTAAAATAAAAAGATCAAAGAATCTTTTATTATTTCTTTAATTATCATTCACAAATTGTTCCAGCCATACTTTATATTCTTGCTCAGATACAGAATCAGCTTTTGAGATTTCCTGCAATTTATAGAGTTTTTTAAGGGCTGTACCGGATTCTATATGTTCAGAAGCAATTTTTATACCATGCTCAATTGAATCTGCTTTATATCCTGCCCATAAAAGTGCAGCAGAATTAAGCAGCAGTATTTCTTTTTTAGGCCCTTCTATTTTTCCTGCAAATATATCTGTAATTATTTTTGCATTAACAGAAGGAGTATCTCCGGCAATATCACTTAATTTAGCCTCTTTAAAGCCAAAATCTTCAGGATGAATCTCAAACTTATCAATTTTGCCATCTTCAAGCCTATACATAAGAGTTTTGCCACAAATACTTATCTCATCCATGACAGGAGCCAATCCATTAACAACAAAAGCTCTTTTGCAGCCAAGATTTCCAAGTGCTTCAGTCAATTTTTCACAAAGTTCAGGCAATGCAACACCTAAAACCTGACCGGTTGGTTTTGCTGGGTTCGTTAACGGACCAAGAAAGTTAAATACTGTCCTTATTCCAATATCTTTTCTTACAATATTTATGTAAGAAGTACATTTATGAAAATAAGGAGCATGAATAAAACTTATATTATGTGTCTTTAGGCTTTCTTCAACTTTTTGAGGATTATCAACAAGAGGAATACCAAGAGCTTCTATAACACTGCTGCTGCCACATTTGCTTGTCAGACCAAAGTTTGAATGTTTTACCACATGGAGTCCTGCTGAAGCAGCAAGAATAGCTGATGCAGTTGAAATATTAAATGTATTTGTATTATCTCCGCCCGTTCCGCAGGAATCAACTATATTATTAAACCCATCAATATTGATTTTCGTGGCTCGTTCACGCATTTTAGAAGCAAAGCCTGTTATTTCATCAATTGTTTCACCTTTTAATTTTAAAGCAGTTAGGAAAGCTGCCATTTGTCCGGGAGTGGCATATCCATCCCCAATAAAATCAATTAAACCGCTTGATTCTTCAAGAGTTAAATCTTTACCTTCTGTAAGTTTCTTTATTATTATCTTTATCATCAGTCAATTTTTGAAATGAAGTTACTCTGAATATTTTGGGATTTTATTTTTATATTAAGGAAATTGGAGAGAATTTTACGTCCTTCATCAGTTAATATAGACTCGGGATGGAATTGAACTCCAAGAAGATTTTGATATTCTTTATGCCTGATTGCCATGATTATATTATCAGAAGTCCAGGCAATAATTTTAAGAGAGGTATTAGTAATAGACTGCCTGTCAATAATAAGTGAATGATATCTGGTTGCTGTAAACGGATAAGAAACGCCTTCAAAAAGTGCTTCTTCTTCGTCAAAAATAATTTTTGAAACTTTGCCATGCATAAGATATGGGGCTCTTATAACTTTTGCACCAAAAACTTCTCCAATACATTGATGCCCGAGACATACACCTAAAATAGGATATATCCCCTTGAATTCATTTATTATTTCTCTTGATATTCCGGCTTCAGAAGGATCTCCCGGACCGGGTGAAATAATAATATGACTGGGGTTCAATTTTTTAACCTCATCAACTGTTATTGCATCATTTCTATAAACGCTGCAACTTTGCCCCAGTTCTCCAAGATACTGGACAAGGTTATATGTAAAAGAATCATAGTTATCAATAACAAGAATCATAAAACGGTTCCTTTTTTGATAGGGAGTAATTCGCTTATGGTGGGTAACGCAAGTATAAATTTAACGATTATTACAACCCGCAAAAGCTTTTACCCACCCTACATATTATTGTATTATATCAGACTTTTTAGTTTCTTTAAAATATCAAGTATCTGCGATTTTGTTTTTTCGCAGGTTAAGCTGTTATCAATAATAAAATCTGCCTTTTTAATTTTTTCTTCCTGTGGTATTTGAGAATTAATCCTGTCCATTGCTTCTTCATAGGTAAGATTGCTTCTTAGCATAAGTCTCTTAAGTCTGCTATTAGTATCAGCAATAACCAGTATTACATAATCAAATTGATTTTCCATGCCAGCTTCAAACAAAAGAGGAATAACAGCTGCTGCAAGATCCTTGTTTTTATTTTCAGTAAAAAATTGTTCTATTTTTATTTTTACTGCCGGATGAATTATATTTTCAAGCTTTTTGAGTTTTTCTCTGTCTTTAAAAGCGATTTTGCCAACTTTTAATCGTGAAATTTCACCCTTCTCATCCTCTATATCATAGCCTTTAAAAAGCTCAAAAATTTTACATTTAATTTCATTATCAGTTTTAAGAAGATCATGGACAATTTCATCAGCATCAACAGTTATTACTCCCTGTTCTTTAAAAAAAGTTTCAACAAGGGTTTTGCCGGACGCTATATTTCCTGTAACAGCAAGTTTAATCATACGATAATTAATACCAGATTAAAGGTAAAAGAACAAATCTTTATTATTTTCAGACAGTTTCTTAAAAATCTAAATATATGGATTTTTTGCATGAAAATATGTTGATTGTTCGAATTGGTAAGCCGCTCTTAAAAGAGTTTCTTCAGAAAGAACAGGGCCTAGTATTTGAAGACCTACAGGTAAATTATTACTATCCATTCCGCATGGCAAGCTTATTCCAGGTATACCGGCCAGATTTGCAGTAATTGTTGCAATATCCATGAGATACATACTTAGTGGATCATCAACTTTTGAACCAAATTCAAAAGCAGTTGTAGGACAGGTTGGAGAAATAAGAAGGTCAACCTTTTTCCAGGCTTTTTCAAAGTCTCTTCTGATAAGAGTTCTGACTTGCTGAGCTTTTTTATAATACGCATCATAATAGCCGGAGCTTAAAGCATAAGTTCCCAGCATAATTCTTCTTTTTACTTCATCACCAAAACCTTCAGCTCTGGTTTTTGTGTACATTTCCATTAAGTTCTCAGGATCTTTTGTTCTGTAGCCATACTTAACACCGTCATATCTGGCAAGATTTGCGCTTGCTTCTGCTGTTGCAATAATGTAATAGGTTGCAATAGCATATTTATTATGAGGCAGTGAAATTTCCTCAATATTGGCACCGAGATTTTCAAATTTCTTTATAGAAGCTTGAATAGATGATTTTACGTCATTATCAATTCCATCACCTAAAAATTCAGAAATAACTCCAACTTTAAGACCTTTTATATCCTTTTTTAAACCTGCTGTGTAGTCAGGTACAGGCTGGTTTATTGATGTTGAATCGGAAGAGTCATAACCGCTTATTGCTTGAAGAGTTAAGGCTGCATCTTCAACGCATCTGCCAAAAGGACCTATTTGATCAAGACTGCTTGCAAAAG
>Ga0074198_1001388_pt1 | contig 16114 bp, 15 predicted proteins | sample EPASupsiteSAE323_FD_64527 | JGI IMG/M metagenome (GOLD analysis project Ga0074198, IMG submission 64527) | Bioremediated contaminated groundwater from EPA Superfund site, New Mexico - Sample SAE3-23 | ecosystem: Environmental > Aquatic > Deep subsurface > Groundwater > Contaminated ...
ACGGCGAGTCCCATTTCTATTACAACGGGGAGCACTTCTATTCTTCCACCAAGACCATCGCTTCCGCCAACGTCAACAGCAACCCGCTTATGATTGGCACGTCGTTGGATGGGGGGCTTGACGAGGTCCGCATCTGGAACCGTTCGCTTTCGGCTGACGAGATGGCCCAGCAGTATTACGGCAGCCTGAACAAGTATGCGCCCGACAAGTGGCTGTTCACCTCAACCCAGTCGAACGCGTCCGCAACAGCCGGCACCTACAACTATTCCCTCTATTCAACTGACTCCAACGGCCAGGCCTCAAGCTTTTCCGGACGGCGAGTTGTGTTCAATGACCTGAACCGGATTGGCTTCGTGTCACCCTCGCCCGCAAGCAACGCCGTGATAAGCCTTGCCCAAGTCCTTGCAAGCCCGACAGTCATCAACGCGAGCATCGCCGGAATCGCTTCGCCCCGCGAGATGAAGTTCAATTACGATGGCACCAGCACCGTGATCCAAAACGACTCGCTTGTGCTTGCGTTCAACTTCGACGACCAGGCGGCGATTGGCGACTCTGCAAGGCAGGTAACCGACACAACGCGTTATGGCAACAACGGTACAATCTACGGCAACACCCTGATGCTTTTGCACCTGGATGAGGGTAACGGGCCGACCGCCTTCGACGAGGGCATCTATGCAAACAACGGCACGTGCTACAACTCCAGCGGCGCGCGCACCTGCACTTGGGTGCAAGGAAAGAGCGGGACTGGGATTGAGTTTGACGGGAACAACGACTATATTTCTGTAGGGACATCTTCTGCGTTGAACTCAGCAAATAGCCTCACAATCAGCGTCTGGGTCAACTTGAACAACCTTACCACGCAGCAAACACTTTGGAGTAACGGCGTTTATCGGTTTTCTGTTGGCGATGCGCTTGGCGGCTTCAGTATCTTTAAAACAATTGCATTTATTCAATCTGGAGTACAGGTCTTGTGCTTCAGTTCTAACAACATTCTTACACGCGGATGGATGCACATCGCATTTACAAAGGATGGCAACGGTCAGACCAACAGCATTTATGTAAACGGCATAGCGCAACCGCTTCCCCGCGACATCGCGTTTACGCTTGCTAACGCGGGAGAAACTCTTTTAGGCTCCTATGGCGGAGGGTATGTCCTTAACGGCACTCTTGACGAAGTCATGATTGCAAACCGTTCCCTCTCCGCATCCGAAGTCCTCGCGCAGTACAACGCAGGCAAAGCGCATCACGCGGACTGGGACCCGGACGGCAAGTGGAACTCGGCGATGAAGTTCGACGGAGTTGGCGACTTTGTCAACGTGTCCAACTCGGCAACGCTCCGGCCGCAGGAGTTTACGATTACTGCTTGGGTAAACCCGGCGAATCCCGCCCAGACTGGTGCGATAGTGGCCAAGGCGTTCAACGATCAGACCTGGAAGTCGTATGTCTTAACGCTCTATTCCGGTGGTCGCTTGCATCTAGAGCTTTCAACTGGCCTTTCTGGCAGTCCTGCAGGGTATCCCTGGTGGTATACTAATTACGATGCAGTCCAGACCGGGAAATACAGTTTCGTCGCAGTGACCTACAAAAAAGTAAACACCAACGGCAGCGACGCAACTTTCTACGTCGACGGTTTGCCTGCGCCAGTCAACACCTATTTGGCCAATGGCGACAACGCCACGCGCACAATAGTTTATTCGGGGATGCCCCTGCAAATCGGCCGCAACCCCGCATACGCGACGCCAACCAACTATTTCAACGGCTCCATCGACGAAGTGCGCATCTGGAATGTATCCCTGACTGCGGCCGAGATACAGCAGCAGTATTACTCCAACCTTGCCAAGTATTCGCCAGGCAAGTGGGTGTTCTCCTACGCGCCAGCACTGAACTCGACAGGCTCGCACACTTTCTCCGCTTCGGTGCGCGACGACGCCTTCGTGCTCAACACCAGCGAGACCCGTGCGTTTACCGTATCCGCAGTTGACAAGATTGCCTTCATCGCGCCCACGCCCGCGGACGGCTTCAATTCAAGGTACGGCAACATCACGATAAATGCAAGCATAGCGAACCTGTCGCTTTCCAAGATGGTGTTCAGCTGGAATGGCACCAACTACTCCTACCTTGACAGCTCGCTTGTGCTTGCAATGAACTTCGACGACGCCTCCGCAGCAGGAGACACTGCCGGAAGGTCTGCGGATTATTCGAATTACGGCAACAACGGTACGATTTACGGGAACACCATGCTTCTGATGCACATGGATGAGGCTGACGGCAACACAACTTACGACGAAAGCCGGTTTGCAAGCAACGGCTCTATTTACGGAAACACCGTTGCCTTGTTGCACATGGACGAGGCATCGGGTTCCACCGTCTACGATGAGAGCGCGTACAAGAACAACGGGACGTGCACCTTCCTCAACGGAACGGGCAGGGCCTGCAACTGGGTTGTCGGAAAGAGCGGCTCAGGGCTGTTTTTCGACGGCAATGCAGTTGTTTACCTGGGCACTCCGGTTACCATAAACACCACCCGTTCAGTTACGGTCTCCGCGTGGGTCAACCTTAACGATACGGATACCTTGAGCGCGATTTATTCAAAGGGATACTATTACGGCACTTACCACGGCATAGAGCTGCGGCGTCACACCGACAACTATTTCCATTTCTTCATAGGCAACGGCGCCGCCATCTGTAACATCCGTTCTGATTCCCTGGTGGTCGCGAATACGTGGTACCACGTTGCCGGAACGTTCAATGGCACCAACGCCTATATTTACGTCAACGGCGTGCGCCAGTCATACACTTGCAGTATTCTTGCGCCGGTGGAGTTCGAGGCGAGCATGAATTCGATGATTGGCGCAGGCGCGGGAAGCTATCGCGGCACAATTGACGAGTTCGGTCTCTACAACCGCTCATTGACTGACGCAGAAATCCTTGAGCAGTACAATTACGGCAAGGCAAAGCACGCCGAGTGGGCGACCGGAAAGAGCGGCAGCGGCCTGCAGTTTGACGGTATTGATGATTATATCATCACTACTGCGGCAGTGCCGATAAGTGGAACACAAGCATTTACATTAAGCGGCTGGATAAAACCGGGAGCGCATTCCACATATGGCGGGGCAGCAGGTATTGGTTCGGGTAATCAAAACAAAAGTGCGTATATTGGATGGACGGGCATTTCCCAAGTTGGAACCGCATATACGATTGGGGGTGGGTTTTTCGGACATAATTATGGCTCCGGCATCAATGATTCTAACTGGCACCTAGTAACATTCACTTTTTCAGGTGGAACTTTGGGGAATGCAAGCCTATATGTAGACGGGGTAGTGAAAGCAACCGACTTGTGGACGCCAAACATTACGTCAACAACGATGTTGATTGGCAGATTAGAAGGCACACCCGCTTATCCGTTCAATGGCACCATCGACGAGGTGATGGTAGCCAACCGCTCGCTTTCCGCACCCGAAGTCCTTGCCCAATACAACTCAGGCAAGGCACACCACGCGGACTGGGACCCGAATGGCAAGTGGGATGGCGCGTTGAAATTTGATGGAGTAAACGATTACTTGGAAGTGCCTCATGTTATTTCCCTTGCTCCAACAAGTCAGGTTACAGTTGAGGCTTGGGCGAGCATGGTGGTTTGGGGTAGCAGTCAGATTTCCATAGTTTCAAAAAGGGAAATAGGCGGCTGGTCTCTTTATTCGGATACCGTCAACTTCCAATACCAGGTTTACCGCAATGGAATTTATGCCACATTAGCCTCCCCAGTTTCTAGCCTGACTTCGGGTTGGCACCACTTTGTTGGAACTTATGATGGGCGGTATGCAAAATTGTTCATAGATGGACTTTTGAAAATTACTGATGATGCTGGTGGTACATATCCTATCGGGTATTCTTACAACAATGCCCTGATTATGGGCGCGGATGCAAGTAGCAGTTCTGGCCCTCAAGCTGGAACGGCATACCTGAATGGCTCAATCGATGAAGTCCGCATCTGGAACCGCGCCCTCTCCGCAGACGAGGTCGCCCGGCAGTACTACTCGAACCTGCAGAAAGTCGCGCCCGACAGGTGGATTTTCACAACCAGCAGGAACGTCACGCCAACAGGCGGGACAGCAATCCCGTATTCCGTGTGGGTCAGGGACGACCGCACGTGGGCTACCAACGAGTCAGTACGGGTAATCAACAGGCAGTAGTCGTTTGCGGCAATCACGTGGAAGTAATTACTGGCTAATCCTTGTAGCCGAAGCGCTTGCTGTATGCTTTGTGGTCTAGGTATTCCAAGATGACCGACATCACTTCGACATCCGTTCCCCTGATTGTGTAAATCAGCCGGTAGTTGGGGTCGATGTTGAGTTTCCAAAGGTTTTCAACGCCGTAGTTGATTACGTAAAACGGGGGTATCCTGTCCTTTGGGACGTGCTTTCCTGCGCGATAATTCGTCTTCAGCTTGGCTATCGCCTTGTCGGTTTTCTTTAGCAGCGATTGGCTTGCGCCGTTTCCGTTTTCTGCTGATGCTTTCAGTAGTTCATGTTGCGAATTGAATTCCGGTGAGCCGATGACGCGAGTGTTCATTCAGTATTCCTTTCCTTTTGCAACAACGGCATCCAGCTTTTTGTTGGTGAATATCCAGACTATCTTGTTGTCCGAGTAGGTTATCTTGCGTGATTTTTCCAGGTAGTCCAGGATGACTTTGAGCGTCTGGTACATGACACGGCCGTCCAAAGCCCGGTAGAGCCCGGTTCTTGTAAGCTCCTTTTTGGAGTTGCGGATGGTATCCTCTACAAGAAGCATGGTGTCAAGGCGCGGGTAGTGGATGATTTGGTCGTTCATAGGAATATTATTGTAATTAGTATTAATAGACTTATCTATAGGTAGGTTGCTGGTCTGGAATGCAAATGCGTTGGCGTGCGCGTTCATGGTCTTTTCAAGACCATTCTTTCCTTACTCCAATTATATTCATTTTCAGACGGCATTTCCGGTCATGGCCAAAGGGCCGGCCAGGCCGTTTAAGCCAAATTAATAAGCCGGCTTTCCTTTCCTATTTTGGAGACCGTCAGATGGCAAGAAGCGCACTTTTCACACTCGTCAAGGGCCGCTCGCGCGGCCAGTCCCTGTCGGAGTTCATGATACTCCTTTCGGTGATGGTGCTGTACATACTCGCCTTCTCGATGATTTACGGCGGCCAGACTGCCAACCAGTTCTATTTCATTGAGTCGCTGCTTGGAAAGACCATCGGCGAGTCAGTTGCGCTTGGCGCGAGCGCGGCGTACATAGCGGGCAACGGCTCGCAGGTAGACGTGCGCATCGCAAGCGTGGAAGGCGAAGTCTCGGTCGTCGGCAACTCGGTGCAAGTCGCCCTGGAGGACCGGGTGGTTCACTCGCCGATCATATGCTCCGCCGTCAGTGGAGATTTTTCGGCCGGTTTGAAGACTGCAAGGAATTCCTATGGCAACATCACGGTCGGATAGGTGCTCCCGCAGCAAGGCTAGCCGCGGCCAGATGTGGATAATCGACGCCATGGTGTCGGGCACGTTCATCACCCTGCTTTTGTTCATGATGCTTGGCACGCAGGAGCAGCTTTCCAACAAGTATGTGCAGGCGGACTCGGAAATCACGTTCTCAAACACCCTGCTGATGGCGTCGGATGCGCTGGTGCTCACTCCCGGCCGGCCTGCGAACTGGCACCTGCTGCACGCTAACTCTACTTCCTTCGAGTCGTTCGGCCTTGCGTCGTCGCCTAACGTCATCAGTGCCGCCAAGGCCTCGCGGATGCAGGACTTGAACAATACTAACTATTCCGACGTAAAGACTGCGATGGGCCTTGCGGCCATGAACACTTCGATTGAGATAATATTGCTGGACGACGCGGTGCCGTTGTACTCGTTCGGCCAGAAGCCCGGAAACGCCTCGCGCTCGTCGGTTTTCGAACGGGTCGCGGTGCTTGACGACGGCAGGCCGGTCCTGCTGCGGCTTGAGGTGGGATGATATGGGAAGGGGATTCATCTTCACTGTCGATTCGCTCATAGCCTTCGGCTTGGCGCTTGCGGTGCTTGGCCTGGTCATACCTTTCTACGACACGACAAACATGCCCAATCACGAGCAGCTGCACGTGCAGCGCTATACTGCGGACCTGCTTGCGGTGATGCAAAAGACCGGCCAGGTGCGGCAGGCCATAGCAGGAGACGATGCCCCGTTGGCCGGCACGCTTGCAAAGACCGGGACTGGGAAGTGCTTTGTGTTCAAGGCAGTCAACGCCACCACTTCCGCGATAGTCATCACTGTCCAGAAGCCCGGCTGCGGGGGAAAGCCGATGACCGTGTCGTCAGCTGCTTCAAACGAGTATTATGACGGCGGTTTTTACCGCCTTGAGCTTATGGGTTGGGTAGAATGAGGTATAGGCTTACAAGGGCGGTCCCCAAGAGGGGTTTTGTCGCCACGTTTGTCACGTGCGCGCTAGCTGCGCTCATAATGATGCTCATAACTTTTTCCCAGCCGTCCATCAAGCTTCGCGACCGTTACCTTGCGGACTACTCCGGCTCTGCCGCGGTCAGGCAGCTTTTCGACAACGCCGCGGTGCAGGTCGGCGCCATCGCGGGCGTGAACTCCTCATTTGTGCCGCAGTCCGACGGCAACGTTACCGCGTCGTTTGCCGTTGCAATACTTTCCGCAAACCGCAGCGAAAAGCTCTCGAACTACTCTTCGTACCTGGAGGGCGCTTTCTCCCAGGCAGCCTCGGCGGTCATAGTGCCGTCCTTTGGTGCAATAGCCGGGGACCGGTTCGACCTGATGTCCAACACCACCGACTTCTTTGTCGACTATGGCTACCGTTCAGTAGGGTTCGAGCCGTCGCCGGAATCCTCAAGCACCGGGTTTTCCAACCTTTCGATAGCGCTTGTCATTTCAGAGTCCCTCAACGAGTCCACGCCCTGGGTGTACGACGCCAGCGGGGACGTCAACGTCACGCTCTCTTTGACAACAGCAAACGGTACAACGGTATCAAACGGCAGGATGTCCTCCTCCGCCCCGCACTTCTACCTGATGAATGTCACGACCGGCGCGGGCGGAGGGGAGAGTGTGGTGGTTTACTTCGGCAATTCAGGCGCAAAATCAGGCGTGTTGTGGGTCAACAGCACCGGCGTGCCCGGTACGTTCAACGCAACTGTCACGATGCCCTACGCGCTGTCCTCGCTGTGGTACTACAACGCCTCGCTGAACGTGACCAAGGCGGCGATTGCGCGCAATTCCAAGCTCTTAGTTTGGGAGGGCGGTTAAACCCTGTTCCGGCCGGCTTTCTTCCGTGACTTTGTTTCCTTCAAGACCTTTGAAAATGGAATCGTCTTGATTTTTCCAGAGAGGATTTCAGCCATCTCTGCAGTTATTGCCTTGTGAACCAGCAACACCTCTTCGGCACTGATTTTCCTTTTGTGTGCAATCGGCATATTCCTCCCCAATTATTTTTGTTTAGCGGAAGTACTCAAGTTTTTCGGGACCGGATTTCCGGTAGTTTCAATTTGGGTTTTATTAAGCAAATGCCCATAACCAACTTCATTTATAGCATTTTGAGCCACATATTCAACTAGGCGATTTGAATGGCAGAGCTTGTAACCGAACGCATCAGCGTACCCGAAGGCTGCAACATCATCTTCGGCCAGGCGCACTTCATCCGCACTGCCGAGCACCTCTATTCCGCGCTTGTGGAGAGCGTGCCCGGAATAAAATTCGGCCTCGCTTTCGCGGAGGCAAGTGGGGATTGTTTGATTCGCACCGAAGGCACGGATGACAAGCTCAGGGAAGTCGCGGGCAGCGAGCTTGCAAAGATTGGCGCAGGACACACTTTCCTCATCGTGCTTTCAAACGCATTTCCAATCAACGTCCTCAATGCAGTCAAGAACACAAGCGAAGTCGCAGGCATTTATTGCGCAACCGCAAACCCCGTTGAGGTAATACTCGCCCAGACTGCGCAGGGCCGGGCGGTGCTTGGCGTTGTCGACGGCTCTTCAAACAAGGGTGTGGAGCAGCCAGGCGATGTGGCTAAAAGGCGCGAGTTCCTAAAGAAAATCGGGTATAGCCCAAAGTAAATTCACCGGTTGAATACAAAAATGTCCAACTTTGCACTGACCTGGCAACAGGTCAAGATTCTTGAAAAAATCCCGTCCACTCCGCAGTCCGCCCGTGCAATCGGCGAGGACGCGGGGATTGACTACAGCACCTTCATGAGCGCGCTTTCCGCACTCTCCGAGCAGGGCCTGGTCGAAGTCAGCAAGACCGAGCGCCAAGTGTACGAGCTTACTTCCGAAGGCAAAACTTACCTTGACAAGGGAACGCCCGAACGCAGGCTCTATACAGCAGTGTCCAAATCCGGCGAGGCCGGAATGGAGGCCGCATACTCCGCAGCTGGGCTTGCGGACTCCGAAAAGAGCGTGGCACTGCAGTGGGCCAAGAAGAACGGCTGGCTCAAGATCGGAAAGAGCGAATCGGGGCTTCCGGTTTTCCAGCTTGCAGCAGCGTCCGTTGATGAGACCGCGCTTTCCAAAACGGAAAAACTGCTCGATTCCATTTCAAAAGGCGCGTGCGAAAACATCGCTGTTGCCGACCTTTCGCTTGTCCTTTCGCGCAAGCTTGCAACAGAAAAGACCGAGAAGGAATTCTCGGTAAACGCAACTTCCGCCGCACCCAAGGCAATCGAGCTTGCAAAGAAGCAGCTTGCGAACGTAATCTCAGCAGTCACGCCCGAATCCATACGCACCAAGGCGTGGAAGAAACCCGGAGCGGAGTTCGAAAAATACGACCCGCTTGCTGCCTCGCCGGTGCAGTACATAGGAAAGAAACAGCCGCTACGCTCGTTCATTGACGAAATCCGGCAGATATTCCTTGAGATGGGCTTTACCGAAATCAAGGGCCCGATTGTCGAGGCCGCACTCTGGAACTTCGATGCACTCTACGTGCCGCAGGACCACCCGGGCAGGGAGCTTCAGGATACTTTCTACATCAAAAACCCAGGCAAGTCCGTAATCGACGCGAATGAAGATAGGCAACGAGTTGAGAACGTCAAGAACGTCCACCAGGACGGAGGCGACACCGGCTCAACCGGCTGGGGCTACTCGTGGGACAAGGAGGTTGCGCAAAAGAACGTGCTCCGCACGCACACGACTGCCGCAACTTGCCGCCACCTTGTCAAGGCGGCAAGCGAGGGAAGATTCCCGGTCAAGGTATTCTGCATCGACCGGGTTTACCGCAACGAGGCGATTGATTACAAGCACCTTGCCGAGTTCCACCAGGTCGAGGGGATCATAATCGATGACAACTGCACTTTCCAGGACCTCATAGGGATGCTTCGCATCTTTTACCAGAAGCTCGGCTTTACTGACATACGCATCACGCCCTCATTCTTCCCCTACACCGAGCCAAGTGCGCAGGTGGAAGTCTACGACCCGGCACGCAAGGAGTGGCTCGAACTGGGTGGTTGCGGTATGTTCAGGCCCGAAGTCACAAGGCCGCTGGGCATTACTGGCAACGTCGCAGCTTGGGGACAGGGTTTGGAGCGGCTGATGATGTCGCGCGAAAAACTTTCGGACATACGCACGCTTTACAGAAACGACCTTGATTGGATACGCAAGGAAAGAAAGTCCCAGTAGCGCGCCAGCGCCTTTTTTTGATTGTTTTATATACTACGTCTATCCTACCCCCTGTAGTTGTCAGCCTTGCGGCTGGCTTTGGGTAGAGGTGCGTTTTGGTGACTGTCGGATACAAGGGAATCTTTTTGTTTTTCTCTCTTATTTGCGCCACGCTGCTTTCAGGCTGCGTGTCCAATTCCGAAGGCGGCACCGACGTCACCGCGCTTGCGTCCTCGCTTCCGCAGGTAAAAGAGTTCCTTGACCAGTACCCCAACGCAAAGGTCTCTGTTGCATTGTGGGATAGTGCGTCCGTAGAGAAGAACGTAGCCTCAATACGCGCAGACTGCGGCGAGCAGTTTGCAGTTGCAGACTATTACAAAGTCTCAGTGACCGACCCGTCGTTTTCGCTTGTAGTCTGGCTTGACAAATCCGGCCAGAACGTCATGTGTGCCGTAAAGGGCGCCACGCCCGCCTCGTCCACAGTCATCCCGACAGTCCAGCCTGCTGGGTCCACTACCGTTCCGGCCGCATCAAGCACTGAAGTGCCTTCCGAGAGCATGCCGCCGCTTCCGCCGGAAGCAAACGTCAACAGCTCGCAGGAACTTCCGCCGCTTCCGCCCACAGCAACCAACGAGTCAGGGCTTACCTATGAGGAGTACATGTGCACAAATAGTGGCGGCCACTGGGACGCGTGCGCATCGCCGTGCGAAGGACGGGAGGGCGCCATGTGCGCGCAAGTCTGTGTGGCAAAGTGCGTTTACCCTAATGCAACAAAGACCCCCACGCCGTCGGCTTGTGTTGAAGCCGGCCGGGTAGCCTACAATTATTCCGGTGCGCCCACGTGCTGCGTCGGCCTGATACTGAACAATAGTGCGGTTTCAGCAACATCAATCAGCGTGCTTGGTTATTGTACCTACCCCGTGCCACCCGTTGCGCCAAACTGCAGCTGGGTCACGATAGGCTGCTCTTACTATGGCGCGTACTGGTCCGGCAAGCCCATTGAATGCAACGCTGCAAACGAGGGCAAGGTCGGAATGGGGCCAAGCAACGTGCTTGGTGGAGCGTACGTCCCCGAATCGTACACCAGCGAGCACTGGAACACCTGCTTCACCCCGCGCGCGAAGTGCAGCTGCGGCAACGTCGCAATTCCGACGCCAAGCCCAACCGCCACCGCGAACTGCGTTGATACTGATGGCGGAAAGAACTATTATGCCCAGGGCAACACGACTATGGGCAATATGGGTGCGGCATATGATTGCTGTACCAGCGGAACCGATAATGGCGTTTGCATCCAATCGGGACCGGCGGTGTATGAGGGTTATTGTTCCAACAACCTGCTTGGCAGCCTGCTCTATGCTTGTCCGAACGGCTGTGCGAACGGCGCGTGTATCAATGCAACCTCCACGCCGATACCGTCGACCAGCCCGACTCCGACTTGTGTAGATGAAGATGGCGGAATCAACTATTATGTTGCAGGAAACACCCTGATTGGAGTTACTGGAACGCATGACTGCTGCGAAGGCGTAGACCCGCAACATCCATATTGGTGTCTTACCAACGGCACGGGGACGACTCTGGTTGAGACGTTCTGCAACGCTAACAATACTCTTGGTTCGGTTCGCGTGACCTGCCCCAACGGATGCGTCAATTCCGTGTGCGTGAATGCAACCGTCATCCCGTCCCCAAGCCCGTCGCCGAGTCCGTCCCCAACCCCCTGCGCTGCTTCCGATGGCGTGGTGTTTGGGGACGTATGGGCAGTCAATGTATGGGGAACGGGCGTCAGCGGGGCGATGGTTTACCTCTACGATTCGTCGATGCAATTACTTCGCACGTTGAATACGTCGCAAACCCAATACTCCGCAGGAACCCGGTTCGAGTTCGGCAACTTAACCGTGGGCCAGTTGTATTACCTTAAGGCAACCCATGCCTCTTACGTCAACGACAGTTATGTGTCCGTCGTTGCTTCGTCATTGTGCGGGGTGACAACCTACTCTCCAATTGTAATGCAACCGGCGGGTGTGCCTTCGCCGAGCCCTATCCCGTCGCCTTCGCCCAGCACAATCCCGTCGCCGACGGCGAACTACACTTGTACGTGGACCTCCATCGAATGTTCCCATTATCCGGGGGTAATGACCTCGCCGCTTGTAGCGTCGTGGTGCAACACCACGAACCTCGGCCAGATTGCAATGGTGGGAAATGACGGCCTGCACCAGCAGCAGTACGTGTCGACTTACATGTCGGCGTGCATGACCACCCGCGTGCAGTGCAGCTGCTCTGGCAGCTATTCTGCCCCGTCATCCGGGACAGGGTTCGTGGTGAGCAACCCGCACCCGTGGTGGTGCTTCTGGTGCAACTAGGAAAATGAGGGCGCGCGACGCGCCTCTTCCCCTTCTTTTTTCATTTTTCCTGCGCCTGCATCCGGTTTATTAATTTTGTTAACAATCGTTACTATATGAACCCGCCCTGCATAGCCGCGGTATGGTACTTGATTCCCGCAGTGAGCGCGAGCCTCGCAAAAAGGCTTGCGAAGGAGGGCCTTTCGCAGACGCAGATTGCGCAGAAGTTAGGCATTACGCGCGCTGCAGTTTCCCAATACATTTCCGGAAAGCGCGGCATCGAGCTTAAGCTGGGGCCAAAATCGAAAAAGGCGCTTGAAAAGCTTGCGAAGAAGCTTGCGGCTGCCAAGTCCGACTCCGGCGATGCCGAGCTTTCGCTTTCGATGTGCGAAATCTGCGCGATTGCGCGAAAGGAGAAGGTGCTGTGCGGCCTGCACCGCAAGTCCGGCGCGGACAAGGGCTGTAAAATCTGCTGTGGTGCAACCTGCAAATGACTTCGATGAACGTTTATCTTGATAATTCAGCAACCACCAAAGTCGACCCGTTGGTGGTCGAGGCGATGCTTCCTTTCTTTACCGAGCGGTTCGGCAACCCGTCCTCCATACATTCAAAGGGAGTCGAGGCGCGTGAGGCAGTAGAGGTCGCGCGCGAACAGGTGGCAAAGCTCATCAACGCAAAGCCCTCAGAAATCGTCTTCACAAGCGGCGGAACTGAAAGCGACAACCTTGCAATAATCGGGGCAGCAACGGCTGTGCACTCCGCGGATTCTTCAAAAAACGCAGTAGTATGCTCGAACGTGGAGCACCCGGCGGTACTTAACCCGTGCAAGGGCCTTGCATCATCGGGGTTTTCATTCTCCGAGGCGAAGGTGAACCCGTCCGGAATCCTTGAGCTTTCCGAAGCGCAAAAGCACATCTCAAGCAAGACCGCAGTCGCAAGCATTATGCTTGCAAACAACGAAATCGGCTCAATCCAGCCGGTCACTGCGGTTGCGAAACTTTGCCACGAAAATGGTACGCTCATGCACACCGATGCAGTCCAGGCAGTTGGAAAGATCCCGATTGACGTGCGCAAGCTCGACGTCGACCTGCTTTCGCTTGCATCGCACAAGTTCCACGGCCCCAAGGGAGTCGGCGCGCTTTTCATTCGTGATGGCGTGAACATCAAGCCGATTTTTGGAGGCGGCGGCCAGGAGCGGGCGTTGCGTTCAGGAACCGAGAATGTTCCGGGCATAGTGGGGCTTGGGAACGCGGCAGAGATTGCACGCGAAAACTTATCCGCTGACATTGAAAAAATGGGAAAATTGCGCGACAGACTAATCGAAGGCCTTTCTACTTTGCCCCGCACATTCCTCAACGGCGACCGAAACCAGAGGCTTCCCAACAACGTGAACTACCGTTTCCTTGGCGTGGAAGGCGAGGCACTCATCACTTTGCTTGACGGGGAAGGCATCTGTGCCTCAACAGGCTCGGCCTGCTCTTCCAAGAAACTGAAAGCGTCGCACGTTCTCACTGCGCTAGGCCTGGCGGACTGGGAAGCCCACGGCTCGTTGCGGCTTACCCTATCGCGCTTCACTACGAAAGAAGAAGTTGAGTATGCTCTTGAGAAAATCCCCCAAGCGGTAAGCACCCTGCGCAGGATGTCTCCTGTGTGGGCCAAGCTTGAGCGCGGGGAGAAAATAGAGGATGTTAAGGATGGCCAGCACGTACACTGAAAAGGTAATGGAGCACTTCAAGAATCCCAAGAACATGGGAGAGATGAAGGACGCCGACGGCAAGGGCGAGGTCGGGAATCCCTCGTGTGGCGATGTCATGTCCGTTTACATCAAGGTCAAAGACAACCGCATAGCCGACATCTCTTTCCAGACTTTCGGCTGCGTCGCAGCGGTTGCAACAAGCAGCATGGTAACCGAGCTTGCAAAAGGAAAGACCTTGGACGAGGCGATGAAGCTTTCGCGTGCTGACGTCGCGGAATCCCTGGGCGGCCTTCCGCCGATCAAGATGCATTGCTCCAACCTGGCAGCCGATGCCCTTCACGAGGCAATCTTGGACTACCGGAAAAGGAACGGCATCGCGTAGTTTTCCAGTTGGCCGCTTCCTGCCAATGACCGCACTGCGACTATTTGGCAACCTATTTATTGGCGTCAGTCGTAACACGTAATCCAATGAATTTAGCTAGAGCTTTTCCCTGGCTAGCATCGCTTTTCTGTTTCGTCTCAGCAGTTAGCACCCAGGAAGAATCCATAGGCCTTAACGCTACCGAGATACCGGCCCTAGTGGAAATCAGCGGCAACCTGAGGTTCGTGCCTTTCGTGCCGCAGGTGGAGAACCAGGCAAACATCACCATAAGCCTTGCGGTGCCGCTGTCCGCGCTTTCGCACCTGTCGTCCGGAAACCTCACGGTGTACGTTGTGATGCGTCCCAAGCTGCCCGGTTCGCAGCTGTACTTTGCCCACAACCCTTCTGCGAAGGCGTGCTACCTTACCCTCCACTGCGCCGTGTCCGAAGGCTCGTGCAAAGCAGGCTCGGTGACAAGCAGGACAGTAAGCGTCTACTTCAACGCCCCGAACGAGACTTCGCTTGCAGGCGATGAAGTCATAATGCGTGCGGGCCTTTCGCCGTTCGTTGCTGAGCAGGCAGTCGGAGCCGGTGAGTTCTTCCTTGACCAGAACGCGTACGACAAAGTAGTCGAGCTTGAGGCAAGGGTCAGCAACGCATCCGCAGGCCAGGAAACCTCCGTTGTGATGGTGCAGTCCCAGACTCTTGCCGCCCAGGTTTCGCAAGGCGCGGCAATCGTTGACCCTACAACGTCCACGCAGCTTTCCAGCAGCGTTGCAATGTCTTCGGGCGTACGGAACAACACCGCTGCTGGCGTCAGCGTTGCAATGCTCAATATCTCCGGCGCACAGGCAGCAGCCGAAAGCGAGTCCGGGTTCCATTCTGTCGCGGCCTCTTCGGGCCTTTCAATCTTCCGCGTGGAGCCGACTATGCTCAACTTCATAGCGCTCATAGTTGTGTTTTTGGCAGCGTTGGACCTGAGCCGGCGCATTCCCCTTGGCCGCAACTGACGCCTTCTGCGTAGTGGCGGCCGGTTTTTCGATGCGCATTGTGGGATTATATTGATTTATGGAGTATTGACTAATATGCGACCGCCTACCGCATTCATCTCAGCATTGCTTCTATTCTGCAGTTTCGCATCCGCAGCTATGGTGCCGCAGGAGCAGGTCATCGCGGTCAGCGCGACCCAGGCGCCTGCGCTTGTGGAAGTCGGAGGCGGGCTGGATTTCCCGTACTTCGTGCCCGACGTGGAGAACCGCGCCAACATCACCGTCGGCCTGGCGCTTTCCAAGCTGTCCATCTCCGCAATAGCATCAGGCAACCTCACGGTTTACGTGCTGGTGCGGCCGCAGCGCAACGACTCCCTCCTCTACTTTGGCGGCAACCCCGGCGCAAAGTCGTACTACCTTACGCTCAATTGCACTATCGTGGCCGGCTCGTGCGCTCCCAGCTCGGTGACCGAACGCACAATCGACGTCTACTTCAAGGCGTCCTCAAGCGCGCCCCTCTCCGGCGATGGCGTGGTGCTTCTGGCGAGCATCAACCCCCTGATTTCCGAACAGCTCAACGCAAGCGAGTTCGCGCTCAACCAGACCGCATACGACCAGGTCGGCGAACTGCAGTCCCGCATAATGCAGGCTGCATCCGGCATCTTCGGGCTGATGGGCCGGGCTGCGAACGCGACAACCGGCGCTCTTTCAGACATATCGATAACCGTATCCACCAACAATACCACTTCACAGACGCCTTCCCTTGCTGCGGTGAACGAGTCCTCCGACCCGCTCCTGATTGCGGCAGCACAGGCTGCTGCTGATGCGCGAAAGAGCATCCTTGAAGGCGACTACGAGAAGGCGCGCGCCCTTTCAAACGAAAGCGAGCGCCTCCTTGCGCAGTATGCCCAGCAGCAGGACGCAAAGAAGCAGTCCACAAGCGTCTCGGCAGGGGTGGGAATGTTTTTTGGCGCTCTCGCAAAGCCAGAGGTTGCGGCTGCAATCCTCGTCCTTGCATTGGGTGCGTTCGTGGCATTCAAGTACAAAGACCGGCTTGGCGGGAAAAAGAAAGGGCGCGGCCGCCGCGGCACGCCCGACATTTGAGGGCTCGGGAGACGGCC
>Ga0074198_1001389_pt1 | contig 16110 bp, 14 predicted proteins | sample EPASupsiteSAE323_FD_64527 | JGI IMG/M metagenome (GOLD analysis project Ga0074198, IMG submission 64527) | Bioremediated contaminated groundwater from EPA Superfund site, New Mexico - Sample SAE3-23 | ecosystem: Environmental > Aquatic > Deep subsurface > Groundwater > Contaminated ...
TCGTAGAAGTTCCAGCACGACATTGGCCTTGAATTCAGCTGTGTAACGATTTCTCTTTTCCATGTTCTTAGTTTAGCTTATTTTTTACCTCTGCGTGTCTCACTACCTGGGAGCATTATAGTTGATCGCTTTCCTAAGCTCTCTGGGTGTCTCGAACTCATGGATATATATCAGATCATATTTCAGCGTTCTGAAGAAACGCTCGGTTCTAACATTGTCCAGTGCCTGGCCCTTTCCATCCATCGAGATTTTGACACCGGCTTCTTCCAATAAGCTGATGTAATCAGGATTGGTGAAATGGCCACCCTGGTCACTATTGATGATTTCAGGTTTGCTGATACTCAGGGCCCGTTTAAGACACCTAAGAACAAAGGACTTGTCCAAAGTTCCAGATAATTCGTAGTCTACAATGCTCCGGCTGTACCAATCGATGATGATGAAAAGATACATGAAACCCCGGTGCATTCGAATATATGTAATATCGACGCCCCAAACCTGATTTGGTCGTTCGATGTTCATTTTTCTCAAAAGATATGGCCGGATGAATTGGGAATGGTATCGCTTGCTGAGATTGGGCTTAGGATATATGGTATATACGCCCATATCCCGCATCATCCTGCGGATTTTCTTTCGGTTGACGCAGATCCTATGATCACGGCGGATAATCTTTGTAATAGTCCGATAACCCCAGGTGGGGTGGTCCGTATGCAGCTCGTCGATCCGCCCCATTATGAACAAATCCCCATCGGATATCTGTTTATCTTTTGGGGGATCCCGGTAGAGGCTGCTTCTATTGATATTCAAAAGCTCAGCCTGACGGCTGATAGTGAGTTTTGAATCGCTGAAATCAACGTGATTTCTTCTTCCAGCCGGGTCCGAGGATTTCTGTAGATTTTTTTTTCAACCAGTCAACCTCATAGGTCAACTGGCCGACTTTGCGTTCAAGATCTGCGATGTGCTCCTTGCTTTGCGCCAATTCCTTTTCGGCTTCGGTAGGGCCTTTCTTAAACACATCCGAAGCTCGCTCTAGGAACTCTTTCTTCCAGCGGGACAGCACTACCGGGCTGATACTGTACTTTGCCGCAATCTGATTCACAGTCTCTTGCTCGGCTAAGATTTCAAGCACTACTTTGGTTTTGAATTCTGCGGAATACTGTTTCCTTGTTCTCATACTTCCAGTATAACTTAGATTCCCTGATCATTTGTCTCAACCTATGGGAGCATTATAAAGGACCTCATGCTGATTCAGATTGAAAACATCAACCTGGACAATACCCCGAAGAAGATTGGCGAGATTCTGGACCGCGCTTTAGATGTCAGCTTCAATTCCAGCCTGATGCGGGAAATGCGGGCAATCAACTTCGTTAGCCACATCATTGACCACGGCTTCGATGACGATGGCCGGATGGTGCGAACCAATATTCACTATATTGGTACCGGTGACCTGATGAACGAGTTTAACAATTCCAGTCGCATGAATGTCTCCTGGGATTGGCTGACCTTCCTGCGCGATGACGGACGCGCCAAAGCCGAGGTCTGGATCAAGGAAAACTTCGACAAAATAGGCAAGCAGAGTACCTGCGATATCAACAATATATTCATGTAAATATCAGAAGTCTAAGGGTGAAAGCCAAAAAGGGGGTTCCGACTGATGCTCGGTACCCCCTTTTTCAGAGTTCTGTATATGCTGTTAAAACCTATGCTCCGGCATGGTTTTCGTACAGACGGTCCTGGATGGCTTTCTCCAGTTCACCGATCCAATTCTTGAAAGCTGGATTCTTGGTTTTGCCCGCCTCTAGCACTTCCTGGGCTTCCTGCATTCGATTATGCTCAAACAAGGTTAAGGCCAAGTCATAAAAGGGATGCATGTAATCGGCATCAGTTAGTTTGGTGGCTTTCCTTAAGAAGTCCAGACCTTGGTCCAGTTCTCCTAAACGGGTGAGGGTCAGGCCCATCCCTTTGTTGGCATAGACATTGGCTTCATCAAGATCCAGTACCTTTTCATTGACTTTACGGGCTGCGGAATAGTTTCTCAGCATAAAGCTGACAAAACCATAGTAATTTAAGATATGGGGATTTTCTTCTAATGCCAGGGCCTTGCTCAAGACCAATTCCGCCAGTTGAAACTCATTCTGTTCAACGAACTTATCCGCCATTTGCAGCAAAGCGGCGCTGTCAGAAATATCGGCGATCATTTGGGCCGATTTCTGCATGGCGATATTGTAGGTGCAAAACTGGTTTTCTGAATAGATGCTTTTATTCACGGTTAACCGGGTATTGGGACACCCGCCCAGGCAATCATCCCCGTAACCGCATTTGGTGCAAAAGCCGGTGAGCATTTCTTTTCGCATGTCCCGGATCCAGGCGAACGAATTCTGGCCGGTCCAGATCTCCTTTAACGAAGAATTCCTGATATTTCCCTCGATGAATTCCCGGTCTCTAATCGAGGTACAGCCAAGAATGTCCCCGTTGTGCAATATACCGAGGCTGCGACGCCCGGCGTTGCAGCCCTGCCAGATCACGTTTTCCAGACCGAAGGTTTTTTTGCGGACCTCGGTCTCTTTGCGGTTGTAATAGCCGATACAGTCAGCCAGGTACACGTTGATTCTTTTCTCGTTTATCATGTCATAGGCAAAATCAATGATGGTATCAACTTGCTCCGGATCGAGCATCAAGTCGTTATTATTCTCGAAGTTGCCCATCGGCAGTCCGATTTGTAACTGCCATAATGAAACGCCCTTCTCCAGGAGAATCTGCTTCAACGCGGGCAGCTCGCCGATATTCCTGCGAGTGACCGTAGTGATAGCTGATTTGACCAGCCCGGAGTTTTCCAGCAGGTCAAACCCTTTCATTACCCGGTCGAAAGAACCGGGCATCCGCATGAAGTCATGGGTTTCCCGTATGCCATCCAGACTGATGGCAAAGGAGTCGATCCCGGCGTCCCGAGCCCGTTTGATGATTTCCTCATTCAACATCCAGCCATTGGATATGATAAGCGGGTTGACTCCATTATCATGCAGCCGTTTGGCAATGGTATCCCAGTCATCTCTGAGCAGTGGTTCCCCGCCGGAAACGGTAACCCACTTCAGACCGAGTTCTCCTAACTGGTCGCATAAATCCATGGCCTCCTCATGAGATAATTCACCGGGGAGAGCTGTTTTACAGCTGGAACCACAGTGTTTGCATCTCATATTACAGGCCATGGTTATTTCCCATACCGCAGCTAAAGCCTGGTATTCCAATTTAAAATGCCTCCTCACCATCATTTATAAAAGCAATCATGCTATTACCCTGTGCAAGGGAGCATGCTGCATATTAGAATAAAACAAATCAAGAGCATATCTAAGACAAAGGCGCGCAGAATCATATTCGCGCGCCCTGCTTATTATCACGAGCTTTATTAATCGGTGTCTTCTTTGCAGCACCCAGCAGCGTCGACCGGTGCCATATACTCCGGAGCTGGCGGAGCGGAGTATTTCAATACAGGGGCCATATATTTGATTGGTCCCATATAAGGCGGCATATACAGGGTATGAACCGGGGGCATATACATGAGATGAATGGGCGGCATGTATTTAACTACCGGAGGCTGGTACTTCAGTACCGGTGCTGAAACTCCGAGGGCATCCGAGAATGAAACGAACCGGGGGCAGCCAGCGGTTGCCAATAGATTAGCGGCCAGGGTCTCGCGTTGGTCGATTATCAGGGTGTAAGTTTTAGTGTCGGCGATTTGTTCTGGATCCCAAGCCCGGATCAGGTTGAATTTCAGGCAATCCTTATCCATGTCAAGGGCGACGAAGGTAAAGACCTGGGTCTCGCTGCAACCCATCACATGTGAATGGCTGCTCTCGAAACTAATGTCGATCAGATTAACGCTGTTCGGCATATGAGCCAGGGCCCAGCCAAAACCGGTTGAACCGACCTGGGTCTCCAATTTGACGTTAAAAATGTCCCCTGCAATTACACTGATGATAACTTCCGGCGATACTTCATTACTCATCTTAAATCTCTCCCCTTATGAGTGATAGTATCCCGCATTTGAAGAAACAGCCGCGAGAGTATCGAGACCTTAAAAATATGTTATATAATGCCGCCGCTCCCTAAATGTGGCTACTTCGCTAATTAGCATAACACACCTGTGCATGCACATGCAACCATTTATGGGAATCATTGAAAAGAAGAGAGGCGGATGTAGAAATAATTATGTTGGTTAGCATTCCGAAATCACACGAGGTGGTTTCCGCGATTTCATGCGAAGCCCGAGGTTAGGGACTGAAGGGTACGGTAGCTTTCCTTAGGCTTCATGATATCTTTACTCTCCACCTCAATAATAAATTAGTTTACGGGTCCACCAATTTTCGCACGGTTGGAAAGGGCTAAAAAACTTGTTTCGAGGCGCACTAAATTAAGGGTGGTTTTACCGCCGGCGATAGCGGCCAAAGAACATTTGTTTGCAAGGTGTGATATAATCTTAGTAAAGGATTAAAAACTAACGGCAGGGGTGATAGGCGGTGCCGTCCCATCAAGGTTTGTCGATAATCCACTGCGACCTGGACGCCTTTTTTGCCTCGGTGGAACAGCGGGACGATCCGGCCTTAAGAGGGCGACCGGTTATTGTCGGGGGGAGCCCGCAGGCGCGCGGGGTGGTTTCCACCTGTTCTTATGAGGCGCGGGCTTATGGGGTGAGATCGGCCATGCCTACTGCCGAGGCTTACCGGCTTTGTCCCCAGGGCGTGTTTCGGCCGGTCAATATGAAGAAATATATCGAAGTGTCCGGTCAGGTTTTCGATATCATGGCAGCCTACACCCCGCTGCTCGAACCGCTCTCGATCGATGAGGCCTTCCTGGACATCACCGGGTGTACGAGACTGTTTGGCTCGGCGGAAGACATAGGCCGGAGCATAAAAGCCCGGGTTTGCGATGAACTCGGGCTGAATATCTCCGTAGGTATTTCCGGCAATAAATTTCTGGCCAAACTAGCGACAGAACTGGGCAAACCCAACGGGCTGAAGACAATTATTCCGGATGAGGCGGCCCGGGTTCTGGCGCCGCTGCCGATAGCTAGTCTGTGGGGAGTAGGCCCGAAAACCCGGCAGGCGTTTGAGAAGCTGGGCATTCAAACCATCGGAGACCTGCAGCGTATCGACAGCTCTGCCCTGGACCAGCGCATGGGCCAGGCAATGAGGGGATACTGGGAACTAGCCCAAGGAATCGACCACAGCCGGGTCGAGCCCGAGCACGAAGCCAAATCGATCGGCCGGGAAACCACTTTTCCTCATGACGTGGGCGACGACCTCTTCCTGGAAGGAATCCTCTTGGCCTTCGCGCAGATAATTGGCCGACGATTAAGGAAGGCGGAGCTTACTGCCCAGACGGTAACCTTAAAAGTCAGATATCCCGATTTTAAAACGGTCACCCGCAGCAAAACCATCACGACCCCCACCGATGCCGATATGATCATCTACCAAACCGGCGCGGCTTTGTTTACTGAACTGAGAAGGCAAAACCGCCGGCGGGTAAGATTGATCGGGCTCTCCGTCGGCAAACTGCAAAAACGGAGTAAGCTGGAGCAGGTCAGTCTTTTTCAGACCGCAAGCAACAGTCAACCGGTGGATAAGGTACTGGATGCTATAAAAGATCGTTTTGGCGAGAAAATAATAACCAGAGCGGAAACCCTGCTGATCGGCAATGATGACTGATCGAAAAAGCCCAGCCATTTTTTAATCCAATCTTAATCCTGGTCTAAGCCACCTTTAAATTCCCCGTTCTATACTGATGCTGTAATAATTTTCGAGGGGGAATAAACATGACCGCCAGCTTGGAATTGATCGAGATGTTAAGGGAACGCGCCCATGTTACTTATGAGGAGGCCCGGGCCGCCTTGGAAAACTGTAATGATGATATTGTTGACGCGCTGATCTATCTGGAGAAACAAGGCAAGATCAGAGCCTCCGCCCGGGAGACTACGAAGAAAAGCGGATTTTTCGCGACCTTGAAGCGGTTAACCAAGGCCAGTTTCGTAACCAAATTCATTATCAAGAAAGGGGAGGATACCATTGTTAATCTGCCCCTGGCCGTGGCGATCATAGTCACGCTCCTGGTGCCGCCCCTGGCGATCCTGGGACTGTTAGTCGCCCTGTTTACCGGCTGCCGGATTCGCCTGGAAAAGCCGGGCTGCGACGACATGAAGATCAATAAGACCTTTGACGATCTGTCCTCTTTCAGCACCAAAGTGAGCGAGCAGGTAAAAGAGGTGATACAGCAGGCTTAGCAGGTGAAGGCTTGCTCATTGCCCGGGAATATGCAAATATAGTGAACAAAGAGACTAAAGATAGTCTATCTTGAGCATAAAGAGTGGGTTAAATGGCTAGAGAAAAGATCCTGATCATTGAGGATGAAATAAAGATAGCCCGCTTTCTGGAGCTGGAGCTTACCCATGAAGGCTATGGGGTGGAACTGGCGCATGACGGTCGGCAGGGGCTGGAAAGGGCCACCGGCAGCACTTTTGATCTGATCATCCTGGATGTAATGCTACCCGCTCTGAACGGCATGGAGGTACTTAGGCGTCTGCGGCAGTCCGCCCAGACGCCTGTTATCATGCTTACGGCCAAGAATGATGTTACCGATATCGTAATGGGGCTGGACCTGGGGGCGGATGATTATATGGTGAAACCCTTCGCCATCGAGGAACTGCTGGCCCGGATCCGGACCGCCTTGAAACGCAGGAGAATCCAGGCGGTGTCCTCGGAGCTAATTATTATCGGCGCTTTAAAGATTGATCTGGATCAGCATACCGTGAGCCATAATGATGAGGTTGTCGAGCTGACCAAGAAGGAATTCGATCTCCTGAGGTACCTGGCGGAAAACCGGAATATAGTCCTCAGCCGGGAAAAGATAATGGAAAATGTCTGGGGCTATAATTATTATGGCGACACCAATGTGGTCGATGTTTATATAAGGTATCTGCGCAGCAAGCTGGACGACCGTGGCTCGGGCAAGCTTATTCACACCGTTAGAGGGGTGGGGTATGTCTTAAAGCATGAGTAAGGCAGGCAGGTTGGCAAAGACTATTATAAATATAGTAAAAACGGTTGCTTTAATAATGCTGCGAGTCATTAAATTTATATTTGTCCACCTTACCCGCCTCACCCGTGATTTATGGGGTGCGCTCAATCAGCGATTACGCTTCTCGATTACCTTTAAAATGACGGTTACCTACACCCTGATCTTTTCAGTGATACTAATTCTGCTCAGCCTGCTGCTGACCGCTTCCTTTGCCGCGTTCCTGATCTATGAGACCGAGCGCTCCCTGCAAAAGGATAGTCTCTATGTGGCGGACCTGATAAAAGCCAGCCCGGAGCTTCCCGTCGCCTCGCTAAAGAAATGGTCCGATCTGGAAAACGTCTATGTCACATTGTATGACGCTAAATCGCGAGCCATCTTTACCACTGCCGGGAAAAGCCCATTTCCCATAGCCATGGAACCGATTCGCCTGTCACCCACCAGCACCGTGGACGAAAGCCTCCATTATACCAGAACGCTCCCGCTTAATAATGGGGTCAAAAAGATTGAGCTGGCCCAACCTTTATATGAAAAGACTATATACCTGGCGGCCCTGGCCGTATTTCTGGCCCTGGCTTTTCTCCTGGCGATTTTACTGACCATTATTATCGGGTCTCGGGCCAGCGGAAAAATGCTGAAACCGGTGTATGACATGACTAATACGGTCCGCTCCATTTCCGGGGGTGACCTCTCCACCCGCCTGGATGTGGTGGATTCACATGATGAGCTCAAGGACCTGGCGATAACCTTCAATGAGATGCTGGATCGGCTCCAGTCCTCTTTCGATCAACAAAACGTCTTTGTTTCCAATGCCTCCCACGAACTGAGGACTCCCATCGCGGTGATTCAGGGTTACGCCAACCTGCTCCAGCGCTGGGGCAAGGAGGATCGGGCCGTCCTGGATGAATCTATTGACGCCATCAAGAGCGAATCTGATTTTATGATGGAATTAGCCGAAAAGCTGCTGTTCCTAGCCCGGGCGGACAAGAGCGATCAAGCCCTGCAGAAGGCGCCATTCGCGTTGGATGAACTTATCGAAGAGGTGCTGAAGGAAACGCGGCTCATCGACAGCGAGCATAACATCATCAGCGATATGAATGAACCGGTTTTGATCAACGGTGATCGCAGCTTGATTAAGCAGGCCTTGCGCGTATTCCTGGATAACAGTATCAAATATACTCCAGCAGCGGGGTCCATAAGATTAAACAGCCGGGCAGTCGATAGAAAAGCCTTCATAACCATCGATGACACCGGAATCGGCATAGCCAAAGAGGAGTTACCCTATATCTTTAACCGCTTTTACAAAAGCGATAAGGCCCGGACCCGGGAAAACGGCGGCGCCGGGCTGGGCCTCTCTATTGCCAAGCTGATCATCGAAAAACACCAGGGCAAAATTCACGTGGATAGCAGCCCCGGTCAGGGGACCCGGGTATTAATTATGCTGCCGGCATTATAAATCAAAATCAGCAATAAGATTAAACAGTGTCACGATTTTATCCAGCTAAGGGTCTTAGAATAATATAGAGCGGTTCAAGACAAATGACAGCAACAGTGGCTAACGCCGCCCAACTGGAGTAAAATATATGCTCGGAAGTTAATCATTTGTTAAGCGGGAGGAGCAAACGACATGTCTTTATTGGAAGCCATAGTTTTAGGGTTGGTGCAGGGGTTGGGAGAGTTCCTGCCTATCTCCAGCTCGGCCCATCTGGTACTGGTTCCCTGGCTATTTAAATGGCCGGATCCCGGATTGACCTTTGATGTGGCCTTGCATATCGGGACCTTGATTGCGGTGATAGCATACTTCTGGAAGGACTGGGTACGGCTCGTCGTGGGCGGCTTTACCGATATTCATAGTACAGAGGGCCGCTTGTTCTGGTTCTTGGTTTTAGCTACTATTCCAGGAGCGGCCGGCGGTTTTCTGCTGGAGGATTACGCTGAAACGATTTTCCGCACGCCCCTTCTAATTGCCAGCATGCTTATTCTTATGGGTATCATTCTCTACTGGGCCGATCGCCGGGCGGTAAAGACCACGGAAATCGAAGAGCTGGGGTTAAAGGAGAGCCTGCTGATCGGCTTCTCGCAGATGCTGGCCGTGATACCCGGCGTATCCCGCTCCGGCATCACTATGACCACCGGATTACTTTCCGGGCTGACTCGCGAAGGCGCCGCCCGCTTCTCATTCCTCTTATCCACCCCGATTATTTTCGGCGCAGCGCTGGTTAAGCTGCCCGACCTGGCAGCCAATCCGGCGGTGGTAGACCTCAACTTTATAGTGGGAATGCTGGTAGCCTGCGTGACCGGGCTGCTCAGCATCGGCTTCCTGCTGCGCTATATCCAGACCAAGAACTTCCTGCCCTTTGCCTGGTATCGCTTTGTTTTAGGCGCGATAGTAATGCTGGTAGCCTTGATCCGTTAGCAGGTTCTGAGCAATCAAGAGTGACAGCGCCATTACCCGGTCATTGCGAGCGCAGCGCGGCAATCATAAGTAGTTTTACAGGTCTCCCCATAAGAGTCGGGAGGCCTGTTTTATTTTGTTTTAGTAATATAATGGAAACTTGCTTTTCGGGCAGGTTAATTGATGACGGGCAGAGAAGTCTAAAGGCATAGAATCTATCCGGCTGCAAGCAATTGCTCAGCGCAAGGGAATCAGATGGAGGGTGTGCCTAATGAACCGTTTGCAAAAAGGTTGGGGACTGTTGTTAATATTTTTACTGCTGTTGCCCGGCGTAAGTCTCGCTAGTCCATCTAAATCAGCTCCCGCATTCACTATCCTCTTTACCCATGACCTGCATGATAATCTGCTGCCTTTCGATACGGATGCTAAGGGAAAACTCGGGAGCGTGGGGGGATTTGCCCGGCTAGAGGGCGTTATTAAGCAGCAGAAAGCCCAAGATCCCGAATTACTTCTGGTAGACGGGGGAGACTTTTCGATGGGAACTCTCTTCCAGACCATATTCAGCCGGGAAGCTCCGGAACTCCGGCTGATGGGACAGATGGGCTATGATGTCGTCACCTTGGGTAATCATGAGTTTGATTTTCGCCCGGCCGGGTTGGCAGGTAGTCTGGCGGCGGCCAAAAACAGTAAAGAGCGCCTGCCGCGCCTGGTGGCCGGCAATATGGCTTTTCCGGCAGATGATGCCGGGAAGATGAAGCCGGATTTAGCCGTCTTAAAGAAGACGCTGAATACCTACGGGGTCAAGCCATACACCGTCCTGGAGCGCCAAGGATACCGCATTGGGGTTTTCGGGATTATCGGCGAGGATGCCGCTTCCAACGCGCCGATGGCCGGGGTAAAGTTTACCGACCCGCTCGAACAGGCTGAGGTTATTACCGAGCAACTGCAGAAGCAGGAGAAGGCGGACCTGATCGTTTGTTTGTCGCATTCCGGGACGGAAACCGACCTGGAAAAATCGGAAGACGTTATTTTAGCCCAAAAGGTGCCGGCTATCGATGTCATAATCAGCGGACATACTCACACCAAGCTGGATCAACCGATCATAATCGGCGATACTACCATATGCTCAGCCGGCGAGTATGGCGAGAATCTGGGGAGGCTTACCCTGCAAAAGCAGTCGGCCGGTATATGGAAAGAATCCAGCTACCAGCTACTTCCCATCGATAACCGGGTTGCTGCCGATACTGCCGTCAGCCGGCGCGTCGAAAGCTTCAAAAAACTCGTGCAGCGGGACTATCTGGATCCCCTGGGGATGAGTTTCGGGGAGGTGCTGGCCTATGCCCCCTTCGCCTTTGCCCCTATTAGGCAAATCGCCCAGCAGCATGCGGAACAGCCCCTGGGCAATCTGATCAGCGATGCCTATATCTATGCCGTCAAGCAGGCCGAGGGAAAAGATTATCAACCGGTTACCGCTGCCATCGTACCGAATGGAACCATTCGCGCTTCCATCGTGAGGGGCGATATTACGGTAGCGGATGCCTATAATATCAGTTCCCTGGGCATAGGTCCCGATACAGAGTCGGGCTATCCCCTGATAGCGGTTTATCTTACCGGTAAAGAACTGAAAAATGCCTGTGAAGTCGATGCCTCGATTACCCCACTTATGCAGGCGGCCCAGATCTATATGTCGGGGATCACCTATACCTTCAACCCGCACCGTTTGATCTTCAATAAGGTAACCGATGCCGCCATCCAAAAGAGGAATGGCTCGCGGGCTGAGCTTGATGATAACCGGCTCTATCGGGTGATAGTCGGATTATACTCGGCGCAGATGCTGTCGGTGGTAGGGGATAAGTCCTTCGGTCTTTTGTCGGTTGTGCCCAAAGACCAGACGGGAAAACCCATTACCGACTTTGAAGCCCGGGTTATCCGGGATAAAAAGAATGGCCATGAGCTAAAAGAGTGGGTGGCTATTGCCCAGTACCTGCAATCCTTTGACCGGGTTAATGGAGTATCGCAGATTCCTGATTATTATAAGCACAACCAGGGACGCAAGATCGTCGATCAGGACACTTCCCTGATGGCCAGAATATCGTGGCCCAATGCCATAGCCGGGGCGGTATATGGATTGGTTACCCTGCTGTTGTTATTAATAATTCTGGCGGTCCGCCAAAGTATTAGAAAGAAAAAGAGAAAATCCTATAAAATATCCTATATTCGTTAAAGCCTGTCCTACTGATTTTCCCGGATAATCAGCGCAGGGGAGCCGGGCTTATTTGCTTGAAGCAAGCATTCCTTAAAGGAAGATTTCTCGCGGTGTAGAATTCTATATACAAGCTATAGATGCCAAGGGGGGAGCCGGGTGCAGTATTACGAGGACCTGTTCAAAGTCTTCGAGGAGACTATGGACGCCTTCAAGGGCTTTCTTATTATCGATCGGGAGGGCAAAATTGCCTCGATCACCCGCAATTACGCTGAATTTCTGGGCTTTGACGACCCGGCTGAGCTGCTGGGCTTAAACGTTGAGGAAGTCATACCCAACACCCGCATGATGGAGGTTATCAATAACGGAGTTCCCGATCTGGCCGATATTTGGAACATTCACGGGGAGACATTGATCGTCAACCGCATGCCCTTGAAGAATGAGGGTGAGATCGTGGGGGCGCTGGCCTTCATCGTCTTCCAGGACTCACAGGAGGCGATGGGATTCTTAAAACGTTTTGGTCGCAATGCGGCGCAGACTGCCGGCCATGATGCGCGCCAGAGCTGGACCGCCAAGTACTCCATCAAGAGCATAATCGGGGTCAGCCCGGCGGTGAATAGTATAAAACGCCAGATCAAGGTGGTAGCAGATGCCGAATGCCCGGTGCTGATTAATGGCGAGACCGGGACCGGCAAGGAACTGGTAGCCCATGCCCTGCATAACGAGAGTCGGCGTCAGGACCAGCCCTTCGTGCGCGTCAACTGCGCCAGCATTCCCGACAGCCTGTGGGAGAGTGAGCTTTTCGGCTACGAAGACGGCGCTTTTACCGGGGCGCGGCGGGGTGGTAAGCTCGGTAAATTCGAGATCGCCGACGGCGGAACCATCTTCCTGGACGAGATCGGGGAGATGCCGATGGCGGCCCAGGCCAAACTCCTGCGGGTGCTGCAGGAGATGGAGATCGAAAGGGTGGGCAGCGAAAAGCTGCGCCGGGTGGATGTAAGGCTGATCGCCGCCACCAACCGGAATCTCCCGGCCCTGGTGCAGGACAAGGCCTTCCGCGAAGATCTCTTCTACCGCCTGGCGGTTTTTGAAATCAATATGACCCCGCTGCGGGAGCGCCGGGAAGACATTCCGTTGATGGCCCGGCATATCACCCAGAAGATCGCCTTTCATCAGAGTTTCGAGATAAAGGGCCTGGACAGCCCGGCCATGCACCTGCTCCAGGAGTACGGCTGGCCCGGCAATGTACGGGGACTGACCAATACCCTGGAGCGGGCCTGCCTGATCAAACGCTCCGGGGTACTGGATCTGGAGACCCTGCTGGCGGTAAAACCGGAATTGGCCGGCTTGGCCAAACTGACCCTGGCAGCGGGCCACCCGGGGGATCAATTGAAGGACACGTTGCGCCGCAGTGAGCGCAGCGCCATTATCGAGGCCCTGCTCGAAGCGGGCGGTAGCCGGACGGTAGCCGCTCAGCGCCTGGGCATCCACCGCACTTCCCTCTATCAGAAAATGAAAGAACTGGATATCAGACTGCCCGATGTAGACGATATAATACATCAGAGCATGGATGACGTAGATTTGCCCATACAATAATTCAGACCTTCATGACCACGTAAGTAGTCACCGCTAGTGGGATGAAAACATATTTGTTACTTGGTCTAGACCCGATATATACAGGTCTGGCAAGGTGTTTTCAGGGCAGGCCACTATTCTTCACCGCCGGGTTGTTTCCCTTTAAAACAACGCATATCAGGTTCTTACATATCTGGCACCGATTTTGCATTTAATGGACTGAATCCATTAAATTAAAAGGAGGTCTATGTATGTCTACCTTGCTGGAAAGAGTACAATCCTGGGATCCCCATGAGATTGCGGCGCGTCCCGCCGTGCAGCAGCTCTGGGACAAAGGGCTCCTCTGGTCGCTGGCCCATCGTCGCTCTTTCAAATATCCCATGGGGGTGTCAATACCCAAGGACGCCTTTTTCGATTACGAACCGCGGGAGATGGTGCCGATCAGCGATGAAGAGATCGCCATCATGTGCTGGTGTGCCGCCGGTACCAACGGCATCATCCGCAATGACCTCAGTTTCAAGCAGGGGGCGGTTATTCATCCCTGGTTTGAAGGACGGGTCTTTCCCAGTGCCTGCAACGTATGGACTACCCATTTGGTATTCTTCAATGATGAAGGCACCTATCGCTATATCCCCCATGTCCCCACTCAACCGGTAGAGATCGAAACCAAGGATGACATCTGGAAGATCTTCCAGGCCTTCAAGGACGGGCTGGTCCAGATCAATGATCAGCCGCTCCGCATCAAAGAGGAAAGCCCGCTGGCTTGGAAACTTAATACCCCCTTTATTCTAAAGCCGGGGACGGTAGTTTTCCTGCCGGTTACCGACCTGACCTTCGAATTCCTTAATCTGTTGTTCCATATCTACGATCAGGAAAAATCCATCGTGGTCGACGATCTGGGCGGAGGGATGGAAATCGCCGGGGTAGAAAAATGGGTTAAGGACGGTACCTTGAATGGCCTGCATACCCCTCTGTCCTATGTAGAGACCCAGGTACCGGCGGTTGTTTACTCAGCCGGGGCCTTCATGATTCAGAATCTGTGCCTGGCCCAGGCCGCTTTAGGTCTGGGTGGCTATCCGCTGGGCGGCTACACTACCCTGATACTATTCGGGGGGACCCCCTTCCTGAAGGGATTGGGCTTCCAGTATGCCAGCGATAAAAAGGGCTTTCCCTACCCGGTGGGGATACCGGGACACTTCCATGGACATCTGCCTCCCTTCATGACTATAGAGGAAGCGGTCCGCGATCTCTATGAGGTAAGATTTAAAGATGATTACGGTCGCTACAGCCCCACGGTCAAGGAGGGCCAGAAGGTCATGTATAAGGGCATATTCCCCGAGGAACGCGAGGTGCACCGTCCCTTCAAGGAGGAACTGGAATACGTTCAGAAGGTGATGCCCTACTCCGAAAAGACAGTGGAGATCGTAACCGCCACTGCCGATTACTTGTATAAGAAGTACGGCCGGCTGCCGGCCCTGGGCGATCCCTTCATTGCTCCCACCATGGTCAACATCTCCCATGTTGACGTGAAATTCTACGAGAAGTACGCCAAGGAAGGCAGTACCTGGCAGGATCACTACGATCACTTCAAGATTTGGCATAACGGCTACGAGCCGAAATAACAGGGGGCATAGACATGGCAGTAATCAAGGCACCGGTGGGAGATATGATCCTATCCATGGAGGACGTTTCCATCGAGGATCGTAAGCTTATCGTCAAAGGGAAAATGGGTCTCTGGGAGTCCCGGGTGGTGGTCGGTGAGAAGGAGGCCTGGGAGGTAGGCAAGATGCTCATGAAAGGGAGCGTTATCGGCTATTTTCTGTCGCTACCCTTCAAGGCCCTGTTCGGCAAGTTGAAAGAAGAGGAGCAAAACGAGACCAAGCTGACGATCTGAGGGGGTGGTGGCTTGCAGCTTACCGAAGAAGAGAAGGCTATATTGAACGGAGAGCAGGGTCCGGTCAAGCAAAAGGCCCTGCAGACCCTGGTGAAATACGGGGAGGCCTTTCAGGCGAAACGGCTGGTCCCGATTACCCGCGGCCATGTCGTTATGCCGGCCGGAGCATCATTTATCCCTTCGCAGCTGGAGATACTGGACTCCCTGGTGGGGGAGGGGCTGAGCTTTGCCGTTCCCACCAGTATAAATCCCCGTCCCTTTGAACAGACGCAGCCCGGGGTTATCGCCAAACTGATCTATAACCGACAGGAGCAGTTCGAAAAACTCCAGAACGCGCTGGGGGTGATACCCTGTTATACCTGTGCTCCTTACCTGGGGGACAACGTGCCCCGGGAGGGCGAGATTTTAGGCTGGGCGGAATCCAGCGCGGTGGTGTTCGCCAATTCCGTGATCGGGGCCCGGACCAACCGCAACTCGTCGATGGTGGAGATCTGTTCCTCGGTCCTGGCCCGCACCCCGGAATTCGGGTTACTACTCGATGAAAACCGCCAGGCTGATTACCTGGTGGAGGTCGATGTTTCGGAACTGCATTACTCGTTGATCGGATTTTGTGTAGGCGCGGCGGTGGGAGAAAAGGTGCCCTATTATACCGGATTGCCGAAAAATGTCAGCTGGGGCGATCTCAAGGATATGGGCGCGGCCTCTGCCGCTTCCGGAGCGGTAGGCCTCTACCATGTGGAAGATGTTACACCGGAGGCACTCAAACAGGGGCGCGGGCTGCTCAGGGAAGGCGCACCGACCATCAGGGTGATGGATGCGGATATCAAAGGGGTACGGGAAAGGTTGGGGTTGGCGGGTCAACCCAACCTGATCATCATCGGCTGTCCCCACCTTACCCTGGAGCAGTTGATGGACTGGGCGCAACGGATAGACCGGCCGGTTACGGTGGAAACCTGGCTGGTGACCGCTCCCAGCATCCTG
>Ga0074198_1001390_pt1 | contig 16107 bp, 17 predicted proteins | sample EPASupsiteSAE323_FD_64527 | JGI IMG/M metagenome (GOLD analysis project Ga0074198, IMG submission 64527) | Bioremediated contaminated groundwater from EPA Superfund site, New Mexico - Sample SAE3-23 | ecosystem: Environmental > Aquatic > Deep subsurface > Groundwater > Contaminated ...
GTCGGCATCCGAAAATCCACCTGCTTCAAACCAATCGTAGAATTTGTTGAATATGGAATCAATTGCATCATCCACATTATTCAGTGCGTAGAGTTCTTCAAGCCAGGCTATGATTTTCTCTCGCATTTCCGTTTTCTCCGTTCTGTGATGTTGTAATAGTATAATGAATAAATATGGGTAAGTCAATGATTTGTAAAATAAAAGACAGCTATTGTAAGCTGTCTTTTGTGCACCCTGAAGGGCTTGAACCCTCAACCTCCTGGTCCGAAGCCAGACGCTCTATCCAGTTGAGCTAAGGGTGCATATTGGTAAGTTTTGTACACCCAGAAGGATTTGAACCTTCGACCGTTTGCTTAAGAGGCAACTGCTCTACCGACTGAGCTATGGGTGCATGTCTTTTATAGTAATAAAGTATAGTCTATTTCGGTTTTTTTGTCAATACTTCTTCAAATAAATAAACGTGGTATTTACCACGTTTATTAATAATATATTTTTAGCCAAGTGGATCATTTGGACCTCTTTCAAGAATATCTATTTTTGGTCCTTTCCATTTTTTTATCGCGAGTGCTTTTTCTGCAGCATCTACTTGGGCTTCTTGTTTACTGCTTCCAACACCCTCTGCTATTTTTGTTTTTTCAAGGAAGACTCCGACGACAAATTCTTTTGCATGATCAGGTCCTTCTTCTGACAATACTTTATATGTTGGTGTTACTCCAACAATTTCCTGTGATGCTTCTTGAAAACGAGATTTTGGATCCATCCAGAGTTGTTCATCAAGTACTGCAGGAAGTTGGCTAATAATCCAACGGGTAATAAATTGTTCTGCCATATCATACCCTTGATCAATATAAATGGCTCCAACAATAGCTTCAACAGCATTTGCAAGAATATAATCTCTTGCTTTTGCACTGTTATCCTTAGATTCTCCATGGCTGAGGAAAAGATATTCTTCAATACCAATGTCTTTTGCTACTTGAGCACACATTTTTCCATTCACAAGTGATGCTCTCCAGTTTGTAAGTTCACCTTCTGGATTGGAATAGTGTTCAAAAAGAAAACGGGTTACTGCAAGTTCAAGAACTGCATCACCAAGGAATTCTAGGCGTTCATTATGAGCAAGAGGGAAATCCCTGTGTTCATTGATGTATGATCGGTGTACCAGCGCCTGAACGAGATAATCGGGATTCTTAAATTGAATACCAATTTTCTCCTCCAATGCTGGAAAGTTTTTTTCTGTATAAGCTTCATTCGGCATATATCATGTGGTTTCGTGGTTTTTCTCCTGTTTTGCATGATCTGCAAAGTATGCACCGAGAATACCATTGATAAACTTTCCTGCGGATGATCCGCTATATGTTTTTGCAAGTTCAATTGCTTCATTAATCGCCACTTTGTCCGGTACGTCATCAGAATATTTGAGTTCATAAAGACCGATACGAAGAATGTTTCTGTCAATGAGCGTGATTTGCTCAATTGGCCAGTTCTTGGCATATTTGCTAATAATATCATCAAGTTCTTTTTGCTTTTCAATGATTTTATCAACGGTTACTTGGATATACTCAAGATTTTTTTCTTCGAGTCCTTCAGCAAATTCTGAAACATTCTGTTCAATTATTGCTGGAATAGCAGAAGTTGGCATTCCACGAAAATCCCATTGATACAGGATTTGCATAATAACTGAACGGGCGAGGTGGCGATTAGACATATTTATGAAACTTTTTTAGCGCGCTTCACGAGACGATCAGTACGCTTTTGTGTGTCTACAACAGATTTGCCTTTGTAGTGTCCACATGCTTTACAAGCTTGGTGTGGAAGAATTGCAGCATTACAATTTGCACATTTTCCTGCTGTTTTTGCAGTAAGTTTGATGTGTGAATTGCGATCTCTTTTAGAACGGTTTGTTCTTTTTTTTGATGGAAGTCCCATATTTTTTACAAAACAAGATAATGAATTAAAGAAAAAGCTCTCAAACGAGCGAAATTTTCTCTCTCAGTATACCGTAACCTCAAAAAAAAATCAAGGGGGGACTGTGAATTTGCGAATATTCACCTTTTAGGCTATTATAGGGATATGAATATAGAGCGAATTACAGATAAAAGTGCCTGGGATAAGAACCTTTTGAGTCAAGGTTTTTTTGAGTTTCTCCAAGGGCGTGAATGGGGAGAATTTCAAGAAAAGAATGGAAAAAAGGTGCTTTATCTCATTATTTCCGACACAAAAGAAGGAAAATACCCCGTACAGGTGGTAATTCATTCATTTTTCGGGGTATTTCATTTTGCAACAGTTTTTCGTCTTCCGGGGGTTTTTCATCAAGATGTATTGGATTTTTTGGCAGAGTATGTAAAGAAACAAGAAAAATGTATTTTTTTACGAGTTGAGCCAATGAAGGATTTCCCGTATACTGGAAAATTTGAGAAACGGGAAACATATAATCGACAATGGAAAAATACTCTCATTTTGGATTTGAATCTTTCTCTTGAGGATTTATTATCTGCTATGCATGCAAAGACACGATATAATATCCGCTTGGCAGAAAAAAAAGACGTTGAAATAGTTTCTAAAAAAGATGGAGATATATTTTGGAGTTTGAACGAAGAAACAAAAGAAAGAGATAAATTCCATTCACATGAGAAGTCCTATTACACAAACATGCTTGAACTGGGGAATGTATATCAGATGACTGCATATTATAACAATCAACCGTTATCCAGTGGAATATTTGTATATTATGGAGAAAAGTTTACCTATGTCCATGGTGCTTCAAGCAATACAGAAAGAAATGTTATGGCACCATATCTTTTACAATGGAAAGCAATACAGTTTGCAAAAGAACTTGGAGCAAAGGAATACGATTTTGGTGGAATTGCAAAACCAATGAAAGATGGAAATGGAATAGTGACATGTTTCCACACCTTGTGCTGGGATCCTTTGGACAAACTTATGGGAGTTACACGGTTTAAAGCAGGATTTGGTGGAAAAACATTTTCATATGGAAATGCTTTTGAGTTAATTTTGCGACCACGATTGTATGCTTTTGTACAAAAAATAAAAGGAATAATTCATAGATAATAAGTATGACTGAAAAGAATATAAATGTAGGAAAAACAACGGATGGTTTGCTATTAAAATTATTGCAAAATGAATTTAGGCCAAGATTAAAAAAAATGGTGAATTCATTAAGAGACAATGATCATACATCATCTCCGCTCGCAGCATTAGTAGATTTAACAAGTAGGTGTAATTTGGGTTGTTCTTGGTGTATAGATAAATATGTTTTATCAAATAATGAGATACCAATAAATATAATGATGAAGTTATTAAAGGATTTTAAGGAAATGGAGATTAAAAGTATTGTCTATTTTGGGGGCGGAGAACCTTTAATGTACAGTGGAATTAATGAGGTATTGGAAAAAACATATGAATATGGAATAGATTATGCTATAAATACAAATGGTATATTTTTAGGCAAAGCATTGAAAAATATAGCAAGTACATGTAGTTGGATTAGGATTTCTCTCGATGCTGGTTCTGAAGAAAAATACAAAGAATTACATGATGGAAAAACTTTTTTTAAAGAAATAGTATCAAATGTTAATTTATTAAATCAAATAAAAAAAGGGACTGTTGGAACATCCTTTGTTGTCATGGACAATAATATTGATGATATAGATACATCTGCAAAACTTATGAAAAGTATCGGTTGTGATTTTATTCAATTTAAACCCATGTATATACCTAATGACAAAAACGAAAGATCTCTTGATAAATATAGAAAAGAACAAAATAAAAAAATAGAAGATGCGTTAAATAGAGCAAAATGTTTAGAGGATAAGTCATTCGCTGTATTAGTTACGGGTTCCATGAAAACTCTTCTGAATAACCAGCCAATTAATCAGTCAAAAACGTATTCATATTGTGCAGCACAGCAATTTATTCCTTTAATTACGCCAAGTGGCGTGTACACCTGCCCAAATTTGAGAGGCTCAAAAAAAGGTTGGATAGGGGATATTAATAAAAATTCATTTTCTGATATTTGGAAAAGTCAGACAAGAAAATGCGTGATAAAAAATTTAAATCCTTCTCAAGACTGTTCTTTATCCTGTCTAAGACATCAAATAAATGTTGTGGTAAACAGTTTGTTGGAATGTGAAAAAATGGGGGTTCATTTATTGGATTTTATAGATGAAATAAAAGGAGAAGAAATTTCTGATAGATATTTTATATGATTAAGCCAATTTTTCCCTTAGAAATCAAATTTTTAGAATCAGAAAAGGGATACATTAGAAAAAATTTAGAAAATATTTTGTCCAATGGACGACTGACTTTGGGTGAATATACTAAAAAATTCGAGAAATTATTTTCTTCGATATCCGATACGAAGTATTGTGTTGCTGTAAATAGTGGCACAACTGCATTAGAGATAATTTTTAAAATAATTGATGTTAAAGATAAAGATGTTTTAGTCCCGACAAACACAAATTTTGCGACAGCAATTGCAGTAAAAAACGCTGGAGGAAACCCCATTTTTTATGATGGAGGTGTATTTCCAGACGTCAAAAGTATAAAAAATGAAATTACATCAAAAACAAAAGTTTTAGTTTTAGTTCATATTGGTGGGTATATAACTCCAGACGTATTTGATATAAAGGAATTTTGTCTTAAATCTAATATTTATTTAGTTGAAGATGCAGCGCATGCACACGGGGCAGAGATTAAGGGAGTAAAAGCAGGATCGATTGGTCATTTTGGTGCCTTTTCTTTTTTCCCCACCAAGGTTGTTACTACATGCGAAGGTGGAATGATATCGTCGTCAATATCAATGATTGAACAAGCAATGATTTATAGAGACCAGGGAAAAGATTCCTCAGGAACAAAAAATATTGTTGAAGGTAATAGTTGGAGAATGTCTGAAATTGAGGCTGTGTTTGGTATAGCCCAATTGAGAAGATTTAAAAAAGATTTTGTTTATAGAACAGAAATATTGAATTTATATAAACAAGAATTAGATGGTTTACCGGTAACATTTTTTTATGAGAAAGATTGTTTGCCAAGTGGTTATAAAGCTATTCTAATATTATCGACAAAAGAAGAAAGAGATAGATTAATTGATTTTTTAAAGAATAATTCTGTGTATACAGGTAAAGGTGTATATGATATTCCATTACATCAACAACCTGTATTTAAAAAATATTATAAACATTCTTTACCAATATCAGAACAATTTTCTCAAACGCATGTTTGTCTACCTATTTGGCGGTTTATGAAAAAAAATCAGGTTTTAAGAGTGTGCAATTTAATAAAAGACTTTTATACTAATTAAGTATTATATATGTATAATGATATAAAAAATATATTGGTAACAGGTGGAGCAGGATTTATTGGTACAAATTTTGTAAGATTTATGGTAGATAAGTATCCACATTATAATATAGTGGTGGTTGATAATTTATCTCCGTATTCTAATTTTAATAATATTAAAGAATTCGTTGATAATAAAAAAATAAGTTTTGAAAATGCTGATATTACAGATTTCGAAAAAATAATAAGTATATATCGTAAGTACGATGTAAATTACGTGGTTAATTTTGCGGCAGAAAGTCATAATGATCGTGCAATAAAAGATCCGACAGCATTTGCTCGTTCGAATGCGTTGGGGGCACAGTTAATGGTTGAGGCATCGAGAAAAATTGGAATTGTGAGACATATACATATATCAACAATAGAAGTCTACGGAGAGCAAGCACATAATGTCCCATATTTTTACGAGGGTAGTCCATTAAATGCAAAGACTCCATATTCTGCTGCAAAGGCTGCGGGTGATTTATTAGTAAGATCATATATGCAAACCTACAGAGATATGGATATATGTATTACACATTGTGCAAATAATTATGGACCCTATCAATTCCCAGAGAAATTGATTCCATTATCTGTTTTTAATTTATTGAATGGTAAGAAAATTGCATTATATGGAGATGGAAAACAAAAAAGAGATTGGTTGCATGTATATGATCATTGTAGGGCTATTGATTTGGTATTACATATGAAAGACAAGCCAAAGTATGATGAAAGTGCGGCAACAGATTCTTCAAAGTTACCGATTTACGATATATCAGCAAGAAATGAAATTGAAAACATTGAAATTGCAAAAATAATTATTAATGAAATGGGATTAAATCCTGCAGAAAAAATTGAATTTGTACCTGATAGACCAAATCACGACAGACGTTATTTAATTAATCCAGAAAAAATAGAAAAAGAATTAGGATTTTTTCCTTCAATATCATTCGACCGCGGTATCAGAGATACTGTCCAGTGGTATTTGAAAAATCAACAGTGGTTAGAAGACATCTTCCAACGTACAGGAGATTTACAAATATCGTGGAAAGAAAATAAATAAATTGATATGGAAAAATGGAAATTACTTTCAAAGAATGTCATATATGATAATTGGTATGTGAAAATGGAAAGATGGAATATGCAGGTAAGTACAAATAAAGAAAAAGAATTTTCTGTGACCACTATGCCAGACGCTTCAATTGTATTTGCTCTCACAGAAGATAACGAAATTATCATTTTAGAACAATATTTTCTTACAGATCAGGAAAAACACCTCTCTTTAGTTGCAGGATTTGTTGAAGACACAGAGAGTCCAGAAGAAACTGCAAGAAAAGAACTCCGTGAGGAATCTGGTTGTGAGGCCAAAAAATGGATTTCGCTCGGATCAGTGAAACGTGGAAAATGGACAATTGGTGAAATGCATTTTTTTCTTGCTTTGGGTGTTAAAGAAGTCGGGGATTTACAACTTGAAGAGTCAGAGTTCATCAAGCCAAGAAAGATTTCATTAAAGGATTTTTTATCATATTTAGAGAATGATAAAATTCAGGCAGTTGATGCACAACTTTGTGCATATAAGGCTCTTCATTATTTAAAAAAACTTTCATAATTTTCTTATGAATCAATCTTTGAATCATAAAATATTTTTTGCAGTGAATCGTCTTGTTGGAAAGAACAAATTTTTTGATCTCTTTATTCTTTTCTGCGCAAAGTACCTTGTTTTTATCATGTTTATTCTAGGAATCTTTTATGTATATACTTTACCTGAATCTTTTCAGGCGTATATACTTACTTACTCGGCAATCATGTTTACTCTTGGTATAAGTATTAGTTGGACAGTTGCGTATTTGTGGAAAAATCCTCGTCCTGTGGTACAGTATCCAAACATAAAAAGATTGTTAAAAACTCTTGGAACATGGAAATCATTCCCTTCTGATCACACATTTATGGCCACTCTCATGGCTCTTTTGCTTTGGGAATTTGGAGCACCAATTCTCTTTGTATGGTTTCTCATTTTTGGTGTAATCGGTGTTGGGTTTGGTCGTATTTACGTTGGAGCACATTATCCGAGAGATGTTCTTGGTGGAATGGCTCTTGGTTTTTTGATATTTTTTCTTGTTATTTATTCATTTGATATAAGTCATTTATTATTATGAATGCCATAATTGTATGTGGAGGGCTTTCGACGCGCCTTGGGGATATAACAAAAACCACTCCAAAGGTACTTTTGGAAATTGGTGGAAAGACTGTCCTTGATTGGCAGATTGAGAAATTAAAAGAAGTTGGGGTAGATACTGTTATTTTGGCTGCAGGTCATTTGTCACAAGTTTTACAAGAAAAAGTTGGGGATGTCCTTCATGGAGTTAAAATTATTTATGCTATTGAAAAAGAAAAGTTGGGAACAGGCGGAGCAATTCGTTTTGCTTCTAATTTTGTAGAAAAAAAAGATGAACCAGTTATTGTCATGAATGGAGATGTTCTGACGACAATTGATCTCAAAGACATGGCTTCTCAATTAAAAATGGAAAGTGACGGAATAATTCTTGGCACACGTGTGGAAGATGCTTCAAGTTATGGAACGCTTCTGTATGATGAAAATTATCATCTTCTTTCTTTTAAAGAAAAAGAAGGGAAGGCTATACCTGGATACATAAACGGGGGAATGTATATATTTACACAACATACTTTTGCATATTTTCCGGACGGACCATGTAGTTTGGAATATGATGTTATGCCTCTTATGAAAAATATATATGTATATGAATCCGATGAACCTTGGATAGATATTGGTGTTCCGGATCGTCTTTCTTGGGCACGAGAGCACTCAGATATTTTTGAATAATTGTATGAATAAAAAACTTTTTAAAAGTATCAGTATTGTTTTTCTTTTGTTCTTGCTATTTTTTTCTGTACAAACGTATTATGTCATTTTTGTAAAGGATATTACAGATGGAAGTGGAGTTGTTTTTGAGGTTATTGAAGGAGAATCTGTAAAAGATTTGGCAGGGAGATTAGAAAAAGACGGGATTATCTTTTCTCAAAATTATTTCGTGAAATATTTAAGTTTGAGAAATCTGGATAGAAATATTCGCATGGGTTTTCATTCACTAAAGTCACCAATTACTCTTGCGAGTGTTGCTGATGAACTCACGAGAAGAATAGAAAGAGGAGAACGAGAAATTACAATTTTACCAGGTTGGAATCTAAGAGATATTGCAACGTATTTTGAGAATTTGGGTATTGCACAAGCAGAAGAAATAACAGAAATGCTTGGTCTTCCTGCTGTGGATTATACAACAGCTGGAATTGGATATCCGACAACAGATTTTTATGATATCCCTCTTATAAAAAATAAACCAAAAAATGTGTCATATGAGGGGTATGTTTCTCCAGATACTTTTCGCGTATATGAAGATGCGACCTTAGAAGAAATTGTAAGAAAGTTATTGGAACATAGAAATTCTCAGTTTACAGAACAGATGTATGCAGATATTAAAAAGAATGGAAGAACAGTGCATGAAGTAATAACTCTTGCAGGGATTTTGGAACGTGAGGTTCGTTCAGAAAAAGACAAAGCAAAAGTTGCAGATTTATTTTGGAGAAGATATGATAAAAATTGGGCGCTTCAGGCAGATTCTACTGTACATTATGCTACTGGAAAGTTTGGAGATGTATTTACGAGTTCCAAAGATCGAGAAGTGGATTCTCTTTGGAATACATATAAATACCCAGGACTTCCACCAACTGCAATTTCCAATCCAGATTTGGATTCTCTTATGGCAGCTATTTATCCAGAAAAAAATAATGCTTGGTATTTTCTTACGGATTTAGAGGGAAATGTTCATTATGCAGGTACACTCGATGAACATAATGCAAATGCAAATAAATATTTGAGATAATATGAAAACCTGTGATTTTGATTATCATTTGCCACAAGAGCGAATTGCACAATTTTCTGTTGAACCAAAAGACATGAGTAAACTTATGGTTTTGGATAAGAAAAAGAAAACAAGAGAAGACAAACATTTTTGTGACATAATAGATTACCTCAAAAAAGGCGATCTTTTGGTATGGAATAATTCTAAAGTATTTAAGGCAAGACTATTTGGAAAATTGGAAATCAAAGAAGAACCAAATAGAAGATCAATACAAAATACAGAAGTAGAAATATTTCTTGTCCGTCCAATGGAAAATACTGGTGTTTGGAAAGTGCTTGGAAAGCCAGGAAAAAGAATAAAAAATGGTATGCGCATAAAATTTGCTCATGACTTTTTTTGTGATGTTGTTATCAAAGAACCAGAGGGTACAATTCTTGTTCAATTTCCAGATGATGCAAATATTGTCATGGAAAAAGCGAATCAATATGGACATATACCAATCCCTCCATATGTAAAAGATGAACCACACCAATTGGAAATGTATCAGACAACCTATGCAAAGCATAAGGGGTCTGTAGCGGCCCCTACAGCAGGTTTCCATTTTACTGAGGAACTTATACAAAAATTAAAAAATAAAGGCGTAGAGTTCGCTGAGGTGACTCTCCATGTTGGTTTAGGAACGTTTCTTCCTGTGAAAGCAGAAAATGTAGAGGATCATACTATGCATCCAGAGTGGGTACAATTAACTGAAGAAAATGCAGAAAAAATAAATACAGCAAAAGCAGAAGGAAGAAGAGTTATTGCGGTTGGCACGACAACAGTACGAACATTGGAAGGTATAGCAAGACTCGCAGGATATCATGATAAAAGATTTGAAGAATTTGAAGGTGATTTGAATATTTTCATAACTCCAGGTTTTGAATTCCACGTCATTGATGCCATGATAACAAATTTTCATCTTCCAAAATCTACACTTCTTATGTTGGTATCTTCTTTTGTGGGGAATACTGCTTTTATGTTAGAATCATATAAAGAGGCAGTAGAAAAAGAATATCGTTTTTACAGTTTTGGAGATGCCATGTTTATACAATAATTGTTTTTTATTTTTATTTTAATGTATATGGTTTTTCGAGATGAAATGGGGCGTTTTGTCTCTCCTGAGGGGGTAGATACACCAGAAAAAGAGACTCAAAAAGGCTATGTTCCCATAGATGAAGTTCCTGATCCAAATGGAAAAACACCAGAGGATTTGCTTATTGAGGCGGAAGAAGAAAAACAGGAGGAAAATGAAAATGGTGAAGATGAAGAAAAAAATGAAGGAGAAGATTTGGAAGAAGAAACATTGTATGATTTACAACAGAAAGGACAAATGACCTCAACTGGGGCATTTGAAGGAAATACAGATGAAGATGAAGGAGAATACAATCCTGTTGGTTCACAGGAAGGTGAGTCTGTGCATCCACATTTATCTGCTATTGGAGTTGGTTTGATTAAGGAGAGAAAAGCCAGCAAAAGAGAGGAATCATTCCCTCGTGTTGTGAGAAAAGAAGAAAATGTTCGACAAGGAAGACAACTTCGCAAATTAGATGAAGAAAGTTTGTTGGATGGTGGAGAAGAATATACAGAACCAACTATTGGAGAAAGAGATGATATTGAAATGGGAAATATACAAGAAGAGAATAATTGGAAAAAACAATTAAAAGAAGTGGAGCCAAGAGATCCTGGCAGTGAATATGATACTGATGAACATGCAGTTCCAAAGCAGGTACCAATGCGACCAAGAGAAAGAATGGGCGCTTATCCCTATGAAGAGCGTGCAGGGGATGCAAACGCTCAAAGTAGACCAAGGCAACCGACTTCATTGTGGAAAAGAATGTTTGGAAGATTTAGAAGAGAGAGAAAAGATACACCAAAAAATTCAGCATAATTATATTTTATGAAAAAATTCTTATTATTTATTATTTTTACACTTGTAGGAGTTTTGGGATATTCTCGTGCCTATGCAACCGAGTGTCCATATATCACTTCTTATGATCGTGTTAAAACAAATAAGAGTACATCGGTATACATGGTTACAGGAGAAGATACTCTTTCTGCATATCCATCAGACAAAGTATATAAAGATTGGCATGAAGATTATTCTGCAGTAAAAAGTGTTCCAGCAGAATGTATAGATACTTTTACGGTTACAAATTATGTTATGCCACGTCCAGGTGTTTTTGTACAAAAAATTGCGCCAAGTGGACAAACATATCCAAGTATATACATGGTTTTTCCAGGAAATGTTGTGAAGAAAATTCGTGATGTTGTTGATGCAAAATATTTTGGTGGTGATGATTGGGAAAAGAGAATAATAACTATTCCAGAAGTCTATTTTAGTTTTTTTGATGTACAGGGAACTGCAAGTGATTTTGCAATTGGAACAATTTTAGAAGATATTGATGAGCCTGGGAATTATTATACTTTAGATGCTGATTATAGTTTTGTGTCACTGAAAATGGATGATTATTTTATAAAGAAAGCTCCAAAGTTAAGAATAAGAAAGGACTTGTCGAGTACAGAAATGTATCATCCCTATTCTGTTTTAGATCCAAAAGATGTGAGTGAACTTCTTTTGAATCCTGCACAAGTAGGTTTAAAACGTGAACGTGTACAAAACCAAGCATATAATTGTGGTCATAAATCGTGGATAGGATTTTCTTGTTTAGCAGAAAAGGCTTTTAATTGCGAAAATGCAATTTTACAATATAGCCCACCATTATATCTTGCAACAGGTGAGGGAATGGATGAAGGATCTCTTACAGAATATAAAATATATAAAAGAGAAGATGGTCAATGTATTTTTTATTCTGAAAATAAGAAATTTGATATTGTTATTGATGAAGCCTATAGACAAAGACTGAAAGATGACGTCGGTGATACAGATGAGGAAATTGATGCTTGGGAAAAACAGTTAGAAGAATCTGTATTAGGTGGTTCTTTCCAATGTTTAATATTTGATACTTCAGATTTGGTAGAAGTACTCAATAATTGGACTGCAGGATATTTTACAACAAGTGATTATAATGACTTTTCTTGTTCTGGTTGGGGACAAGGAGATTATATGCCAGATTAGTATACATAATTAAAAAATACACAGGAGACTGTGTATTTTTTAAAGAGCTGGTTGTGTAATAATATTAATGATATAATACTTCTATAATTTTTAAAAATATTTTTTTATGAAAAAGATATTGTCCATTTTTGCTTTTGCATTTTTAGGAATGCTTCTCGCGAAAGATGTCCAAGCTATAGAATGTCCATCTATTTCTGTTTATGAGAAAATTAAGACAAATAAAAGTAGTGCTGTATATATTGTAACAGGAGAGAACGAACTTGCAGCCTATCCAACAGAAAAAGTATATAAAAATTGGCATGAAGATTTTAGTGGAATAAAAAATGTTCCATATTCCTGTGTGGAAGATTATGCTGTGACAAATTATGTTATGCCACGACCAGGGGTTTTTGTGCAGAAAAGTGCCCCAAATGGTCAGGTATATCCAAGTGTATATATGGTATTCCCAGGAAATATTGTGAAGAAAATTCGCGATGTTGCGGATGCAAAATATTTTGGTGGAACAGATTGGGAAAAAAGGATTATTGCAATTCCAGAAGTCTACTTTAGTTTTCTTGAACAACAAGGTGAGGCAACAGATTTTGCTTTTGGTTCGATTGTAAAAGATATTACTGATGCAAGTAAATATTATGTGCTCGATGAGGGGTATATATGGGTTCCACTTGATGCTAGCGATTATATAAAAGCAAAAGCTCCAATGGTTACATTAAAAAAGGTTATACAAGGAAATCAAGGAACAATGACGGTCACGATACACAATATCGCAACTGATCGTACGTTTAAGTATTCTGAATTAGAATTTAATCCTGCCCAAGTGGCGTTGAGGAAGCAAAGAAATATAGGATCAATAAAAAATTGTGGTCTGACTAGTGATTGGACATGTATGATTGAGGCGGCAGAAAATTGTGAAAATGCGACAATGGAATACATACAACCGAACTTATTAGGTGAATTATTGGGAATTGATATTGAAGCTAAGTCGTTATATGAATTTTATAAGCGTGAAGATGGAAAGTGTGTTTTGTATACAAAATATACAGAGTATAATCTGCAGTATCGAGAAAATGCAAGGGAACAACTAAAAGAACAGGGTGAAACAGAGGAAAGTATCGCGGGATTACAAGAAAAATATAAAGAAGACTTTGAGGGTGCTTCTAGCGTTTGTATGACCAATGATACAAGCCAGTTTGTAGCCTTATTGAACCGTTGGAAGGAAGGCAAATTTAGTTCAATGGATTATAGTGAATTGAATTGTTATGGCTTTGCTAAGGGTGATAACATCATAGAATAAAATAATATTAAAAAATACACAGAAGACTGTGTATTTTTTAATTGTTATTTTTGTAACCACTCTCTTTTAAATTCCATGAATTTGTCTTCTTGAATTGCCTCTCTCATTTGTTCCATGAGTTTCAGGAGGAAGGAGATGTTATGGAGTGTAGCTATACGAAGTGCTAAGAGTTCATTTGCTTTGAAGAGGTGATGAAGGTAACTTCTGGTGTAATTTTCCATACCAGGAAGTTCTTGGAAGTTTGGATCAATAGGGGTGTGGTCGTGTTTATATTTTGCATTCGTAATGTCTATCCAAAGTTTTCTTTCATTCGTTTCATTTCCACTTTTTTCTTTTTCATAAGTACTTGGCATAACATAAAGGGAACCGTTTCTTGCCATTCGTGTTGGAGCGACACAATCGAACATATCTACTCCACGTTCTACAACATCAAAAAGATCCATTGGAGAAAATCCAACGCCCATAGTGTAGTGTGGTTTGTCTTCTGGAATATATGGATTTACCCAATCTAATATTTCTTTTGTTGCCTCCATGTTATATCCAACAGATTCTCCGCCAATAGCAATCCCGTCAAAAGGAAGTGAAGAAATCATTTTTGCAGATTCCTCGCGGAGTTCTTTGTGGTTTCCTCCTTGGATAATTCCAAAGAGAAATTGTTTGTATCCATGGTGTGTTGTGTCTTTTTCGTGTTCGTTAATACAGCGCTTTGCCCAGCGGTGAGTTCGTTCCATTGCTTCAATCGCATATTTCTTTTCTGCATCATCAGGTGTACATTCATCAAAAGCCATAATAATATCTGCCCCTATTTTATGTTGCACTTGTATTGCTGACTCTGGTGTAAAACGATGTTCACTTCCATCAATATGACTGCGGAAAGTCACACCTTCTTCGTCTATTTTAACCATTTTCTCATTATTTTTGTGAGATTCACTTTTCTCTTTTTGGAGACCAAGTGAGAAAACCTGGAAACCACCACTGTCTGTAAGTATTGGTTTATCCCAGCCCATAAATTTATGAAGACCACCGACTTCATCGAGAATATCTTCTCCTGGTTGAAGGTGAAGGTGATAGGTATTTCCAAGAATAATTTGTGCACCAGCTTCTTTAATTTCTGTATTATTCAGTGTTTTGACACTTGCTTTTGTACCAACAGGCATAAAAGTAGGGGTCAAAATATCTCCATGTTCTGTATGGATAATACCGGTTCGCGCTTGACATTCACTGGATTTTTTGTTAATCTTGAACAATTTCATAAAAAATATTAGTAATTTTCTCTTATGTTAGCATATTTTGCAGAGAAAATCAATACGGGGTACAATAACAGTATGAAAGGAGAATATAGGATAATTAATATCGTGGGAATTGTTGTGAGTATATTTTGTGTACTTGGTATTTTTTTTGTATTTCAGAAAATGGGACAAATGAGTACAATAACTGAACAGGAGTTTGCTTTTACATATTTAACACGTTCAGATTTTACAGAAGCAGAACAACCTCTTGAAGGAATTCCAAGTGGGGAAGATATACAAAACAAAGAAGAAGTAACCGTAGAAAATGCAAAAGAGGTGAATCTTCTCGTTCCGTTTACTTCACAAGCTCCAGAAGCAAATTGGGATCAGCCTTGGCAAGATGCGTGTGAGGAAGCTGCACTTCTTATGCTTGATGCGTATTACAAAGAGTATACACTTAGCCCATTTTTTGCTCGTGATGAAATACAGAAAATGGTAGATTGGGAAACAGAAAAGAAGTGGGAATATAGCATTCCTATGGAAAAAATTGTGGAACTTACGAAAGAATTTGTAACAAAAAATACAAAATATACACCACGAGTAATTGAGGACCCGACGATTGAAATTATAAAAGAACAAATACAAAAAGGAAATCCTGTGTATGTTGTTGCTGATGGAAAAAAATTACAAAATCCAAATTTTACCAATGGCGGACCAGTATACCATGCTCTGATTATTCGGGGATATAATGAAAAAGGATTTATCGCCAATGATCCAGGAACACGAAAGGGAGAAAATTTTTTCTATACTTATGATAACCTTATGGAATCTATTCATGATTGGAATGAGGGGGATGTTCCGAATGGAAAATCTGTCATTATGGTATTGGAATAGTTTTCCACAAGTGAAATTTGACGGGTATTTGAAACAAGAGTAACGTATTAATATATGAAAACAATTTACCAACACATTTTTATTATTGCGAGCTTTATCTTCCAAAATAGTGGTGGTAATTTGAATTGTCTTCGTTAATAAAAAAAGAGAATACAAAATACCGCCACAAGCGGTATTTTTTTGAACTTTTTTGCAGTAAGTTTTTCTCAGAAAATTTACTGGAGGGAAGTTCATTTCAAAGAAAAGAGGGAAAGGACTACATCATTCGGAGGGTTCATTAATCCGGGCGAACAAGTAGATATGTTCGCCTAGAAGGAGGTGTGTCATGCCACGTCTTTGCCCGATCTGCCGTCGTGTTTTTCG
>Ga0074198_1001392_pt1 | contig 16080 bp, 17 predicted proteins | sample EPASupsiteSAE323_FD_64527 | JGI IMG/M metagenome (GOLD analysis project Ga0074198, IMG submission 64527) | Bioremediated contaminated groundwater from EPA Superfund site, New Mexico - Sample SAE3-23 | ecosystem: Environmental > Aquatic > Deep subsurface > Groundwater > Contaminated ...
AAATATGTAATCAAATTTCCTTGTGACTATAGCGGAGAGGCCACACCCGTTCCCATCCCGAACACGGCAGTTAAGCTCTCCAGCGCCGATGGTACTGCAGTTTACTGTGGGAGAGTAGGTCGTTGCAAGGAATTATTTATTCTAATCAAGTCTTGCATTTATGCAGGGCTTTTTTGTTGTCCATAAATATAAAAATAGTACTTAAAATCAGAATATTTGGGATAAAAGACTCATGTAAAATGTTAATTAATATATTATTATATAAATGTAATTTCCCACACAAATAATAATGAAGGAGGCTGATTTATGAAAAGAAAATCGTATTTGTTGCTAATTGCATGCTTTTTAATGACGTTGTTGGTTGTTAATCCCGTATTAGCAGCTCGTGGTGGAAATGGGGGTAGCAGCGGAGGTAGCGGCAAGGGAAACAGTTCTTCCAATGCCTCGACGAGCGTTAATAAGGAAAGTTCGGGAAATACGAGCAGCAACGCAAAAGGGCAGGGAACGGAGAATAGCTCAAAAGCTAATAAGGCTAATGTTCAGACAGTTCAGACCGTCAAGACCGATAAGGCGAATAAGACCGATAGAACAACGACGACCAAGCAATCCAAAAACAAAGTGCTGCAATCAATGACAGAGTCACAACAAACAGCCGTAAAAGAAAAGATTACTCAGAAAAGAAATTCAGCGGTGAAAAAAGAATTTACTGATACCAATCAGCATTGGGCACAGAAGAATATAGACAAGGTGCAAAGTCTTGGTCTTATTAGCGGATACCAGGATGGGAGTTTTCAACCTGACAGCCCGGTGACTTCGGCCGAGGCGATGGTAATGACGGTAAATCTGGCGGAAACTTTGGGAACGGATCAATTGATTCAAACCAGTACAACAACTGATACAACTTCAACTACGGATATATCTTCAGTGGAGGCAACTACCGAAGGGACAACCGATGTACCCCAATGGGCGCAGGGCAAAGCTCAAACGGCTTCAAAATTGGGAATTGTAAACATGAGTCGATTCCACAGCGAGGTTCAGGCCAGCAGAGCGCAAACCGCAGTAATGTTGGCCAAGGCATTAAACTTGGAGCCAGTTGATACAACAAATAGTACTTTCAGCGATTCGGTTTTAATATCGGCAGAAGATCTAGGTTACATTTTGGCATTGAAAGAAGCCGGAATAATATCAGGGACTCCCGGGGGGAAATTCAATCCTAATAGTTCCATTACTCGAGCCGAAATTGCTACCATGTTGGAGAACGCCGTAGAAGCCGCAGAAGGTGATGAATCAACAGACACTACCAGTACGGATACGACCGCGCCAACGACAACAACTGATGCCACTACCGGTACGGATACGACCACACCGGCAACAACTGATACCACTACCAGTACGGATACGACCGCGCCAACGACAACAACTGATGCCACTACTGGTACGGATACAACTACACCGACAACAACTGATGCCACTACCGGTACGGATGTAACTACAACGACAACAACTGATGCCACTACGGGAACCGGAACAACTACACCTGCAGCCGCGGGTGCCGCTGAATAGTTTTTTAATCAAATAGAAAAGATAATGCTTGGGTCAGACAAATAGAATATATCTGTTGGTCTGACCCTATATTTTTGTCAGTTGCACACCAAATTAGACCCCAGCATGGACAGGTCAGCACTTACCTGCTTTTTCGACCATCTACCGGGGTCAGGGGATTGACCCCGGTACTCACTTTTCCACTCTTTTTTGCCGGTGGGGTAACCTCCCGGCTTGTTTCAGGGATTCCCGCATAAGGTATTCAATATGGGAGTTTACACTGCGTAATTCGTCTTGAGCCCATCTTTCCAGAGCTGCATAGGTTTGTGGATCTATGCGAAGAGGAAAACTCTTTTTTTTGTCGGCCATAAATAGCACCTGTTACTCAGTAAAGGCTGCCTGTATTAATTACCGGCTGGGCCCCACGCTCAGAAATAATAGCTACCAACAGGTTGTTGATCATGGCAACCTTACGTTCCTGATCAAGTTCTAGAATACCGTTTTCTTCCAGTCTAACCAGTGCCATCTGAACCATGCCCACGGCTCCTTCTACAATGATCTGACGAGCGGCCAGGATAGCTGAAGCCTGCTGCCTTTGCAGCATAGCGCTGGCAATTTCCGTAGCATAAGCCAAATGAGTCAACCGCGCCTCCATTACTTCGACCCCTGCCAAGGCCAGGCGTTCCTGCAATTCGCGAGTCAATTCGGCTGCTACCTCTTCTGCATTACCACGCAAAGAATAACCTTCTTCACCATAACTATCATAAGGGTATTTAGTTGCTACATGGCGCAGAGCGGTTTCGCTTTGGATTTCCACAAATTGCTCGTAGTTGGACACGTCAAACATTGCCCTGGCTGAATCAATAACTCGGAATACCACCACCGCTGCGATCTCCACCGGGTTACCTTCTACATCATTCACCTTTAGGGTTTTGCTATTGAAGTTACTTACGCGCAGGGAAACTTTATTTCCTACAGACAGCGGCACCGTCATCCATATGCCATTTTCCCTAATGCTGCCTAAATAACGACCGAAAAAGGTGATTACCCGAGCCTGATTGGGCTGAACAATTGTTATTGAACTGAAGATAATGATAGCCAGCAACAGCCCCCCAATTCCCGGAAGGACACTCTCCTGAATAAGGAGATAGACCGAGAAACCAGTCCAAAGAAGTGCTAACAATAGAGCCAGGAAACCGTTTATTTTCCATACCTCGCGTTCCTTCATCTTGAAAAACCTCCTAATTATTATAGTGAACTAATATGAATATGATATCATAAATATATCAAATATCAGCCTGAAATTAAACGAAAACTAATGATAGATCATTCTTATATATGGATATAGTATACGCAAGCAGGTTGATCCTGATCAAATGAATGCATGGAGAAGAAGACCTGCGCTTTTTTTATTTCAATATGTAATATAAAATAAGACAGAAGTGTCAACAGCAGTTATTAAGGATGGATGAATTTGCCGTGCCACACTCCCATTTATACAGCTTTGAAGAAATATATGGCGGAAAACAATCTACGTCTGCACATGCCTGGACATGGCGGTGAAAATGGCAGCGTTCTTCCTGAACTGGAAGCAGTAATGAGACTTGATGTCACCGAGGTGGAGGGTTTGGACGATTTGCATCTGGCGCAGGGAGTGATCAAAGAGGCACAACAACTACTGGCCAGAGCCTGTGGGGCCAGTGAGAGTTTCTTATTACTGAATGGTGCTACATCAGGCATACATGCACTGTTTATGAGTCTGGGTGAAGGGCAGGTAATGGTACCCAGAAACGCCCACCGCTCATTTTATGAAGGGATGGTCCTGTCAGGAGCCATGCCGGTTTATATACCCTGCGAACTGGACCCGGAGCTGGGGGTTGCCCTGGCGGTTCGCGCTGACAAGATTGAAGCGTTGCTGAATCTACATAAGGATATGGCCGGAGTATTTATCACCAGTCCCAGTTATTACGGAACCTGTTGTGATATAGCCGGTATATCCTCGGTAATTAGGCGGGCGGGAAAAATACTGCTGGTGGATGAAGCGCAGGGGGCTCATTTCCCCTTTCATCCGCTATACCCTACTCCGGCTTTAAAGAGTGGAGCCGATGCGGTCGTTAATGGTCTGCATAAAAGCTGGCCGGTTCTAACTCAGGGGGCCTGTATGCACCTGTCCGGTGGATTTTTCCTGCGCGACCAGCTGCGAGCAGCCTATAGCCTGTTGACGACTAGCAGCCCCTCCTATCCGCTCATGGCCTCAATAGATGGAGCCCGCGAATTTATGGAACAGCAAGGAAAAACGTACCTGGAAAAAGCTCTGGGATTATCCCGCGAATATAAAACTCGGCTAAACCAGATTCCGGGGCTCAGGTGCTATGAGGATGAATTATTGGACATTCCTGGCGTAAAAGCGATTGACCCGCTAAAGGTTCTGATAGGGGTACGGGAACTTGGCCTGACTGGGTACCAGGTTAGTCGCATATTGCGGGAGGAGTATCGAATTCAAGTGGAGATGCAGGACCATAATTTGATCCTGGCTATGTTTTCATTATTGCATCCTAGAGAAACCTGGGAGAAATTTTATAGGGCTCTGCAGGATTTAACCGATCGTTATCGAGCTGCCAATTCATGCCCAGTCGCGACTTGTATACCGCCATCTCCCACCGTAGTATTAAGCCCTCGTAAGGCCTTTTATAGCCGGTCGGAAAAATTGAAGCTGACGGAGTGCCGAGGCCGGGTCTGTGCGGAACTGATAGCGGCCTATCCTCCGGGGATTCCCTGTCTGGTTCCGGGGGAGCTAATCAATGATGAGATTTGGGATTACCTGTACTACTTAAGACAAACCGGGGCTTGCATCCAGGGGCCAGAAGATCGGGATCTAGAATATATCAAAGTAATAGAATAGAAAGAAGAGGGAGAGGCACTATGCAGACTAGAGGGGTATTTATCAGCCTGGAAGGCATTGATGGCAGTGGGAAGACCACCTTGAAGGATAATTTGCTTACTCTTCTGGCTGGTAAACATCATGTTATGGGGATTAGAGAGCCGGGAGGAACGGTAATTTCTGAAAAAATTAGAGACATGCTTCTGGATGTTGGCAATGATGGTATAATAGGTAAAACCGAGGCTTTGCTATATGCTGCCGCCCGCAGCCAGGTGGTGGAGGAGGTAATTCGTCCCGCTCTGGCGCGGGGAAAGATAATTATAGCTGATCGGTATATGGATTCCACCATTGCTTACCAAGGCTACGGACGGGGATTGGATATTGAATTTCTGCAGGATTTGAATCGGCTGTGTACCGGAGGGCTAAAGCCAGATCTAACCCTACTGCTGGATATTGACCCCCTTGAAGGGCAGAACCGAAGGAGGAGAGATCTTCCTGACCGTTTGGAAAAGGAAGGTCTTGACTTTCAGGCTCGCATTCGAGCAGGGTATTTGCATCTATGGGAGCAAGAGCCTCTGCGGATCAAAAAGCTGGATGCGAGCCTTACAACTGACGAAATAACTCAAGAAGCAAGGAAAATCATTATCAGCTTATTTCCTGATTAATATGGCTTTTGTAGGCACAAGGACGGTGTTACTATGAAGATAGAACGAAACAAAAAGGGCTTGGGTGATTACCCTTCTCTGGGCAAGAGCGGATTTACCGAGGTGAAAAGAGGGGCGGAATCCACTTTTGAACAGGAACTGGCTTATCGCCAGGAGACAGCCAGCCAATATAAGATCCAGGAAATATTAGGAAAGATAGAACGCCTTAGCGAGAGCCTGAGCAGAAACATTAATATTAACGATTTGATGCGTTATAAAAAACTGGTTAAGGATTTCTTAAAAGAAGCCACTTCCGAAGCCTATCAATTAAACAAAAAACGGGGGCGAAATCGGCGAGGCCGGACAGTCTTAGTAACCATAAGCACAATTGATGCTGAGGTGGAAAAACTAATAAACGATTTTAGAGAAAAAAAAAGAGAGCCGATGGAAATCTTAGAAGCGCTGGATAAGATAAGAGGTATGTTGGTCGACCTTCTTATATGAGGATGGTAATATGGACTACTTTAGCGGCATAATAGGACAGGAGCGGGCACTGGTGCCGCTACGGAGAGCCCTGGAAACAGGCCGGATAAACCATGCTTACCTTTTTATCGGACCGGGTGGTACAGGTAAGTATACAACAGCTGCGGCCTTTGCACGAGCTTTAATACTTATGGACGATGCGCCGGGTGAAGCCTACATAGATAATAATGTTCATCCGGACCTGATGGTAGTGGAAAAGGCAGAGAACAAGACTCTTATTGGCATAGAGCAGATCAACCAGGTAATAGAGCCTTGGTTGGCATTGAAACCGTACCGCGCATCCCGGCGGGTGGTTATTGTCAAAGAAGCTCATCTTTTAAGTATTCCCGCCGCCAATGCGCTTTTAAAGACACTGGAAGAACCACCCGGCCACGCAGTGATAATCATGCTGTCGGATGAACTCAGCCTGCTGGAGACGATTGTATCCCGTTGCCAAGTAATCCGATTCTCGCCTTTGCTTGAGGCAAGTATTAAAGATTTTCTGATGGGACGGGGGATCGATGTGGCCAATGCGGCCCAGCTGGCCAGTATGGGCCAGGGCAGCATTGCAGCAGCGCTTCACTTGGCTGAGGAAGAAAACCGCGAAGAACTATGGAATATTGCCCGTAGCATTCTCAATGAACTATCCACGGGGCAAGAAATCGAGGTATTCAAGTGCGCTGAAATTATGGAAAAAGCCCCAGCTTTGTTGGTCAGGTTACTTATGAATTTGCTGCGGGATATTTATATTTACCAATCAACCGGTCGGGAAGACTTGCTTTTAATAGATAGCAATTTAGAATTGGCCAAGTGCTTTAAACAGCTTAATCCCACAAGGGTTCAGCCTGCGCTGCTGATAATCGATGATCTTCGAAAACAGTACCGCGGTCCGGTTAATTCATTGTTGTTAAGTATAAACATTTCCTATCAGCTTTGGGATGCATTAAAATAAGAGGGAAGTCAATGATATATTAGGGTGTTTTTATCATCGACCACTATAAATAGGGAGGTCATTTTTTTGGCATGGGTAGTAGGAGTAAGGTTTAAAGCAGCTGGAAAAATATATTATTTTGATGGCAGCGATATGGATTTACAGGTGGGTGACGCGGTCATCGTCGAAACCGTGCGCGGGGTGGAATATGGTGAAGTAGCTGTCAATAGACGCAATATCAGCGAAGAACAGTTGGTATCACCTTTAAAAAAGGTTATCCGCAAAGCTAATGAAGAAGATCAGATTTCTTATCGGCGCAATAAAGAGAAGCAAGCCGAAGCATTAGAGATATGCCGCGAGAAGGTCAGAACGCATAACCTGCCCATGAGATTGATTGATGTGGAATATACTTTTGATATGGGGAAAATTATTTTTTATTTTACCGCCGAAAGCCGGGTCGACTTTCGCGAACTGGTCAAAGATCTGGCATCAATTTTTAAGACTCGTATTGAGTTGAGACAGATCGGGGTTAGAGATGAGGCAAAGATGCTGGGCGGGATCGGCACCTGTGGCCGAATTTTATGCTGCAATAACTTTTTGGGTGAATTTGAACCGGTCTCCATTCGTATGGCCAAAGAACAAAGGCTGTCTCTCAACCCCACGAAAATATCCGGTATCTGTGGGCGCTTGATGTGCTGTCTTAAATATGAATCCGAGATGTATGATTCCAAGAGGTCAGAGGGGGTAAAAAATGGAAAAAACGGTTCAAGAATTGAAGGAATTGATACGGGAGTTGATTCTTGAGTTAGGGGACCTCAAGGAAAGAGTGAACCGTCTCGAAAAAGGTGTAACTCCAGACATACCGTATCAAGAAAGGTCCAGGGACGAGATAATGAAACTGCAGGGTGAAGGCTACGATCAATTAGGAAGGATCTACAATGAGGGCTATCATGTATGCCCCGTAGCTTACGGAGAGCGCCGCAGCGACGGTTGTCTGTTCTGTATTGCGTTCATGCACAAGGAGTAGGAGCCATTGCCAAAAAAACAAACCGTTATTAATCCTGAAGAGACCCTGGATGATTTGATACTGGGAAAAATGAAACTTATTCAGCCGGCTCATGGCTACCGCTTTTCCCTGGATGCGGTCTTACTGGCGCATTTCCCTATACTGGAGGGTGTGAAACAGGCTGTGGATCTGGGCACCGGGAATGGGATAATTCCTATTTTGCTGGCTGCACGGGCACCAGAACTAAGAATTATAGGGATAGAAATTCAGGAAGGTATGGTAGACAAAGCCCGGCGGAGTATCCAATACAACCATTTGGAAAAAAGAATTGAAATTATTTCAGCTGATATAAGGGAAATTAATAGTATCTTACCGGGGGGGAAGGCTGAGCTGGTCTTAAGCAATCCCCCTTTTTGGAAAAACGGCGAGGGGCATATAAATAGCAATGCGGAGGAAGCGATAGCTCGCCATGAGTTAAAGTTGAACCTGGAGGAACTTGTAAGCCAGGGGGCCTATTTATTGTGTACAGGGGGCAGGCTGGCTGTTATACATAGAGCTGACCGGCTGGAAGAAATCATAGGTATTTTCAGGCAGCACAAATTGTACCCCCGGCGACTGCGTATGGTGCATCCGTTTATCGATCGCAACGCCAAGCTGGTACTGCTGGAAGGCCAAAAAAGCCGACCCGGCAGTCTCTCCGTTCTCCCCCCGCTGATTATCTATGAGAAACCCGGTGAGTATTGCGAGGAAATCAAACATATCTATAGGGAGAAATAGAATTGGGAAAATTATATGTATGCGGAACCCCGATAGGCAATTTGGAGGATGTCAGCATCCGGCTCTTAAAGACACTTAGGAAGGTTGATATGATAGCCTGCGAGGACACCCGTCATACTATCAAACTTTTGAACCGGTACAAAATAAAGAATAGACTGATTAGCTACCATGAGCACAGCCGCCCGGAAAAAGAAGAATATTTATTGGCTGAGCTGCAAAAAGGCAGCAATATCGCACTCGTATCAGATGCAGGGATGCCGACCATATCAGATCCCGGTGAGGGATTGGTACGCAAAGCCATCGCCGCAGGCATAGACATTGAGGCCGTCCCTGGTCCGTCGGCCTGCACCGCCGCTTTATCCATATCCGGATTAAATAGTGGCAGCTTTGTCTTTGAGGGGTTCTTGCCCATCCGGTCAGGAAAACGACAGGCCATGCTGACCGCTCTAAAACCGGAGCATCGAACCGTGATATTGTACGAAGCTCCCCACCGATTGGTGGACGTCCTGGAGGATATGGAAGTTATCCTGGGGAAAAACCGTTCTATAACCATAGTTCGGGAGCTAACTAAAATGCACCAGGAGGTCAAACGAGGTCCCATTGGTGAAATAAAGTGCCACTATAAGGAGTATCCTCCACGGGGTGAAATCTGCCTCTTGATTCCTGCCGAGGAGGAGAAGGAAGCACCGATTGATTGGGACCAGATTACTCGGGAAACGATGGAGTTGATACAAAGCGGGATGGATAAAAAAGAGGCCTTCAAGATGAAGGCCCGTGAGTATAAGGTTAAAAAATCTTCGATTTATAATTTGTTGCATAAGTAAAATAGACGCATGAACCTAGATTATTTGTTTGGCAATTTCAGTCAGGCAGCTTTTACAAAGATTCTTACCTTTGTAATTAGCAACATCTTCGGCATTACCGCAGAAGATGCAAGCCGGTTCGTATTTTTTGAGAATTATTTTTTCACTATCAACGTAAATTTCCAGTGCATCCTTCTCTTCAATTCCCATAGTACGTCTTAGTTCAATAGGAATAACGATACGACCCAATTCGTCCACCCTTCTTACGACGCCAGTTGATTTCATCAAGGTACTTCCCTCCTTCTTTATATCTTGCAATTCCCTTACTCTGGAAACGATACCAGAATTGTCAGAATAAGTCAAGCTTTTTTCAACAAAATAATACAAATATCACTAAAATATAACATTCAATTGGTATTAGTATAATATACTATCATTTAACAGGTTATTATGGGCAAAAAAACCATACCATAAAAATCATGACAATATATATCCATTCTAATTGATAAGAATGCGGTTTCATAGCGGCAAAATTATAACTTGACCCCGGTGGGGAGAGGATATATGCTGCTTTTTGTGGTAAACTATACAGAATATACCTAGTACTCTGTTAACCCTAATTCTACATCTTCTCATCGGTCAAATTCATGTATGACTGCGTTGTCGTCAATCACAATACGGCCAGTATTGCTCAATCCTCCGCCTTGTCATACATGAATTTTACTCGATGAATAAAATACATAATTAGGGTTAACAGAGTACTAGAAAAACTTGTTTTAATGGAGGGACTTAAGATGCAGGAAAAGAAAACTTATTATATCACTACTCCCATTTATTATCCCAGTGATAACTTACATATCGGGCATGCATATACGACAGTGGCGGCCGATTGTATGGCGCGCTTCAAACGCATGCAGGGCTATGACGTATTCTACCTTACGGGTACGGATGAGCACGGACAAAAAATAGAGCGGGCCGCTCGGGATAAGGGCATGCAACCGCTGGCTTACGTGGATGGAATCGTAGACAATATTCGCGATTTGTGGAAGACCATGCTGATATCTAACAATGATTTTATTCGCACCACTGAGCAACGCCAGGAAGAGGTGGTGCAAAAAATATTTAACCGGGTTTACGACCAGGGAGATATTTTTTTATCCGAATACGAAGGATGGTATTGCAGTCCCTGCGAAACTTTCTTTACGGAAAGGCAACTGGCAGAAGGCAAATGCCCGGATTGCGGGCGTGAGGTAGAACTATTAAAAGAGGAAAGCTATTTTTTTAATATGTCCAAGTATGCCCCACGGCTGTTGGAACATATTGCAGCCCACCCGGATTTTATCCAGCCCGAATCAAGACGTAATGAGGTAGTAAACTTCATAAAAAGCGGGCTGGAGGATCTCTGTGTATCCCGCACTACTTTCCAGTGGGGAATTCCTGTACCGTTTAATAAGAAACATGTAGTCTATGTATGGTTTGATGCCTTAATTAATTACCTAACCGGGATTGGTTATCTGCAGGATGAAGATAAATTCAACAAATATTGGCCGGCCGATGTACATTTAATGGCTAAGGACATTATCCGTTTCCATGCCATAATCTGGCCGATAATGCTGATGGCACTGGATCTTCCCCTGCCGAAAAAGGTAATGGCTCATGGATGGATTATGCTGGAAGGGGGAAAAATGTCGAAATCTAAGGGCAACGTCATTGACCCCCGTATTCTGGCAGAAAAGTACGGAGTTGATGCAGTTCGCTATTATTTGATCAAGGAACTTAGCTTTGGACAGGATGGCATCTATTCCGAAGAAATACTGGTCAACCGTATAAATGCAGACCTGGCAAATGATCTGGGTAATCTGATTAGTCGCACCGGCGCCATGGTTATAAAATATTTTGGAGGAGTCATACCGGAGAATCGTGCTGGGGATGCTCTGGATGAGGCATTGCAGGCAGCTGCTCGTCAAGCTTATGCAGAAGCCACCGAAAAGTTGGAAAAACTTGATTTTTCCAACTACCTAAACGTAACCTCCCGCCTGGTATCACGTGCTAATAAGTATATCGATGAGACCGCGCCCTGGTTGCTGGCCAAGGATAAGAACCAGCAAGCCCGGCTGGCAACGGTAATGTATAATCTTATGGAATGTATCCGTGTTTCTCTGATCCTGACGGCTCCCGCCATGCCCACCCTAATTGAACGCGCCAACCGGCAGTTGGGTATCTGGGCCAAGCCTGAAGAGATTGCATGGGATGAAGCGGGTATCTGGGGTCTAACCCCCGCAGGTACTCAAATATCCAAGGGTGAAGTACTTTTCCCCCGCATTGATATAAAAACCCTGGAAGAGCAGGATAAGCCCGATGACGATAAGAAGGAAGAAATAGACCCGCAGAAGAAGACTGCGGCTGAGCAGTCACCCCCGGAAGAAGACTATGTTAGTATAGAGGACTTTGCTCGGATGGATCTGCGGGTGGCGGAAGTAATTGCCTGTGAGAAGATGGCCAAGGCCGATAAATTACTTATCTTGCGAGTAAAACTGGGCGATGAGGAGCGCACCGTAGTATCAGGAATTGCCCAGCACTATCAGCCGGATGACCTGGTGGGCAAGAAAGTGGTTTTACTTGCCAACCTGAAACCAACCAAGCTCAGGGGGGTTATGTCCCAAGGCATGATTTTAGCCGCATCCGACCATCAATATATTGATGTCTTAACTGTTTCCAAAGATATTGCCTCAGGCAACCGTGTTAAATAGAGGTAGAAGCTGATGATATTTGACACCCATGCCCACCTGCAGGATAAAAAGCTGCGGGGTAATATTGAGGCTGTGCTGGAGCGGGCTCGGGCTGCAGGAGTGGATAAAATAACCTGTGTAGGTTACGATTTACCCTCATCCCAGGAGGCCGTTTTGCTGGCCCGGAAATATAAACAGGTCTATGCGGCGGTTGGAGTACATCCCCATGATGCCGAGACTTTAACCTCTGCGGTACTGGAGAAGATCGGAGAATTGGCCAAAGATCCATGCGTGGTAGCTATAGGAGAAATAGGCCTGGACTATTATCGTGACCTGTCCCCGCGGGATAAGCAGCAGGAGGCTTTTATAGAGCAGATTAAACTTGCTCATAAAATTGGAAAACCAATTATAATCCACGACCGGGATGCGCATCAGGACATGATAGATATTGTGAAAAAATATAGGGCTGGTAAAAATGAAGGCATCATGCACTGCTACTCCGGTAGCCTACCCTTGGCGATTGAATTTATAAAGGCCGGTTTCTATATTTCTTTGGCTGGCCCGGTTACCTATAAAAATGCTTCCAAGGCTCAGGAGGTTGCCATGAGGATCCCTATGGAGCGATTACTGGTCGAAACCGATTGTCCTTACCTGACACCCGAACCGCTGCGTGGTAAGTTGAATGAGCCCGCCCATATTCATTATCTGGTTCAAAAAGTGGCCGAACTGCGCAAACAGCATCCGGATGAGATTGCATATTTGACAGGTCGTAATGCACGCAAAGTTTACCGTATCAAAGAATAGTACTCTGTTAAGCCTAAAACTTTAATTCCCGCCGGCCAAATTAGTGCAGGGCTTCGTTGTCGTCAATCGCAATACATATAGTATTACTCAATCCTCCGAAGCCCATGGATGGACAAGTGCAGCGGTGCCAGGATGGCAAAGAGCTGCCGCCTTGTCCTACAAAAATTTTCCTCGCCGAATAACACAAAGAATTAGGGTAGACAGTATACAAGAATATTGTCTGCAATTATATTTATTTACATCATTAGGGCTGAAAATGCCCTAATTTATTTTTGGGAAATTATTTCTTTCAGCAAAAATTTTGCATTCCGAGGAATAAAATCTTATTTAAAGGATAATAATTTAAAAAGCTATGCCTTAAATCCTCATGGAAAATATAGTTAAATATTACAAGAGGAGCCAATTATTTTGACATTAACGCGGGTTTAAGCATAGAATATAGGAACATCGGTATCTTCCTCAGAAGAGAAGATATTGAAGTAAGGGAGGAATGATATGAGTATTGCCTGGTCTAAGAAAGGGTTTATCCTGATCGCCAGCATACTGAGTATGGGTCTGCTCCTGGGTAGTCTGGTCTATGCCCTGCAAAAACCGGTTACCATTGAGGTCGATGGCAAGCTGATTAAAAGTCGGGTTATATTTACCCGGACCGTGGGGAAGGTTCTGGAAAAGAACCATATCAAATTAGAGGGCAAGGACAAAGTCGAGCCTTCATATGACAGTGCTGTAAAAAAGAATATGCATATTACAGTTATCAGAGCATTCAATGTCAAAGTATTAGCAGATGGAGAAAGCCGTGATGTATACACCACGCCTGTAACTGTCAAAGATGCAATTGCCCTGGCAGGATTTCAATTAGGGGAAAAAGACATCGTGAAAACCTTGCCAGTCGCCATGGTGGTACCTCAGCAGGAGATAGAGGTTATCAGGGTAAGCGAAAAAGAAGTATTAGTAGATGAAGAAATGCCCTATCAAACTGAAAGAACTACTGATCCTACTCTGGAGATGGGTCTAAGCAGGACAATACAGCCAGGAAAGAACGGCATCGCCCGCAGCACAGTGCGCGTGACCTATCACAACGGTCAGGAGGCGCAACGTACTTTACTCAAGATGGAAACTCTGCTTCAACCCCAGACCAAAGTAGTGGCTATGGGCAATATAACCTCAGTGTCTCGTGGCGGAAAGCGCATGGATTTCCGCGAAGCGAAGCTTATGGATGCAACTGCCTATACCTATACCGGTTTTCGCACCGCTACCGGCACAGATCCTGCGGTTGGAATGGTAGCTGTCGATCCGAACGTAATACCTCTGGGTAGCAAGTTGTATATTGACGGTTATGGTTATGCTTGGGCCGCTGATACTGGAGGATCAGTCAGAGGGAACATCGTTGACCTCTTTATGGAAGAAAATTCTCAGTGCTTGAGCTGGGGACGCCGGAATGTGAAGGTATATATTTTACCTTAAAAGCAACGAAAAAGTGGAAAAACGGGGTCAGGATTGACCCCGTTTTTCCACTTTTTACTGCGTTTCAAAAGTACCGCTTTTTTCAAAACTATACTCAGGTATATAAATGGAGGTGTAGTAAATTTGAAAAGACTAACGTTAGTTTTACTATGTATTGGTTTATGTTCAGCATTTCTGGTCAGCGGCTGCCAAAAGGCAGCTCAAAAGCCAACCGTTCCCGACAACCAAACCCAGATTAATACTCCTGCGCAAACGGATGATGCTGAAAAAAGGGTTATGGCTAACCGTTTTTCTAACCTGGCTGCTTCGGTGGCCGGTGTGCAGAAGGCCACGGTGGTGGTTTCAAACCCAGGGACAATGACAGGCAATGCCGAGCAGAACATGCCCGGAATCACCCTTCCCCAAGATCAAACCCCGGCCAAGACTAATCCCAATGCTGTTCAACAGAACCCCGCTAATAACACGGGCACAGACATGACAGGGCTGAGTACGGATACCGGCTCCATACCCAACAATACTACCCAGACCGGCGATACTTCTACCAATAGTATGGGAGAAAAAATGGTGGTTATGGTCGGCCTGACTCTGGATGCCAAATCTATGCAGGACAAGAACATGGAAAACAGTATTAAAGAGCAGGTCAAGACCAAAATTATGGGCGATGATAAGCGTATAGGGGAAGTCCTGGTTACTACCAATCCTGAATTGATTAAAAAACTTCAAGATGTGGCAGCCGGAGTAATTCAAGGTAAACCCATGAAGAGTTATGCTCCCGATATCGAGGAATTAAACAAGAATATACGTGGCATGTAATTAAATATTAAGTAATCGCGAGAACCCGGGAGCTTACGCCCGGGTTTTTCACGTAGTTTTTGTTGTATAATAAAGCCATCAATTAAGCGAGGTAAATACAATATGGATCGATCTTCGCCCTCGGCAGTGAGAGAAATAATGCATTGCTATGCCCTAAGCCCCAAAAAAAGTTGGGGTCAGAATTTTCTGGTGGATAGGAATGTACTGACCAAAATTGCGGATTCATCAGATATTACACCAGAGCAATATGTGGTTGAGATAGGTCCGGGCTTAGGTGCCCTGACTCAGGAACTGGCCGTACGCTGCCGGGGAGTACTGGCCATCGAAAAAGATACCGGCTTGGAGGCAACATTAGGTGACTTAGTGAACGAATATAAGAATGTCGGCCTCATATTTCAGGATATTCTCAAGGTGGATATCGAAGATGCCCTGCAGCGGACATTTGCATTACCGGAGATAGCAGCTTACCAGGTATGCGCTAATATTCCCTACAACATTACCACCCCCATACTCTTCCAATTACTGGAAAGATGCCCGCATATGCAAGCTGCGACCCTAATGATGCAGAAAGAGGTAGGCGATCGCCTGTTGGCTCTTCCGGGCGGAAAGGCATATGGCAGACTTACCCTGACCGCGGCCTACTATGCAGATCTGCAACCGCTATTCAATGTATCGCACCACTGTTTTTATCCCCGACCAGAAGTTGATTCCACAGTATTAAGGATTATTCCCCGAAGGCCCCGGAGGATTTTTGTTCACCAGGAAGACCTATTTAAAGATTTTATCCGGGCCGCCTTTCAGAAAAGGCGAAAAACCATGCTTAACATCACCAGTGATTTTTTTCGGCTGGATAAGGGCGAAGCCGGCAATCGCTTGCAGACCCTGGGTTTATCTGCCAACTTGAGACCGGAAAACCTGAGCATCGAAGACATGGCTCGTTTGGTTAATGCATTTGCACCCTGACCGGAAAAAATTGGTGGGCGGTCAAAGTAAATGCAACCTTTGACAGAGTAAAATGGACCGGGTTGCATTAAGTTATACAAAAAGGCACCGCGCAAAAGATAAAAATAGTAATAATGCAAATTAATGGATGTAAAGAGGCAAAAACATTGTACTTAACATCAAAAAAAGGGTATGAGTTAACGAGAGTTACAAAAAACTGTT
>Ga0074198_1001393_pt1 | contig 16062 bp, 18 predicted proteins | sample EPASupsiteSAE323_FD_64527 | JGI IMG/M metagenome (GOLD analysis project Ga0074198, IMG submission 64527) | Bioremediated contaminated groundwater from EPA Superfund site, New Mexico - Sample SAE3-23 | ecosystem: Environmental > Aquatic > Deep subsurface > Groundwater > Contaminated ...
CACTGCTTAAAATACGCTCCGACTCCTAAACCAGTGATGACATTCTTGATTTTAGGTTTCAGGGCAGTAATCGTAGGATAATCGAGATGATCCCAGTGATCGTGAGAAATAAGCAAATAATCGATTTGTGGAATATCCTCCGAGGTGTAAATATTTGTTCCCAAAAAGGACTTGTTCAAGAAAGGCGCTGGTGATGCATAGGAACTCAATACGGGATCGATTAGGATCCTTTTGCTCCCAAGCTGCATGAAATAGGAAGAGTGGCCAAGCCAAATAACTATATCTTTAGTTTTATCCAAGGCCATGAGATCTGTCTTGATTGTAGGAATGGGGTCTGTCGGCACCAATTCTTCTTTTTTTGCAAAAAAATACTTCCATAAGGAGGAAATCTTACCGCCTTCGGAGTTCAAAGGTGTATTAATCAAATTCTGAAATTGCCCATCAGCATAATTAGGTGATCGGCGAAGTTTTTCAAGGGCTATTCCGTTAGGCGTTCTTCCAAACATGGGATGTTTCAAATAAATCATTATACCAACAGATAAGAAAGCAATGCATATTAAAAATGCTAAAAAGTTCTTTTCCACTATCATCACATACAATCCTCCTTACAATTTCATTAACTTCTCAGGTTAATCATGCATTTTCATTTTTTTAAGGACTAGACTGAGATACCAGTAAAATATAGTGGGTGTCATTTATATTATGCACACTTTGCCAAATAGTATTTAGTGATTGAGATAATCATTTGAGCTAAACGGGATATCCTTTGTTTTTTTGATTGTTAGATAAATTACATAAAATCTCACTTATTTGAACCTTCTTGAATGTGTATAACCTTGTTTGTTATTCTGGGCATAAATTTACCCCCTCTTGTTTATTTTATAATTGAAATTCTACAAGAGGGGGTGTATTTTTACAATGTGCATTTTAGTTGAAACGTTCAAAAATGAGTGTGCTTCTTTATCCTTCAAACCATATTGATACAGGAGCTTCTTTAATAATAAATGGTAATTTAATTTGTGCGATTGTCATGCCTGCTTTAAGTTTTTGTCTGTATAAGTCTTCCTGCCAACCCTGCTTCATAATCTGCAGAGTAGGTGCATGCAGCAAATTCTGCCCTCGGTAAGCGGAATACACTACTAATTCCTTAGTCAGAATGTCATTAAGATTAGTTGCAAATTCTTCAATCGGAAAAGCCGCCGTGGCTACTTCCGGCTCAATATAGCATATATACCGCCTTTCCTGCTGGTCAGGATATAATTGGCATTGGCGCAACATTAATCCCATTTTAGCTGCTACTTCCCGGATATATTGATTGAGAACAGACCCTGGTATCTTTTCATCACAGATATTAGCAATCTCAGAGCTTTTGCTAATAAATTCTATGTTGGGTGTATTACCTGTAAAGCCGTATACCTTGACAAGATCATTCATATTGTACCGATACAATCCGGAGTAAGTAGTAACAACTATTTCATATGTTTCGCCATCTTTGACCTCATGAACAAGCAATGGTTGTCCGCCGTCCAGAGGCAAGAATTCAAAAAATGCAGCAAACGGTGCGATAGGGCCATAGGCATAACCTGGTGTAAGAGGAATATTGATTTTTACCTCACTCGCGCCATAGCCCGCATCCATATAAATGGTCTCTGGCCTCAGAATATTGCGTACATCCTCCACATAACTTCCTACCGTACTGGACAGCCAGAACATGCCAATTGATAGTTGAGGCCAGTAATGTTTGGGCAGAAAGTCTTCGTGTCCCGTTACTCGTATTTGTCTGAGTTCAGCCGCACGCTCAGGATTAGGTGTTAATTTTTCCTCCAGAAGCCCACGAATGTTTTCCGGAATATCTAAACGGCTGCTAATCGTTCCAACTTCTATATCGTTAATCAGCTCTTCAGCATGCTTTTTGGCATAATCGGCCAGTACTTTCAAACGTCCAGCATTGTTTCCGACGACAGCCATCATATCCCTATGTAAGAGCGCAAAACGCATAATTAGATAGTCCACGGCTTCATTATTAGGTATATCCATAATTTCGGCAGGATAGGCATCCAATTTGGCTAATGCCGGATCCACCTGCGCACGAGTAATACCTGATGCTGATCCCATCGGTATTCCAGATGGTGTCATTGCAAAAGAAGCCGCATTGGACAACGCTAAAAAATGCCCCATTTTCGTCAGACCCTTAAGTAACGAAAAAGCGAGTCGAATATTGACTACTGCCTTCTTGGCTGCAGCCCCAAGAGCGCTCTCCGGAACGCTCTTTAACTTACGAGATGTAGTACCAGAAGAATTAATGAAATAATCGGGTTTTCCCGGGAAAATAAGATTTTGCTCACCATTCGCGAGGCGTTCCCCATAAGCCTCATAGTCTGCCCAGCTTGAAACAGGAACCTGTGTGCGAAAGTCATCAATAGAGGTGATTGTCGCAAAATTATGTTTACATCCAAATTCAGTATTCTGACAACGATTTATCATTTCCAATAATACTAATTCCTGTACCTTTGGGCATAGCTCAAACATGGACCTGACAATACCGGGGAATAGTGTTTTCGGACAGTCTAGTAATAGCTTAGGCATCGGAGTAGTAAGAGCTTCTTCCAGAAATTTTTTCATGCGCCACGGCGGAGCGGGACGGGCAGCTAGCTGTGCGCCAATACTTTGCAGAGCAATTTTGGCAACATTAATCCCTGTTGCTGCTTCGAGTCCTTGAAAGCCCGGCAGGGAGTTGGCCTCACCTACGATAAAGCCATCTGGGGCAAACAATAAATCAATTCCGCCCATATTTAAACCGAGAATATCAGCTACTTTTTCTGCTAACGTCCTTATTTCATCGTTCATTACATAAGCACTACCATGACCACCGCTGGAAATGTTGGACTTAAAGCCATCACCAGAATTTTCACGGATAAAGCAGCCAATCGCTTTACCGCCAAAAATATATACTCTCAAATCCCGACCTTTTGTCGTCGCAATATATTCTTGAATCAATACTTCATCTCGGCAGGCAGCCGCCTCGTAAAGTTCAACCAAGTTTTTCAGTTCCTCCAAGGACTGTACCAACATCACCCCTTTACCTTTGCAGCCACGTAACACCTTCATAATCAGTGGAAAACCAAATTCCATTCCTACCCATTCTAGATCACAACCTGGTCGCAACAATGTTGTTTTTGCGACGGGAAGACCCTGCTGCATCAATAGTTGAGAAGTCATTAATTTATCACCGGTTTTCAACATTGCTTCAGCAGTATTGATACAAAGTACTCCTAGCGCGTTAAACTGGCGGAGTATAGCAAGATTATAATAATCCATCTCATTAATAAAAGCAGCTAAGACAAATTCAGGTAATTCTTTTTTCTCTCCTTTGACATAAATTATTCCCGTATCATCATTGTCCACGAGCAAATCAATGTCTTTGGGATATACCAGTTCCAAATGTACCTTCGCTCTAGCCGCTTCTTCCACGACTCGTTTCAACTCATGTATTTCTGTATTATCATGTAAAATCCAACCGTACATAGAGCACCTCCATCCTTTAATACATACTTAAATATTGTTCTTCCATATAATTACACAAGTCCTGAGCAATGGAATCATGCAGCTTTACATTGCCAAACTGAAATCTTTGGTGAAAAAGGTTGGTATACACCAATACCCATTTGCTATCTTTAGTGAGCTGAAACCCACTAAAAAAATACTTATTATCCTTCAGTATCTCATTTACTCCGACTGGTAAAGGATTATCAGTTGGAATAGACAATATACAGGTTAAAAATCCATTTTGCTGCATATTAAAAGTCTCTTTCTTTAATACAGCCGCAAAATCAAAACCGATTTCCTGCACTTGTATTTCCATCAACAGCGCTTTTTCATTGGGTGTACTTATGATGCTTGTTTGTGAACTGCAAGTAGCAGGTAGCTCATCACTTAAGAGCACTGCCGTAATACCAGCATTAGTAAATAGCATGGTGCTAATTTCCTTGTGTTCTGGCGGTATCTGAAGCTCAATATTACGGTCGGTCAAGTTCCCAGTAAGAATGGCAAAAACAAGACTCTCACGATGGCTCCGCTCTTCATCTATGCCGATAAATTGGGCATGATTGTACACAGATAACCGTAGCCCCATCGGAGTGAATTTAAAAAGTTTCATCAATTGCTGTGACGAAGTATGGGTAGTGACGGTCTTAGCATACAGCGCAATATTCTTAAAAGTATTACCAAGAAAAAGCCGTTTAGATTCCTTAATCAAAAGCAGCATTCCCATACTAGAGCGGTAACACGGATCAATCATAATACCTCCGACCTCGGCTAGCTGCGGTGAGTCAAAGAAAGCAGCGATATTGCCAACCACATTGCCTTCACTGTTCTCAACCAGCAAAGCGACAATCTTCTCCTCTTCGAGGGCTTTTTGCAAGCTATCTTGATCATAAAAATAGCTTTTGGCATAAGAATAACGGTAGGTGCGATACACAAGGTCAATCATCTGCGGAATATGTGCATTGGTCGCCCTCACAATACGCATATGCGAAGTCAGTTCCGGATCAAGTCCGGCCTCAGTTTGAACATCTTGTCGATGCAAAACTGGCTTAAAGTCAGAAAGCTGCTTGCTAAAAACAATCAACCAGCCCTCACTGCCACAATTGATACATTCAAAGCTGTCCGTCACCTGCTTTGCAAGGCTGAGTCCAAGTCCCTCCAATGTGGCATCAATATCAGTTATTGTAAATTCCGGTGTTGACCGGGCATTGATGGGTGTGCCATGATTACTAAAGCTAAATTTTATAGCACCGTCACCTTCTTCACACCGCAAATGAAAGATAGCCCCTTTTTCTGAAACAGGGAATGCTTCCATAATATAAGTAAACACTTCTTCTGCGGCTAGCCGTAGCTGCGCACCCTCCTTCTCATTGGCTCCTAATGCTTTTCCTGCTTCCACAACAAACGTTGTAACAACACTTAAAAATTCTGTTCTATAAGGAAGAGTTAAAGAAAAATTTGAAATATCATTGATGTCCAAAGCTACTACCTCCATGTCATATTTTGTATTGATTGCTATTACTCAAATATACCAGATATCGGAAATATTGAATCCCTCTATTATCCATGTTACAATGACAAGAGCTATCTAGGACTCTATTGTCCTAAATTTTAATTTGAAGGTGCTATAATGCAAGATTTGACCAAAGGAAATGAAGTAAGGAACATAATTACTTTCACTATTCCCATGTTTATCGGTAGTTTTTTTCAACTATTTTATAATATAGTAGACAGCATCATCGTGGGTAATTTCGTCGGAGCCAGCGCGCTGGCTGCGATTGGAACAAGTACACCGATTTCTTTTTTTATTGTGGTCATTATGAATGGGTTTGCAAGTGGAATGGCCATTGTCGTCACTCAATTATTTGGTGCCAAGCGTTTGGAAGAACTGCGCAGCACAGTGTTTTCGACCTTCTCGACACTGGTTATCATTTGTCTACTTTTATCTGTTGGCGGAGTGTGGGCAGCAAACCCCATATTGAAGTATCTCTTAAAAGCCCCAGAATCCATCCTCAATGACGCCACTACCTATCTGCAAATTTACTTGGCTAGCTTAGTCTTTATTTTTCTTTATAACGCCGTATCCTTTCTCTTGCGAGCCATTGGGGATTCGCGTACTCCTGTATATTTCTTAATTGTTTCATCCATTATCAATGCACTTCTTGCCCTCATTTTTGTGAGAAATATGGGCTGGGGAGTGGCAGGAGCTGCCTGGGCTACTTTCATCGCTCAAGGGCTCTGTAGTATAGGGCTTGTGATTTATACCTATATTGCCGTACCAGTCTATCGAATGCGCTTAGGGGAAGTCGCTTTTGACAAAAAGCTACTCTATATGACTTTGGCACAAGGACTACCCAATGCTCTTCAGCAAGGCGTGCTCGGCGTAGGCGGATTAGCTTTGCAGGGACTTATCAACAGCTTTGGCGAAGTTACCATAGCGGCTACCAGCGCCGCCTTTAAGGTTGAGCAGATTATCGGCCAGCTTTCTTTAAACCTTAGCCGAGCTATCAGCATCTTTACCGGACAGAATATTGGTGCTGGCAACATTGACCGGGTAGAACGAGGACTACGCCAAACTCTAGTAGCCGGAATCATCATGGGATTACTCTGTAGCATTATTGTTATGTTGTTTAGTGAATCGATTATCGGTCTATTTCTTGATTCAGATAATGCTCATGCCGCCATTAATGAACAAGTCATCTTTCAAGGACGGCAATATTTATACGTGACTGGCTTCTTCTTTGTGTTTGTATTTGCTACCAATATCATGACTGGCATGCTTAGAGGTAGTAGCGATAATGTGTTTACATCCATAGGTACGTTGTCCATTTTTTTCATCCGAATTGTAGCTGCCTACACCATGGCGGGTATAGCCAGCATCGGCTATCAAGGCATTTGGTGGTCCCAACCGTTCATGTGGGTCCTTGGTACCGCAGCGTTATGGCTCCGCTATCAAAGCGGAGCCTGGAAAACCAAATCAATCATTGGTCGGTTACCGAAAGCCCAGTAGTTAAATATCTGTTTTACTGGCTTCTTCAAACACTTTACGTACAATATCTTTCGTAGTGCCACCTTCAAAAATTTTACGTTTTTCTACATAGTAAGTTGGAACATAATAGTAATCGTATTGCTTTGCAATTGCAGGTGTCTTCTCTTCATCAATGATTTCTACTTTTATGTCTTTATATTTCGGATTCTCTTGCTTTATTTCCTCAATCCAATTAATTGCTTTTTTACAATGAGGGCACCAATCTGTTATAAGCACAGTAATATCTTTCATAAGTCTACCACCTTTCTTATAATTGCATTATATTAACAAGTTGTGTGTTTTTACTATAATATTCCATACTTTTATTCGAATCCCTCTCTATTTCGTGTATTTTTTATAACTCGTGTAATAATAAATACTTATACACGAATCTCATCTACTCCACAACAGAAAAATCGCTCAAACCGAAGTATGAGCGAGCATAACACACATATTAAATTGCCATAAAACTGTGAAGCTGTCTATTCCTTTACTATCAACGCCACACGCTCCACATGTGTTGCGATAGAAAGACGATACTGATACGCAGAATAGGCTTTTTACATAAAGGTTTTCGACACCCTTAAGGGGTGTCTGTTTTAATTGTAGGTCTATACTTTTACGCAAATAAGCTTTAGAACATCTAAAACAATGAAAGCTGATTATCGCTATATCCTTGCTTATAGCCATTAATAATATCCTCCATTTTGTAAAGAATGCCAAACCTATCACATTCCTTTTGAAATAACTGCCACAGTGCCTTGGCTTTTGGCGAGCGGCACTCATAGGCATTGCCAAATTTTTTTATGTACTTTTCTTTAAGACCAGGAAAGTGCTGATCAAGTTTTTTATAATACCAATCCCGCTGATTTTGCCGCAAGGTTACACCAAATGCTGGATATATAAATTTGGCCCCATTTACATACGCAAGACGAACAATACCACTTACATTTTCTTCGTTATCCTCTAAAAAAGGTAGCACAGGCATAAGTAGTATTCCTGCGAAAATATCGTTATCTGATAACTCTTTAATAGTATAAAATCACTTTGACGATACTGCCACATTAGGCTCTATCGTTTTAGAAAGTATGTCATCAGCAGTAGTAATGGTTATTTTAACAAGCACAGGCGAATGGTTTTTTATTGACTTTAGTACATCAATATCTCTTACTATTAGATCGCTCTTTGTAGCAATAGATACACCAAAACGGTTAGCATTAATTAACTCTAATGCACCTCTGGTTAAGCGGTATTCTTTTTCATAAGGATTATATGGATCACTCATAGCACCTGTTCCAACGATCCCAGTCCTGCGCTTTGATTTAAGTTCACGTCCAATTAAGGCTAGAACACCTTCCTTCGCCTTTACCTCATCAAAATTATATACGCCATAGCATTCACTGCGGCTGTCACAGTAGATACAACCATGACAACAACCCTTGTAAATATTCATATTATAATTATTGCCAAACCATGCATTACCCTTCGCATATCCCGAAATAATTCTCTTTGCTGGTATGAATTCCATATCATACGTCCTTTTCATCACTATACTTTATTAAGATAAAAGTTCGACTTTTTCTTTTTAGTCTCCTTTCTAAATTCAGTAGGCGAGGTATTTTCCGTCGTCCTCTCCTCTTACGTCATCAAAATACTACTTTTCAGGAGTCTGTAAACACTTAGACATGAGCAAATAGTTTTTTCCTTCCCGCTTAAAAGATTCCCCCATAACCTTTAAACCGAAACGCTGGTAGAAATTCGCTTTATCAGCTCTTGCATGGCACCATATTGTATCAGTTCCCACCACTTTAGCCTCTGATAGAATATATTGTAATAATTGAGTTCCATATCCTTGTTTTTGATGTTCAGTACAGGTAGCAAATTTGCGAAACTGGACCTGTTTATCTTGATAAAATAAGGAAACCACTGCTATGAGTCGGTTTCCTATAAATCCGCCATAATGAATTCCTTGCTCATCGTCCTTTAATTTTACATACTCAATAGTTTTCATTGGCCACATGACTTTTTGCCGCAAATCCCATGTTTCTTTCGCTGAGATCTTTCTAATTTCCATATGTTAAGTCACTCCTAACTCGCAATTCATATATTCCTTATATAACCAATCATTATTTCGACAAAAGTAAATATATTCCTGTCATACTTTCTTAACATTAAAACTATATCATATTCCCCTTTTCAACTATACTTTTTACATGAAACCCTCTATAATTTCATGTAAAAGTACGACACCCTCTAAATTATGTAAAAACTTTGTTTATATGTCACCTCCTAATATTTTAATTTTTTCTTTAGCTTTTTCTACATTTTCTCTATCGCCAGATATTGTTTTTATTAAATCTTGGTATATATGAATTGCTTATTTAAAGGAGGTTCTTATTATATGGATTTCATTTTACTATAATTAGCAAGATGAGTATTTTATAAATAATAAAATCTAATACTATATCGGTAAATAGTTGCTTTAATTTTAAACCAGCCGGGAGGAACACGAATGAATAAATTTGTTTGTACAATCTGTGGGTATGTTCATGAAGGGGAAGAAGCACCTGATATATGTCCAGTTTGTAAAGCCAGCAAGGCTAATTTCAAAGAAATGACTGGAGAGTTAGCTTGGGCGGATGAACATAACATTGGAATTGTCAGAGATATTCCTGCAGAGGCTCTCGATGCTTTGCGAGCCAATTTTATTGGCGAATGCACTGAGGTAGGAATGTATTTGGCGATGTCTCGTCAAGCAGATAGACAAGGATACCCTGAGGTGGCAGAGGCATATAAAAGAATTGCTTTTGAGGAAGCTGGGCATGCTGCCAAATTCGCTGAGATTCTAGGTGAAGTAGTGATACCAGATACGAAAGCAAACTTGCACGCAAGGGTTGAAGCGGAATATGGAGCATGTGAGGGTAAAAAGAAACTTGCAACGTTAGCTAAACAGCATAACTTAGACGCTATCCACGATACAGTGCATGAGATGTGTAAAGATGAAGCCAGACATGGATGTGCTTTCAAAGGCTTACTCGATAGATATTTTAAATAGAGGAGGATTTATAAATGGCAAAGATTAATTGTCAAGTTACCGAGTGTTCCCATAATCAATCCAGCGTCTGCTACGCAAACTGTGTTAATATTGTTGGCAGTTCCGCTAAAAAAGAATACGATACTTCCTGTGGTTCATTTTTAAACAAACTCCATTACTCTGAGCTGACAAACAATACAGTAAGTGAAGGCGCATCCGACTGCTTAACATGTACTGTTGAGACTTGTACTTTTAATAGGAATAACCTATGTACTTTAGACAGCATCATGGTAAATGGAGCAAATGTGGAATTCTACACGCAAACGGAGTGTGATAGTTTTAAATTGAAACAATAATTTATATAGATAAGAAATCTCTGGTTGATGCATCAAATTCGTCGCCCTTTTGGGGCGGCATTTTTATGTAGTGCGCCTGGTTCTGGTGCAAAGAATAAAGTAAGATCCTATTCCCCCTGCACTAAGACATAGTGCCAAACTAAACAGCAGCTTTTTTTCCATGTTAATCTCCCTTAACTAATCTTTGTATGTATTATTCGCCTATTAGCTGTTAATTATTTCGAATTAGCCATCAACTTCTTATCACACGATTGAGACTGACCGATTCCCATGACATAATTTGACTTTATTTTTTTGCACCAAAAGCCCCGCGCTTCAGCTGTTAGCATGAGTCTACTATTTATGGACATAATAGCAATGGGCAACAACTGGTCTTAAGTAGTTAGTTCCTTAGAAAACAAAAACTATATCAATATATTAATTGTGAGGTGACGAATATGCATCGTAACACTCGCGTTGTATGCCCCATTTGCAGCGCTGACCATTTTATACTAAAATACCAAGCTACTTATGAATATTCCTATAGGATAGATGGGAATGCCCCTGGAGTTAATAACATCAACGATTTTCTTCCCTATATGTATGATAAACGGGAACAAAAGGATGCTAATCAATATATCGAATGTAATATCTGCGGAACCAACTATCCATGTTATTTTGATAAATGGACAGAAGGCATTACCTCCAAAATGATACAAGAGGCCATTACCTCGGCATATAACAACAGTAACTCTTGAAAGAATATCAGCTCCTTTTACCAATAAAAAACCATGTACTAGGATTAATTTTTCTAGACATGGTTTAACAGTTTCATAGTTAACTTAATTTACAATTGTCACTTGAGTACCTATAGGTACTACTTTTGATAGTGCCAAGACATCTCGATTGTACATACGAATACATCCATGGGAAACAATATGACCAATGGAAGATGGATCATTGGTTCCATGAATGCCGTAGGAAGGTTTGCTTAATCCCATCCACATCACACCAAATGCACCACCAGGATTAGGGTGCTTATTAATGATTGAATAAGTTCCTGTCGGTGTTGGAGTAAGTATTTTCCCGACTCCAACGGGGTAGGATTTTAATGTAGAGCCATTTTTATATAGAGTTAGTTTCTTACTAGTCAAGTCTACAGTAATTGAATAAAGCATTTTTTCACCTCACGCTATTATTCTATGCGGAATAATAGCGTGAGCACACTAGTAACCAAGATAGGTACAATCTTCAGAGCAAATTTAACCTCCCGCCCTCTTTGAGCAATCAATATTCTACATCATTTTCCATGGAGGCACCTAAGGATAAATAACAAAAAAGGCTTTGGTGAAAAAAAGCAATGCTATAATCTTACCACAAACTTCAATTTTGAGGTAAAAAATGTAATATTTTTTTAAAATTTTACATCTGAGCTCTGTCTTTTCCCCTCTAAGACAATCCTATAGGACAACTCTTTAGGCAGTTGAAACACATGTACTGATTTCCTAAATGCGCCGATTGTCTTAGCCGAGCGTACTGGGCATCCATAAGCATCTCTTTTTCTTCCTCCGGCGAACTACCTAAACGCTGCATTTGGAAAGTAATATCGCCAATCAAACCATACGGCTGAGAATGGCCTAAACATTTCATAACATCTGTTTTTCCTTCGTCATCTAATGCTCTTGCAGGGCAATTTTCAACACAAATATTACAATGAATACAAAAATCTTGGTCGCACTTTCCAGAGGGTTGCAAAGGTAAATTCGTAATAATACTCGTGAAAATGACCCGTGTACCAAACCGGGGATGAATAACAAGATTATGGCGGCCAAAAGTTCCTAAGCCAGCTGCAACAGCTGCATGTCGTTGGGAAAAATCGGCTATAGCTTTCCGATCATTATGCATTTCAAAAGGATAGCTAATTGGCATAGTGGCAACTTTTGCATTATGTTTACGTTCGAGAAAACGCGCAATCTGATAACTAGAGGATCTTACAAAAGAGTCTAGATCTAAATAGCCATTCTGAGCTGCACTCATGCTAGGACTCTCACAACTTGTTAGAGGTTTGAATGCCAGCACGATAATGGATTTTGCATCAGGCAAAAATTTTGTAACCTCATACGATTTTGGGCTTTTATAGTCTTGAGTTAAGGCAAAACCAACATCATCAACACCTAAATCCAGAATGTATTCCTTAATTTGTTCTTCCATCAGTATCACTCCTCGTACTTATTTCAATGTTCATAAACCGTTATGTAATCTGTAAATTAGAGCATATATGTGTATATACACTCATTCTAAAATAAAATTACGGAACTAAAGCCTCCAACTTTGATAGCAATCTTCCGAAATTATTCAATTCTTCTCCCAGATATTCTCCAAGTGATTCTTGAGCTTCATTCCACAACACATCGGCCTTGGCCAATGCAGTTTCCCCAGCTTCGGTTAGCACCACTTGCCTAGTACGAGGATCTTCTCCACAATTGACGGATATCAGCTCCGTATCTATCAACGGCTTCAAATTTCGATTCAAAGTAGTTCGGTCAATGCGTATTATTTTGGCCAGCTCACTAATTATTACCGGCTCCACATATTTAAGATGCCGTAAAAGCGAATATTGGGTAACTTTTAGTCCGCTTGGTGCGATAAAATTTTCATAAAAATGAGTTACTGCCCGGGACGCTCTCCTTATATTTAAACAATGACACGGGCTGGAACTTTTAGGGAAGTATTCAATAATATGCTTCATTGACTAATCACCTCTCATATAAATAACAGTCCACATAACAAGCGTGTATATACACTTATATAAAGTATACATTTCTATAACCTATTTTGTCAAAAAAACATTTCATTTATCCGTAATGGAGTTATCAGCACCGCCACCATTAATTTTCCCGTCCTCATTAAAATATCATTTTCAGTTACTTTGATGTAACCAACTGATTTTCTAAAACACTATTGTTCTTTTAAATTTGGTCCAATATTGACTTTTATATTCCATGAATGTTCAATACCTTCTTCTGTCATCTAGTAAACTTCATGAGAACTTTGAAAGCTTTTTAGACAAATAATATACATTTATACAGACTGTAAATAAATTAATCAAGGCCACTGGTATTGCATTAATAGTAACAGCATAGATGACAAAACATATGCCACCTACCATGTTCACAAAACGCAGTTTGTTTATAGATTTCATTAAGAAAGAAATAGCTACTAGAACTGAAGCCAAATAACCTAAACACTCTACTAAATTGATGTTTCCCATATTACCTCAACCTTTCTTTATCTTTTTACAAAATGAATCTGTTGATTGGCTATTCGAATTGACTGGCTGCGACTACCACGCTTGCATTATCAGCAGTAAATTAAAAGGCATCTTCTCCTGTTTAATAAAGAAACAGGAAAAGATGCGAATTAGCGTTAAACTTATTTCATTTTTTTAGTCAGCCCTTTGACTCTAATACAATTCTATACCCTTACAAAAAATCCTTTAAAATTTAGAGGGACAATAGAGACAGACTATTTTCAAAAGCTACTGCAAGCATAATGAGTGCTTTTTATAAATTCTTTTCCAGTACAGGTTTGTCTTCTGGCAATGCCAAGAATTCAAATACATAAGGATCGCGCAAAATATCTTGTGGCTGATGGTAGGTAATCCCCTCTTGAGCCAACTGCAATACTTTTTCCTTATTAGCATCACCCTCTGAGAATAACAGTCGTTCAATCAATGAAGTAGCAATCTGTCTTTTCAATTCTCTGACTGACCATTTTAAGTCTGTAGCTTCTTTTTCATAAAAACTCCGGGTAAATTCGTCGGAAATGGCTAATAATTCGCAGTAATGTGACCAAGATAAGTGTCCAGACAGCGTCTGGACACTAGGATAACTCAAATATTATGTATTCTATGACATCGGAATGACTCACTATATTGGTATTAATATTGTTTTATAAGTCCATTTCATTCACTGTGATAGTAAGTTTTACTCATTAGAACATACTCAATACCATCGCGATAGAATTCTTTTCCAACTTGATAAAACTCAAATTTTTCATAAAAAACTATCTTATTTTTTCTTGCATTGCACCACACCTTATGTGCACCTAAATTCCTAGCTTGTTCCAATACAAAGCAAAGTAATTTTGTACCATAGCCCTTACTCTGACAGTCTTGATCAGTAGCAAATTTGCGAAGCTGAACGTTATGGTCATCATCCGTAAATAAAGAAATAACTGAAATCAACATCCCCTTATCAAATAAACCATAATGCATTCCAACTTGATCATCAGTTAGTTTAACATGATGATATTCTTTATCCGGCCACATAACTTTATGCCTTAACTCCCACGTTTGTTCAGCATCAATTTTTCTTATTTCCATTTTTAATTCTTCTGAGCAATCATTTCAATTTCAACTTTAGCTCCCAGCGGTAACGCAGCTACTCCAATCGTCGTTCTTGCAGGATAAGGAGGTGAGAACTGTTTTGAGTAAACTTCATTCATTGCAGAAAAATCATTCATATCAGCTAAAAAAACGTTGACTTTAGCAACATTTTCAGTGGCTAATCCAGTGGCAGTTAAGACGTCGAATAGATTATTAAAACATTGCTGCGTTTGAAGTCCGATATCTCCCTCAACAATTTTTCCTGTTTTGGAATCGATAGCAGTTTGTCCAGAGAAGTAAATCAAATCTCCAGATTCAACTGCATGTGAAAAAGGACCAATGGAAGCAGCTCCAGTTGCGCTAAAAGCTTTTCTTGACAAGTTAAAAAACCCCTCTCTTAATTAAACATTTATGCACTTAGATTGTAATTAATCTAAATAATCTAACCGAATTGGAACAAATACTTCAACTACTTCGGCTTTTTGATATACTCGCTCAGCGTGTTCCACGCCACCAGGGATAACCCAACTATCTCCAGAATTAACTGTATATTCTTGACCATCGACAATTAAAACAATTTGTCCCTCCAGTAAATATCCTATTTGTTCATGCGGGTGGCTATGAGATGGAACAACTGCACCTTCTTCCATAATAAATTTTATCATCATAGATTTTTCCCCAGTAGCTAGTGTTTTTCTGCATATCCCCGGTGCATTAGATACAAAAGACTTATCATTTTTTTTAACAATCATCAATGTTCTCATTCTCCTTTGTTATTACATTTAATAAATTCTATTTAAATAATCAGCTACAGCATCAATTTCTATTGGGCAGGATGGCGGTAGATGAATAAATTGTTCTACCGTCTTCATATCCTTAAAGCCAATACCCGTTAAAAGTACTACTATGACTGAATCTGAACGAATTTCTTGATCTAATTTTTGCTGAAGATCATTTTCTAGGCCAGCCCAGGCTACCGCTGCGGAAGGTTCAACAAAAAGTCCTGCTTCAGATGCAAGCTTTTTCTGTGATGTTATAATTTCTTCATCAGAAACTATAACACCCCAACCTTTAGTTTCATTTAGGTAATGAAGCGCCATTTCTCCGTTGGCAGGAGAGGCTACTGAAATAGAATCCGCAATTGTAGTTACTTTTTCTAATGTAATTTCTCTACCTTTTTGCCAACTTGTTACAATAGCACTACTGCCAGAAGCTTGGACAGCTACGCATCGAGGTAATTTATTAATTAGACCTGCATTTTTCAAATCAATAAATCCTTTACATATCCCTGCATAAATTGCACCATCACCAGTTGGAATGTAAATAATATCTGGTTCTCTATATTCCAATTGATTGTAAAGCTCTATTGCTGTTGTTTTTTTCCCTTCCAAAGTAAGAGGATTATAGCCAGTATTTCTGTTAATACCACCAAATTTTTTGGAATACTCAATAGACAGCCTAAAAGCATCATCATAAGTTCCTTGCACAGGTATTACTTTTGCACCATAAAGAACTGCCTGAATAATTTTTGCTTTTGGTGCTGTCTCAGGAACAAATAGAATGATTTCCAATCCCCATGCTGCTCCAGCACAAGCCATAGCTGATCCAGCATTGCCAGTGGATGCTAGAACAACTTTATTTTTTTTATAATGTAACGCTTGTGCTGCGACAATTTGAGACGCTCTGTCTTTTAATGAACCTGAAGGGTTCGCACACTCATTTTTCAGAAAAAGAT